>Ga0207115_1060_pt1 | contig 16127 bp, 15 predicted proteins | sample Alteio_BWMinHeat_46_FD_153536 | JGI IMG/M metagenome (GOLD analysis project Ga0207115, IMG submission 153536) | Enriched cells from forest soil in Barre Woods Harvard Forest LTER site, Petersham, Massachusetts, United States -... | ecosystem: Environmental > Terrestrial > Soil > Temperate forest >...
TTTTTGCTGCAAACATCGTTTGAGAAATTTTTGTAATATTTATAGGAACTTGATATAGATTTTGATGGCTTTTACAATTTATATAATCAGTTTTATATGATTTTTTAGTTATAGTGTTCGTATTTACTGGTTTATTTTTGATAATAAATTGCACCTTATTTTCAAATTTCTTGGACTGTTTTATAAATTTATTTTGCATTTTAAATAACTTTTTTGGATATCCAGCAATCCTATTAACAGCTTTAGAAATGTTTTTACGTTCTAAATAAAAAAAAGAAGCGATGGAAAAAATAGCAAATACTCCTCCAACTATCCATCCAATGGGCCCGGCTGCTAATGCCACCCCACCAAATACCGCTAATAAGGATTTTCCTAAAAAAACACCCGAACCAGAAGATAAGAGTATACGTATTCCGTAAGCAACCTTTGTCATTTTTTTATGAGATGAACTCTTATGAAAACATGAAGTTAATTGGATATTTTTGTGTTGAATATCTTTTTTAAATAATAAAAACATTTGATTAAAAGCATTATAATCATTTTTATTATAATTCTGAATACAGTTAACGGATAATAGAGCGGACTTTATTTTTTTAGCAATTATAATTTGTTGCTGATATATTTTTATAATCGGCTGAAGATTAAAAATCGACATACCTAATGTGTTTCTGAATTGATCCGTATTCATTATTACATTAACTAATCCACCGGCAATTCCTAATGTAATACCACATATCAATGATAGCGGGTTACTTATCGCAGGAAGCAAGGAAAATATAGTATCACTTAAACAATAACTACTAATACCAGCTATAATAGGATTTATTACGATGGATATCCAATAATACAATTTCTTAAAAAAATTGGTATTTTTCTCTTTATAAAATTTTTCATTAATTAATTTCGGCCTAAGAAATATTAGCATCGTTTCCATTATTGCTAATTTTTGTTTTTCAATTTCAATCTTTTTACCTGCCGTTAGCTTATACTTTAAATGCTTTTCAAAATTTAATAAGAAATTAAAAGAATCCGATAATCTAGAAATACTGCATTTGTTGTACAAAGCATTACGGGCTATCATTTATTATCTACCTAGATAGTTATTATGAAAAACTTTACATAATGGATTTTGTGGAAAGTAAACGATTATGTAAAGTTCCAATACTAACCTTTTGATTTTACAAATTGTAGTAATGCTAATACTTTACATAATATCAAACAATTGCTGGTGGTCCTCGATTAAAGATATTCATGAATATGTTCTCTATAATGATTGAAGCCATTGCAACAAGGATTTATTTTCTTTCCATGAAGGAATTTTTGGTATTGGTGCGGGACTTATTTTCTCAAGGGCTGCTCGCTTCATTTCAAGATTTGCTCTGGCATAAATTTCTGTTGTTTTAATATCAACATGGCCTAAGAAATCACGAATGATATCTAATGAGACACCGCTCTGTAGTAAATGCATCCCTTTTGTATGTCTAAGTGTATGCGGGCTAATTTCTTGTCGAAAGGATGGATCAGCTTCATGCACTTTGCGGGCATATTTTTTTAAAATATAATTAATACCAACGCGTGTTAATTTATTCCCTTGCTTATTCTTAAACAAAGGATAATCAAATTTTTCAGGAAGTTCTAAATTATTTTCATGAAAGTAATTTCGCAATAGTCTAACAGTATTATCCATGAGAGGTACTACACGTATTTTTCTTCCTTTACCTAAAATACGAACCTGAGACGGTACATTTAATCGCACATCACCTACTGACAAATTAATTAATTCATGTACTCGCGCACCAGTATCATAAAGTACGCTTAAGAGAACAGCATCCCGCCGCCCCTCTGATTTTTTTATATCCGGTTGTGCTAAAATAGCAGCAAGATGATCTTTTGAAAGATAATTGACATCCGCACGTATAAATCTACGCAATGGTATAGCTAATATTCGTTGACACTGTAGTAAACCTATTGGCTCTTCTACTTGAAGGTATCGAAAAAAAGCATGTAGCGTGGCTAGTCGATGATTCAAGGTACGCGGTGTACAATGCCGCTCTTTTTCAATATATTCTAGGAATGCCTCAACTAGATCTACATTAATTTGTTCGAGTCGTAATTTTTCGACAGGAATGCCTTTTACATCACGACAAAATCGTAATAACAGTATAAAGACATCACGATATGCCCTAATAGTATTCGGGCTTAAATTACGCTGACCAGCTAGATAGTGGGTTAAGAAATTGCTTAAATGAATAGAGAAATCTGTTGGTTTCATAATTGAGTCCTCCCCGGGATGATATCGCCAAATTTTTTATTCATGCGTAGAACAAGATTAGGAAATAATTCAGTAGTAAGATGAAGATATTTCTGCGTACCTGTAAAGTTCTGATGGCCAAGATAGGCTACGAGAAATGGTAGCTTTGCATTAAGATCGCATCCCTCTTCATACCATTTAATTAATCTATGCACGGCAAAACTGTGACGAAAATCGTGAACTCTTGGCCCTTTCCTTCTGCCTCCATGAGGAATGCCGCATTGGTATAATATTTTTCTAAAGAAAGCATATATTGTTGTGTTATGTAATCTAGTTTTTTCTTTGCGTGATGGAAAAAAGAAGGATTTATCATTTCGTTTTTCTAATATATCTTTTTCTATTTTTTCGTTGTAAATTCGCAAACGTTCTACTAAGTCTGTAGAAGGTGGGACCAAACGATCTTTGGAAAATTTACCGCCTCGAATAATTATAACACCTTGCTTGAGATCAACATCACGGATACGAAGATTAAGTAATTCACCTAATCGAAATCCACATCCATATAGCAAACGGAAAATTTCCGGCATGATAATATGCTGCTGAGGAAACCAGGGATTTGGTTTTATTTTATCTATCGCCTGAAAAATTTTTTGAATTTCTCCTTGTGTAAAAATATGTGGTAAAAAAATCCATGTTCGCTTAGTACCAAAATGATTTGGTAGTATATAGGCAGAGTAACCTAATCTCACCATTAGTCGTGCAAGGTTTCGAATGCAACAAATTCTACTGTTCTGTGTTGAAGCTTGTTCGTGGGACTTTTTTTCTACCCATTCTAATACAATTTCTTTAGGTAATTCATTTTGTGTTACTTTTTTATTGAAAAGAAAGCAATCAAACCTTTTAAGAATTCGAGTTTCTGTATCATATTTATAACCACAGGCTCGTTTTTCTCGAATCAATTGATTTATCATTGGTGCTAGAACGCTATTATATTGAATCATTTTATGTTTAGTTGTCATGGCCCACCTCCTTAATTGATAAGGCCACTTGTCGCAAAATTTCAACACTGGTTTTGGCATATATCATTGTTGTGTTAATAGAAGTATGGCCTAAAATATCGGCGATAACTGCAAACGGTGTATTGTCTTCTAGAAGATATGTGGCTAAACTATGACGAAGTGACTGTAACCCTTTGCGTTGTCTGCTTTTGAATTTAATACCGGCCATTTCTCGCCAATAAGAAATAATCGCATAAAGAGCATGATTGCTAAATGGTATAAAAGGCGGCTTTAATCTTAAAAATACCTCGCGGCAATTTGTTACTGGACGTACAAATTGTATATAATCAATCAGTGCATTACCTACTTCATTTGTGAGAGGAAGGCACAATGGATTTTTTGTTTTAACTTGTATAATCGATATGGTTTCTGTTTCCCAATTAATATGATCCAATGTAAGCAAACGAATATCACTCATTCGTAGACCTAATCTACAGGCCAATAATAAAATAGCATAATCTCGTTTGCCTCTCGGTGAACCTCTATCTACAGCATTAAGTAATTGCATGACAAGTTCTCGATCCCATACAGATGGAATATTTCCATGGCGTGGAACATAAATACTAGGTAATGCTTGGCTTAAATCAGTCTTTAACTTGTTCCTAAAAAAAAGAAACTTTGTAAATAAACGTACATAAGAAACCGTGCTCGCAATTGTTTTTTGACTAAAACGTGATAATGAATAAACAAAATCAGATAAATCTACAGCTTGAATTTTATCGAATGTTGTAATATTACGCTTTCCTAAAAAATCGAGAAATAAACCAATTTGTCTAGCGTATTCACTAACAGTATCTGAACTAAGATGACGTTTCTCTTCACAATATTTTTTATATTCATGCAAAATTCTTAGCATTATGGGCGGAATATTAAGTTTATTTAACGTTGTCATTAAACGCTCAAAATAACCAAAGCGTGCATAGTTCCATAATATTTTTAAACTAAATTCTGCATGTCGCCGCCAATCTTTATACATATAAGTTGGCAATTCTGGTTTAATATCATGGTAGCTTAAGAATTCCAAGATGAGTTTTTCAGAAAGCTTATTTTTGAAATTATGTTTTTTAGAAAATTTTATCAATCTTCTCCAAGTAGATTGATAACGACGTATTGAACGGTCGTTATATTTAAGCATTTGTAATTGACTTAAAGCACCAAATATTAACTCTTCTAATAAGGGCTTTTTTGATGTAGTTTTGATGGAAGTCATACATAATCCTCCTTTAATTAACAGCAGCCACAATGGCCGCTTATATAATTATCGGAGATATTATGTAAAGTGTTAGTATTATTACAGCTTGTATAATCAAAAGGTTAGTATGGGAACTTTACATAATCATTTACCTTCCACAATAGTTGACTGTTATTTGTTCTCGTCCATGGCCCAGCTCTTCTGTTAGAGTCATACGAGCTTGATAATCAATTTTCTTTTGTTTTGCTGTATACTGTCGCGCTTTAATTCCACCATTAATAGGAGACTCCCATCCTGTTAATTCTTTATAGCGTCTTTGCGCATAATGATGACGAAGGCCGTGTAAATTCTTAAGACCTGCGCGTATAACTTGCTTATCATAAATGTAACGTTGTTGAATATAAGATTTTTTAACAGGAATAAGTGATAGATTTTTATATTTCACCAGATCTTTTGCTTTATCTAGCCAATAGCGTTGCTCAATAGTCTGAATAGGAATATTTCTTCCTCTACCACCTTTGCACCATGAATCGGACAACACTAATGTATTTCCTTTATCTGCTATCCAAGGCTGTATTTTTAATGCTTCTTCTCTTCGCAAACCAAATACACGCTGTAATTCCAATGATATGCGAACATATCCATTGCTGATTTTTGAAAAATTAGGATTATGTAAAGCGCGATTAACCGTCGGTATATAGATACGGTTAGGTATTTGCATTTTATTATTCTTAGGAATAATATTTATTTTATTAATACGGGCACAAAGATAGCGCAATACTGATGCGCGATTTTTTATTGTAGAGGCTTTTAAACCTGCATTTTTCCAAAAACTAATAGCTGCTAGTATATGTTTTCCCTTTAGCCCGCGAATATCACGTAAACCAAAGTTGAGAGATACTAAATCTTCTGCAAATTTAAACAAAATATTTTTTCTATCATGCTGCGTTGCATATGAACCATCACGGTTATGTTTTAAAATAATATGAATTGAGCGTTGTAGATCATGACGAATACCCATTCAGTACTTTCTTTTAAATACAACAACCCCTATATACGGCTTATATTCGATGAGTGTTAAGCGTCTCAATCTTTGGCGCCGTGCGACAAAAGATCGCAATTTACATTGCAAAGAGACGAAAATTGCAGGGTTTGTTACATTTTAATGAAAGTTTTTTCTCCTTATATAAAATTAATAAATAAATACCTCCTACTGAAAAAAATGAGTTAAATGAGCTGTAAAATAATTTCTGGATTTTAATTTTTGACGTGAAAGAAAAACGGAAAAGTAAATGAAAAAAACATTCGTAATACTACAAATATAAGCATAATCCATTTTTCAATGGTGATCTGAATTTAAGTATGCTATGCAGATCTTGCCTTTGGTTTGTGTCGTATAAGGCTCGACTATATAAAGATCCTACTTAATTTTATTAAGAAATACAATGAGGTTTTATAAAATAAAAAATTTCTACAAATTAAATGGGAATCACGATAAAAAAGTGACGACTTTTCCATCTAGTATATTGTTTTTTATAAGAATTGTTGATGAAATAGATCCGCGTCACTACAGACATCTTCGATGTCCCTAGTGACGCGGGGCAGAAAGAAACAAATCTATTATCTAAAGTGATTCTGATGGTTAGGGAAAAATTGCTTGGGTATCGCTAATTTCTCATGGTTCTCCATTAAATATAATTATGCGAAAAGTGGAAAAATGGATATTTTAGGCCATACTCAAGAATAGTACACATAAAAAATAGGAGAAAAATAGATGAGTACAGCTAAACGTCAAATTGAGTTTCAGCAACATAAAGAAGATACAATTCAGAGTGTAAAATTGTTATATGAAAATAAATACATAGACATGAAAAAAGCTGAAGGAGGAGTTGCAAGACAAATTATTGGAGAAGAAACAACTCATAATCTTACACCGAAACAAAGAAATGTTTATGAAAAATTCATAATGCCTCATTTTAATAATCTCACTTACTGCCAAAATTGTAAAAAAAAACCAATATTAAAAAATAAAGCATATAGATTAATTCAGAATGAACCTGACAATTTTTTTGAAAAATATTGGTGTTCCCTTATATGCTTGCAAACTGGCAAATCAAGATATTAGGTTATCACCTTAAATAAAAAAAATTTAGAGTACTAATCCATAAAATACTAAGAGGAATATTTATGTTCGATACTATCATTTGGGCAACAGGTCTAATATATGCTCTTGGAAAAGATGCATGGTCATATGTGAAGGAAAATAATAACAAACCAATTGAATATAAAGAAGTCAAACGAACAGTTGAGTTTGATCATCTGAAAAAAATTTGGCATACAAGACTCTTAGGAAGAAAAAGGATATGAAATAAGATGGACTTTACCGAATAAAGTTGAATCACGAAAACTTGAAGGCTATGAAGTTTTATCAAATTGATAAAAATAAAAAATAAATATTTTCTTTAGCGTGCTGGAATAATGGTGGCGGAAGCCCTGCCGACTTAATCTTAATGGCCAAACCAAAGAAACAAATTTAAAAGCCATACTAAGAAATCCTTGATATGGCCTTCACTCACTCACTCACTCACTCACTCACTCACTCACTCACTCACTCACTAAATCATTCTATGCTCAGCCAACGAATAGCTATCTCTCTGCGACACAATTACATGATCAAGCACTGTAATATCGACAATCTCCAAGACTTTTTCCAACGTCTTCGTGATCTCTATATCAGCGTTACTTGGCATGCATTCACCCGATGGATGGTTATGTGCTAAAACGATTGCAGCAGCATTATAAGCCAATGCTTTTTGCAATATCACTCGAGGATAAACAGCGGCTTGATTTATGGTGCCATGGAATAATATTTCAAATGCAATTAAACATTTTTGATTATTTAAAAATAAAACGGCAAATACTTCATTTATTTCCCCAGCTAAATGTAATCGTAAATAAGCTTTTACATCTTGTGAATTATTCAATCGATCAATAGGATAACGCATCCGCTCTTCTAAACAGCGCAAAGCGCGAATGATTATTTTTTCATCTTTTTGATAATTTTTAGGTAAAACAAGCTTAGATGATGTTAACAATTTCATGGATTTCTCCTAAAATAAAATCGGAGAAATCCACTGCGGGATTTCCCCGCAGGAAGGTTTAAAAAAGACTAATAATTAGAAAAAATGAATAGCTAAATAAGAAAGAACTACAGAAGCAGCGATACCCAATATTGCCCATACTGCTTTGAAACCATAGCTAATAAAATTACTACGAATTTCTTTCTTTGGCGCATTCACTATTTTTAGTTTAGTTTCAACAGCATTAACACGTGTTTTTAATGAAGAAAATTCATCTCGCATCTCATGTCTTAATTCATGAATTTGGGAACTCATGTTATCTTTAAGCTCATGAATTTGAGAATTCATTTCACCTTTGAATTGATGAATCTGCGAATTCATGTCACCCTTGAGGGATACCATATCACCTCTAAGCGCACTAATTTGATCAACAATACGATCAATTGTTCTGCTAACTGCCATATCCACCTTCATTTCAATTAATTCAGTTTGTAAATGGAATAAATCTCTTGTTTGTATCACAGTATACCTCCTTTTTTAACGTTGATACACATCAGACAAACAATTGATTGGATTTTTAACATCTTTATTTCTCCTTTTAGTATAAAAAATTTCTGTAAATAATCATTTAAAGCGACATCTCTTCATCAGATCTGCGGCTCAAAGCTTGATCAATCTCTCGCTTGGCTTTTTCATAAGCACTTTCTTCCTCCGATGATTCAAGCACATCCTCAGCTTCACGCGGTTTTATGCACAAGAATTTCATTTCTCTTGCATAAACAGCACTTAACCGATGAACTTGACCACTTTTGGATTGCCAGTCGCGGGTACGTAATTCGCCGGAGACAAAAATTTTTGCACCTTTTTTTAAAATAGTCGCAGCCACTTTGCCTAATGCATAATTAAGGTATACCGTATGCCACTGCGTATCTTCTCGTACCTCACCTGTTTTCGTTTTAAACTTCCTGTTGGTAGCAAGTACAATTCTGACAAAACTTCCTAATTCAGTTGTTTGCAATATCTCAGGGTCTTTTCCTAAATTTCCGATTAACATAATTTGATTCAATGACGACATTTAATTTCTCCTTTTTAAAAAATAAGAAACGGAGAAATACATGCCCGTCCGGAGGAAAGTATTTCCCCGCAGGGTAGGTAAAAAAATAGCGCAGATGACTATTAGCATGAACAATTTTAAAAAATTGCGATCAGATGTTAATCATGCAAGCTGATCTTATTCTGCTTTTTAGAGTCGTGCAGAATAGCGACTAAAGTGGAAACACAAAATCATTTGTTGCGCGGGAATAAAGTTGCTGTTGAATGGGGACATGAAATAGCTTTATGCGTATTATAATGTCGTATAAACACAACTAAAATAATTTTTTTATTCTAATCTTCATTGCACAATTTCCACTAATTAAGTAATAAAGTTATTTGAGATAAATTCAATTTTACCTTTTGATAATAAACTGTGTTCAACGTCACGCTGTGAGAATGATAATCGCCAATACCAATCGCTAGATCAGTACGGTTTGCTATTTTTTTACTTAAAATAAACGCTCCCATTTTAATATTGACACACATATCGTATTGAATATCTTGCTGTGTAACTCCATATTTTTTAAGCTCTGGCAACCATGATGAGTTAATCGCCATTGGCCCAATATCATATGTTTTATTTTTATTTTGGGTGACAGCTCCAATTTTTCCATTTTCAGTTTTTAAGACAGCAATAATCAAAATAGCCGGTAGATGGTAAGAAATCGCAGCATCATTGATACAATCAAGGTTCATCATTGGCAATAGCATACATATGTTTCTGCAGAGAATGAAAATCCGTTTTTTTGTTTAGTATCTCATCTGGTATTTGTCCGAATAAAGCAATAGTTTCATGTGCTTTTTCATTTTGTTCAAGCATATCTTTTCGAGTGATGCCCGTATGACGCCATTGCCTTGGAATAGCAAAAACATCCTGCAAGCATTTAACAACGTGGTTAATTGAGCATACATCATTTTGTATTGGTATTCCTAAACGTTTTAGTGTCAAAATTTGACGTAATACATAATCTGCATCAGCCAGAAAAGCGGCGCCCATATAACCAAATACAGTGGAAAATTGTAACGGATAAGCATTAGGATTAGCATTTAAAATAGGCATCGTAGCAATCCCACGTATTTGCCCTAATTCAAGTTCTAATTGTTTTTCCAAAACCTGTAGTTTTTCACGTCCTTTATCTAAGGCTTTATATGTTTTAACCAAAATCCAATCGGCATAAGGATCATCTAAATTGGCTGCTTTCCACACTGTAGATGTTAATTTTGAAAATTGTAATAAACCCATTTTTCCGTGCTGCCATGAATAATTAAACATTGACTGAGCTAACCGTGTATATAATAAAATTTTTGCGTCCATTTGTAGAAGATCAGGATTATATATTTTTTTCGTTAACATGGATTTACCTCACTATATGATTTTTTAAAATCTCGCATTCTTGCAATTAGTACTTCGATATCTTTAGGGATAGATACATCTAAGGATTGCGGCAAAGGCATACGTAATTTGTAAAGCTTTCCTCCCTCAAGCAAGCAAAAAGCCTGCCCCTTCGGTAAATTCATTACATCATTTTGTTCAATTAAACGTTGCTCACTATGTGATAACCGATCCTCATTAGAGGATTGATAATAAATACCGTCCGTTCCTAAAGGTGTGTCTTGGGATCCAGAAGTAGGAAGCACGCGAAGGATAGGTACTTTCGGTAATTGGTTTAAAAACATTTCAACTGTGGCTGCTTCTTTACAACGAAACATTACTGTCGTTCCTATGTTACCCGCAACCTGTCCTGCTTTAGCAGATGATTTTAAACGAGCCTCCACATCTGACCATGTCTGAGTATAAGCAGTTACAGTAAATCCTGCGCCACGTGCTTTATTCAACAAAGGAATAAACTCATCTCCTATGATTTCGTTAAACTCATCCGAATGTAGACAAACACGCGGCAAAGGTTCTTTTGAATCTTCATTTAATCCAAATTTATACAAACGTCCAGCCACTGATACTAAATCAGAAAACATGGAGTTACCAACAGCGCTCGCAACCACTGGATCACTCAGAGCATCGAGACCTACATACACAATTTTTTTATATCGAATAACTTCAAGCCAGTCCAGTATGGGTCGCAAATCTTCTTTATCAGATTCATTAGGAGATAATAATTCTGCAGATTTACCCGTAGTTAATTTCTTAAGTAATGGGCCTAATGAAGCAGTGATTTTACTAAAGTATTGTTGATCATAACGACACGCATAATAAAGATCATCATATATAGGATTTTGATTTAATTGATGTTGCTCCACATACTCTATAAGTGCCTTTAACCGTGTAGTATTCTTTTTTGCAGATAATTTATCTTTAATATACTGATCTACCCAATCATTAAATTTCTCATCAATGCTAGGCAACCAATAGTCAAGATAACGTTCTAATAACAAATCCATTTTCGTGATATAAAATCGCATTTTTTGATAATCAGGTTTTTTACCCATAGCCACCAACGCTATGGCAATAGAATTAATAAATTGCCAGCCAAATTCTTTAAAAGCGGCTGATTCTCCGGAACCAGGCAATTGATTAGAAATACGATTAGCCACTTCAGTCACTCGAGTAAAATTGCCTATTGGATTATAACGACAAGAAACTGTTGGAAATCCTAAATGAAATACTAAAAAATCTTTTTCACGGCCTGCCATTTTAGCTTCACAATACATGCGGCGTAGCAAGTCTGCGTCTCCCTTCGGATCCAAAACAATGACCACATCTCCGCGCCGAATATCTTGGCTAATCACTAATTCAGCAAATCGAGTCTTACCGACACCTGGCAAACCCAATACCAACAAATGGCTTGCCCGTTCACTTAAATGAATTGCAATATCTTCTTCTTTGTCAGAAACACCATGAATACAAGCTTCTCCTCCGACATCTGTTGATGATTTTGATTGTCGATATTGCAAATTGTAATCTAAATCCAAATCACGTAATCGTTGTGTATGTTGCGCTGTCCATAAAAAACCTTTTCCTAAAAACAATTTTTTTTGACTAACGGGTACTTCTTTTAAAGTCATCGTATATGCAGGCATTTTTGTTAATTTTTTTTGATAGCGATAAACTCGATAACCTTGATTAAAACGAAAAAAACAACAACATAAAAGTATCACAGAAAATAACAACGAAATTCTACTTGTAAGTAAAAAAAACTCATGAAATCGTATCCATAATAAAACTATTATTCCAATGGAAACACAACTAAACCACTCAACGGGAGGACGTAGCAATGCTTCTAAAGGTTTTTGAAAACTCATAAGGCTGCAGTACCTAAATAACGCAATAGAGCAATGATGCATGTTATTCAAGCATGCATCATTAGCAATACAATATTACTATTAATCAATAATTCAAATAGAATTAACCATAGGGCTATTCTCCATTGAATTTTTTGATAATAAATAATTTCTGAATTGTCTTTGGCTATTATTTTAGGCCAAAAAATAATAAAGACTATTAAAAAACTTAAACGAATAAGAATGAAAAGCCATTTATATTGAATCAATATAAGGTCTCCATCAATTGCGCAAGAATAAATTAAATGTATTGATTTAAGAAATAACTGCTAAATAACAAACCGCTAAGAATAAATCAGATATTATTACTTTTTATCAAATAATTTTATAAATAAAATTATTTAGCTAATCCAAACGGTGTTGTAATTAATCGTATAAGAGTTATCAACACCAGTTACTTGGATCGCTGCAGAATCTTGATATGAGCCTGGCGTATTTAAAACGGCAGATGTATAAATCATTCCACTACCGTTTGCATTAAGATGTGACCCAAGCACAATCGTATTTCGTGTATGAGTACAGTTATTGACAATACACATCCATTCATCAACCCAATAGTTTTCGGTAATAGGTTGCGAATTATAAATTTGATAACTTACATTACCACTTGCGCTGACATTCTGCCCATGAAATCCCGCTGCAGCGTTTGCGGTAGCTTGAGTAGAAGCTGACTGGGATTCTACTTGAATTTTTTTTTTCATCCAATCAGGCATAGGTACATTGTATTCGGTAACGCTATTGATCAATACACCCTCATTCTTTGGCATGGCATGAACAGTTGTAACCGCAAGCATTGATAAGACCAATAATTTAATCTTCATTAATATTTCCTTTTATTTTGTAAACACTAGATAACAAGATTTTACGTTGAGAATGTTTAACAACATCGAATGATAAAGATATACCTCCTTGAGTCACTTATTTTAACCCTTTCACTATGATTGGCAATGCCCTCGAATATCAAAAAATCACCTAAAGCTTACAGAAAAATGTTCATTTAAAACGCTAGTTTAGTAGAGAAGAAGTCATTACATTCATAAAGATCCAGCGATACTTTTAGCTGCACTTTGAGCGAAACTACCCCCATCTCTTGCAGCTTGATCACCCACCTTATGCAGCCCAGAGGCAACACTACCAATCATATGACCTACCGCAACCCCAACAGCACCCATAAATAAAAACCAAAATAAAGGTGCTGCAATAATGAGTGAACCTATAATCATATCCGTCAACGAAGCGCCAGCACCTTGTTTAGCAAACCAATTCGAATAAAGAGCTTCCATTAACGATTTATCTGTCCAACTTACTAAATGCCAAATAAACGTGGAAAAAATCAATGAAAAAACCAAAGTGGCTCCCGTGATAAATGCGCTTGGCCGATAGCCACTAAACACTAATGCAAACGGTAAAAACACATAAGCCATCAATAATAACAAGGCTTGAATAATCGGAGCCGCTTCTGCTGCCGCATAAATTTTGGGATATTCCTGCATTTGGTGATACCAAATACCGACACTTGCAACAAGATGCGAATAACCTATTTCACTAATCGTATCATTCGCATTTTGATAACCGCTATTATCATGTTGAGGCTTAGATAAAATATTTTTTATCAAATCATCACGTGTTTGTTCACTATCCAGATAATCTTTATATTCATCATAAAATGATTTGGGCAATACATTGTACAATCGATTTTTTAAACCATACTGACTATCATTCCACCAATCCGAGCAAGAGGGTGTTCCATATTCAGGTGGATGTGTTTTATTGACATCAGCATTAATATCATCTTCAGCATTATAAGGGAAACCAGTGATAGGTCGTGTTGATTTCAATGTTGGATAATATACGTCACTTAATGCATGCGATCCTACCCATTCAGTATCTTCTACACCATATTTATCTGTACTTTCTTGAATACGATTAAGATTAACCGTTTGATTGTCACGTTCATCTTTAAAAAACTGTGATTTTGCTTTTGCATAACACATCGTTTCAAAATCTTGCAATTCTTGCTTCATTTCAGAATTATCAATTTGAGTCATGTTGACCTGTGTAACCATTTTTCTCAAATCAGGTACACATCCAATAAACGTATTTGCTGCACTTGTCATCCCTTCGGAAACAGAAATTACAGCATACCACCAAATAGGCACACGAATATCATTTGTAGGAATAGTAAAAGCATTATCATAAGTTGTACCTGTGGAACCAGGATAATAAGTATTACTTTTGTCACAAATCGGTGTGTATGAAACTGTATGAGCATCCAGCGGCATCAGGGGAGCCGCTCCAAAAAAAATGAATAACAACATGCTGAGAAACTGAATTTCCATGCTACGCAAAGAAAAACCATTTCCATGATGGACATCCATCACATAAGATTGCGACACATTTTTTAATATCAAACCGATAAAAGGTAAATAAGCAATACCCGTTTGGGTCAATAATTCCCATAATTTATCATATAAATCCCACCCCTTGTTCTACGAAATTTAGCATTGTTATATCCTGCGTTACCTGGACTTTTGGTGAAATTGTTTTCTTTCCTGCTATTTTAGCTTTAATAATTAAATTAGCTGGTAACAAAAAAGGAAAGAGCATTGGTCTATATCAATTCTTTTTTTCACTATCTTCATTTATTGCACCTGGTTTAAGTGTTTTATTATATGGGTATGATAAAAATCTAGCATGGTACATCAGCGGGATATTAGGAATTTCTATTACATTATATTTTTTACTTAGTATTAAACAGATTAATAACACTTTTGTTAAATTTTCAACCTTGGAGAATGAGTCATCAATATGAAAACAGCAATTTATCTTAATACATTCGCAAAAATGGCCAATTATGATTTAGATAATTTATCGAGTTATGGGATTAAACAAGTAGCAATTGTTGCTGCCGATGAATATGAGAAATTTAATAATGCTTATGGAAAGTATTTTTCAGAAATTTATCCTTGTAACGAATCAAAAAATGTGTTTGAAAAAATCACTATTGAGTTTGCAAGAGAGGTTATTAAACAGCAAGTACATTTAGGTAATGATATTCGTCTTATTTGTTTGTCAGAGGACAATTTACTACTTACTGCGCAGCTACGTGATGAATTTAATATTCCTGGCTTAAAACTTAATGCGGCGATTCCATTTAGAAATAAACTCATTATGAAAGATGTTCTTAAATCTAAGGATATTCGTATACCTAAATACTCTAGATTTGACTTGCAAACAACTAAACCACTTTTTGATTATTTTCAGAATTTGCAACAAGAGTTAGGTTTGCCATTTATCTTAAAACCAACCAGTTATCTTGGTGGATTAGGAGTTGTTCTTATTGATTCTTTGTCGGCATTTGTTGAATTCTTCAAAGAAAATCCAGTAGATGTTGAATATGAAGCAGAAGAATTTATTAGCGGTAGGTTATTTCATTGTGATTCTATTAGGCATAATAACAAGACTATTTTCTCAGCATGTTGCGAATACACCAACCCTAATTTTGACTTCCAAATAGGTAAATCTGTTATTAGCATGCCATTAAAAAATAATGACCCATTAACAAAAAACATACTTTCCTTTAATGAAATAGTATTAAGTGCACTAGATTACGAACAAGGCATTAGTCACCATGAATTTTTTATGACAGAGGAGGGTGAATTAGTTTTCTTGGAAATTGCTGCTAGAAGCCCTGGCGCTGTTGTAACCCCAATGTATCGTCATGCATTCAACGTGGGAATGGAAGATATTGATTTTAAAATGACGATGGATATTCCTTTTGAATTATCTATAACTGAAAAGAATTATTTAAGTGGTATTTTTCCTCTTATGTCAGGGAAAATCGATAGGCTCATTAACCCTCAATTAAATAGCACATTTGAAATGAAGTGGGTTGTCAAGGAGGGTGATACAGTCAAGGCTAGTAAAAGTTTGCGAGACAAATCGGCTGCTATTACTGCATGGCATGAAGACTATCAGAAATTATGCGAAGATTTTGATCTTCTAAAGAATTTTCAAAACATTTTAATGTGTTAGTGTAAGTAATTAATAACAGTACTATTGAGATAAGATAAAATTCAATTAAAACTGAAAAAATTTTTATAAAGCTCTTCCATCTTTAAGTGAGAAGAGCTTTTATTATCATCTAATGCAGA
>Ga0207115_1062_pt1 | contig 15863 bp, 9 predicted proteins | sample Alteio_BWMinHeat_46_FD_153536 | JGI IMG/M metagenome (GOLD analysis project Ga0207115, IMG submission 153536) | Enriched cells from forest soil in Barre Woods Harvard Forest LTER site, Petersham, Massachusetts, United States -... | ecosystem: Environmental > Terrestrial > Soil > Temperate forest >...
ATTTCTTCTTGCCAATTCCGGAATCCAAGATTTGTAGAAATATTATTGGATATACTGAGTGAATGTCAATTAGAACCAACCTATTTAGAGTTAGAAATCACAGAAAATCTATTACTAGAAAATTCTGCAGAAGTAGCTGCTACCATGAATGAATTAAAGAATATTGGCGTTAAGCTTGCTATTGATGATTTTGGCACGGGATACTCAAGCTTAAACTACTTACGTTATTTACCGGTAGATAAAGTGAAGATAGATAAAAGTTTCATTCATGGTATGCTTTCAAATTGTGATGATAGTTCTATCGTAACTGCCATTGTTAATATGACAAAAACAATGGGATTAAAGGTGCTTGCAGAGGGTGTTGAGAAAACAGAACAAGTAGATTTTTTACGTCAGCTGTGTACTAACCAAATTCAGGGCTATTATTATAGTCCTCCTCTTAATGCGAAAGACTGTTTTTCATTATTAAGTGATAGGAAAAAACATGCTCGCGCTAAAGTGTAAGTATTACGTGAGTGTTCAGGGCGCTAATGGGTCTCGACTCGAATCTGACCTTTTTGTGCAGTAAAACGATAGCCGTGAAAATCTTGCCAATCTCTTGGGAATGTGCACGAAACCATCATGATTAGGCATTAATCATAAAGGTACATATGCATTTATGGATGTTCGTTTATACGAATGAACTGCGGAAGATCTTAAATAGGTGCAAAATAGCATGATGATGGAACATAGACTCACATAAAAACCTGGAGCAATATTACAGTTAGATTTATATACTAAATATTGAACAATTAAAGGAGATGTTCCGCCCAGTAATGCCACAGCAATATTCCATGGAACTGTAATACCAGTCACACGCATTGAGGGGGGAAATTCATCATATAGCCATTTAAACATGGGCGAAGTAATCATAGCATTCAAAAATGCATAAATAAATTGAGCGCAAAATGCAAAATATATATTTCCTGTCTTCCCAAATATAAAAATAAACGGAGCGCTGAAAAAAAGTAATATTAAATGTAAACGAATAGAAAATTCTATGCCCCATTTTTTAGCTACTAATGCCCCTAAAGGAAAAAATAACACTACCATACATTGCCCTATTGTAGTAATTAATAAAGCATTTTCAGTTGGCATTTTTCCAAGTTGAACTAAATATGTTAAAAAATAAATATTGCCTACATACATCATTGTTGCAACAAACATCCCCATAGCAGCACATTTTATTACATGAGAACTTTGTTCTTTGATGATGGACAATAATGGGATACGGAGTAATTTATTATTGTCATGCATTTCTTGAAAAATCGGAGACTCCGCAATTTTTTGACGTAAATATAATCCAATAATGCATGATATGGATCCTATAATAAAAGGAATCCGCCATGCCGAATGCCATGTTGAATGTGCTACGCATAAAGCGCATATACCACCTATTGTTGCACCTAAAGCAGCAGCTAATCCAGGCCAAGAACCTGCTAAAATGGGATTTTTTTCTTTTGAATGCTCAATTAAAAATACTGCTGCGCCAAAGCATTCGCTTGCTACAGCAAAACCTTGCAGTAAACGGCAAATAAGTAATAGGGCTGGAGCAATTAATCTGACTGATTGATAGGTAGGCAATATACCAATGCAAAAAGTAGCTAGACCCATTAATATCATGGAATATAGTAATGCTTTCTTTCGTCCCCAGGTATCTGCTATATGACCTATCACAATCGAGCCTAGAGGCCGCATAATAAATCCTGCAGCGAAAAGACCTAATGTCGATAGAATGGCAACACGCGGATCTTCTTGAGGAAAAAATAATTTGGCGATTTGAATAGTCATGTAGCCATAAAAAGCAAACTCTGACCATTCAATAACAGTGCCTATGCTGCTAATGAAAATAATTTTATTGAAATGTTGATATGTATTTTTCATTAATCACCTATCAGTGCTTTAAATTATTTAAGAGCTTACTATACTTCGCCTCGGCACAATTTGCGCTTTTTAGCGCTCAGCCTGCGGATGAGATGCTAAAAAGCGCAAATTGTGCCGAGGCGAAGCATATATACCCGCAGCGTCTGAGTTTTAGGTATTGCAGCGTCCACTGAGCCGCAACCTTTAAACTTTTTTGCTTCAAAAAAGACTTGAAATAGCTGGCTATTTATTAGAGCCATTTTTTACGTCTAAAGAAAAATACCATCCAAATGACAACGATTATCATAATAGTTAATACGATATAATATCCATAATGCCAGTGTAATTCTGGCATATAGTCGAAATTCATTCCATATACGCTCGCTAAAAAAGTAATTGGGATAAATACAGTGGCTATCATTGTTAACACTTTCATAATTTCATTCATGCGTGTAGTTAAGCTTGATAGATAAATATCTAGTATGTTAGATAACATATCGCGAAATGTTTCTAATGTATCAATGGCCTGTACTGTATGATCATACACATCGCGTAAATAAAGATGAGTAAAAGATGAAATAGAATCTTGACTAATTTGTAATAAATGACTGATGACTTCTCGCATAGGCCAGATGGATTTACGTAATATTAGCATTTTATGCTTAAGACGATAAATGGTTCTGGCATTTTTTTGTGTGGGTGCGGTAATAATTTTTTCTTCGATTTTTTCAATTTGATTACCTAAAACTTCAAGTACTACAAAATAATGATCAACAATAGTATCAATAAGGCGATAAGCTAAATAATCACTGCCTTGTTCGCGTAAACGCTGTTTTGTTGTTGAGCGTAATCGTTCTTGCAAATCATTAAAAATAGTTGTCTTACAATCTTGGAAAGTTAAAATATAATTTTTTCCAATAATAATATTAAATTCTTCAATACGAAAATTATTTGTTTTAGCAGACCATTTAATCATTTTGGTGCTTATGTAAATGTAATCTTTAAACTCTTCAACTTTTGGACGTTGTCCATTATTTAAAATATCTTCAATGGTAAGAGGATGTAATTGGTAAAATTCTGCTATTTTCTTGATAAGTTCTATATCATGCAATCCTTCAACATTTATCCATGTTACCCCTGATTTATTTTTTAATAAAAATTCGGCATCGAAATCGGTGTCTTTTTTTTCGTGAAAATGGTCTGCATTATAGTTAAAAAATGTAATGCTTGGTATTGTAAATTTTTTACTACCTGTATAAATCAATGTGCCTGGAGGTTGTCCTATTTTTTTTGTACGTTTATGAATTTCGCGAAACATCTTATTTCCTTGTTTAATTTAAACCAACATAATTAATGTCTAATCATGTTGGTTTAGGTTTAAAAATCATGATTAATAGAATGATTTAATTTTTGTTTTTTTGCCTTTAAATAATTTTTATTTTCATCATGACAAAAAACCGGCATTGATTTTATTTCAATGTGAGTTAAACCATATTTTCTCAAGTCGTTCGCCTTTGCGGGGTTGTTTGTTAACAATCGAATCGATTGAATATTTTTATTACGAAAAATATTAGCTGCAATATAATATTTTCTTGAATCAATGGGTAGTCCTAACTGTTGATTGGCTTCAATAGTATCGAGCCCCGTTTCTTGTAATGCATAGGCTTTAATTTTATTGAATAGGCCAACACCTCTGCCTTCTTGGCTAAGATAGATTAACATACCACCTTCTTTGCTGATTAACTCTAAGGAATAATGCAGTTGTTTATTACAATCGCAACGCAAAGATCCAAAAATATCGCCAGTGATGCAAGCAGAGTGGATACGCACTAGCAAGGGTTCTTTTGTTGTAGATTCTTTTTCTAAAATGATATGTTCGTCGCCACTGATTTTTTCTTTAATGACTGTAATTTTAAAAAGTCCCAGTGATTCAATGGGAAGAGTGGCAGTAATTTCTTCTTCAATTAAATTTTCTCTAGATAAACGGTAAGAAATAATATCTTCTATCGATACCATATTTAATTGATGTGTTTTTGAGAAGGTTTCTAACTGTTTACCATGGGCCATGGTGCCGTCTGTATTCATGATTTCACATAGGATAGCGGCGGGTTTAAATCCTGCTAAACTGACGATATCAATAGAGCCTTCTGTATGACCAGCTCGTTCTAAAACACCGTGTTGTCTTGCTTGTAAGGGAAACATATGGCCTGGTTTTACTAAATCGTCGGGTTTTGCATGGGAATGAATTGCTGTCTGAATAGTGCGTACGCGATCGACAGCTGAGACACCGGTTGTAATGTTATGTTTAGCATCTATTGAAAGAGTAAAGGGTGTGCCACATTTACTTGTATTTTCGTGGGCAGGAACCATGAGAGGCAGCCCTAATTGTTGAAGTTGTGATTCTAATAAGGGTAAACAAACGATACCGCTGCTATGACGAATGATAAAGTTCATTGTTTCGGCGGTGATTGTTTCAGCTGCACAAATCAAATCACCTTCATTTTCTCGGTCGGGATCGTCAGTAAGAATAATTAATTTGCCTTGTTGTAAATCTTTAATGGCGGCTTCAACGCGTTCAATATAGGATGTCATATTGTTTTTACTCCCAATAGTTTTTCGACATATTTGCTTATAATATCAACTTCAATATTTACTTTGGAACCTAAGCGATATTGGTGAACAATGGTCGCTTGTTGTGTGTGAGGGATAAACGTTACTGTAAATGTATCTGATGTAACATCAATAATAGTTATGCTCATGCCATCAATAGTAATATACCCTTTATTAACAATATATTTAGCAAGAGCAGGGGAGAAGTTAAAAGTCACTGACCATGCGCTATCATCGATGTTTAAATCGATTATTTCTGCTGTTCCATCGACATGACCTTGCACATAATGTCCACCTAGTCGTGCATTCAATTTTAGCGATCTTTCTAAATTGACAATGCTATTTTGAGTGAGTTGGTTTAGGTTAGTAACGCGTAATGTTTCTGGAACGGCAGTAACAAAAAAAGTATTATCTGTTAATTGGGTCACAGTTAAACAAGCGCCGTTTACTGCTATGCTATCGCCGATAATCACATCGTGAAAAGGTATTTTGGGGGAAATAACAAATTGAATGTTATTTGTTAAAAAAGTAATGTCTTGAATGATGCCGATGGTTTCGACAATTCCAGTAAACATGTGATACACCTCCATTACATTTAACATGCTTTTTTACTTTAGGGCATGCCAATAAAATCATTGTAATAGAGCTATCCAGAATAATTCTGCAATAACACAGTGTTTACATGATTTATCTTCTTTCATCCGGACTGTACCGTCGGCTTTGGAGTTTCACCAAATCTGCTGACCTTTCTCATCAGGAAAAAGCGCTCGCGGGCTTATTTGCATCGAAGGAATGATGATTCCGTTATAAATCGCAAACTTACCGCCGGTAGGGAATTTCACCCTGCCCTGAAGATATAATATTTTCGATGTTAAAGTTAAATGTAATCATCGAAATTGTCAATTTATTTTTAAGGAAAGTAGAGTGCGAATTATATCATCCTAATTATGGAACGTGCACGAAATCACTTCCGCAACTTATAATTTTACATATCACTAATTTCCATAAAATGTATATTTTTAATTATCTAAACCGCAAAGTTGCGGAAGTTATTTCATGCACGTTCCTATGTTGGTTTAGCATTCTTAGAGCCTTTTGAACAAGGCTCTAAGAAATTTGATTCTGGGTTTATTGAACTTTATCTGGAGCTATTTTATTACTTTTTGTATTAGACGGTATAGCATTTGTATTTGGCATCACAATAATAGGCATTACAACAGGGTAAGGCATATCTAATTGATTGAAATTTTTATACATATCTTCCATCATTTTTTGGGTTTGTTTTTGAATAGCTTGTGTTTGCTCTTGGATACGTTTTGCAAAGGCTTGCGATTCTTCTGGTGTTAGCATTTTTGGAGTGCCAAATTGAATAATATATGATTGAGGTTCTTTGCCATTACTAATGAATTTTTGGCTGAAAGAAAAACCATTCGCGTTGCCTGCGGTTAATTCAGATGATTTAATCCAACCTACATTTCCATTTTTTGGGTCAGCGACTTTAACCCAGTTGCTATTTTTTGGGCTAAAAATGGGAATAATGCCGGCTTCTGAGTCAATTGTGCCTACTGTTTTTGCATCTGCTTTAGGTTGATCATATAGAGTTAGCATTTTTGCGGCACAAAAAGAGGAAAAAATAAGTGTAAATATAGTGATAAGTACTTTGAGTTTCATAAAAAAATCTCCTTATTAAAATAATGTTTTCAGTTTAAAAACTCTGCTATGGTTATATCATTCTATTTATAACATATTCTTTGGGTTAATTAAAAATAGGCATTAATATTAGGGAGTATCATCCTCAATTTTTTACAGAACCGTACTTGATCCGTAACATCCGCCTCATAATTTTATTCGATGCCGTTTTCGGAAGTTCAGTCATTAAAACAATATCGTATATTTTAAATAAAGGATTTAAATGCTGATTAATACGCAATTGCATATTCGCTTTAAGCGCTTCTTTGGATATTGATTCAATATCAACACTTGCAAAAATAACAAGATGGCTGGGCCCAGGTGAGGCAATATTAATAGCAATAGCTGCCGTTTCAATCAGGTTAGGAATTCCGATAAGTACTCGTTCAATTTCAGCAGAGCTTATTTTTATTCCACCGATATTCATCGTGTCATCTACACGACCTAAAGCGCAATATAAATGATGAGGAAGTTTTCGTAAATAATCACCATGTCGACGTAAAAGAGGATATCCAGGTATGGACGGCATATTAGCAAAATAAACTGTATGATGTTCTGCATTTAACAGTTCAATCGATAGTCCAATGGAAGGCGGAATTAAAGCGACCTCACCACTATTAGCGGGTTCTCCTATTTCATTTATTAAAATAAAATCCAATCCCATGGTGGGCGTTGTAAAAAGAGAAGGATAGTTTTTCTCACAAACAGTACTGCTGATATAAGCTCCACCTATTTCTGTGCCTCCGCAGTATTCTATAATAGGTTTATAATTAGCTAACCACATTAAGTACAACATATCTTCCGGATTAGAGCATTCACCACTGGAGCTAAATAATTTAATAGTATCCCAATTTAATTGTTCCATGCATTGACTTTGTCGCCACTGTGCGACAAGAGAAGGGACAACACCAAGAATGGTTATATTGGCATTTTGTATAAATTCGCCAAATAACTGAGATTGTGGCGCATGGTTCGAAAGAGCGATAGTCGCTTGATTCATTAAACCTGCAAAAACAAGCCAAGGGCCCATCATCCATCCTAAGCTTGTTGGCCATGCAATAATATCATTTGATTGAATGTTTTGATGTAAATAGGCATCGGTTGCTGCTTTAATCGCTGTTGTGTGATTCCAAGGAATGGCCTTAGGTGTTCCTGTTGTACCAGAAGAAAATAAAATATTACAATATGCCATAGGATCACAACTCACTGCATCAAAGTGAGTGTCTTCTACTAAAAAATATTTCCACGCGATATCTGTGTCCCGTAAGGGCATATGAATGATATTTAAATAAGGTAAGACAATCGCAATAGGTGCATGTGCTGCAATTATTTTTTCGTACAAAGGAAATTGTTTGTTATCACGTTGGATGATATCTTGGGTAAAAATTGCTTTTGCATGAGTGATTTTCAATCGAATTTGAATTTCTTCTGCAGAGAAACTTTCAGCAATGGAAACAACCACGCCGCCCATTTTAATGATACCAAGATAAATGGCAATAGCATAATGATTCATGGGCATGGCAATGGCTATGTTATCATTTTTATTAAGTCCCATTTTTATTAAACTATTTGCTATTTGATTGCTGAGATGATTGAGTGCTGAATAAGTCATTATCTTTATTTCAGACGTGTGCGTTTGGTAAATGAAAGCGGGTTTATTTCCAGGGGCCTTGAAACAGCTTTCGACTATATTTAATTTAGCGCCTTTTAACCATTCAGGTCTTTCAATGCCATTGGATAAATCACATATTTTATATGGTAATTGATGAAATATTATATTTAATTTATTTAACATTTTTTCCCAAAATAGTTCATACTGTTGAATTGTCCATCGATGAAAAGTGTTTAATGAATCCATTTTCATCTCAGTCATGAAATGAAAAAGATTTGTTGTTTTTATAAAATCGTTTTCTGGTGTCCAAGCGGGTGCGGATTCTAATTTATTAGGCCATTCAGGAAATAACATTTTAAAAATAAAGAGATGCAATGTGAAAGGATGATTGTTGAGCGTTTTTTTTGAAAGGGTAAGCCAGGCGATATCGGCAGGTAATGATGAAAGGGTTTCATTTATTTTTTTGAGTAAATGGGGTGCTGCGACAGAAGAAACGCCGTTGGTCTGTAGTTGTTCTATAGTGAGTAATTTATTCATCTATACGGATCTTGTAAAAATAGGTAGAATGCGCACTGCTATTTTTAAAATGATAACACATTCATGCAAGAAAAATCATATGAATAAAGATATTAGCGCTATATTGCCATCTATTAAAACCTCTATTCCAGGCCCTTATTCACGCCAATATATGGCAGAATTAGCGGGATATGAATCTCCAGCGATTACAGCACGTTATTTAGCCCGAGCTGAATCGGGTGGTGTCGATTGTCCTATTGTTTTTGCCAAAACGGAGGATGTTTTTATTTATGATGTCGATGGCAATCGATTTATTGATTTAACGGCGGGTTTTGGTGTGGCGATTACAGGGCATGCGAATGCAGACATTGTAATAGCTGCTCAAGATCAATTAGCGGAGATGCCGCATGCCATGGGCGATGCTTTTCCAGCGAAAAATAAAGTAGTTTTAGCAAAAAAGTTAGCGGATATTTCGCCAGGTGATTTAAAACGTAGTTTATTTGCTAATGCAGGCTTCGAGGCCGTTGAAGCCGCTTTAAAAACAGCGTTATTAAAAACAGGTAAACCGGGTATTATTGCTTTTGAAAACGCTTATCACGGTTTAGGATATGGGGCATTAGCGGTGACATCTTATCGTGATAGTTTTCGTCAACCTTTTTTATCGCAATTAAATCCGCATGTCTCCCATTTGCCTTATCCTGTTCAGTCTGATGGGTTTGCTGCTTTGCTGGAAAAAACGATTCAACAGTCTTCTATTCCAATAGGCGCTGTGATTATTGAACCGATTTTAGGGCGCGGTGGAATAATTGAAGCCTCTTTAAAATCATTGCAAATAATTCGTGATATCACTTCACGTTATAATATAGTGATGATTGTTGATGAAATTTATACGGGATTTGGTCGCACAGGGCAATGGTTTGCAATTGAAGCAGCGGGTGTTGTGCCTGATTTACTATGTATTGGTAAAGGATTGAGTGGGGGATTTCCTATTTCTGCTGCTATTGGTACGGATGATGTCATGTCTGGATGGGCAGATACGCCAGGAGAAGCGATTCATACGAGTACTTTTTTAGGGAATCCAGTGGGTTGTGCTATGGCTTTAAAAAGTATTGACATTTTAGAATCGGGTCTAATGTCACAAGTAAATAGTATAGGTTCTTATTTTAAAGATATGCTATATCGTTTACAAAAAATATTTCCTGTCATCAGTGAAGTTCGCGGAAGAGGTCTCATGTTAGGAATAGAATTTAAACATGGAGATCCACATTTTACGCTTAAAATATCAAAAAAATTGTTACAACGAGGAGTAATTTGTTTACCTTGTGGAATAGCGGGCAACGTTTTAAGTTTTACACCACCTTATACGTTGAAAATACCTCATATCGATTTTATTAGTCATCAACTGCAACAATTATTAGAAGAAACCATATGACATTATTAAACAATATTTTACGATTTATGCGTCATGAGCAAGGTGATTTTAATCAATTAGCTTGTGATGTTTTTTCATATCAATTTAATCATTGTGGCCCTTATAAACGTTATTGTCAGCATTTGCACGCGACACCTGAAACAGTAACTCATTGGCAGGATATTCCTAGTGTTCCAACAGATGTATTTCGTGAGTTTGATTTATGCACCTTTGATCCAGCAAAATCTCAATATATATTTCAAACAAGTGGTACTACGCAAGAAAGTAAAGGCAAACATTTTTATCAAACTATGGATTTATATGATGAAGCGATTCGTCTTAGTTTTATGCGAGGAATAGGTCTATCTGTTACGGATCGTATTTCATTTAGAATATTGACGCCCTCATTTAATGAAATACAAACCTCGTCTTTATTTTATATGTTGCAACGAGCGTTGGAGTGGTATGGAAATACGGATTCACGTTTTTATATGCATAATAATCAAATGGATTATATAGCATTAAAACGTGATTTAGATGAAGATATCCGACAACAACGACCTATTGCTTTAATAGGGACGGCTTTTTCCTATGTTAATTTATTTGATTATTTTACTGAAGAAAAATGGCAATTACCTTTGGGTAGTGTACTGATGGAAACAGGCGGATTGAAAGGCAAGTCCCGAACGATTTCTCAAGAAGAATTATATTATTTATTTGAATCACGGTTAGGAATTTCCCGAAAGGATTGTTTTTCTGAATATGGTATGACTGAATTATCCAGCCAATGTTACTCTAAGCGTAATAGTTATGAATTAACCTGTCCGCATTGGATGTCCTTCCGTATTATCAATCCTGAAACGGGAAAAGATGTCTCAATGGACGAAACAGGAATCGTACAATTTTTTGATTTAGCGAACTTAGAAGCTATTTCAGCTGTAACGACTGCTGATCTCGGGGTGAAACAGAATGACGGTTTTAAGTTACTAGGGCGTGCGCCTTTAGCCGTTTTACGTGGATGTTCTACAGAGTTTGAGCTATAGTATGATTACTGAGTTAGTAGAAGTCGGAAAACGTTGGCGAAATACTAATTATCCTTTACGTCTAGAAGCGATCCATACTGCAGCATCTGAATTTTGTTTATCAGCGGCTAGTTTTTCATTGGCATTAGACTGGATGTTTTCTTTTTGGAATGAAGAAATTATTTCTAAGCTCTATTATGCTAATCCTCATAAAAATATTTCAAGTGCAGTACAGATTCTTGCAGGTAATACTCCTGCTGTTATCACTCAAGCATTTTTACAAGGCGCTATATTAGCTGTTCCGCAAATGATTAAAACGCCTTCGTTACAATCACAATTCCCTCGACTTTTGCTGGATTCATTTCGTCAGGTATCTTCTGCATTAGCCGAATTATTTTATTTAGATAATTGGCAGAATAACTTATCTGCTTTATACAAGGAAATAGGAAAAACAGATTTAGTGATTGCATATGGAAGTGATGAAACACTGGCTTCCTTAAAAATATATTGTTCGCCTGCCTGTGTTTTCGTGACGCATGGACATGCTGTTAGTTGTGCTGTTATTTTTAAAGAAGCAGCCAATAAGGAAAGTCTGCAGCGATTAGCGTGGGACATGCTAAGTTACGATCAACGAGGTTGTCTATCGCCAAGAGTGACCTTTATAGAAGAAGGAGGTGAAATCCATCCTGAACAATGCGCAAAAATTTTTTCAGAAGACATTCTTCCTCCTATAGCAGAGCGCTTTCCCCGTGGTGGTTTATTTCCTGGAGAAGCGACGGCTATTATGCAGAGGAAAGCATTGTATAGGTTTAAAGGAATGGTTTATTCAGGTGAAGATTGGGCTGTCTGTTATGATGAAACACTTATTTGGCCAGAAGAAATTTTACCACGGTTTATGCCTTTTAAGCCTTTCTCCAACAGGAAAGAATTGAAAGACGTATTGCAATCAGTCAAGGATTATTTGATTAGCGTGGGTGTGGCTGGTTCTTTATTAGAGGTTAGAATATCTGATTATCCTAAACTACAGCATGTTTGCACGCTAGGTAACATGCAAAAGCAGCTTTTATTGCGATGAAGGCTTTGTTGTTGCAAAAAAATTGGCTCTTTCGATATTCCCGTAATTTGATTCATTTTCCACTCAAACAAATTTAGAAAATACCTTTAAATTTATAAGGATACAGAAAGTTGATTGAATAGAAGTTAACTAAACAGGGGGAATTGGAAGAGCCAAAAAATTATTTTTCTCAACAAAGCCCTAGTTTGCCACTACACATATACAGCCGGACATAATTAAAGGGACATATTAACACTAAAATCCTAAACAAATTGAAGGCTACTTGCGCCCATTTCTTTAATATTAATGTCCCTTTAATTGTGTCCGGCTGTATATTTATGTTTGTTATGTTGTTGATTATCAAAGATATTTATGGTACGGTTCTGCCCGATTTATAAATAAAAACGAGGGTGCTTATGTTTTCAGGCGACAGCAACAAAATGATTCCTCAAATTAATCAAGGATTATACTCATTATCCGGCTTAGATGCAGAAAGTCATTTACCGGAATTTATTATTCTTGAAGAGGCTAAAGAACGCTATTTTAGAGGAAGCCTTTTGAACGATAAAAAACAAGGCTTTATTATTATTTTTTGGCTGACTAAAAATGATAAAAATCAAAATATATTTTACCTCGATTTATTTCCTGCTTTTAATAAAAATGACAATCTCCCAAGAAGAGATAAAGAGGGTAATGATTATAAATCCTCAGAATATGTTTATTCTCCAGAACCATTAGGAGGAAATTCAGGGTTAAATCATCATCTCTTTTTAAATATAATACAGAATAGAATACAAAAAGCTTATGATGACAACGATTATAAAACATTGGAAATTTATAAAGATGTTTATAACCCTCAACGGGGAAAAATTCAGCTTATCCTAGAAAAATTTTTTGGTGCTGGCATTTTTAAAGGTTCAAAAAAGATTTTAATACATTCAATTAGAAATAAATCAGCTAATTTAAATAGAGCTTCTGTCGCTTATAATGATGAATATTTGCTTATGCACTACTTTTTTAAGAATGATATTAGGGCTAATTTACAAAATGAGTATTACATCAGCCGTACTTTACCTAATGACCTCTCCGAAAAACTTAAAGCAGCCTGCTTAGATCAATTACCGCAAGAAATTGAGTCGACTAAAAGAGCCGTATGTTATTCAGAAATCATGGATTCCCAAGAAAAAAATTGGCAAATAATAAAAAACGATCCCGTTAAAAAAATTACATACTTATTAGAAACTCTTTGCAGGGCAATAGAAGTAGAAAAGGAGTTAGTGATAAAAGATTCTATTAAATACATAGAAAATAATTTGCTTATATTACATCCTGAGGAAAAAAACAGAGAAAAAGAATTAATACAAATTCTTAATAAACCTTCTGAATTTAATGCTCAATCAGCCATGACTGCTGCAATGAACAGTAAAAACGATTCCATTACTAAACATTTTATAAAATATTTAGATAACTTAAGTCCAAATGAAATTTTAACTAAACTAATAAAAGAAAATCGCTGTATGTCATTAGATTTATTCTTCCTTCATAACAAATTATATTTAGATAAAGATAATTTATCAGCTGTTATTGATGCTGCGTCGGAAGGAAATTTTGAAATCATATTAACTCTTTTGAGAAAAAAAGGATTCCTCAAAGAGACCAGCAAAGATAATTCTCTGGTAAAAGCGTTACAAAAAGGTTTCTTTAAGGCACTACAAAATCAAAATTACATTGAAGCAAGAGAAATTTGTGATATCTTTAAATTAGAATTTAAAAAAATAGATCATGATCAATCCTTGGAGAAATTAATAGAAAATTTATTTTATGAAAATATAAAAAACAAACGATTAACGGAAATAGAAAGATCAATTAAAAATTTCCCTAATACCATCTTTCAATTCGTAAATAAAGATTTTTTACATAGACTTGCAGAACAAGGCCAGGCCAAGATTTATAAAATTTTAATAAAAAATTTACCAGAACAACATGAATTAATTCAATATACAAATCAATTTTTAGATACTTTTAAAAAAAGTATCATTATAAATTCCGAAATAAATAATTTCGAGCGAATTTATGAAATAGAAAATGAATTTAAACATGTTCACTCAAAAGAGATACAAGAACAAAAGGAAAAAATTATTTTAAATAATTTAAATGAAGATGTAGAACTGGAGACACTAGATAAGCTAGCAATCTTTTTACCAGCCTTATTTGACAAAGCTATTAATCAAGTAGATTCTCATGGCAACACAATTTTGATAAGGGCTATAGAAAAAAATAATATAGAAATGGTTAGACTTTTAATAAACAAAAAAATTAACATTTATCAGCATAATTCACAGAATGAAAATGTGCTAATAATTGCATTAAAAAATAATAATATTTATCTCGTCGATTTATTATTAGAAAAATTTATAAATTCTAAATTGCTGCAGTCAAGTACGGGTTTAAAAGATGAAATCTATCCATTTTTATTACGTATTTTTGCTGTATTTCAAACTGAATATATCCTATTAATGATTAAAAAAATAGATGAAATACTTGACTTGGATTTATTGTTTCAAGATAAAAATTTAATGAATATTTTAGTTCAACGACTAATGAATGATATTAAATTTAATAAAGAGGATGTTGAAGAAAACTTAAAAAAACTGAAAACTTTCTCTCCAAAATTATTTTCCCGATTAAAACAATATCGAAACAATGAAGGTGAATCATTCTGGAAATTGATGGGAAGAGAAAATTTTCTTTCACTTTATGATATACTCAATTCATTCCATTTCACTGCAGATGATTTTGAAGATTTTAATGATTTAACAAATTTTACGATTAGGCAATTTGTCTTGGATCAACATTATTTACAAGCCAATGTATTAATTAAAAAATATAAACTAGAGATTAATTTTGAAAATGAGGAAAAAAAAGAATTATCAAATATTATTATTAATAATTTTTTTAAAAATATCGAACAACATCGTTTTTATGAAAACAGCAATATAAAAAAATATTTTCCTGAATTATGTAAAAAAGCCGTTCATTATAAAGACTCAAGAGGATTCACCCCTCTTAGAATGTATATTGATAGCATTAATGATCCAGATACATTTAATTATTATTATTTTGCTTTATTTAAAGATCAAAATATTAATATAGATGCGCCCGAAGGTGATGGTTTGGTATTAATAAAACAAGCACTAAAAGATAAAAATTACAATCTTGTTAGTTATCTTATTTATATTGGCTCTAAAATTGATATAAAAAAAGAATTGGTTGATGCTATTTTAAAACATATTGAAGAAAACAATATTGTTAAAATTAAACAAATTAAAAGAGAGCTTCCTGATTTTTTTAATTATTTTTTAAAACAAAAAATTGATTCTATAAATGTTGTAGAAAAATGTTTAACAACAAATAGTTTTCAAATAATTTATTCATTATTACAAGGAATCGATATCACTCAATTTGATATTTCTGAAATTAAATTTAGACAAGATGACATAAAACAAATTAATACTATTTTAAATAATGTTCCCAAGGAGAGAGATCTTAAAAGTAATCGATTCTCCGCTATACAGGTTTTATATGAAATGAAATCTAACCAGTTTGTTAATTGTTTCCCGAATTTCTTATTGCTTGATAGCCTAACAAATGGGATATATGACACTCTGAATAGTAGTAATGAAAAAATAAAATTAAAGCGCGAAGAATCATATAAAAAATATGTTGAAAATCCTACTAATTTTATTGAGATTGCTAATAATTTGAAGAATAACGTTTTAAACATATTAAAAGAAACAAATACAAAAAATACTTGGGTAGAAAGACAAATTAAGTCTCATATAACAACATGGGAAACAGAGCTAAAAATAATAGGCTCTTCGGAAATTCCCGTGGTTAACGCACAAAAAATGCAAGGCAGTGCAGATGATGTTGATATAAATCATAATGTTATAGAAACTCAGTCAGCTGAGACTTCAGAAAAATCACAGGAATTCTCAAAGAACCAAAAAATAAAACCTAAAAATAATTCAATGTGTAATAAATGCA
>Ga0207115_1064_pt1 | contig 15597 bp, 13 predicted proteins | sample Alteio_BWMinHeat_46_FD_153536 | JGI IMG/M metagenome (GOLD analysis project Ga0207115, IMG submission 153536) | Enriched cells from forest soil in Barre Woods Harvard Forest LTER site, Petersham, Massachusetts, United States -... | ecosystem: Environmental > Terrestrial > Soil > Temperate forest >...
CAAGGTTTACAACCCAGTGATCTCATGAAAATTCCTGTTTATGTCAAACTACAAACCGAAACAACATTTAAACATCAAGGATTTCTTAACTTTGTCAATACAGGATTAAACGCGTCAACAGGAACGATGGAATTACGCGCACTTTTAACGAATGATGACTTGCATTTATTACCAGGTCTTTTTGTACAAGTGCGCATTCCTGTGACCCATGCAAAGAAGGAATTAACACTACCAGATGATGCGATCTTATACGATCAAATTGGAGCGTATGTTTTGACGGTGGACGCCAATAATATTGTTCAATCAAAACGAATCGAGGTTGGCACGGCAGATCAAGGGAAACAATCTATTACAAAAGGATTGAGTGCAGAAGATCAAGTCATCATTAATGGACTCCAATTTGCAACGCCTGGTAATAAAGTAGAGATACAGCAACCTCATCCATAAAGGATGTATACCCGTAGCGTCTGGGTATATACCTTTCACAGATGATTTTTAAGTTCTTTAGCTTGGGCGCTTTAGAAACCTAAAACTCATCGGTGCGATAGCTTGCGATTAACTCTCCTAAGGATAATTGAATGAATATATCTAAATTTTTTATTGAGAGACCCGTTCTTGCAAATGTGATTGCGATATTCTTCGTTCTTATAGGATTAGTCGCTATTATTATATTACCTATTTCGCAATATCCATCAATTGTTCCACCCACTATTCAAGTCACAACGACTTATCCAGGCGCTGACGCAAAGACTTTAATAAACACCGTCGCTCTACCTATCGAGCAACAGGTTAATGGTGTGGAAAATATGCTTTACATGCAGTCAACTAGTACTAATAGTGGTGCTTATACGTTGATAATAACCTTTGCTATTGGTACGGATTTGAATTTTGCTCAAGTACTGGTACAAAATCGCGTTCAAGCAGCAATGGCTCAATTGCCAAAAGCCGTTCAACAACAAGGAGTTGTGGTTCAACAAAAATCAACTGCTATTTTACAATTTATTACTTTATATTCAGAACATAACGAATATGATGGCTTATTTTTAAATAACTATGCCACGATCAATATGCAGGATGAATTGGCCCGATTACCCGGAGTCGGTTCTGTTCTTGTTTATGGAACAGGCTCTTATGCCATGAGAATTTGGTTAGACCCTCAGAAAATGCTTAGTTATTCATTAAATCCTTCAGATGTACTGAATGCCATTAGTCAACAAAATAAAGCCATCTCCGCAGGTCAGACCGCAGCACCTCCTACCTATGGAAAACAAGCTTATCAATTGACTATCAACGTACCAGGTTTATTGCAAAATGTCAGTGAATTTGAAGATATTATCATTAAATCGGAATCATCTAATCCCAATCAACAAGCAAATGCCAGTAGCAGTGCACGAGTGGTTCGTTTGCGTGATGTTGGACGTATCGAATTGGGTTCATCGAATTACAGCATGTCAGCTAAACTTAACAATAAACCCACAGCAGCCATTGGAATTTTTCAATTACCAGGCGCTAATGCTTTAGATGTAGCTAATAAAGTTAGAACTACCGTAGAAAAAATGTCAAAAAAATTCCCGCCTGGAATGAAATATTCTATCCCTTTTGATACCACTAAATTTGTCAAAGCCTCTGTGAACGAAGTGTATAAAACATTATTTGAAGCCATGATTTTAGTGTTAATTGTAATTGTTTTATTTTTACAAAATTTTCGTGCAACATTAGTGCCAGCAACAACGGTACCGGTCACCATTATTGGCGCTTTTTTTGCAATGTACGCCTTAGGTTATTCTATTAATTTATTAACATTATTCGCATTAGTACTTGCGATTGGTATTGTAGTGGACGATGCTATTGTGATTGTTGAAGGCGTATCACAACATATTGAAAAAGGTGAATCCCCTAAAATAGCCTCTATTAATGCTATGAAAGAATTAACAGGCCCTGTCATAGGCATTACTCTTGTACTAATGGCTGTATTCATACCGGCAGGATGCATGCCGGGCTTAACAGGTGCCATGTATGCGCAATTTGCTTTAGTGATCGCGGCAACTGCTTTTATTAGCGCAATCAATGCAATGACATTAAAGCCTACACAATGTGCTTTATGGCTTAGGCCCATCGACCCACAGAAAGAAAAAAATATAATATATCGTGGTTTTGATAAAATATATTATCCCATCGAAAGGAATTACATTACATTTATAGATAAACTTATTCATAATAATAAAATCGTTAGTTTAATCGGTGTACTGTTAGTTGCATTATCTATTTTTGGTCTAACTAGAATTCCTACCGGTTTTATTCCCATTGAAGACCAAGGATACACTTTAATGATGGTACAGTTACCTGACGGCGCTAGTTTAGAACGCACAGAAACATTACTCAAAAAATTAAGCGATCAGGCATCAAAAATAAAAGGCATTGACAATGTCATCACTATCAATGGTATTTCTGCATTGGATAATAACGCTAGTTTAGCCAATGCTGGCATACTGTATGTCATGTTTAAAGATTGGAGTGTACGAGGAAAGAATGAAGATTTTCTTTCTCTTTACTTACAACTTAAAAAAATAGCAGATAATACATTAGATGCGAAAATTTTAGTGATGCCACCACCACCTATACAAGGTCTAGGAAATGCAGGTGGCTTTCAAATTCAATTGGAATTGCAAGATGGTTCGTTTGACTATCGGAAGTTACAAGCAGCAACGGATTTATTAGTCCATTATGGATCTCAAGAACCACAATTAACGAGATTAATGACTTCATTCCGTGCCTCAGTACCACAACTTTTTGCTCCCATTGATAGAGTTAAAGCAGAATCACTAGGCGTTCCTGTCGGTGATGCAATGGAAACATTAGAAACGTATATTGGCTCATCCTATGTCAATCTCTTTACTAAGTTTGGTCAAGTATTTCCCGTGTACGTGCAAGCAAATGCAGCTTCACGGATGACCATTGATGATGTCCGGCATTTGTATGTGAGAAATAAATCAAATGAAATGGTACCCATTGGAACACTGACAGAATTAAACCCTTACGTAGATCCATCTATTATTTCGCTTTATAATCTTTATCCTTCTAGTAATATTTATGGCGTCGCAGGTTCAAGTTATAGTTCAGGTGAAGCTATTCAAACACTAGAAAAATTAGCTTCTCAAGTATTACCATCTGGTATGTCCTACGAATGGACGGGAACGGCTTATCAAGAAAAAATAGCCGGTAATTTGAGTTACTTAATATTTATTTTATCTTTAATATTAGTCTATATGATTCTTGCTGGACAATATGAAAATTGGATAACACCCATCTCGGTAATGTGTAGTGTTCCATTAGCTTTATTAGGTACTGTACTTGCTTTAACATTATTGGGTGTTGCTAATAATATCTATACTCAAATAGGCATTTTACTATTAATCGCTTTAGCCGCTAAAAATGCCATATTGATTGTAGAGGTGGCCCGTGAACAACACGAACTTCATCAAAAAAGCATCATGGAAGCGGCTCTCATCGGAGCACAAACACGCTTTCGACCTATCATCATGACTTCGTTTGCATTTATTCTCGGAGTAATGCCTTTGGTTTTTGCAACGGGTGCCGGAGCTAATGCGAGACGTTCCATAGGAATTGCCGTTAGCAGCGGAATGTTAGCATCAACCTGTCTTGCTGTGGTGTTTGTACCTGCATTTTATGTTTTGTTTCAGACATGGCAAGAAAAACGAAATCTTAAACGTCAAGGCGAAGCGATGACTACTTAAAATTGTTTCGTTATTATTGAATATTTTTTTTTACAACTTATGATTCTAAAAAAATCAGCAGGATTGCATATGTTTAAATTCAAGGATTGGATTTTTTATTGTATTTTTCTTTTTGTCTCATATTCTTCGTACGCCTTAACAACACTCCATGTGACAATTAGCTCAGATAATAATCCAGGTGGTATTGGAGAGATAGGCGATCTGAGATATTGTTTAAACTCAATGAATCAAGCTTTAAATACGACCCCCGATGATTATGCAATTGTTTTTGACTTTCCAATGACGATTCAGCTCAATGGAATGCTGCCAATTATTAACAATTCCTCGAATCCTGTAAGTATCACTATTGGCAATTCAGGCTCTACTCCTACCGTCACCATTGACGGTAATAATGGTACTTATAGCGGATTTTTCATCCCAATGGGAAATGTAACCATCCAAAACATGATTTTTCAAAACCTGACGGCAAAAGGCGGTAATGGTGGAAACGGAATTTCAGGTGGTGGCGGTGGCATGGGTGCTGGAGGAGCGATTTACGCACCTCAATTATTTTTAAATGGTTCGAATCCTTCCGTCACCTTGATGAATGTATCTATAAACAACTGTTCTGCCGTAGGTGGAAATGGGGGAAATTATTCAATTACCTCTCCTACAGGGAATGAGGGCGGTGGCGGCGGCGGTGGTTTTAGTGGAAATGGAGGTTCTATCATCACTAGTGGAATCACGGGCGGTGCGGGAGGAGGAGGTTTTGGTGGTGATGGAGGGGATGTCACTCTTTCGACTAGTGACTTATTCGGTGGTGGCGGAAGCGGAGGCGGCGGCCTAGGATCCCGTGCCACTATAGGGACGCTGACAAATCTTGGAAATGGAGGATCAGATCAAAATATTGGATTGGATGGAAATGGATATGGTCTCACCATTACAGCGGGCTCTGGCGGAGGGGGTAATAACGGCGGAGCTAATGCCGGAGGAGGTGGTGGTGGAGCTGGAGCACTTTCTGGAGGAGGTGGAGGAGGAAGTGCTGGAACAAATGGTCTACAGCCTCAAGGCAATATTCCACCACTTAAATATAGGCAAAATCCCGTACCTTCTGGTGGTAATGGAGGAGATGGTGCTGGAGGAGGCGGAGGCGCTGTCGTTTCTACAGCATCGACAAATGATGTTGATGGACAATCTGGTAGTGGGGGCTATGGTGGAGGCGGCGGTGGTGGTGCTGGTACTGGGGCTTATGATGTTGCTTACACTGTACAGGGTGGAATCGGAGGAATTGGTGGCGGAGGCGGAGGTGGAGGGGTCAACCAATCAGGTACGACGCCTGCCACAGGCGGAAATTCTCTTGGGGGAGGAGGCGGAGGAGGTGGAGGACCGTCTAATGGATCCAATGCCTCGGGTGGAAGCGATACAGGCAGTCTCGGTGGAGGATTAGGAGGATTAGGTGACAATACTTATGGATCAGGTTCTGCTGGCGGAGGTGGCGGTGGAGGAAGCGGTCTCGGAGGCGCTATCTTTGTAGACAGCAATTTGAATTTCACTATACAAGCGCTTTCGGGAATTGCAACTGCTTTCAATACAACAAACACGACAACACAAGCAGGAATTCACGGAACAAGCACCTCAGAAAGTGCAAATGGCCAAGATGGCTCATCATTAGGAAATAGTATTTTTCTACGCACGGGCTCTTCTCTGACATTCATGGCACAGAATGCTGGTGATGTTTTAACTCTCGGAAATCAAGTTGCATTTACCGATGACACCACTTTCGGCACAGGAGGAACAAATGTTTTTGTTAAGGGAAATGGAACTGTTATTTACAACGGAACAACTGATTATCAAGGCACTGTCAAGGTTGACAATGCAAATTTTAAAGTGAACGGGAGTATCAATCAAGCACAGATTCAAGTCTGTAGAAATAGTAGTTTTAGCCCGCAAAGAGGGACACTCAGCGGAATTGGAACCTTAACTGGAAATATTTTTGCTAATTCGGGAACAATCTCTCCAGATATCGGAGGAACGCTTACGCTTGGCAGTTTATCTCTAAATTCAGCGGCGAGTGGCTCCCTCGGAAGTCTTGTCCATATTGAAATAAATGCTAGCGGAACATCGTTAGTTGCGGTGACTGGGCCCGCATCATTAGCGGGTACTTTAGAAATCCACTTAGATCCCAGTACGAAGCCTGGAAAATATACCTTACTGACGTCATCAGGCATTACAGGTACTTTTGATTCTGTCACATTTACGGGAACAGGGACAACTCCCAATTATACGCTGTCCTATCTACCAGCTGGAGCTCCTACGTATGTGCAGTTGGATTTTACAGGCTTTCCATCTTCTGCGCCGGACATACCAGCCACAGTCGATGGATCTCCTATTGTAAATCCTGCCGTTGTTTGTTGTGGTAGGCCTGTTATTCTAGGACCTTTACCAGTACCAGGACCAGGCCCTACTATTTATACTGTCACCAATCATACTGGAAATGTCACCTGTCAAATTGGACAGAGCGGAACTCAAACCTATCTGAAGGTGTATGGTAGCAATGGTTCTTGCACTATCATTGGCACAAAAGATGGTATCGTTTCTAATCCTTTAACGGTAATAGCTCCATGAATAAACTTTCGATAATCCCTAAAAGTAACATTACGGTTATAGCACCATGAATAAATTTTCAATAATCTTTAAAAGTATCATTGTAGCAATAAGTATAGTGGGAATAACTTATGCTAATGATAATTCCTCCGACCATTCATTATTAAAGAGTTGGACAGGATTTTATACTGGGATGGAGGCGGGATTTGCTTTTAATAATGATCAATTAAATTCGCAGCAATTAGGTTTTACTAACCCAAGTGGAAAGTGCAATATCAGTTCAGATTACTCCACGTTTTCTCCTGGTATACAATTAGGCTATATGTATCAATTTCCCAACTACCTTGTATCAGGCATAGAAGCGAATGTTGCTTTTAATAGTCACCAAATAGATACATTACGTTGTATCTGCCCATTTGATCGTGATGTTGCTGATAGTTTTTCATTTAGAAATCAGATGCAAAGATCTATCAAGGCTCGAATAGGCCATGCACTGAATACGAATAAGAACATCCTCCCTTATTTAACAGCAGGAGCCAGCTTTGCTAATATAGGATTTTCATACAAAAATGAAGGCGGTGATTATTATGCCCAAAATACGACCCAAGCAGGTTGGCTAATAGGTGCTGGTGTAGAATGGGCATTCAAACAAAATTGGTCATTACGCGCTGAATATAATTATGTAGAGTATGGAAATGCTATTAATCTGAAAATACCCAGTGTGTATGGCTTATTAGATCCTAATGGTTTGGGGCGTATTAACCTCAGCTCCAATAATGTGGTTGTATCTATTAATTATTGGATTTAATGGTTGAAGTTGATTTTCTCTATTCGCATCAAATTCAATAGCGATTTGAGAACCAGAAGAGAAATGAAATATATTTTTTAACATAATTATTTTTTGGCAAGCACTCTAACAGGTAATCCATCCATATTGGGAATATTTACAGGCACAATCAGTATTTCACATCGTCCTATCGGTGCATTATTCAACTCTAGCCCTTCGACAATTAATACTTCTTTGGATAACAAGAATTTATGCACAGGAAGATCTTCTGATTCATATTTATCAACACTCAGATAATCAATTCCAACGATCTTAACTCCTTTTTTTAATAATTCTTCAGCAGCATCTGCTTCAATATAAACATATTTACTTGTGAATTTATCTTCTTTTGATAACTTAGAATTTGCTGTTTTGAAAAATACTATATCACTTTTTAAAATAGGTAATTCTGAAACAAATTCTTTTGTCACCGATTTTTCTGTATCAGGAACGCTAATAATTAAACCAGAACCTATTAAATATTCGATTGGAAAATCACTACTTGTCTTGGCGTCTTGAATAACATGCTTTGGATAATCGATATGCGTGCCCGTATGATTACCAAGTTGCATATGGCATAAATTAAATGTTTGTCCTTTTTCTAAAGAACACACAAGCTCTTTCTTAAATTCTGGATCGCCGGGGAAAACAGTTATTTTTTCTGTGATGGGGGCTGTAAGATCATAAATCGATTTTTTAAATTTTTTTCCTGATTTTATTTTTGGTGGATGTTTCATTGAGCTCCATAGCGCTGCATAAAAGACTTTATTTATTTTAAGGCATTAAATATTTCAAAGGAACAGAATAGATATGCTTATCGGGTATTATGTGATTATGGTAATATGTCTTCTGCAACTATTCTGTTTGTGTTAAAAGAATTATTTAACGATATCAAACCCACTGATCATAATAAAAATGTTTTTAGTTGTGCTTTCGGTCCTGGCCTGACACTTGAATCAATGATTTTAAGAACTCATTATGCAAACGCACTAATGTAGCAACATCAGAAACGAATTTGATTTTTCTTTGATCAAGATAATTATACAATGAAATGCATGAAAAAATAACTCATCAGATCCTCATCTCACAGTAAATTTTCATCCCGCATAATCTGATAAATATCTTCATAATCATGCTGTAAATCATCCATATAAAACTCATCATTTGAAGGTTTTTTTATTCCACTATTAGTTGCAGCGACTTCTTCCATTGCAAAACCATTACCATTTATAGTACGTTTTCGCCTTCTCGTTGCGGTCACACGACGATGTCCATAATCTTCTAATTTTCTCTCAATTGCATCAAATGCATAAGTCACAGCAATATATACATCTTCATCTAATTTTCGATTGACCACTAATTCTTTTCCTCGCACATTGAGTGCAATACTTGCTTTAAATAGTTTACCTTGATGTTTATGTTTTTGTGGCATATCAATGACAACTTTGCAAGAGCTGATACGCTGATTAAATTGAATGAGTTTTTGTGCTTTCTTATTGATAAAATCTTCGAGAAAAATAGATTTGGGTGTGTCTCGGATGGTGATTGTGACTGGATACATAGTAAAACCTCCTACTTTTTTATAATTTTAAATCTTAAGATCCCTACTACTCCTTTGTCCTTACTTTTAGTATACACATAAAAATACATTTTTTATAATATATTACTTTTTTTGGCTAAAAATGTTGTTTCATTCATTTGATAGCTGATTTAAAAAATTCACTTATTTTCAAATAAGTAACAATATTAATACAGAATTTTAATCTTAAACATGATATTGCTATTATCCTAAACAAACATGATTAGGCATTAATCACCCGCCAACAATGAAACACCTCCCATTTAAACAGGGTGTCTCACGGTAAACCAGCATGGGCAATCATCTTGCCCACTCCAGAGCATGAAAATGCGAGGGATTTTCACGGTAAACTAGCATGGACAATGGCTTGCCACCTTCGAAAATGAAAATTACTATTTTTCATGATGTTACGGTGATTTTCACGATAAATTCGGCAGTAGGAATGGCATAAAATAGGATTGTATTTCCTTTTGAGTAACATCTTCTAATGTTTTTGGCCGCCATTTTGGATTTTTATCTTTATCAATGATTAAAGCACGGACTCCTTCAAAAAAATCATGCCCACGAATCATTTGTTGCATAATTTTATTTTCCATTTTCATACAATCATCAAAATTTAATTTTTTTGCATTATTAATTTCTTGAAAGGCCACTTTTAAACTGGTGGGAGACTTTGTTTCTAATGTTTTAATAATTTGATGTGACCAATCATTATTAAGTGATCTTAAGGTTTGAATAATTTCTTCCACAGAATTTTTTGAAAAACACTTTTCAATATCTTCTTTAAAGTTTAATAAAGTAGATCCTGAAACAGTAATACGCCAGGGATGAATAGCATTAGTCACTGCTGTATAATCTGGCAACGGTGTTACAATCAATGTTTGTAGCAATTCTTCTTGCGAAGCAGGGTCAATGACTGCATCCACTAAATGCAATGCATAACAATCACTATAAGTAATACTACTACCTGTTAAACCTAAATATAATCCTATTTGATGCGGTAACCGTGATAAAAAATAAGAAGCCCCGATATCAGGATAAAAACCAATGGTTGTTTCAGGCATGGCAAACGTTACATGTTCTGTGGCAATTCGATGTGAACCATGAATAGAAATTCCAGCCCCTCCCCCCATGGTAATACCATTGAGTAACGCAATATAAGGTTTGGGATAATGAAAAATATATTGATTAACAGCATATTCAAATGAAAAAAAATCATCTAAATGCGAATCATTTTTTAATTTTCTTTCATAAATATAACGAATATCGCCGCCAGCAGAAAAAGCACGTCCTTCAGATGCGCGAATCACTATCGCTTTGATCGTCTTCATACTTTCCCATTTTTTTAAAGAAAGATGAATGGCCTGAAACATTTCTAAATTTAATGCATTTAATGCCTGTTGACGATTTAAGGTAATTAAACCAATATCACCCTGATTTCCAGGAACTTCTTCGCAAATCACATCCACAATTATTCTCCCACAAATTCAGCAGTCCGTTTTTCTAAAAATGCTTTTACGCCTTCTTGCTTATCACGTGTTGCGCAACAGAGACCAAAATGGGCTGCTTCAAATTCTTGAGCTTCTTCCATTGTTAAGTTATATCCTTGGTCAATCACTGTTAAAATACTTTTAAGTGCTAACGAACCCATCTGCACAAGATTCTTTAAAACAGACTCTGCTTTATTCATTAATTGATCGGGTGGCACTACTTCATTCACTAATCCCCAGTGTAATGCTTCTTCTGCTTTAATATTTCTACCTGTCAAACAGAGATCTAACGCACGACCTTTTCCTACTAAACGAGATAATCGCTGGGTTCCACCAAATCCGGGAATAACGCCTAATTTAATTTCTGGTTGACCGAATACTGCTTGAGTTGATGCAATACGCATAGTCGCAGCCATTGCTAATTCACAACCGCCACCCAATGCAAATCCATTGATAGCCGCTATGGAAGGCTTACCTAACTGTTCTAATAAGCGAAATATTTTTTGTCCATGACGAGAAAATTCTAACCCTGTCTGAGCATTGAGTGTCGCTAATTGATTTATATCAGCGCCCGCACAAAACGCTTTACCTTCACCTGTAATCAGTAAAGCTTTGATTGTATAGTTGGATTTAGCTGCAGTAAATATATCTTGTAACTGCGCCATCACTTCAATATTTAGTGCATTCAAAGCATCTGGGCGATTCAATGTAATATGCAATATACCGACATCATTGATATTAAATTTTACAATTTCGTGTTTTATGTTCAATCTATATTCCCTCCCTTGAAAGTGACTTACACCTTTAAAATTTTATAACAATCTGATCTCGCTGAATATTATTTTTATCAATTTTTAGATTATTGCTATTCTGTATACATCATATACAATGGTTAATATAAGAACATAAAATGCATTTTGTCTAAAAGTATAGGCAGAATGGAAGCAAGCCTATCCTACCGACAGGGAAATAAAGGAGGAAATATATGGCTCTTCATTTTTCTACGGTTATTAGCCTATTCTTATTTTTATTTACCTCCACAATAGTCAATGCTTCAACATTTGGCGCAAGATTGTGTAAAAACAACCCTGAGTATGTCTGTTATAAAGTGAAGCGCGGGGATTCTTGGAACAAATTATTTCCCGACGAAGATCAACGTGATCTTGCTACTCGAATCAATCGAACAAATAACAGTATTTATCCAGGCATGATCATTGCCATTCCTAAAAATTTGAAAGATGCACAGATGTTAGATTATGCACCTTTAAGCCAACAAATAAATCCGCCCGGAAATAAAGTGATTATTGTTTCATTAGATAAATTAGCATTTGGTGCTTATGGAGAAGATGGTAATTTAGAATACTGGGGACCTGTTTCAGGAGGAAGAGGATATTGTCCCGATATAGGACGAGCTTGTCATACAAAACGCGGTCACTTTGAAATTTACCGTAAAATGGGAGCAGGTTGCGTATCAACAAAATTTCCCGTTGGTCGTGGTGGTGCGCCTATGCCTTATTGTATGTTTTTTAATGGAGGCTTTGCTTTGCATGGATCGTATGAGGTTCCAGGATATAATGCGAGCCATGGATGCGTACGTTTATTTGTAAAAGATGCAAAATGGCTAAATGAAGAATTTGTTGGAGATGAGAATGTAGCGGTTATTATCCAATAAAATGATGGAAATTATATTATCTCACTCGCAAATTCCATCTCAGTCGTTTTTTGATAAATGCAGAAATCATGAGATAACGCTTTTGAACGATAATGGATAGCTATATAAAAGAAAAATGTACTAAATATTCCAATAATAAGAAAATCCCAACCAAAAGGAATAATTTGCTTTCCTCCAAAAGCGCCTAAATAAGAAATGAGAATTAATCCCAATAAATAAGGAATAACCCATATTCCTGATTTAAATCCTAACTCGTTAAAAGATTTTTTATTTTTAAAACAGGTAAGACTAAATACAATTAATCCTATTAAAATAGCAATAGCTAATTTAGAAATGGTTTCCCAACCTGTCCAATAACTCATTAAATTGCAAAAATAAAACGCCAAAAAACTAATGAAGTAAGCAGCCGGTAATCGAAAATGACGCTCCGCATCCGGTAATTCCAAACGAAAACATATCAAAGCAATAGGGCCTATAGCATAGGATAATACCATTCCCGATACAAGAAAGCTGACCATTGATTGCCAACCAGGTAACGGTAAAAACAAAAACATTCCTACGATAAAATTAACAGCAATCGCAACAACTGGAAATCCTTGTTTATTTAAATAAGTAAGAAAATGAGGTAAATACCCAATACGACTCATTGCATATAAAATGCGGGCTGTAGAAGTCACATAAATCAACCCAGCTCCGGAAGGTGAAACCGTCGCATCAATATAGAGTAAATTTAACAACCAGACTAAACCTAATCCCGCAGCCAATCCAGCAAAAGGTCCTGCATCGCCACTAAAACTTAAATGCTGCCATCCATGAACTAAGCTGGCTGGGCTTAGCGCACCAATAAATGCAACTTGCAATCCAATATATAAAATCAAACAACATAAAACAGAACCCACGATAGCTAAGGGAATAGAAATAGTTAATTGTTTTGCTTCACCCGCTAATTCTACCCCATGTTTAAATCCTGTGAACGCAAATGCAATGCCTCCCGTAGCCACCGCTGTTAAGATAGCTTGCCAACCAAAGGAATGAGCATTATCAGGAATAAAAATAAAGTTCTCTGGATGAAAACTAAATCGTATTAAAGCAACAATAGAAATAATGATAACGGCTATCTTAAATAAAAATAAAATAAAATTAAATCGAATGAGTCCCTTAAAGCTCACTGCATTAATAATACAAAAGATTAGCATTAAAAAAGTGGCCCATAATATACCTATTCCGCTTAAAACAGGTGCTCCATGAACGAGGTGTGTTAATGAAGTAAAGTAAGTAGAAGCGTAAAGTAAAACAGCTTGTACTTCGATGGGGGCCATTGTTAATGCAGATAACCATGCTAACCAACTTAATACAAAACTGGTAAACATCCCATGACTTAACTGAGGAATTTGCGCTGTTCCCCCTGCCACAGGAAATAAAACAGATAATTCAGCAAACGTTAATGCTACGCAGGTCGTAGCAATCCCGCCAATTAACCAAGCAATAATAGCACCAGACCCCGCTATTTTTGCAGCGTAAAAAGGCGCAAAAAGCCAAGCAGAACCCACCATTCCATTGATACTGAGCATCAAAAGGTGAAGAGGAGAAAAACGTCTACTTAATTCCATAAAATATCACCGGTTTAATAGGGGTTTCCGAGTCCGTGAGTAGGCTCGACATCAAATCCTAGCTCTATTTCAGTATCATGAGAGCTTGAATACTCTTAAGATATCGATTCTATGTCAGTACTGCAAAAACTTGAATCAACTCTTAAGATATCGGTTCTTTTTTTAAAATGGAATGAGTACGATTTGAAGGTTTTACTTTTTGTAATTTTGCTTTACGGCACTCAGTAGAATACTGTGCTTCTTCAGCAGATACTTGTCCTGTCGCATTTCCATCTAAATCAATACGGATTGCTCCTTCGATTGCACTTTTATGATAGGCGGGAGAACTGACATAATAGGCTAAACTACTCACCATGCATGCTTTATCTCCTAGTACAATGCTATCTATCATGGCTAAACGCTTCACTAAATCTTGTTTAATACCAATTTTGAGAGGTTGAATATCTTTTATTTCTTTAAAACACAAAGGAAAATAAGCTTTTAACAGCTCTACTCCATATTGCGCATGTTCAAGCCACGCAGGTTTTTGTTTGGTTGAAGGCTTTGACTCTACTTGTTTTTTAGAGCTCATTTTACTTCTTTCAGATACAGTCTGAGAAGCTGCAGACGACCCAAGCGACAACGCTTGTAATTGTTCTTTTAAAGTCAAATTACTCATTAACAGTACTCCTAAGGAAATCACTAAAAACATTTAATGGGTATGAATGTTGATTATGTCGTTCAGTCTCTCAAAACCCTATGCGTACTCTAATAACTTCTAGATCCAAAATCAACATTTACCCTCATAAAAGGTATGGACATACTAAGCAAAAGGATGGTAAATTCTACCTGATTAAATAAATTTGATAAGGATCGACAATTATGTCACGCAAGAAAATATCAAAAAATAAAGCAAAAAAAACCATTAACAAAGCAAAAAAGCAAATAAAAACTACTTCCTCTGTCCTATCAATGGAAAAAGAACTTAAAAGTATACCTGCTAAGCTGACTGTGCAACTTCGTAAAGAATCAAACCGATTAAAAAAACAAGAATCACGCACTCAGGCTTTATTAAAAAAACTAGAAAATCAGAAAAAAGTTGCTAACAATAAACAAAATTCTCTTACCCTAAAAGCACAAGATTCACGATCAGCAACGATTAAAAAACAACTTACAACAATTAAAAAAACGGGCGATAAGATAGAAAAAAATATTTCCAAACTTCTTTCAGAATTAACGCTCATTCAAAATCAATTAAATATAACAACTGAAAAACAAACCAAAATCTTATCAATTAGCAAAGAAATCGCCCAACTTGATAAAAAAGTAAAAGTAAAATCTACAAAAACTGAAGCTAAACCTAAATCTACCAAAAAATCTTCTTCCAAGATCGAACCATTCCAATCTCAACCTGACAGTTTGGATGATCTATTAGATTCATCCACGCAACCAGAAGAAGAAGTATCTTCATTTTAAATAGGGAACATTTTATAAAAAAACTACAGTGGATTTACATTTCTCTACTGTATGTTTCATAAGTTATAAACATAAGTAAAAAAATATTCATCTGAACCACACAAGTTTTAAAAAAAGCACATAATATTTGTTATGTGCTTTTTTTTAAAAAGCCAAATAATATTGGCTATGGAAATGAATAATTTATAATACGGAGCTTTATTATGTTAGAAATATCTGAAAGTTTAGACAGTACAACACTTAGACAAGCTGTAAAAGATACCTTAAGGAATTATTTCACCACCATTGGAGGGGAGCAGCCTGTTGATTTTTATGGTATTTTGCTTGAAGAAATTGAACGTCCTTTACTCGAAGTATTAATTAATTATACTCATTTCAATCAAGTACGCATGGCTAATATTTTAGGAATTTCGCGCGGGACATTACGCAAGAAACTAAAACAATATGGAATGTTGGATTAACCCTGCATCAAAAAAAATAATATTTGTTTATAAGTATCCTTTTTCTTCCTTTGCTAGCTGGATAATTCATACTCTAGATGAGAAATAAATTTCTTATCTAGAGTATGTTCTAGTTATTAATAGTTAACTAACATCAGTATTAAAATCATAACCCATTGATATATTG
>Ga0207115_1039_pt2 | contig 15457 bp, 12 predicted proteins | sample Alteio_BWMinHeat_46_FD_153536 | JGI IMG/M metagenome (GOLD analysis project Ga0207115, IMG submission 153536) | Enriched cells from forest soil in Barre Woods Harvard Forest LTER site, Petersham, Massachusetts, United States -... | ecosystem: Environmental > Terrestrial > Soil > Temperate forest >...
GCCGTCGTTTCGTCGGAGCCACCACTTCCAAGTCCAGAAGAAAGACGTTCACTTGAGTAAGTTCGTCAAACCGCCCGCCTATTCTCACAGACCGAATGTGAGATTGTTCCGAAACCATCTTCCGCCAACGTTCATACCTCGTGCCAGTTCGCAACACATCTGGCAAAATCGCAAGTATGCGAGCTCCTGGCTTGGCGTTCTTAATGCAGCTATCCATGAAAGATGCCGCTTGCGAAACGCGACCACTGGCCCAATTGCAGTCTTTTGTCGCCTCTCCGTAGGAGAATGGTGGATTGACCACGATCAAAGATGGAATTGTTGGTAGCTTCCAATCCTCCATTCCGGACCCAGAACGAATGTACGGAAAGAGATTCGAGAGCGCTGTTTCGTCAAAAGATCCGTTTGCGACTCTGCCACGCCTCAGCGCTAACAGCGCTAATCGATAGCGCGTGGCATCCACAAAAGCGGAATTCACGTCGAACCCAGCTAGTTTCTTTCCCCAATGTTTAAGAGTGCTATGCAGATTGGATTGGAGCGGAAGGTATCGAGCGCAAGCAACAAGGAGGTCACCCGCTCCACATGCCGGATCAACTATTCGCTCGGCATTGTGTAAGTACACTTTGAACGGATTCACCAAGCGATGCGCGAGTCTGGAGCCAGTAAAGTATGTGCCGGTATTGCGTAGTGAATCACTTGCGTAGAGTTTTCGAAGTTCTTGGCTGGGTTGACCATCGAGCACTGCATCCAACTGCACTTTCTTTAACTGTGAGTCTTCTCTTGCGCTAGCCTTTAACAAGGCGGCAAGACGTTGCACGTATGGCCGAAACAGCGCCGCGTGCAAGGGAGGATTGTGATCCTCGGAAGGACCCTTTGAGGGAGTCGCGGGCTTAGGATTGCTATCTGACATTCGGACGTTTCCTCGTTCTCCTAGGACTGCTAGAGCGCTTCGTATCGAGATCACGGTAGGGGCGTGCCTCAAGTGTCTTGGTCTGCACCCTGCTAATCTCCTGCAAAACCGCAACCGTAGTCTTCATTTCTTCACTCGTCATGCTGCCGATTGATGCGCTTACCCAAGTGTCGAATTCGGCGAGAGAGCTGAACATCGCGTCAAGACGGCGTTCCAGAATGAGCTGAGCACGATTGAGAAGAACTCTCTCAACCAGATACTTACCTGCGACCGTCCGGGAACGGACTTCGTGCGTCGTAGACGAAATCACGAAAAGCGCATTGTAATCTGTCAGGGATGGATCTGGATAAGTTGCGCGTGAATGATTTGCTGCCGGTTCGGCTGGCCAATCATCGCACTTTAGAACGTTGCAGATTGCACACGCCAAGTAGAGATTTCGGATGTCGTTCTCCAACTTCGGGAACTTCACCTTAGGCCGAAAATGTTCAATATGAAAATTCCTAATTCCACCGAACCGGGCTTCGGGGATGGCACAATACACACACCGTCCATCACAGTGGTCGGCAATGGCCTGCTTCCAGTGATTCCAAGTGCCCCGGGACGGTTGAATGCGCGCCTTGCCAACCAGATTTGGCCACCGCACGCGTTATTTCGCCTTCTTAACTTGGGTTAAGCGTCGTTGGATCCTTTGCCGCAGAGCATCGGCTTTCTTCTTCGTCTTCTCGAACTCCGTCAGCACTCCATCGAGGCTGATAATGGTTGGCAACTCCGCCTGGAAGTATCCCTGCAGGCTCTTGAGTTCTGTTCTATGTTTCGCTGAAGCACCACCTACTGCCAGCCGTACAATTTGAGTCAGAGAATTTCCACAGGATTAACACGCGCCTGTTTAATATTTCTCTTTCTGCCAGTCGCCTAGTTCCATCAGTGTCTTTGAAAAAAGAGGAATCACTTTTCATTGTTGAGAACCCTGTCCAGTCGTGAATAACGGTCGATATGCCGATGGATGCGACTGCCTGGCGAATCGTCTGCAGGCGCCGCAAGGCCAGATCTAGGTTCAGTGTATCGCTCCTCTGAGGGTTGCTTGAGAACGGCAGGGAGCTCGCATACCCGAAGAGTTCTGCGGTGACGCCTCTGCATGACGCCAGTCTTTTTGCGGTTGCTTTGACGCGATTCAAATCTGAGGTCTCGGGGAAAGCACTTCCATTCGGGAAATAAACAATGTCAGGCTCAATTGACTGACTATGGGTCGAGATTTGCCATAGTTCGGGGGAAACAAATGTGGCGTAAGGAGTGGCAAAGCTCGGGAGTACTAGCATCCCTATCAGAGAAGAGAGAAATAACAAGGACGCCAGAGTCGTCCATATTCTCGGCGACTGAGCTAGAGCCGCCTCGCGCCTTGTGTGCTCCCAGCACAACATCGTCAGCCCTAGGCAACTAGCAACCGAAGCTGAAAGCCATGCAATGGAGACGTGCCTTCCGACAATCAAGCTGCGCGAACCAGACAGATCCACATATCTTTCAATAACTCTTATGCCGATTGCAATAATCAGAGCGGCGAGCACAAGCTGTGCGCCGACGAAGAAGGCCTTTGCACGGTTTGAGTCAAGCTTCAGCAAACTGTCCCTATATTTTCTCAAAAATGACTGCAATTGCTTCTAAGCTCGCACTTCGACCCAGGCTAAACACAACACTTCTTTGATCATTCGTATTGCCTAGAGCCCTGGCATCGAGCCGTAGGTGAAGTCCGTTGCCGTCTAGAGAAATGAACTGTCGAGCCTGAGCGAGGCGCCGCAGATCCTTCCAACTGTCCGTTTCGATGACTACGGAATCCAACCGTGCGACAAGCAACCCCAAAGGTATGCGGCCTAGAGATCCGCTGGGACCATAGTATGAGTCGAGCTTCGCCGAGGGAAGGCTCTCGATCTTAGCACCGCGTACCAAATCGAAGCTGAACCACTTAGATCGCTTGAAGGGCACAAACTGGTAAGAGGGGCCAAGAACTGTCGCCATTATGGTCAGGGCTGCATCGTCGCTTTGGCCCTCCCCTATGACGCGAAACGCCCCGGACTTTTCATCACGCAATCCCAGGTCTGACAAGTCCGAAGCTGCTGGTGCCAACACAACTGTCGCAAATTGACTATCTTCTTCAACTAGCTCTTCTGTGAGTGTGTATTCGCTGTAAGCCTGCAACAACTCCGCGACACGAGTTTTATCTTTGAGGTGAGAATCTAGAACCTTTCTAATGGCAGTTAAAGTTTGAGTAGGCACTGGAGATTGACTGTTCTTGGTGGATTTCCTTGCGTTTCCCCTGTTTCGTGCAAGTGGCAGGTTTAATGCCATCTTGAGTTCGTCTTCCACATCGGCTCTCGCACTGACTTGTACGACCAAGTCTTGGAGTAGCAAACCGTAGGCGCGGAATATGTTATGTTCCTCTCGGACCGGAATGAATTCGGCAAGATCGGGAGGAGAATAATTACCAAGCAAATCCACTTCGTCGGAGAAGGAGGCTGAGGACAAGTTTCTCACGGCAAGAGGACTTAACATCCCGGCTTTGATTTTTCTGTTCGACTCGGCGGACAAGATCGTGACTATCTTTGTTGCGGCCAGCGTTGCTGAGTTTTCTGGACTTACTTCAGATGAGTCAACCCAGGCAGCGACGGTCTGCACATGGTGCATCCACGGATTCAACAGGTGGACAAGCAGATAAACCGCAAGAACGATACAAACGAGAAAGGAAATCAACTGCACAAAATGCGGCCGTGTCAGGGGCACGTCTTGCCTGCATTCAGTCTCTCTGACACAACGCCCATTATCATCGGGTCGGGCGAATCAAAATTCAGGATGATATTGTGATTTGTTGTATCTACGGTCGTGTGCTTCTTCACTTGGCTGCCACCGCCACCAATTGAAAACGGCCCAATCGAAAAGCCAGCGCTTCCTTCAATTCGCTTGGACACCTCCTCAAAGTCACTGGTTCCGAGATGCACCGTGATTATGGGCTTATATGCAACCATTACGGACGTTGGGATTAGGCTCAACAGCCCCCCATCTCTCCAGTATTCCGCCGGGTCGATAGCGGGTTGCCCGTTACCCTTTTTCTTGAAGGGACCACAAGCGTAGTGCGTTAAGACATATTGCGCGTACCAACTATCGCTAGGTCCGATGGGAATCGACGCGATCCCCAAAGCCTCAAACTTTAGCGAGAATTCCGATTTAGAATCAGTGATTTTGTAATTGTCGCTACTTCCTCCCGCGCTGATAAAACCAAAGAATCCCCCAAACGAAACAGACCCTCCGAACATTGTCCTTTCTTCATCGCGGACACTGTGTGTCGTGCCAATAGAAAACTGTGGTTTCGGCCAATTGACATCCGTTGCGTGTGCATCGCCAGTAGTGATTAAGTTTCCTAACTGATCGGCGCTCCCAAAAAAAGACAACAACCGAACGGAAGGCCAGTCAGCTGTATTCTGGTTAGCAGCGTCGGCAACGGTCGGGGGATAGAGAATCAGTTCCTTGGTAAGATCCGTTGACTCCAAAGTGTAGCGCTCAAGCATGTCAGCTATGGTCTGATAATCTGGAGGAACCTTACTCTTGTAGGTTAGGAAGTCGCGGAGGGCGCTATTGCGTGCGGTAACTGCGCTCGCGACATGCAGTCGCATCCAATCCTGGCGATTGAGTCGCGGGTCCTTCGCCGACTCTTTTTCCCATTGCTGTTTTATTCTGTCAACTTCTGCAGTATAACGGTTTCGACTGCCTTTCCAAGCGTTCTCGGCAACGCGGAGCTCTCGACGCTGTGTTGGGCTAAGGGTAGCCTCCACGTCAATCGCGTCCAGGAAAACACCATACGCATCATCTAATCTCCTGCGCGAAAATGTCCAGGTAGGCGACCATTCCGGAACGTTATCAGCAACGAGGTAGAGGCTGTACTTCCCTGCAGCTCGTCCCCAAGCTGCGGCCACAGGAAAGGCACTGAGTTGTACAAAGTGGCCCGGGCCATATCCTGCGCTCTTCAACAAAGCGTAGAGGTTGTAATTGACGTCCGACCATAGTGCGTCGTTGTTGTTTGTACTTTGGGCATGGATGCTGCTCGAAAACAGAATAATTAACGAGAAAAGCAGGCTGGGTCTTCTCATGACGGTGAATACTATAGAGGGTCAATAGCTAATGCAACTAATTTACTGTACTCGAAAGGGCTGATTCGCGACCGATCAGCGCGCATCGTTTCCTCAGCATGATCTTTCCCGAGAAGTGAATCAGTGTCGGTGTTCTGACCGTTTTGCTTGGGTTTTGACTTGGCGGACGTATCCGTTGGTGAGTCCGGCTGTAGGAGATCCTGTGTTGTAGTAAGAAAGAGCGGAATCGAGAGCGGCAAAGCCTTCACCCTGGATTCGAGCTGTTGTTGTGTATGTGGCAGAAGGAAGCGCAGCACCTGAGCGGAGATTGGTGCAAGGGTCAAACAGTTGTTCAGCGGTGGGATGCAAATGCGCAGCGTGCTCGCTGTTCACCTGGAGCAGCCCAATGCTCACGGTGATGTCTTGTCCGAGGAGCCATTTGGTCCATGCGACTGCCTCTTCAAGCGATCCAGGCTGTCTTTCAAGGGTGATGGTGGCGCGATTCCATCCCTGGCGTCGGGCGAGCTGGTGGGGACGGTTGATGCTGAGGGCGTAGGGGTAAAGCGCAGACTCAGTGCGGGCGATAGCTTCGAGGGTGTTGACCGGGACGTTCGCCGCACAGCTTTGCGCGAGCGTTTGAAACGAAGTAGGCGAAATCTTTGTGTTGGGGTTCGCCGTTCCTGTTTGTGCACACGAAGCCACGCCGACGAGAGCGAAGAGCGTTGCGAGAATGATTCTTGCAATGTGCATTAGAAGTTCGAAGCCGAAAGCACGGGAAGATGGAATAGTCGCGCCCTAGCAGCGCTTGATTGCTGAATCGCCGGAATACGGGTGTCCTTGGCCCAATAGTCATTCGAGGCGGTCAATAGAACGGTCGGATGTTCGAGGGCGGAAGAAAGAAACGGCCATACAAGGATTTGTTCGTAACAAATAAGTACGGCTCCGTTTTGATTGCGGATGCGGATTTGTTCCGCGGGCAAAGAGCTTCAGTGGCACCCCGTCATCACTGAGGGGCCTCCACATTGCAATTGGAACGGGAATGCGCTCTTGATAGAGCGCGGTATTTTGCTCGCCGCGTGCGAGCAGCACACTCAAGTATCGCTTCTGCGCAAAAGGATTTCTCGAAGTGCTTGGTGGGTTGATTCCAGCTCCCATAAGCACTATGCGATGCTGCGAAGCAAGCGCGGTTAGAGTGTCTCCCCAAAAAGCATCCGTGGATTGATTCCAGTGCGTGAGGAGATGTTCCGGGAAGAGGAGCACGGTCGCATGCGACTCGAGAATCGTTGTCTGCATGGTTTGGGCTGTGTTGTATTCGGTCGTGAAGTCGGGGTCCCCTTGTCCTGTGCCCCCATAGTCTGTGTTGACGGCTTCCCATCCTGCAGGGACGTGCGGTTGCGTGTGGTGGAAATGAAAGAGTAGTGCACAGAGCGCCAAACCGACGACACTCAGCGCTGCCTTGAAGCGGAATGCAATCAGAAAGACGGTGATTAGTGCCAGTCCGAACCATTTGGAGCCAGGGAAAAGAACACCTGCGGAAAGAAGTGGCGAAGCCCATCCGATAATCCCGAGCGGTGGCAACGCAGTCAGCAGGATGCACGGCGGTACACAGAGCGCAGCTCTTCCGCGTCCGCGTGAGAACAGCAAACCAAGATGATGCTCAAGCGTCTTCTCCAGGTGAACACATTGCGATTGGTCTCGATCTCTGGAAGAACGCGTGCAGCCCTGGAGCAGATGTCCGCGCAGTTTCGGTACCGGGCGTCTATTCTGCGAATGTTGCAAATGTTGAGCGGAACGGGATAATTGATCTCGCCTTGGCTGCACAACGGTAAGCCGGATGATGCTGTCTTCAACGTCATCGCATCCTGGCCGATGATCGGAATGCAACACGGCACGCCCCACAAAGGATTCCCATTCGACGCGGAAGAATTAATAAAGCGGATCAAGAAAGAGACTGACGGGCAATCGCAAACTTCGCCTGGCGACTACCAGCCGAAGTAACTCCACCCCTGGGAGCAGAATATTTAGCACGCCATCGGGCATGGTGTGATCTGCCACAGTGTACGGATGTAGTCAAGGAGCGAGGAGAGTATGGAAGACGCGCCGAACACGCCACCAGAAACACCGCTGAGTGATTTAGAAGAGATGGAGCAGATGAAGGAGCGCTATCTCGATGGTCTGAATGACCGCAAACTGCTGGCGGTCCATGAGGCCGGACACGCTGCCGTCGCCGAACACCTCAAAATGGATGTTAAGCGAGTCGTGGTACAGGGAGTCAATACCTCGTACACGGAAACAAGCAAGAGGCTGCCCTCCAGAGCGATGCTTCACAACGAATTAGTTATGCTTCTCGCGGGGTATCAAGCGGTTCTTAAAGAGACCGGAGACATCTACATAGCGAACATTCACGCTGGCATAGACTATCGCGAGATGGACAGACTCTTCGGTGCGCTATCCATCGGTGAAGATGAGCGGAAAACCTGGATGAAAGAAGTGGGTCCGGTATGTGAAAAACTCATTGACACATACTGGTCTGCGATCAAAAAGATAGCAACAGTTCTGGAGCAGAACGGGCAGATGTGGGGGACAGACGTGCGTAAGACTCTTTCTGAGAAATAAGTTGTCGGCCCGGAAACTGCGGGAAATCGCAAACGGACGTTCATACCTCCTATGTAATCAACCGTGCTTATTGGATGCCACCAGCCGATCTACGCGCCGGAAGAACATCGTCGGAGTTTTCATCGTGGCCTTCTCGGTCCACTTGACATAACATGCCATCTGGGATACTTGAGTCGGGACTATATTAGACTTTGCGTACCGTCTAACTCAAGGAGACCCCGATGAAGCCCAGACCCTCACCTGCGGTTGGAGATCGCCCAAGCCCGTCGCCGCATCGCTGGGGATGGACTGATATCATTGCAGTAGTTGCTATGCTGACGAGTGCAAGCCTTGGCCTCGCAGGACTGTTCGTCAGCCTGCAATCACGAACCACGGTTGACGCTACGCGTGTCGAGATTGGGCATTTCTATTCAAACTCGAATGGCCCCGATTTTGACAATCCCTGGCACTCTGCGGAAGAACGGCTCACCGAGCGTGTCATGTTCGTGGGTATTACTAGAAAAGTTCGTTTCGACAAGCCGTTTGAGAATGCTCCAAAAGTAGTGGTCTCTTTCAGCTCGATAAACGTTGCGCCGCTCGACTTGGTCATGCGTGAAACAGGCTACCAACTCACCGACCCCATAGAGATGCGTCGTCTCCGCGAGATTCAAGTCGGGAGCGACGTGATCGAAGTCAACCCAGGAGACTTCACCCTGCGGGTCACAGTAGGACTCCCTGTGCCATGCGGCGATCATCTCCTGAAGTATCTGAAAGATACGGTTCCCCCTGCGGATACTGTTGACATTGCCCGTAGATTCGGGCAGCTAGACCCAAAATCCTCGTCCAATCAACTCACGCCCCAGGAGCAGTGGATGATGAACTTCTACGTCACGGTTGGGACACTTGGTGTCACATGGGTGGCGAGAGCTGACCAGAAGTAAGTTCCTGACGGAAGAAGCCCACGCAGATAGGTCGGAAGTCGCGCCAAAGAACTAGAACGGTCGCAGTGTCATTGCGTGATTCATTCGCACGAATCATGTCTGATTAGCATTTACACATCAAGTGCAGGGTTTCTCGCAACATACTAATCCATGTTCCGTTTGTTCGGTAGGAACGACTTTCTTTCAATCCTGCTTTCGCGTTTGGAGTGTCCCCTCATGGCGTTCTCCGTGGGGTCGCGGTGGAGTACGGCGTCATTCGTTTCCAATCTTTTTCTTTGACCTGTCCGATCTCGCCCAGGTCCACTGGTTCACCTGGACCTGTCTTGCGCCCAGGAGCACGCAGAAACATAATCCACATTGCTGCGATAAATGCTTCGTACGCGTCTGTGCCCGGCGTTTTCGATGATTTAACGATTGTCATTTAGTCCTGACATGGCTTCAATCGCCCGACTTCCGGTCTGTGCTGCCTTGCTATCGCTCCGCAAGCTTGTTCGCCAGATGGCTCACAATCACGATGTCTTGTGGCTGCATACGTGCGAAGGCTGCTGCGATACGTCGCAAGTGATTCGACGCACCTCGGTTCAGCCTGGGAGATTGATTGCCCTTGAGCACCCCCAAAGGCTTCGCGTCCTGCCCATCGTAGAACAGTTGGTACAGTGGAACGTCAAGCGCCTTGCTCCACTTTTCCAGTGTCTCGATGGACGGAACGGTGTGGCCGTTCTCTACCCGAGACACATAGCACCGGAGCATGCCCGTGCGCTTTTCGATGTGGCCCTGACTGAACTTCTTCGATTCGCGAATCGCTTTCAACCGCTCGCCAATTAACATTTCTGTTTCTCCCGTTTGGATTTAGCAAGGGCTAGGCCGCTGCCCCGGTGTTGGCTCGACATAGCTTGCAGCTAACTTTCTTCGAGAGTCAAATTGACTTTCCACTCCCATCACAGTGTTCTCGCCACTAAAAGCTGCCAAGAAGCGATGGGCGAAGTTTCGGAAGGAAGCGAAGCGCGTGACGGCATAAAGCGCCTCATCGCAAGTCCAGTTCGATTTGCCGCCGGGAAATTCACAGGAAATTATCGCCGCCGCTATTGACACCGCTGTTTCGATACTATAAAAGTCGTACCGCTGCGTACATCCTTGACGACTTCTTCATGCCGTTTTTCTGTAGCGGCACGCGTGGCGCAGGTGTGCCTGCAATCTGTAAGGAGGTCCGTGATGAAACGGAGAGTCAGCATTATTCTGGCGATCGCCACGTTGCAGTGTCTGATGGCGGTCGGTGCTGCCGCGCAATCGGCTCCTGGCTGTTTTCGCATTACCTTCAATATCTGGTTTTTCCCGGACGCGATACCTGACGGCTGGAACTGCAACCTGCCAGGGGAGGGTCCGTTCAGCATGTTCTGCGCTGCGGTCGTGAATCTGTGCCCACCTGTGTATTGGTGCCCGACATGCCAGCAACCAGGAGGTACAGCAGCTTCCAAGCCCATCAATCTAGTCAACGGCAACACGTACATTCAGCAGAAGGATGTCGGAATTCCTGGCCTGGGTGGCGGCCTCAATCTCCAGCGAACGTGGAATAGCATTTGGCCCGCGAGCGAGCCTACATCAGCAACCGGGATGTTTGGGCCGAATTGGCGGTCGACATACGAAGAACGAATCTCCGCTGGGAGCGGTAGCGCCAGCGGCTATCAAGTCTATTCGCGAAGTGACGGGGGGTTGTGGTACTTCGGCGGGACGGGGTCGACGCTGACCCTGGCCTCCCCCGCGAACGCGGTTGCGACACTGACTAGCGGAGCCAGCTACTGGACTCTGACGTTTCAGAATGGCGAGCAGCGGCGCTTCGACAACACCTCCGGTTCGCTTATTGCGATCATCGACCGGAATGGGAACACGACCCAGCTTGCGTACGACGGTTCTAATCGCCTTGTCACAATTGCCGATCCTGCGTCGCGTCACTTGACGTTCACCTACGGAACCGGCACGACGGCCAATTTAGTCGTGGGCGTTTCATCGGACGTCAGCCTCGCGCTGTCCTACTCCTATGACACTCAGGGCCGGTTGATTCAGGTAACCAAGCCGGACTTGACCACCGTGAATTTCACGTACAACGCTCAATCCCTGATTACCTCGGTGACAGACACGAGCGGAAAGGTACTCGAAGCCCATACCTACGATAGCGCCGGACGCGGTCTCACAGGTTCGCTAGCGAATGGCGTTGAAGCTGTGACGGTTACGTATCACTAGTCGCCGTCTGGATCGATGGTTCGAAGAACGTGTCTGTTGCTTTGATCGCAGTTCCAGGGCCTTGAGGGGGGTTGCACATGGTGTCGCGAAATTGGAAGCCGACTTTTATCGCCGCGTTCTTCGTATTGTTGGTCTGCTGTGGCAAGGCGCGAGCGCAAGCTCCCACAATTACAAGCATTTCGCCAACTTCGGGGCCGGTCGGATCACTGGTGACCATCACCGGGACTGGATTCGGCACGCCACAAGGGACCAGCACAGTCTCCCTTGGCGCTGCCAGCGCAACAGTCGTCTCCTGGAGCAGTAGTTCTATCTCCGTAGCCGTGCCCTCCGGGGTTGCTTCCGGCACATTCACCGTGACGACCAGCGGCGGGGCGGCAAACAGCGCGACATTCACGGTAACGGCGCTGCCTTCGGGATGGTCACAGGGCGATGTAGGGTCAGTCGGCCTCGCCGGGAGCGCCACTTACGCGAACGGAGCGTTCACGGAACAGGGAGCCGGGGCGGGAGTCGGAAGTACAGCGGACGCATTTCATTTTGCGTATCAGTCTCTATCCGGCGATGGAACGATTGTTGCGCGAGTCGTGAGCACCGGCAACGTTAACGCCCAAGCTGGCGTGATGATCCGTGAGACGTTGAACGCCAATTCGGCGCAAGCATTCATGGCCAGCTATTCGAACGGGATGTATTTGTGGGATCGACCGAGCACCGGAGCAACTACGCCTTCCCAGCAGCTAACACAAAATTTGAACTTCGAAAGATATTCGGTGGCACCGCCTTATTGGGTGAAACTCGTCCGCAGCGGAAGCACCTTCAGTGGGTACGCCTCGGGAGACGGCGTGAACTGGGTCCAAGTGGGAACGAGCGTGACCATCAGCATGGCCCAGAGCGTGTACGTTGGACTCGGAGTGAGCAGCGGATTTACTTCCACTCTGTATTCCGGCACGTTCGACAATGTTTCGGTCAATTCGGCAGCGAGTCCCGCTCCGCAAATTACCGGTGTGTCGGCCACCACGGCATCAGCCGGAAGCCAAGTGGTCATCTCCGGCCAGAATTTCGGGGCGACGCAAGGTAACAGCCAAGTGCTACTGCACGGTGCAGCGACGACGGTAAATTCATGGAGCGCCACGTCGATCACGATCACGTTGCCCACCGGAGCGGCTTCCGGTTATCTGGTCGTCAATGTCGCACCCGGCCTGAACAACAGCAATCCAGTCGTCGTCACAATCACCGCAAACCCGCTTCCCCAAAGTTGGTTGGATCAGGATGTTGGTCCCTCAGGTGCTCCCGGGAATGCGAGCTACGCCGGTGGGGTATTTACCGTTAAGGGTGGCGGGAACGGTGTAGGAAGCACCGCGGACTACGCTCATTTCGCGTACCAAAGCCTTTCTGGCGATGGTTTCATCGTGGCGCGTGTGGTGAGCGTTAGTGACGGTACAGCGCAAGCCGGAGTGATGATTCGTGAGACCCTCAATTCTTCCGCGACCAACATTTTCATCCAGCGCAACGGTGGAAGCATACACAGTTCGTATCGCACTGGAACGGGAGGCATTACCACCTCTTCGAGCAGTATCTCGTCAACTTTGCCCTATTGGGTAAAGATCGTGCGAACTGGCAACAGCTTCAGCGGATATGTATCGCCCGACGCGGTCAGTTGGACTCCTGTCGAAGGCCCTGCTTACATCAACATGGCCGAGCACGTTTTCGTGGGCCTGGGCGTGAGCAGCACTTTCACCAATTCACTCTCGACCGCAACCTTCGATAACGTGTCGGTCAATTCGACCGCGACCCCGGCTCCGGCAATTACCGGACTCTCGATCACCACCGGGCCGGTCGGAAGCCAGGTCACGATTACCGGACTAAATTTCGGCGCGACACAAGGACCGAGCTTTGTCACGCTGAACGCCGCTGCTGTCACGGTGAACTCTTGGAGCGCCACTTCGATCAGCGTCACGATCCCAACCGGAGCAACCTCTGGCTGGATGGTGGTCACGGTCGGTTCGAGTGCGAACAACAGCAATCCAGCAACTTTCACGGTGGAGTCACAGTCGCTACCTTCCGGCTGGCTCGACTTGGACATCGGTTCGGTAGGCGTACGAGGAACTGCAAGCTACACCAGCGGTGTCTTTACCGTGCAAGGAGGCGGCACCACCGTCGGCGGCACTGCGGACGCCTTCCACTTTGTCTATCAGCCGCTCACCGCGAACGGTACATTAGTAGCGCGGGTGGTCAACGTCACCGGCAGCTCGCAGAACGTGCAGGCTACGGTGATGATGCGCGAAACCCTCGACGCATTCTCCGCTGAAGTGTCTACCTACTTGCAGCATATTGGTGCGAGCTATTCCGATGGCATGAACTACCGCACCCTCATAGGTGGCTTGACCAGCCAAGCGGGCGGCCCGGCTGCAACAGCGCCTTATTGGGTGAAGGTTTCGCGGAGCGCGAATTCGTTCACCAGTTATGTTTCATCGGACGGTACGACTTGGGTTCAGGTAGGAACCAGCCGAACTTTCACTACTGCCCAGAACGTTTACGTGGGCTTGGGTGTGGCTGGCAATAGCCTCACGTCTCCCGCCACCGCGACGTTCGACAACGTTTCAATCACATTGGGCACTTCTCTGCCAAATCCAGTGATCTCCGGCCTAGCACCAGCCAGCGGCGGACCCGGAACCTCGGTCACCGTCTCCGGCTCCGGCTTCGGCGGGACGCAAGGTACGAGCACAGTGAATTTCAATGGTGCAGCGGCTGCCGTGACCAGTTGGAGTGACACGCAGATCAGCGCGAAGGTTCCAGACAACGCAACCACGGGCCCTGTCAACGTAGTGGTTGGCAACATCACTGGGAATGGGCCGACGTTCACGATGGCGTTTAGCGTGACCATCACCGATTCCCTTGGCAATCAGACTAACTATACTTCGTCTATCTTCGGCGCACAGTGGGAGTTCACGGACGCACAGGGTTCCGGCTGCTCCAGTTGCACGACTCGCGGAAATACTCACAACCAATACGATGGCAACGGCAATCTCGCCTGGAGCACGGATGCTCTGGGTCACACCACCGCGTACAAATACGATTCGTCGAACAACGTGATCGCGCAATATGCGGAGTTCGATCCCAACACCGTCGCCACGACCACATACACCTACAACAGCCTGGGTCAAGTCCTGACGGTAACCGATCCGCTCGGCAACAAAACCACGAATGTCTACGACTCGCACGGCAACCTTACTTCCGTGACCACTCCAGCCCCGAACGGCACCACTGCCGCCAGCGTCACCAGTTTCACGTACAACACTCTCGGCGAACTGCTGACCATCACCGATCCTCTCAGCCATGTGACCACGCTGACCTACACAACGGCGGGCCTGATCGCCACCATCAAGGACGCGCAGAACAACGTCACCACGTACGCCTACGATACCCACGGCAACCGCACCTCGGTCACCGACGCGCTCAGCCACCAGACCACCTTCGCTTATGATACTGGCGACCGGCTAACCACCATCACCTATCCCGACAGCACCACCACCACCTTCGCCTACGACAATCGCGGGCGGCGCACTTCGGTCACGGACCAGAACAGCAAGACCACGACGTACGCGTATGACGATGCCGACCGGCTGACTTCGGTCAAGGATGCTGCGAACAACACCACGACTTACGCCTACGATGCTTTTGGCCGGGTCACCAAGACCAACTTCCCGTCCACGCTGAGCGAGACTTACGCTTACGACGCCAACAACAACCTGACCAGCAAGACCGACCGCAAAAGCCAGACTATTCAGTACGTTTACGACGCGCTGAACCGCCTGACCCGCAAACTATATCCAGATTCGACCGAAGTTGATTACGTCTACGACCTGGTGGGCAAGATTCAGTCGGTCAACGATCCCACTGGCACCTACGCTTTCGCCTACGACAACATGGGGCGGCTGGTCGGCACGACCACCAGCTACAGCTTCCTGACCGGGCGGAATTTCACCACCGCGTATACGTACGACAAGGCGTCGAACCGCACCGGGTTCACTGACCCCGAAAGCGGCGCGACAGCGTATGTGTATGACACCTTGAACCGCTTGCAGACCCTGACTCCGCCAGCGGCATTCACCGCCACTGGCAATTTCGGCTTCACCTACGACGCGTTGAGCCGCCGCACGCAGATGACCCGGCCCAACAGCGTGGCCACCAATTACGCCTACGACAATTTGTCCAGATTGACCTCGGCTCTGCACCAACTGTCCGGGAGTACTATCGACGGAGCCACGTACACCGTGGATAATGCAGGTAACCGCACCGCGAAGACCGACAACCGCACCGGTGTGGCTTCGAGCTACGGCTATGACGCAATTTACGAGCTAACCGGCGTGACCCAAGGAACTACCACCACGGAAAGCTACACCTACGACCCGGTCGGCAATCGCTTGAGTTCGCTCGGCGTCTCTCCGTATAGCGTCAACGTTTCCAACGAGCTGACCTCGACGCCGACCACGACCTACACATACGACAACAACGGGAACACGCAGACCAAAGTGGTAGGGACGAACACCACGAGTTACGCCTGGGACTTCGAGAATCGATTGACGAGTGTCACTCTGCCTGGTTCCGGTGGTACAGTCACCTTCAAGTACGACCCCTTCGGGCGGCGCATCTACAAGTCATGGTCGACG
>Ga0207115_1058_pt2 | contig 15358 bp, 9 predicted proteins | sample Alteio_BWMinHeat_46_FD_153536 | JGI IMG/M metagenome (GOLD analysis project Ga0207115, IMG submission 153536) | Enriched cells from forest soil in Barre Woods Harvard Forest LTER site, Petersham, Massachusetts, United States -... | ecosystem: Environmental > Terrestrial > Soil > Temperate forest >...
CGGTACACCACACTATGGGGGTCTTGCAGCTGAATATTGTGAATTACCTTCGCAGCATTGATGTCAATCACGACTTCGCTCTTGGCGCCCTGCATGGCGGCGAATAATCGATGCCCCTTCACGTCCACGCCAAGATGGTCTGCATAGGGAAAGGTAGGGACATTCGGCATTTCGATGGTTTGAACCAGGGTGAGAGGGTCCGTGTCCAATGCACGCCCCTGAAATACAAGAAGCAAGGCGATGGCGCAGTAATAAAGCATAACCTTAGAGCGAAGGAACGTCTTCTTCATGTTTGTCTCCTATTGGATCTGAAACACCAAAATCTTTGCGGATTGAGTGCCGATGTGGGGAACGGAGGAAAAGTACTTATGAAGTTCGGGAACCAACAGGCCGGATCGTGCCATAATTCCGGTTTCCGTCTTTGCCAGCAAATTGTAGTGATCGGCATCGCGTTGTTGGTAGACGTCGATCTCGCCCGAACCGCAGGACGCATATAGACGCCCACTCGCTGGATCAAAATCCAAATCATCCACATGTCCGCCTATGGGCAGGGCGTTAATCTGCTTTCCCGTTTGGGTATCGAAAACCGCGACATCTCCATGCAAATCGCCGGTGCGGCAGGCAACGAACAGGCGATGGTGTTTCTCATCGAGAGCGATCGCAGTGTTTCGCTTTCCCTGGGTGATAGGCCAGGCTTCAAGAAAGGTGCGTCTACTCCGATCCAGCAATGCAACTTCATCCTTGTCTTCCAAATTGACATAGATTCGCGGGCCGGAGTGCTCAAGGACCAGCTGCTCCAGAGTCTTCGAAGGAATTTTGATCTCACCTACAACGTCGCTCTTAGTCGTGTCGACGATTGTCAGCAGGGAGTAATCGAGCTTTGCGGCGGCGCCTCCGTTATCGACGTAAAAGTACTTCGACTGCGGATCATATTCAGCGGCATCGGCCCTCGCGAGTAGCTTGACTATTTTGATCAGGTGATAATCGCGAGCGTCGAATATTTTCAGCCCCGGTTCGGCGGTACCTTGGTCCGTCACATAGAGTTGATCTAGATCACCCATGTACATTACGGTGTGGGCATATTCGACGGGAAAGGTGCGGAGGACTGCGCCTCTCTGCAGGTCAACCACCGTCACACTTTTCGTGCCTTGGGTGGCGGCGAACAGGCGGTTGCCTTTGATATCTACGGCCAGGTCGCCCGCGAAAGGAAAAGTAGGGCCCTCGGGTAGTTCGATGGTTTGGATGAGCTTCATAGGCTGTGCGATCTGTGCCATCGCATGAGCCATTGAAAATAGAATCACCGCGAGCCAAGCCTTCGTCCACTTACCGCCCTGCCGCTTCATGCCGGTTGCTACGTCGTGTGAAGAGTTCACTTTAGAATATGACCTTCAGCCCCAACTGGATTTGTCGAGAAGTTGTTGTGGTTGCGTCGATGACTCCGGCGCCTCCGACGACTGTGCCGGTCTGAGTGAAAATAGTCTTGTTATCCAAGGGCGATTGGAAATTGGTGTGATTCAGGATGTTGAAGAACTCCGCCCGGAACTGCAGGTTGAAGCCTTCGGAAATACTGGGAATGTAATTGTTCTTGAACAGGGAGAAATCGAAATCGAACAATCCCGGACCGATCAATGTATTCCGCCCATTATCCCCAAACAAGTTCATGCACGTGTTGGCAATGGCGGCCGCTACGCTGGCAGCGGCTGGCTGGCACACTGAGGCGAACGAAGCGGGAGCCACCGGAGGAGTGAAGCAGTTCAATTTTAGATAGTTCACATTACCTGGATTGACGGGGTTGCCGCACCCAGACGTACTCCAAAGCCGATCGGGGAAGTCGAGGTTGTCGGTGGTGTTCTGTCCCAGGGGGTTTCCACTGATCGTCACCGAAAACGGCGACCCTGTGCTGGCCGTGATCACTCCACCAATTTCCCAGCCACCCAGAATGTGTTCGGCTGCTGCTCCCAGGCCCTTAGCGGATGGAACTTGCCAAATGTAGTTACCTACAAAGTTCTGAGAGATGTTGTAATCGCAAAGACCCCGCCTGGCTTGGCTGTCAAAAAATGGAATATCCCGGGCGGAGTTCCCAAACGTATCGGTTGCTATGCTGGTCGAACTTGTGTCAATGCATTTACTCCAAGTGTAGGAGCCTTGTATCTGAAAACCGTGGCTCAGTCTCTTAGTAACTCCAGCCTGCAGGCCGTCATACCATCCAGCGGCGTCATACAGTTCACCCGCAATCCCGGTTACGTTTGTGTTTAGCTTTGTGCCGTGACCTGTACAAGGGTTAAAAGCCTTGTTGCAGGGCCAGAGGTATCCTGCGGAGGTTAAACTGGGGAGGACCATATCTTGATCTTGGAGCTTCCAGGGCAGATGAACGCTCCGCGAACCCACATAACCGATGGTTGCGGTTAAGTTTGGCAGAACTTCGCGTTGGATGTTGAGGTTCCAGTTCATCGTGTAACTCGCTCCCGGGTGCTGGATGAGATATGTGCCAACGGCATTACTCGGAGTAAAAGGAACCGTCGCCAATGCCCCGGTGGGGAACGACCCAGCCGGAAGGTTCCCCGCGGTGACAAATAGACCAAACGGATAATCCGGCGACACAGCTTGGGCGAGCGACCAAACCAGCGGCAGAACATCATAGACTCCGAAACCGCCGCGGATCGCCGTCTTTCCAGAACCGAACGGATCCCAGGAGAACCCGACACGCGGTTCAAAATTACGCAACGTAGAATTTGTTTGCCAAAGACTGGAAACCGGAGTCGTTACCCCGCCATTAAACAAATCCTGCATGACGCCGAATCGATTGTGAGCCTCAGCCGGGAGAGTGGTCGGTTCATATCGCAAACCAAGGTTCAACGTCAGGTTTGGACGAAATCGCCAGTCGTCCTGCACGTAGCTTCCGAAAATGGCTTGACGGAATCCGACTTCGAGAAGGGGAAAGGTCGGAGCAAGTACAGCAAGACTGGTCGGCTGATTGGTGAGGAAGCCCTGCAGCGAGGGGAAGTTGAATGATCCGTTTGCTTGCTGGCTATCCAGAACGCCATATCTTATGTCCTCGACAGCGAAGCCTAATTTAAGAGCGTGAGTTCCTCTGGTGATGAAAAAGTCGTCGTAGGCTTGGTAAGAGTTTTGCCGATGATGAATCGAGGTCAGGGCACCCAGAGCTCCCTGCATGGTTGTGAGACCGGGTACGTTGAGGATGGGGGCATTGCGTCCGACCACTGCGCCCAAAGTGGGATCAGAGGCCAGAGGATTGATCGCCGTCGCGGGATCCGCAATCAACGCCTCGGACCGGCTATAGCCAATTCTTGCGTTGTTCACGATCGCTGCGGTGAAGATGTGCGTCCATTCCACGGTGTCCAGTAGCCGGAGCGTCTGCGATTGACTGTTACTCACGAGCAGCGCGTCAGGGAGAGTAACCGAGGACCTGTCATAGAGGTCACTCACTGCAAGGCTATCTTTGTCGGATATTTTGTGGTCGAGTCTTCCGGTAACGTAGTTTTCGGGCAGTCGCGCCAGCCCGGAACTATTGAAGAAGCCGGTGTCCCCATTTCCCGTACTCACCAGTCCGGCATTGGGCATCGGCCAGAATGCGAGGTAGGGCGCGACTTTCGGATCGACGGTCACCGTTGTGGGCTTGCAGCCGGTCGTTGGAACCGAGCAAAGGTTGCCGGCGCGCGCGGCCGCCGTGGGTACGGTGTCGTGCAAAGATTGGCTGAGGTCCTGCCGGACACCTTCATAATCGACGAAGAAAAACGTCCTGTCTTTCTTAATCGGACCGCCGCCCGAGGCTCCGAACTGGTTGCGATGAAAGGGCGGAATCGTTGGACCGTCGAAGTAATTGCGCGCATCGAGGACCTTGTCTCGCAGGAACCAATAGGCAGAGCCATGGAACCGGTTTGTTCCCGATTTGGTAATCGCGTTAATGATGGCTCCTGACCCGCGGCCGTACTCCGCAGAATAATTCGCCGAGAGCACAGAGAACTCTTGAATTCCATCCACACCCAACTGCACTCCCAGCACGCTCCCGGGCGAACCGTTCGAGTAGTCGTTGGTGGTGATTCCATTGATCCGGTAATTGTTCTGGTAAGGAGTGTGGCCGGAATCGGTCAGTTCATTTCCGAATCCGCGATTGCCCCGGTTTGCCGTGCTATTGGCGACAGCTTGTGTGCGAATGGAAGTCACTCCCGGCTGGAGCGTGGCAAGCTGAGTCCAGTCTCGCCCATTCAGAGGCAGTTCCCGCACTTCGATGCCGCTAACCTCGGCCCCCAGGGACGAGGTAGAGAGTTGGACTGCTTGCGCTGCTCCCGTCACCTGCACCTTCTCGGTGACGGCTCCCACGTGCAAGGAAATATCCAGAACCTCACTTGCGGCCACCGCCAACGTGATTCCTGTCTGCACTTGCGTCGAAAACCCAGTGGCGGACGTGGTCACGTCGTAATTTCCCGGCGATAGATTCGGCACCGAATAAAGGCCAGCCGAGTCCGATACCGCCTCTCGAGTGATCGTCGTCGCGATATTTTTGAGGGAAATACTCGCATGGGGAATCACTGCTCCAGAGGTGTCTCGCACCGTGCCGGAGAGGGTCGCTCCTGTGACTTGGGAATTCAAGGAAATGGGAACGATCAAGCCGAACGCCAACAAGCTAAATGCCGCAGCAGCGCGGCAGCCCTTAAGAGTTACCGGAGAGGTCATTGGCCCACCCTCCTTCTTCGTTGAAGTTGATCTCATTCTCGATTACACTCACAGCCGTTCGTCGTAGCTGCTCGTCAGTGATGATCAACTAATATGGCGCGGAGGCTAGCATGTTGGTTGTTGAGCAGTCAAGATCAATTTGAAAGTCGCCTCGCGATGCCGAGCATATCGTGATGTCTGGCAATCAGGCCCAACGTCTTCAGGCCGGCGAACTCACATGCAGATCGCATGCATGGGGCAGTCCTACGAATGGGCTCCAGCACTCGCGATTCTGGATTCCGAGATTGAGGGTGACGGAAGAATTCTAACGGGAAGTGACGTGATCGGCGCCTCGTCGCCGTTCGACGCATACTAGGACACGCTCGGCTCGATCAAACGAATCTCCAGCGGACACAGACGTTGCGCCTTGGGAGGGAGTTAATGTCAAGACCATTCCGTACAACGGTTGTCGGCAGTTACCCGCGTCCAGTGCAACCAAAGGACACCCTCAAAAAGCCGAGCTTGGATCGCGCCGCAGCCGATGATGTCATTCGCTGGGCGGTCAGAGATCAGGCGGGAGCGGGCCTGGACATTGTCGCGGACGGTGAAGGGCGCCGCGAGAACATGTACTACTTCGTGCAAAAGCGAGTCGAGGGTGTCACGTTTGAGGAGGTGGAACATCGTACGTTTGGAACCAGCGGATTTGGAATCGAGATTCCTACGGTAGTGGACAAGATCCGGAATCCGCGTATAGGTCTTGCCCACGACTGGAGAATCGCCCGGGACGCCGCTCCGTCATCTGTCGAAGTGAAACTGACATGCATTGGTCCTCATATGCTTGCCAAGTATTCCAGTAACAAGAGAGCTGACCTCTATCCAAGCGACCGCGATCTCGCCCTCGCTTACGCTGACGTACTCAATCAGGAGTTGCAAGAAGCGGTTCGTGCGGGTTGCGAATTCATTCAATTCGACGAGCCTGCATGGATGGCATTTCCCAGTGACGCGGAGTGGACGCCTGAGGCACTGAACCGAGCTTCGGCGAATTTGAAAGTAAAGATCGGCCTGCACGTTTGTGGAGGCAATCCAAGGCGCAAGAGAGTATTTTTCTTGCATTATCAGGATCTGATAACGGCATTCACCCGCGCTAGCATAGACCAGGTATCGCTGGAATACTGCACGCTGGACTATGACATGCTCACTCTCTGGCAAACCTGGAAATTTGGTGGTGAGTTTTCAGCCGGCGTCATCGACCAGCGGCGCGACGAGGTGGAGAGTGAACAGCAAATCGCACAACGGACTTTCCCGATCCTTGATTTTTTCCCACCCGAGCGGCTGCTGCTAACTTCGGAGTGTGGGTTTCAGCATGTCCCGCTGGAGATCACGCGAGCTAAAATGCGAGCCCTCGTGAGTGGCGCACGCCTTCTGCGGAGCAAGCTCGTTTGATCTTCTTTACATCTGCCAACAGTGCCTGCCGCAGGGGAGCACTTACGCGGTACCTTCATTCTCATCCCGAATCGGAATCGTCTACGAAGCTCTTTCCCTTTTGTTCGGGGCCAAGCGCGAAGACGACCATCAGCGCCAGAATCGTGCACACTTCGAAAATGGTTAAAGCCCATCCGTAACCAAAACGGTACTGCAATCCGTACTCTATGGAATTCGTCGCAGCGCCGAACAACACGCCGAGCTGATACGCGAGGCCTGGAAACAAACTGCGGACTGTGTCGGGAGAGAGTTCGTTTAGATGGGCCGGAATTACTCCCCATGCGCCCTGAACGCCGACTTGCATCACGAAAGCTCCGATCGCCAGTATGGTCAGAGTGTGCCCAAAAGCCCAACTGGGAATCACGACCAAGCAGAGCGCTAGGGAAATAACAATACTTCGGCGCCTTCCCAGTCGCTCGGAAGCATGTCCCACGCTGATCGTGCCTAGCAGTGCGCCGACGTTGTAGAACATGGCGAGATATGCTACGACATTGGGCGAAATGTGATGTGCCGTTTTCAAAAAATCCGGGTATAAGTCCTGTGTGCCATGGGAAAGAAAGGTCATCAGAGTTAGCGTAAGCACTAAGTACGCAAAAGTCTTGCCGTTTTTCCAAACAGACTCATAAATCGCGCTTAGGCTCGATGGTCGATGTTGTCTCCAGGCCTCGGACTCCGGAGATTTCTTGGCCACAAGGAGCGTAACAATTGCAGGCAGCAAACCCGCCCAGAACATTGCACGCCAACCCCAAAGGGGAAGAAGTATGCGGGCCGCGATGGCGGCGAGCAAATAACCGAGTGGGTATCCGCCTTGCAGCATCCCCGATGCGAAACCGCGCCACCGAGGAGGGGTGCTTTCCAGTGTCATAGAAGCCCCGACGCCCCAAAAACCTCCCATTCCGATTCCATAAAGAATCCGAAGCACCAGAAACATGGGGTAGTTGCGTGCGAATCCACTGAGTAGTTCGATCATGGAGAAGTAGGCGACGACGGCCATCAGAGGTCTGCGGCGTCCGAATCGGTCTGCCAGCATTCCGAACAGCAATGCGCCTAATGGACGGGCAGCCAGCGTTCCGCTGATCGTGAGGATGATGGCACTCTTTCCCACCGCGAAGTGCGCAGCCAACCGATCCACAATGAAGACGACGACAAAGAAGTCGAAGGCATCCAAGGTCCACCCAAGAATTCCTGCGGCGGCGGCGTACTTATTACCTTTGAATGGAATTGAATGATCTCGCTGAAGTTCGGAGGCCGGGGCTGACATACGGTTTGACCGACGGAGGATAACAGAATCCGATCTCTACTGTTAGAGCGCGAGGTATAGTTTGGTTTGATTTAGTACTAACTCACACCAGGCAAAGAGCTCGGCTCTTTCTCCCTTTTAGTAATCGTGTTAGCATGCTGGCCGCGCGCTATGATCCTGAGATCCAAAGCAGGGAAAGTATGAATCGTCGTGAAGCTTTGACCACGTTTGCCGGTTGCGGAGCGAGCCTCGCCGCCGCAATGGCTGAGGTTCCCAGTCCCCTGCAAACCGCTCAGCAAGCGGTTCGGCGCGGCCTGCCGCCGGTGAAGATCACGGATGTGAAGGTCATTCTTACGCAGATGGAATCGTCCACGCACTACGTGGTTGTCAAGGTGCTGACCAGCGAACCCGGTCTTTACGGGCTGGGCTGTGCCACACATGCGGAGCGGCCGCTGGTGGTGACGACGGCGGTGGAGCAATACCTGAAACCGATGGTGATTGGTCGCAACGTGGACGATATCGAAGATATCTGGCAGATGGCCAATGTGGCGCCCTACTGGCGTGGTGGGGTCGATGCCAACAATGCCTTGAGCGGTGTGGACGGAGCGCTGTGGGACATCATGGGAAAGAGGGCGGGCTTGCCCGTTTACGCCTTTCTCGGCGGCAAGGTGCGAACCGCAATTCCGGTGTATGCCACCATCGAATCGGTCGAATTACCCGAGGTTGAAGACCAGATACGCAAGAAGATGTCGGAAGGCTACACTCACGTCAAAGTTGGCTTGACTTCCAATGTAGGCGCTACGCAAAGCCAGGGGCTGGCAAGCGGGCTCAATCGCCCCCCGTTGGATCCTCACCGATACGTTATCGAAACCATCAAACTATTCGATTTCCTGCGATCAAGGATTGGGTTTGACCTCCAGTTGATTCATACGGTACACGAGCGGGTGACTCCTGGTGAAGCTCTGGAATTCGCAAAAGCGGTCGAGCCCTACCGTCCATTTTTCATGGAGGACTTGCTTGCCGTGGAAGATGTAGCCTGGTATCAACATCTGCGCAAGCAAACCAGCACTGCTTTGGCCGCCACCAGCATGTTCGTGAACCGCAGCGAATGGCTACCGCTGGTCGCGAACCGCTGGATTGATTTTCTTCGCATGCATGTCTCCGCAGTTGGCGGCCTCAGCATGGCGCGCAAGGCTGCTATGTGCTGCGAATTTTTCAATGTGCGTACCGCATGGCACGCTCCTGGAATGGTTTCACCCATTGGACACGCGATCAATGCACATCTCGATTGGGCATGTTATAACTTCGGCATTCAGGAGGAGCACAGATTCTCCGATCAGGTGCTCGAAGCGTTTCCAGGAACTCCGGCGATAACGAAGGGCTTCATGCATTCCAATGATCGTCCCGGATTGGGAATCGATATTGATGAGAAGATAGCCTCAAAGTACCCTTATTCCAATCATGGGTTCAACCGCCGTTTTCGTCTCCGGGATGGCTCACCTCTGCGACCCTGAGGAAACATTGTAAGACTTGGTTCGAACGGTTTAGAAAGGTGCAATCCGCACTGTTCGCCGAAAATCTCCTCCATCAAATGGAATTTAGCAGGAAACAGCGCGAAGCGAAGCCGGTAGACATGATCAATTCATCCACTACTCTTACATGAAATGACTGAGTATCCATAAAAGTAGCAAGCCGGTTAGGGAGGCGATCAATTTCATTACCGAGTAAGACTTAATAGTTTGCGCGACACTCAGACCGCAGTATTCCTTTACCATCCAAAATCCAGCATCATTGACATAGGAAAACACAGACCCGCCAACGGCCACCGCCATCACTATCAGCACGACGTTTACGTTGGGAAAGGACTGCGCGATAGGGGCCACAAGCCCCGCCGCGGTAGCGATCGATGCAGTAGCCGATCCCAACGCGATTCGCAAGACGGCAGCCACCAAGTACGCCATCACCAAAGGAGAGAATCGTGTGCTCAAGACCAGCCTTACCAGAGAGTCGCCGGAACCGGAATCGACCACGATCTGCCTGAATGCGCCGCTGGCGCCAATGATGAGAATGAGCGATCCCACGGAGTTCAAAGCCTGAGTCGTGTGTCGCATGAGCGTGGCGGGGCTGATTCCCAGCCGAACACCAAGAACGAGAAAACTGAGGGCGGTGGTCGAGATCAAAGCCACAATCGGGTGGCCGACAAATTTAGACCACGCAGTGAGCTTGGAATCGGCGGGCAACCACGAGGGCAACAGAACCCCCATCGCCATGAGCATGACCGGAAGCAGGATCACGCTGACAATGCTTACCAGCGACGGTACTCGGATCACTGATTCGTGAGTTGTCGCCACTTTGGGCATCAGATGTTCCGGAGCCTCGATGTAAATGCGCGATCCTATCCATCGACCGTAAACGATACCGCCGACAACGGCCATGGGAAGTCCCAGAAACAGGCCGCACAACATCACCTTTCCGATTTCCGCACCAAGCAATTGGGCTGCTGCAGCCGTCCCTGGGTTGGTCGGAACCAGAGCCGTGGTAGTCATAAGTGCGGCGATGAGAGGCAGAACGTAGAACAGTAGAGATCTTTTTGCCAGCTTACTCAGGTTCCAAGCGAGAGGCACGAAGGTCATAAATGCGACATCATAAAAGACGGGAATCCCAATCAGATAGCCAAAGGCAAGCACAGCCCAGGGAACCCGCGCCGAGCCCAGCAGAGCGATGAGCCGATGGGCGATTACTTCGCCTGCGCGTGTAACCTCAATCAAGCGTCCTACTACTGCTCCGGCGGCGATAATGACGGCGACGGACCCGAGTAAGTCCCCCATACCCTTTTGGAAAGAAAGAACAATGGAATGAGGGGGCATTCCCGACATCAATGCCAATATCAAACTTGAGAATAACAGTGCAAAAAAGGCATGAACCTTCGCATAGAGAATGAGAAACAAGAGTAGCGTGATAGCAGCCAGAGCCGACAAAAGCAGCAATCCTGGCGGCGAAGCATGAGATGGCATTGATTTCCTTCGATGGGACGCTACAACTCAACTGTAGTTCCGATACCCATTTTCCTGGCCCGTGCACAAACTTCTGAGGCCACGACAACATCAGACCCGGCGCTGCCGAGATTCATGACAAGAATTCGCTCGCTGGCATTCGTCCTGCCGGGCAGGCGAGAGGCAAGTACTTCTCCTACCTCGGCATCGATGTGGGGTACGCCGTTTGGAAATCGGCGCCGTACCTCTTCAGTGGCAAACGGTCGGCGGTCGTCGACGACGACGCGATCCAACGAGTGCAGTAACGAAGTTTCTTTTCCGGGGTTATCCAGAACTACGACAGTACTTCCCGCGGATATCCAATCTGGCGCTAGCAGCGGTTGTGAGATAGCGTTGGTCACAGTCACAACGACTTGTGACTGCCTAACAGCCTCTTCGCGATCGGCACTTGGAATTAGCTCTACACCCGCGGCGGAGCCCAGCTTTTGGCAAAAGCTAACCGCCGCTTGCAGATCTCGTCCGACGATTCGGAGTGCCTTTAGCATAGGCAGCGCCTTCGGAAGCGTCAGGGAATGCGACCAAGCTTCGATTCCTGTCCCCACAATCGTGCCAAATTGAAGCTCCGGCGACGCGCACACCTGCAGCGAAATGGCGGTCATAGCGGCTGTGCGCATGGCGGTAACCCGGCTGCCACCCATGACGCAAAGCGGAGCTCCTGTGTCAGCATCGCTCAGCGCGATGATGCCGTGGATCGTGGGCAAGCCCAATGTGTGGTTTTGGGGAAAATCCGCCACCCACTTTACGCCTGCCGCATGGGTCGGGCTTACAAATGCCGGCATCGCGTTGATGTGCCTTCCCTTGGGAGGATGAACGCCTATCTTCGCCGGCACTTCCACCAGGCCCTGCGCCTGCCATTGCACGCTCTTTCGCACCAAGTCGATGCATTCAGCGGGCCCAAGTCCGATAACTTCAACATCGCGTTCTGACAAACAGAGCACCTTGGCCATGTCTTAGCTCGAAGCGTGCTGGACAGCTCCCTGGGACTCCTGACCGAGCAACAGGACGAGGGATCTTATATCGTCGAGTTCTTCCAGTCGATCGATAGCGCTTCTGAGATGGTCGGCACGTTGGGCGCTGATCACGTCTTTGGTCAGCGTCAGGAACTTCTGGCGCAGTTCGTCTGGTGTCAAGGGCTCTTCAGGAGAACCTCGGGGATGGAGGATGTCCCGCACATGCAGTGAGCCGGAGCGCGTCTTCACCTCGATGATGGAACGGTAGAGATCTGGATAGGTGCGATCAAGCTCTTGGTCGCCAACAACCTCTATGCGTCCGGACAAGGATCGTATCTTCGGGTCATCCCGCTGGTCGTGCAGGATATCGTAAAAGATTACGCAGCCCCGCACTGCCGCCAGGGCTAGAACATACTGTGCGCAATGGGAACGCAGAGCGTTATTGTCGATCACCTTGTATCCCGACTTCGGAAAGCGCAGCGTGATGCTCAGAATGTTATCTGCGGGGATGCTTTCCGACTTCTGGATGTCGAGAAGCCCGTCAAGCCCGGGATGGATAAATGCGCAGCAGGCATACTGCTTGAAGTACAGCTCCATTACCTTGAATTGATCGCCAAGCCGTTGGAACAGTTCCGCTTCGTGCCATTCTCCGGTAAAAGCCTGGCCAAGGGGATACTTGCCCTCGAAGATCGCAGGTGGCCCGCCGAATCCGCAGGCGGCAAGATGTGCGGCCAGCACCCCGTGGCGGGAAGCGAGACCCATGTTGAACGGACGCGAGTGTTCGGTTGGATCGCTTACCCAGGCTAACAAACCTGAGGTCTCGGTCCCTGCAAGACCGAATGCGCTGCGAAGACTTCTTCCCTTTAATCCGAACAGGCGGCTTGCCGCAGCCAGCGAGCCAAAGGTTCCGGCGACACAGGTTGGGTGAAAACCACGAGCATAAAGAGCGGGAGCGCTCAGAGCATAACTAACACGGCAGGCCACATCGATTCCAACCACGATTGCCGTCAGGATATCTCGCCCAGAACTATGCTGCTTCTCGCCGACCGCAAGAGCGGCCGGTCCGACGACCGCAATTGCATGCATAATCGCGCCGGCATGATGGCTTTCAATGTCGCAGTAATAGCCAAGGGTCCCATTTACGAGGGCCGCAGTAGCACAACCTGTTCGGAGCGGCGTTCCAAATACCTGAGACTCGGGTGTGCCTCCGGTCTCGCTAACAAATCGTTGAAGCACGCCGCCGATGTCATACTTTGCGGATGTCGCTGCAATCAAGGCGCCCAAGCCATCATAGATAACTTCCTTGGTCCGAGTTACCACGGCACGCGGGATTTGCTCAAAAGAGAACGCTTCGACGAATTGGGCAAACCTTTCGGTTGTCTGTAAAGGGGCGTCACTCATTACCAACCTCCCACTCATACCAGCTCGTAATACTCCTGCAAGTCCACGGGAACCTCCAGTAGGAGAGAGGTTTGGTGCTCCAGCGCACGTTCCACGGCAAGTTGTGCCTCCGCGATGGTAGTCGCCTTTTCTCCGCGAATCCCGAATGCATCTGCGAGCGTGTCGAATCTTGGACCGCAGAAGTCAACGGCACAGGGCGGATACCCCCGGCGTTCTTGACTTATTCGAATTAGGCTGAGACTGTTGTCGGCGAGTACGACGATAATGATGGGCAGCTGAAGTTCCCGAATGAGAACAAGATCGTGCGCCATCATCAGCATTCCTCCGTCGCCTACGACCGACATTACGGCGCGTTCGGGATACACGAGCTGCGCAGCAATGGCGGCGGGAATACCAAAGCCCATTCCGGATAAGCCATTCGACATAAAGAAGGTTCCCGGCTCGTAGCTACGCCAAAACTGACCCATCAGTAATTTGTGAGAACCAACATCACAGGTAACTATTCCGTTCCTGGGAAACGTCGAGCGTAGCCCCTGAATCAGGCCCAGTGGAGAGACACTGCCGCCGGAGGTTCTCGGTACTCGATGCAAGACTTGACGTCTTTCCTCAAGTAGGCCGTCGGGCCAGGGACAAGGCTTCTCTATGAAACCGGCAAGGTCGCCGGCAAGGGAGACCATGTTCCCGATCGCTTCCAGCGGATGATAGTCTCCCTCGGCCATCGACACTGAATCGATGGCGACACATTCAGTCTCTGTGAACCAGGTCTTGTCTGCTTCCACCGGATCAAAGCCGACGCCAACAATCAAATCCGCCATTCGTATCGTTTCCAGAATGTCGCGATCCATCGCCATGCCGGAAGCCACTCCAAGGAAAAGGGGATGGTCCTCGGGCAAGATACCTTTTACTTTGGGAGTAACCAGAAAAGGAGCTTGGAGTGTTTCAACCAGGGTTCGAACCGCAGACGCGGCGACCATCGGGGTGCCCAAACCAATCAGGAATAATGGGCGTTCGGAATGCGCAATGCGATCACGAAGGCGCAGCAGTGAATCCTCGTGTTGCACCTGGGACCGCTTTTTCGAGGGCTCGATCTTGCCGTCAGAGCAAGGGCACCGCTGATTGGCTACATCGCTCGGCAGTACGAGCATCACCGGGCCCGGCCGCGGCTCAATGGCAAGAGAGATGCATTCGCGTACTAGTTCACAGCTGTCGCGGTCGCCGATCACGGTCGACCGTTTCGTTATGGGGGCAAACATTTTCTCAACGGCAATCCGTTGATGTGTGAGACTCGCGTAAGAGCTGTGCGGAATCTGCGCGGTTACAGCGAGCAGGGGAGCGCGATCCAGGAAAGCGTTAGCCATGCCAGTGGCCAAGTTTGTCGCTCCCGGACCCAATGTGGCAAAGCAAACTGCGGGGGTGCCGGTGATTTGTCCCATCACCTGCGCGATGAGGGCGGCGCTATTTTCGTGCCCGGTGAGCACCACGCGCATATCGGCGCGTCGGCAGGCTTCAATGAAGGCCGAGATCTCTCCACCGGGCAATCCGAATACCCACCCGACCCCGCAATCGCTCAGTGACGTGGCCATGGTCTCGGCGTGGTTTAGGCCGCGACGGCGGTTCATTCGCACTTCCCAGAGGTTAAGAAAATACTGAATTCTCGTAAATTCGGCAGCAGTGCTCTTGCCCGATCGAAAGAACCGGTGCCTCCACGCCCTCGAGCCATCGGCTCAGAACTATTCAATTCCCAAAGTGACTGGCACGCCGTTAACATGATTCCGACTTCAACTTTCCGTCAGAGCCGCAAGGAAGGGCGCTGTCGCGTTCAAGACCAAAGCGGAATAGGCAACCTGCATGCGTGCTATGCATTTTGTTTGGTGAGACTCGCAGGTTCGATCCAACAGCATATGTTTAATGCTTGACAAAAATCTTGAATCTGAGAGTCTATGGAGGATTTATGTTGGTAATATATATTCCATTGGTCATCATCAGTGATGATCAGCTCGGAGCTGGAAACTAGCATGCCCGCCGACGGAAGTCAAGAACTAGACCACGCCATTCTGGAGGCGCTGCACCGGAACGAACAGCCGATGGGATCTTGGAGCTTGTATTACCTTCTCAAGGAACGGGGGTACGCGATTAGCGCCCCGACCATCGGACGCCGGTTGCGGGACCTTGAGCGCAAGAACTTCGTAGGCAAGGTTACGGTTGAAGGTCGAAAGATTACTGCGAGCGGGCTGCGCATGCTACGGACCAAGGCCCATGATCACCGGATCCGAACCTCCGCGGAAGAAGTCTTAAAACTGCTCAAGAGCAACCGGCGCAAGGATATCATTGACCTGCTGACCGCTCGGAGAGTGATTGAAGGTGAAAGTGCGCGCTTGGCTGCGATCCATGCCACGGAAAAAGACGTCGCAAAGCTTGTTGAGATCGTGCAGCAGCAAAGGAACCAAGTTAACAGCGGCGGCCTGGCGGTCAAGGAGGACGTCGACTTCCATGAGAGCCTCGCAAAAATCTCGGGTAACAGGTTCATCGCTTATTCTGTGCATCTGCTGCGTTCTCAT
>Ga0207115_1066_pt1 | contig 15194 bp, 17 predicted proteins | sample Alteio_BWMinHeat_46_FD_153536 | JGI IMG/M metagenome (GOLD analysis project Ga0207115, IMG submission 153536) | Enriched cells from forest soil in Barre Woods Harvard Forest LTER site, Petersham, Massachusetts, United States -... | ecosystem: Environmental > Terrestrial > Soil > Temperate forest >...
GATTTGAATATAAAAATAGATAATGAAACATCGACACGAGGATTTCGTGAAATGTTATTGTTGGCACATTCAGAGCATTTAACTACCTATGATGCTGCTTACCTTGAACTAGCTATGCGATTGGGGTTACCTTTAGCAACTAAAGATATGCAGTTAGCAAATGCTGCCAAGAAAATAGGTGTAAAATTAATGCTTAATTCTTAGGTTTGCGCAAACCATTTTAGATTATTATCATTTTGTTTGCCAATTGCTGTATAGCACTATTCTTTCCACAAGCTAGCTGTGTGCCCTAATTCTCTAAATGATAATTTGCCTAAATTAGTACTAATATGGTACTGTATCCCCTCATTCTAAGTTGAATCGTTGATCGCTATGCTTCAAATCAATAAATTAACAGACTATGCCACTATTATTTTGAGTTTTTTAGCACTAAGGCCTGAAAAGAAATTCAGTGCGAATGGCATAGCAGAAAAAACATCAATTGCAGCCCCGACAGTCAGTAAGCTATTGAAATTACTTTCTAAATATGGGTTAGTTATTTCATTTCGCGGTACGGAGGGTGGTTATCAATTAGCGCGTTCTGCTACCCAAATGACATTAGCCGATGTGATTACTGCAATCGAAGGCAATATGGCCATTACCGAGTGTTGCGCTACTTATACGTGCACCTTAAATTCACTCTGTGCTGTCAAAGATAACTGGCAATTCATTAATAAAAAAATCATTGCTGCTTTAGCTAGCATCACAATACATGATATGATTCGCCCCCTTGCTGGGCATAGCATTGCACTTCGGGGTATCCCGATTATGGTGAAATAAAATGGCTAATCAATATTTAAAAGAAGTTGTCAATAAACATTATGAATACGGGTTTGTTACCGCAATTGAAACAGACTCTATGGCATTAGGTTTGTCTGAACAAGTGATTCGTGATATTTCAAAACGTAAAAATGAACCCCCATTTATGTTGGAATGGCGTTTGCGTGCTTATCATTATTGGCTAACATTAAAAACACCTCGTTGGGCCCACGTCAATTATCCTGACATTGATTATCAAAATATTAGTTATTTTTCAGCACCTAAAGTAAAAAAAGATGCCCCCAAAAGTTTAGAAGAAGTCGATCCTAAATTATTAGAAACGTATAAAAAACTGGGTATTCCTTTGCATGAACAGAGTCGCTTGGCCGGTGTTGCAGTTGATGCTGTGTTTGATAGTGTATCAGTTGCCACAACATTTAAAGCAACACTCGCTGAAGCGGGCGTGATTTTTTGTTCGTTTTCTGAAGCGGTACAACAATATCCTGATCTCATTAAACAGTATTTAGGAACCGTCGTACCTTATCGCGATAATTTTTTTGCTGCACTGAATTCAGCTGTATTTAGTGATGGTTCTTTTGTTTATATCCCAAAAGGGGTACGTTGCCCCATGGAATTGTCCACTTATTTTCGCATTAATGCCGCAAATACGGGACAATTCGAGCGTACCTTAATTATTGCAGATGACAGTAGTTATGTGAGCTATTTAGAAGGTTGCTCTGCACCTATGCGAGATGAAAATCAGTTACATGCTGCCGTTGTCGAATTAGTTGCATTGGATCAAGCTCAAATTAAATATTCTACCGTACAGAATTGGTACCCAGGCGATGAAGAAGGTCGTGGCGGTATTTTTAATTTTGTAACCAAACGCGGCGCTTGCCGTGGCAAATATTCAAAAATTTCTTGGACACAAATCGAAACAGGTTCAGCGATTACTTGGAAATATCCTAGTGTGATATTACAAGGCGATCATTCCTGCGGTGAATTTTATTCAGTCGCATTAACGAATCATCGCCAGCAAGCAGATACTGGCACCAAAATGATTCATATTGGCAAACATACTAAAAGCACTATTATTTCTAAGGGAATTTCTGCAGGATTCGGCCAAAATACATATCGCGGTCTAGTCCGTGCATTACCAACAGCAACACATGCACGCAATTATACACAATGCGATTCGTTATTATTAAGCAGCACATGTGGCGCTCATACGTTTCCAACAATCGATGCAAAAAATCCTACTGCGCAAATCGAGCATGAAGCTTCGACGTCAAAAATTGGCGAAGACCAATTATTTTATTGTCGCCAACGAGGTCTTAGTGCAGAAGATGCTGTATCCATGATTGTGAATGGATTTTGTAAACAAGTTTTTAATGAATTACCGATGGAATTCGCCGTTGAAGCACAAAAATTATTAGAAGTCAGTTTAGAGGGGAGTGTGGGCTAATGCTAACGATTAATCAATTACATGCATCCATTCAAGATGAAAAACAACAAACGAAAGAAATATTACGCGGTTTACAATTATCAGTAAATCCTGGTGAAGTACACGCCATCATGGGCCCCAACGGTTCAGGAAAAAGTACATTGGCCAATGTCCTAGCAGGTAAAGAAGATTACCATGTATCCTCAGGCGACATATTACTCGCTGGAAAAAATATATTAAATTTAGCTCCAGAAGAGCGCGCAGCGGAGGGATTATTTTTAGCATTCCAATACCCAGTAGAAATTCCGGGCGTGAATAACATGTATTTTCTAAAAGCGGCAGTCAACAGTCTACGTAAATGGCGTGGACTGCCTCCCTTAGATGCCATCGATTTTCTTGCTTTAGTTAAAGCAAAAATGAAAGAAGTCGGCATGGACGAAAAATTCTTACATCGCGCAGTCAATGAAGGATTTTCTGGCGGCGAAAAAAAACGTAATGAAATATTACAAATGCTCATGCTGGAACCTCGAGTCGCTATTTTAGATGAAACAGATTCCGGCCTGGACATTGATGCCTTACAAATGGTTGCAAAAGGCGTGAATAGTTTACGTTCGCCAGAGCGGAGTATTATTGTCGTAACACATTATCAACGGTTATTAAGCTATATTATTCCTGATGTCGTTCATGTGATGGTAAAAGGCCAAATCATTAAATCAGGTGGAAAAGAACTTGCCTTAGAATTAGAAGAAAAAGGCTATGGCTGGTTGGAAAATCAGGTGATCACATGAACATAATACAAGAAAACACATTAGTATTAGAAAGCAATCAGGTATCAAAAGAGAATTCAGGATTAAAAGATAAATTAGTATCAAAAGAGAGTCCAGGATTAAAAGATAAATTAGCATCAAAAGAGAGTCCAGGATTAAAAGATAAATTAGCATCAAAAGAGAATCCATTATTAATGGATAACTCTGTACCAGAAGAAAATCCAATATTAAAAAATAAGTTAGTATTAGCAGAAAAATCAATTTTTTTGGTATTTGTTGATGGTCATTTTGATATGCATCAATCTGATGTAGAACAACTCCCGACTCAAGTCCTTTTTTCTCCTTTCAATGCAGTTGTTCCTTGGCTAAATGGTATATTTTTATATCTTCCTAAAAATTGTCATATTTCTGCCCCTATTTATTTGATTTTTAAAAATGACAAAGATAAATCCTGTTATCTGCGCAACACTATTATCATGGAAGAAAATAGCAAAGCGATCATTGTCGAAGAATATAAAAGTCATTCAATATCTTCCTCCAACGAGAAAAAGACCAATATAGCAACCGAAATACAACTAGAAAAGAATGCATCCCTTGCATACTATAAATTACAAGATGAATCATTGACGACCATTCATCATGCTAACATTGTTATTCAACAAAAGGAGTCTAGTACTTCTACATTATTTTTTGCAGATTGTGGTGCCCAACATGCCCATGTTAATTTACAGGTCAATCTTGATGAAAAATATGCTACTTGCCATTTAAGTGGATTATATCAATTGAACCAAGATGCTCAGCAAATCAATAACCACATGCATATTAATCATGTTGCGGAATACGGTACAAGCTCAATGCATTTTAAAGGTATTTTAGATAATCGTTCACAAGCTGAATTTATTGGTAAAGTCTATGTACATCCAAAAGCCCAGCATACACAGGCACAGCAATCAAACCATCATTTACTGTTATCATCCCATGCAGAAGTGAAAACGAAACCAGAGCTAGAAATTTATGCGGATGATGTGAAATGTGCACATGGAGCGACAGTCGGACAATTAGATGAAGAATCATTATTTTACTTGTGTTCCAGAGGAATAACAAAACAAGATGCTTTGCAAATGCTAATAGCCGCATTTGCTGACGACATCATGAATAAAATGGAACATATAACCATTCGACACTATATTCAAGAGCGTATGAGCCAATATGCATAATTATAAAGGCGATTTTCCTATTTTTAAAAAAACGAGCCATGGTAAACCTCTCGTTTATCTGGACAGTAGTAACACAACACAAAAGCCGCAATGTGTTATTGATACTGTTTCTCAATTTTATAGGGAAGAAAATGCAAATATTCATCGCGGAATTTATGAGTTAAGTGAACGTGCAACGATTTCTTTTGAGACTGTTCGTCAAAAAACACAAGCTCTACTGAATGCTAAATACCCGCATGAAATTATTTTTACCAGTGGTACAACAGCGGCCATTAACCTCGTTGCACAAAGCTATGGAGAATTATTATCTGCGGGTGATGAAATCATAATAAGCACGATGGAACATCATTCAAATATTGTGCCCTGGCAACTCTTGCGTGATCAAAAAGGTATTCAATTAAGAATTATCCCTATTTCAGATAACGGAGAAATGGATTTAATAGAATATGAAAAATGTTTTTCACCCCGGACTAAACTGGTCAGTATTGCCCATGCCTCCAATGTATTAGGCACAATCAATCCTATTCGCGAAATGATTTCGATTGCACATGCAAACAAAGCTCTCGTATTAATCGATGGTGCCCAAGCATGCTCACATCTTTCAGTGAATGTCCAAGCATTAGATTGTGATTTTTATGTTTTTTCAGCGCATAAAGCCTATGGCCCTACGGGTGTTGGCATTTTATATGGAAAAACAGAATGGTTAGAAAAAATGCCCCCTTATCAAGGCGGCGGCGCTATGATTGAACAAGTTACTTTTGATAAAACAACATATGCCCCCTTACCTGCCAAATTTGAGGCGGGAACATCTAACATTGCTAATGTTGTTGGATTTGGTGCTGCATTGGATTATTTACAAACGATTGGAATGGAAACCATTCATCAGCATGAAACAGTATTATTACATGACGCGACAAAACAATTATTAACGATACCAGGCCTAAAAATAATAGGGACAGCTTCATCAAAAATAGGTGTCATCAGTTTTGTCATTGAAGGAATTCATCCACATGATGCTGGAACGATTTTGGATCGCCAAGGTATTGCTGTTCGCGTGGGGCATCACTGTGCTATGCCATTAATGCAGCGTTTTAACGTACCCGCAACGATGAGAGTATCTTTTGGGATATATAATACGATGAGTGATATTGATTCTTTAATCACTGGAATCCATGCAACATTGAATTTTATGTGTCAATAATTGGCATCGACTGTCGTTCCGGCCAGCGCTATACGATGTCATCCCGGGTAACATAGGATTCACAGGGTTATATGTGATAACGACTGAGCAAATGGTCGGAACGACGGTCGATGCCCAATAATTGTACCCTAGCTACCGCTGGTGGCATACAACAGAAAATAACTTCAGCTACTAAGAATCAAGCAGTTAGCTGAAGTGATATAGAAGGTAATTGACAGATAATTGATAGGTGTATATGAACGAGCTACGCGAACTGTACCAAGAAATGATTATCGACCATGGCCGAAATCCCCGTAATTTTGGTTCATTACCGAATGCAAATCATAAAAAAGAAGGATTTAATCCGCTTTGCGGAGATAAAATACATTTATTTATTGAAGAAGCCCATGGCGTGTTAAACGATCTCCGTTTTGAGGGATGTGGTTGCGCAATTGCGATGGCATCCGCTTCTTTAATGACTGAATTATTAAAACAAAAAACAATTGAACAAGCACATGCATTATTTGCTAACTTTCATCAAATGGTTACTACCAAAAATAATTCTACTGAATTAATCGAAAAAATGGGAAAATTAGCCGTTTTAAGTGGCGTTTCTGAATTTCCGGCGCGGGTGAAATGCGCAACACTAGCATGGCATACGCTACAAGCCGCATTAGTGGATGATGATAAAAAAGTGAGTACTGAGTAGATCATGTTGGCTCTTGTGGATTCCCATCGTTTTATGCTAAAAAGCGCGGGGGCCGCGAGACGAAGTATAGTTAATGTAAGTTGGAAGTAAAGTAGTAAGTTCAGCAGAAAAAAGAGGTCTTTATGAAGGAAATAATCACTTTCACACCAGCAGCAGTTGAGCATATTCAACGGATGCTACAAAATGATTCTCAAGGCATAGGCTTTCGCTTATCAATAAAAAAAACAGGATGCTCAGGCTATGCTTATGTTCCTAAAATAATAGATACATTAATAAAAGATGATATTCATTTTTTAGTACAACATAACTTACCTGTTTATGTGGATTCTACTTGCGTTGCTTTTCTTGAGGGGACAGTAATTGATTATGTCAGTGATGAATTAGGTACAGGGATAAAGCAAAAACGTTTAGTATTTATAAATCCCCATGAAAAAAACCGTTGCGGTTGTGGTGAGAGTTTTACAGTAGAGTAATTAATAGTAACCAGTATGGGCAATCATTTTGCCCACCCCAGATCATGAAAATGCCAGGTATTTTCACGGTAAACCAGCATGGACAATGGGCTGCCATCCTCGAAAATGAAAATCATTATTTTTCATGATCTTACGGCGATTTTTTTTACGATAAACAATTGAGTAAATGGATATGTTAAAGCAAGATACGATAGAAGTGACGCGAGAGTGTGATGCCATGTTAATTCCTTCCGGGGTTAAAATCACCATTCAAAAAGGTTCTCTTGTTATGATTACTCAAGCGCTAGGTAATTCTTATACGGTATATGTCAATGGAAACCTGACTAGAGTCGCTGGAAAAGATGGTGATGCGCTAGGTATGATTATTTTAGAGGAACCTGATGTCAATGATTTACCAGGTACCTTAGAAGAAAAAATATGGTCTGTGCTTAAAACGTGCTTTGATCCAGAAATTCCAGTCAACATTGTCGATTTAGGATTAGTGTACGAATGCGCAATACTTCCTATTGAAACCGGTCATAAAATAGAAATTAAAATGACATTGACCGCAGCAGGCTGTGGCATGGGCCCTGTTTTGGTCGCTGATATCGAACAAAAAATAAAAAATATAAATGGGGTGGATGAAGTGAAAGTGAATTTAGTGTTTGATCCACCTTGGAATCGTAGCATGATGAGTGATGTGGCAAAATTACAACTAGGGATGTTGTAATTAATGAGGAAATTTTGTAGTAAAATAACGCCATTTATGCATAGGACATTCAGATGATATAATTGTATTTAAGAGCCTGTTCAAAATCTCCTAGGGCGGCCGTAATTTTTTGATTTTCTGTGCTCCGCGGCTCATTTACTTGCATGTAAACCGCGCTGCGGTGCTCGAAAATCAAAAAATTACGGCCGCCCTAGGAGATTTTGAACAGGCTCTAAGAATTTCATTTCAAAATTTGTAATTTTAAAGAGGCATAACAAATGACAATCAAAGATATTATTGCTGAACAAATCAAACAAAATCCCATTATTTTATATATGAAAGGTGATGCACAATTTCCTCAGTGTGGTTTTTCAGCAAAGGCTATTAGTATTTTAAAAGCATGCGGCGCAAAACAATTTAAAACGATAAATATTCTTGAAGAGCCTGAAATACGGCAAGGCATTAAAGAATTTTCAAATTGGCCTACGATTCCTCAATTATATATTAACGGTGAATTTATCGGTGGTAGCGATATTATGGCGGAAATGCAAGAAAGTGGTGAATTAGAAAAACTCATTCTGCTAATGCCAAGATGACGGTTTCCAATTGTCTATGGGCTACGGGGTTTTCACGGTAAACCACCATGGGCAATCATCTTCCCCACCCCAGATCATGAAAATACCAGAGATTTTCACGGTAAATTATAAATCAAGATGTCCTGCAGCATATTTATGTAAAATACTCGCAATCAAGGTTTGATAAGGTAATCCTTCATAAGCCGCTTTTTGCTTGATTTGATCCAAATCAGTTTTAGAAAGACGGATATTGATTCTGGCGTCTTTCTTCTGGTAATTTTCAGAAGCTTTACGTGCCTTTTTTTTCTCTTGAATAAGGTTAGAAGATGACTTCCATTCGCCTTTGTTAAACGATTTAGATAATTCACGTTCTTCTTTATCAAGTTTAAATACGGATTTCTTTTTCATTTCTTACCTCGATTATTCAGATAGTATTTTGTAGCTTCTCTGTTAGGAAATGCAGTTTTTAAGAAAATTTTATTACCATTTTCAACAAATGGAACTAAATAGGCATAGTTGTTATGTTCAATCACATACATTTTTTGATGAGGATATTTAATATTATTTGGATGAACAACAACATCCAGCAATTTGTCTGTCCCTAACGCAGAAATAATTTCTTCAAAACTAATTCCTCTTAATGAGATTAGCTTTGCATTTTTTTCTGGATCAAATTCATAAATAATGCTTTCTTTCATGCAAGAATGATATGACATTGTGTGCCTATTGTCAATAATAGAGCTTATAATAGTCTGAGTCTTCCGATAGCAGCGGGAGCTGGCATCAACATTTACGCTATGTTTTGACCAGATTTATTGGGGATCACAGCTAATTAATCTTTCTTATTACTGATACGTAATTTCATTTTACGTGACAGTTTTACCCACCAAGGTAATCGCGGAAGATACAACAAAATAAAAATAAGTGCAGTTGTCATTACACCAATGATGTACATACCAAATGAAATAGCAAGTCCTACCGCAGATGTAGCCCATAATGTAGCAGCGGTTGTTAAACCGACAACATAATCCCCTTGCCGGAAAATAACGCCGCCGCACAGAAAACCGATACCAGTAGCAACTTGTGCGGCAATCCGTGAGGGGTCTGCGCCAATAATGCTAATCGATACAATACCAAAAACGCATGCACCTAATGAAATAGCTCCATAAGTACGGATTCCTGCTGAAATACCATCGCGTTCTCTTTCCCACCCGATAAGACCTCCTAGGAAAAAAGCAATCATGACACGTAATATAACAATCAGATCTGCCTGTAGGCTAAATGGTTCCATGGTAAATATCCTTATTTTGGCGTGTACCTAATGAGTTGCTAGATAAAATTAAACATGCGCTAACGGCTCATTAAAAGGTTATCAGTTCAATTTAATCTTTTATATTTTCTTCTTTCATCGTTCTTCAATTGTTTATAGTTGGGTGTTTCATCAACGTCAATGTGACAACACAGATAAAGACAAGAAGAATCTGTCTTAGCTGATGAAGAGCTAAAACGTTGTTGTTTCTCTTCATCGGAGTTGTATATTGTCATTATGTTCCTTAAAGCATCCTCTGTTTTTTCACGTCTATCTTTTAAGGTACTAAAATTTTCTTCAATGTAATTTATTCTTTCAAATATTTTTTTATTTTTTTCAGTCAGTTTTTCATCGTCTGTTACAATGATATAAAGAAAAATATTTTTTAGTTTCTCATCTTTTTTTAATGTTTCATGTTCCCTTGTTTTTTGTATTTTTACATGATGGTAAACATTGTTTCCTTTATCATGAAGGCAAAAATCTGCATTTATAGTGGGAGTTTTAGCTTCTAGATTAGAATCATACACTTTACTCGTTAATTTTTTATAGAAACTACTCATTTTGGGACTGGAATCATTATTTTTGTTTTCTTTATAGAGGATACTAGATATTTTAGTTTCTAACGTTATATAATTTTTTTTGTTTTTTAAAAATTCTTGGTGTTTTTGGGACGGATCTTCTTTGACTGGCCCAAAAAAATTTTTGGACTTCTTACTGGTGCCTTCTTTGCCTATTGTTAAATCAAATTTTACAACGGAATGATAATAGCTATTTCTAACAGATAGATCAAGGTGTGCTTTAAATATCGCGAATACGGTCATAACGATTTTCCCTCCTCGTGCAAGATGAGTTGTCGCATCTTGGTGCAAACATCATGCATAACGTGAACATTATGAATGCAAGCGAGATGACAATATATCATTGCTTGATGTTTAAAAAGATAATGTAAATACGCTCTAGTAAATTGTTGGCATGTATAACATTGACAATTTGGCATGACCGGATTTTCATCTTTAGCAAAACATGCTTTTTTTATGCTAATTTTGCCATTTTTCTCACTATTCTCGAAACGTAACCATCCTCCTTCTTCAAGGATTTCACCACAATACAGTGATCCATGCCGCGCATTTCTGGTGGGTGCGACACAATCAAATATATCAATACCACGTGCCACAACATCAATCAAGTCTTGTGGATGTAAACCGACGCCCATGGTATAACGGGTTTTATTTTCAGGAAGCAATGGACGTACCCAATCAATTACTTCGACAGTTTTATGCATGTCAAAACCAATGACTTCGCCACCGATTGCAATGCCATCGAGAGGCGCTTCAACAATAAAACGAGTGCTTTCTTCACGTAAATCGCGAAAGCTACCTCCTTGAATAATGCCAAACAATGCTTGATGTGAGCCATAGACGGAATTAGGATTTTTTTCATGCGCGGCAATGGATTCATATAACCAACGATGTGTTCTTTCCATTGCATTGAGAGCGGCTTCACGGCCACCGTTTTCAGGAGTGCATTCATCAAAGACCATGATGATATCTGCCCCAATTATTTTTTGGGCAGCAATGGAGGTTTGTGGTGTTAAATGAATAATTTGTCCAGAAGTCGGATGTTTAAAATGAGCGCCTGCAGAATCAATTTTACAAATTTTACCATTGGCAGAGAGACTAAACACTTGAAAACCACCGCTATCTGTTAGCATCGGTTGATTCCAGCCCATTAATCGATGCATTCCACCTGCGGCTTGAATAATATCCATTCCAGGCGTGCAAAGCATATGATAAGTATTGCCTCCTAGAATGATTTGACTGCCAGCATTTTTTAAATCGAAAGGAGTCATCATATTGACGTAAGCTCGCGTGCCGACCGGCATAAACGCGGGAGTGATGACGTCTCCATGAGGAGTGGTTATTTTAGTCACTCGAGCAGGAAGGGTTGAGTGTTTTTTAATCAAATCTGTTTTAAATATATTGTGCATTTTTTTATAAGGCGTAAAAATAAAGAATAAAGGTCATCATGTTACGATTGTTAAGAATTGTAATCGAATCGATAGCTGGAGTATATAGAATGAATAAACGGTTTCTTACGCTTCAGCTGGAGTATAGACTAGAATGAATAAACGGTTTCTTATGCTTCAGCTGGAGTATAGACTAGAATGAATAAACGGTTTCTTATGCTTCAGCTGGGATATAGACTAGAATGAATAAACGGTTTCCTACACTTCTAGGTCTTTTACTGATGGCACTTGCTGTTTGGTTACAAGTGACGTCAATACCTGCTATTCAACTGGTATTATCCCGCTTAGAGTCTATCGTTTATGATATGCAAGAACACGCACATGTATTGACACATCCTAAAAAATTAAATAATAGCTCTATTGTTATTGTTGATATCGATGATATTAGTTTAGAAAAAGAAGGACGCTGGCCTTGGCCTCGTGCAAAACTGGGGTTACTGGTGACTCAATTGCAACGATTAGGGGCTGTCGTTATTGCTTTCGATATGATTTTCCCACAAGAAGAAAGAAATATCATTGACATCGTTGAAGCAGAAATGGCTAAGCAACATTTGCAGGACACTCAGCTAAATGTGACCCTCCAAAAAATTCATCCTTTTTTTAATAATGATGCGATATTTGCAGGCACCATGCATAACATTGATATTGTGCTAGGTATTAGTTTTTCCCGGCAAAAAGGCATTATTGGAATCATTCCTTCCCCTCTTCTTACATTAAAATCGACAGATAAAAATTTAGGTTTTTTTAGTATGAATGGTCTAGTTGGAATAAATCCGATTATTGCAACAGCGGAAAAAAATGTGGGATTTATTAATGTATTTCCCGATAACGATGGCATTATTAGACGTGTACCATTATTACTACGTTATCAAGATGGTCTTTATCCATCTTTAGCGCTTGAAGCGGTGCGCGTTTATTTATTATCTAATATAAAATTAGTCACAGCAGACTATGGAGGAGGTTCACGTATTGAAGGAGTCCAATTAAATGATTATGTCATTCCAACGGATTCTCATGCGCAAGTTATTATTCCATTTATTGGCCAGAGTTATACGTATCCTTATTTTTCTGCAACGGATGTGCTAAATAATAAAATTCCTCAAAGTGCTTTTGCAGGTAAAATCGTATTTGTTGGAACTTCAGCCATTGGGCTGGGAGATGTAAAGGCCACGGCTATTCAGGGCGCTTTTCCGGGCGTTGAAATACATGCCACTATCGCTGATGGTATTTTAAAGAAAATGTTTCCGTATAAACCTGCTTGGGCAGTAGGGGCAGAGGTTTTTTTAATTGTTGTTCTTGGAATGTTATTGGCTTTATCATGCCCTCACTTTGGACCGCGGATTTTAACTCTCATTATTCTCATCATGCCTATTACCATTTTATTTTTAAATAATTTATTAAAAGAAAAAACAGGACTGTTATTGGAATTTTTCGTGCCGATGGCTCTTTCTTTAAGTATTGCCTTATTGAATTTAGTGTATGGATATATTTTTGAATCGCGTCGTCGTGATCACCTTAAGGCGATGTTCGGACAATATGTTCCTGAAAAACATATTGATGCCATGCTAAAAAGTGGTGCTAATTATGAATTATCTGGTGAAGATCGCGAGATGAGTGTGTTGTTTGCAGATATACGCGATTTCACGGCCATTTCAGAACAAATGACTGCCATGCAATTAAAAAATTATTTAAATACTTATTTAAGTCCTATGACAGAAATTATTTTTAAATATCAAGGAACCATTGATAAATATGTAGGGGACTTAATAATGGCCTTTTGGGGTGCGCCTTTGCCCGATAAGTTACATATAAGGCATGCCATGAATGCTGCCCTAGATATGCAAAATGAAATAAAAAAAAATAAATGACATATTTTTTGAAAAAAAACTAGCACCTATTCAAATAGGAATAGGATTGAATAGTGGACTAATGAGTGTGGGTGATATGGGCTCTAAATTTCGTCTGAATTATACGGTATTAGGTGATGCTGTTAATTTAGGGTCGCGTATTGAAGGCTTAACAAAATATTATGGCGTAAATATTATCGTCACAGAATGTATGGTAAAACAAGATAGTCTATTTTTATGCCGGCATTTGGATCGTGTTAAGGTGAAAGGTAAAGATATCAGTGTTGAAATTTATGAATTAATCTGTAAAAAAGATCAGGCCGATGCTGTCATTAAAAAAGAAATAATGACATATGAGATAGCGCTTGAATTCTATTTTAAACAAGAATGGGAGACCGCAAGGGAATTGTTTACGAAACTGAGCCAAACATATCCGCATAAAAAATTATATACGATATATTTAGAGCGTATAAATCAATTTATCCAAATGCCACCTTCGAAGGATTGGGATGGTGTTTTTACACTTCTTACCAAATAATTTGTAATACATAATTTTTGTACCGATGCCTACTCCTATTCGTGCACGTTCCTAGCTAACACAAAAACTTCCCACAGAGCCTGGTGCTTTGTTGCTGCTAGGAAAATTGACAGGAATTAAAGGAGGTTCATTGATAAAAACAGTGGGTAAATTGCAAAGAACCACGGGTTTTTTATCACGGGACACTTGACTATATGTATCGATGCCGCATTCAGAATTATTTAAAGAAGGTTGTTTGCTCAAAGTAATTTTGCCTTGACTATTACTAATAAAGACGATCCCTTTATCTAACTTTGTAAATAAATCTGCCGCATGTGAATCAAAATAGGCAGAATATACAGTCCCTGCTACACCAATCGTTGCAACCGGTGTATTGACTTTGTAAGACTGAGGATCTTCTTTCGTGATGGCTCCGGTGATTGTGCGGAATCCTCCTTTGATTAAATTTAATGTTTCACTATTTCCTGCGGAGGTATTTTTAGCGAAATGGTATTTTGCAATTTCCAGCGTCGTATTATTGCGTAGTGATAAAATGCTATTGTCCGTAAATACAATTTCACCACTACTATTGCTATCTGTCGTGAGTGTATCTGATTGATAAACTGCAGAGCGACGGGATAAGGTACGTTCACTAGCCCCTGGCATGGTGGCTTTAATAGAGCCTGTAACCCAAACGACTAATCCAATGGTTTCTGGCGCTGCGGTGCTTATTAATGGATATAAACAAAAAATAATACTGAATAAAATAGATGGACATAATCGAGAAAAGAATCCTGTCATAGTGAAGCTTCCTATTCGCTAGTGGGGGACTAACTCCGAATTTCGATTAATTATAGATCAAATATGGACTGTTGACAATTTCAATAGAACGGAATTGTCTGAATTGAAGGAGGAGTAGCTGTGTTAACAAGCCATAAAAAAAATAAAGAAATCTATTTACTAACCCCTCTAACAATGTGAAACTGATCGACGTTTGCAAAAAAATAAAAACAACCCAACATGAGGCAGCAAGATTATCATGCGACTTACACCCGCTCAATTATTATTAGAAACCGGGGAAATCTACTACGGTCGAGCGCCTGCAACGCAGGATGGAATCTATTTTGGAGAAGTTGTTTTTAATACAGGCATGGTGGGTTACGTTGAATCACTCACCGATCCTTCTTATGCAGGGCAAATTTTAGTTTTTACTTACCCACTCATTGGTAACTATGGAGTGTCTGCGGAAGAAACCTGGGAATCAAACCGTTCTCATGTGGCAGGTGTTGTGATGTCAGAACTTGTCACGCATTATTCAAGCCATCATGCTGTTTGCTCTTTACCTCAATGGTTAGAACAACAGCGAATCCCCTATATAACCGAAGTAGATACACGCGCATTAACAAAATTATTACGCGAACATGGCGTCATTCCAGGCGCTATCACACCTCTAGGTGCTAAACTTCAACAATTTGAAGAATTTGCGAGTGTTGACTGGGTCAGCCACGTTTCTATTAAAGAACCGATAGAATATGGAAGCGGCTCAAAATGTATCATTGCTATTGATTGTGGTATGAAAGAAAACATTATTCGTTCCTTATTAGAATTCCCCGTTCGTATTAAACGGGTTCCTCATGACTATGA
>Ga0207115_1057_pt1 | contig 15158 bp, 17 predicted proteins | sample Alteio_BWMinHeat_46_FD_153536 | JGI IMG/M metagenome (GOLD analysis project Ga0207115, IMG submission 153536) | Enriched cells from forest soil in Barre Woods Harvard Forest LTER site, Petersham, Massachusetts, United States -... | ecosystem: Environmental > Terrestrial > Soil > Temperate forest >...
TCTCCTCGAAGATCTTATGAAAAAGTCCATCTGTCTGTTTGAGAATATTATCTTTTGTGAAGCAGCTCACCTTTTTCCGTCCATAATGGCGTGCATATTCAAAACCATAACGGATGATTTTTTCCGATCCAGGACGGCTGATGATTTTGAGAGCTTGACAGAGATCGGGAGTCGGTTGATATTCAATGCCTGTATAGAGATCCTCCTCATTTTCTCGGATAATCACCAGATCCATTTTCGGATGTTTTGTAGCGATGAAGGGGTGGTAGGAAACACAAGGGCGCACGTTGGCATAGAGACCAAGAGAGGTGCGGATGGTGACATTAAGACTTCTATAACCCCCTCCCTGGGGAGTGGTGATAGGAGATTTTAAAAATACTTTAGTGCGCCGGATGGATTCCCAACTTTTCTCCTCGATTCCGGTGGGATGGCCTGATAGATAGACCTTTTCGCCAATCTCAATTTTTTCAATTTCCAGGGGAGCACCTGCTTGATTGAGAAGGAAGAGGGTGGCCTCCATGATTTCTGGGCCGATGCCATCCCCGTAAGCAACTGTGATGGGATATTTTTTAACCATAGGGCTGAATGTAGAGAAATGGGCGAATGAATTCAAGTGGGGGTTCTCCAATGTGCCCCACTTTGCCTGGGCCCCTTAGAGGAATATCCGAATATTTATCATAAATTAACAATTAAATGTTACAATCAGAGCATAAAAAATTAAATATATAAAGGAAGAACTTATGTCAGCACCTGATCCAGCTGCTCCAAGCAGAGCACTCCACCCTTCTAGTTCAATTTATATGCCAAAACCTTCTGGAGGGAAAGTGATAGGCATTGCCATTGTCATCATTTTGGGTCTTGGCGGTTTAGCTGTAGCGGGAGTTGGGCTTGGTGGACATTTGCGAGTAAGTTCTCTCAGTCATCTGGGTCAGGTTAATTCGATAGTCATGATGGCAGCTGGAGGCGCGGGAGGAATCTGTTTTCTGACTGTAGGGATTGTATGGATTGTCGGCTCTGTTAAAAAGCGCAATGCTCATCTAAAAGCTTTGGATTTGATTTGGGAGGTAGGTAAGGCTCTGGACGCGTGTCCCCATTTTGAGACGATTAAGCAGCTGATGCAGGAAGTCAAAGAAGCCCAGATAGATATCCATGCGACATATCACCGGGGTGATCCTCTTTCAGACTGTTACAAGCCTATCATTCATAATTTCATAACTTTAGGGCTAACCGATATTTTGCGTTCCTTGGTTGAGGAGGGATTAGTCGATTTTGATGGATATCATGAAACACTCGGCTCCCCTCTGTACATAGCGTGTCTTAGATACACTTCTACTTCTCCGGAAATGTTTCAGTTCATTTTAGAGCACTCTCCACGGGAGATGCTCGATAAGGCCCCACATGGCGAGATGGGGGTACAAGCGAAGCACATGGATTACACTCCGCTCTGCCTGGTTATCAAGACAAATCAACCAGAAAAGGCTCAGGCTCTTCTAGACAAAGGAGCCAATCCCAATATCCCTTGTAAGGGACGTTATCCTCTCCATATTGCGGTAGAGAATAAAAATAGTGATATCGTTTTCTCCTTAGCTCGGGCAGGAGCAAATATTGATGTCAAAGATCTCAGGGAGCGTAGCCCCTATCGGCTCGCATTCGATCTGCGATTTGAGGCGGTTTACGATTGCTTGTCGCTTGGCAAGATGGTTGGGAAAGAACACAAAAGCATATTGTTTGAAGGGCCTGCCACATGAGCAGCTCACGACGTCGGGACTGGCCCCCATAGGCATAACCCCTCTTTTCAAAAAATTACAAGACTATATTGGAAGCAAAACCCTTTTAAAATTGCATTTTGAAGTCTATTAACGCTCCGGCTATGATCATGTGTTGAACCAATTGATTTCAACAGGACAGATCGTTTAAACTCCCGAACATGCAGAGTCTCTTTCATAAGCAAAAACAGTTTTTAGACTATTTCTACCACCACCTAGATATAGCCTCTTGTGAATCTTTATGCGATAAACTCCTCAACAGTTCAGGCCACTGTTTCCTCACAGGAGTGGGGAAAAGCGGCTATATTGCTCAAAAAATTGCTGCAACTCTGCTCTCTACAGGCACCAGAGCCTCTTTCCTTCCCCCTCTGGATGCTCTCCATGGGGATTTAGGCATGGTCTCCCCAGGAGATAGCGTGCTCATTTTAAGCAAAAGCGGTGAAACAGAGGAGCTCCTACAGCTGATTCCCTTTCTGAAAAACAGGGGGGTCTATCTCTGTGGAGTGACCTCTCATGCGCAAGGACGCCTCGTAAAGCAGGTAGATCATGTGGTGGTTTTGCCCCTACAAGAGGAGTTATGCCCCTTTGGTCTCGCCCCCACTACCTCAACAGAAATCCAACTGCTTTTCGGCGATGTATTAGCTGTTGCCATCATGCAGGCAAAAGGGTTTACCGTAACAGATTTCTCCTCCAACCACCCCTCCGGTCAAATTGGAAAAAGAATCTCTGTAAAAGTCAAAGAGCTCATGCTAGATCTTCAAAAAACTCCTCTATGTTCTCCAGATCTCTTTTTAGAGGAGGTGCTTATCGACTTTACTGATAAACGGTGCGGCTGTCTGATTGTGGTAGATAAGGAGAAAAATCTACAAGGAATCTTCACCGATGGGGATTTAAGACGTGCTCTGCAGGCAAAAGGGGAAAAGGTACTCAAGCAGAAGATAGGGGACTTAATGACAAGAGCGCCTATTAGGATAGAGGCAGAGGCCCTTGCCTGGGATGCTATGAAATTAATGGAGGGGGTAACCACCGTGCTTCCTGTCATCGGTGAGGGAAAAGTGGTAGGTATTGTCAAGATGCATGATCTTGTGCAAGCAGGACTTTGATTCTCTCGACAGTGGTTAATGAAAAATAGGGGAGAAAAAGCTCTCTCTTCCCTTTTACTTTGAAGGAACTACTAGGTTGTAAAATGACAACCTTCTCTTTAAGGGAAGATCTGAACGTAAGAGAGAGGCCATAAAGACCATTTTTCTGAAAAAAGAGCGCCTCCTCAATGCTCTCTTCTGGAATTTTAAAGAGCGCCTTTCCAAAGTGATAAAAGATAAAAACAGTTCCATTATAATGCAGTTCATGGGGACGGAGTTGTAAACGCGCAAGAGTTCGATAGGGATAGAGACCTAACGTAATCAAGAGAAGAGCTCCTAAAAAAAGAGCCACTCCCCAGAGTTTTAGTAGGGCAGGGGGTAGAGAGAGCCCCCCAAAAAAAATGAGAGAGAGCCCCAGAAGAGCGCATAAGGTGCCCCTTTGGAGAGAGCTTTGTAATAGGCCTTGTGTGACTGTCGTACGAAATATCATGGAGGTTAAAATGGGAGCGATAAAAAAAACACTCTTTCTGCTTGCCCTAAGTGCGCTCTCCTTATGGGCCATCTTCTATTCTTATAATAGGTTAACAGATGGTTTTAGTGTAAGGCAGATCTCCTCTCCTCTTGTCGAAAACCAAAATTCCACATTACCTGACCTAATGTTTGATCAGCCCTTTTTTTATAAGGGGAAGGGATGTCAGTTTTATGTCTTGGAAGGAGAAAGAGGAGATTACGTTCTAAAGTTCTTCAAACAAAAGCATTTAAGAGATCATGCATGGATTTCTCGCTCCCATGCACTGAAAAGGCGACAGAAACATGAGGCTCTGATGAGAAGCTGTCAATTGGCCTACGAAGTAATCCCTAAGGAAACAGGGGTGCTCTATACCCATTTTTGGAAAGAGCCTGGAATAGAGCTACCAGTAAAAATTATAGATAAATTAGGTAGGGCCTATTTTCTCAATATCAATGAGTATGAATTTATTATTCAAAAAAAATGCACAGATGCGCGCGAGGTTTTATCTCAAGTGGGGGATAAGGAGAAATATCTGCAGGCTTTGGAAGAGTTAGTTTCGAGCCGTTGTATGCAGGGTATTGGGGATAGGGATAAGGCGTTTTTGCAGAATGTGGGTTTTACATCAGAGGGGCAAGCCCTCATGATGGATGTAGGGCAGCTCTATGAGGAGCCTCTCTTAAGACAAGAGGAGGAGAGGGAGAAAGAAATGCACAAGCGTCTGCACACTATTTCTTCTTAATTTTGGGAGCTTTTTTAGCTTTAGGTTCGCTAGGGGCCTCTAGCCTCTCCTCTTCCTCCTCCTCATCATCATCTAGAGTGGCAAAGGAGATATCGCTACTTAAACCAAGACGAGAAGAGAGCTGGCGGAGAGAGGCAAATTTTTCAGAAAGAGCCTCGAGCTGACTTTCCGAAGAGCGCTCTCCTCCGCGCAAGTGAGCTAAGAAATCCTCCTCTGAATCATATTTTTCGGAGAAGGTGATGGAGGTTGCTGTCACTTCAGGAATATACAAAAATCTGCGCGCAGAGACAGGTACTTGAGTGTAAATATCCCGCGTAATTTGGGTTTCAACCTCAATTTTTGCCACCTGTTTAGGAGGGCGCCCTCTTTTAGGACGGGGATTAAGGGCCTCATTAGAGTAATAGGTCTTAGCCTTTGTTTGTAGAGCAATACGCGCCTGCTGTAATTCCTTAGAAACTTTTACATCAAATAGATGCTCTTTAAGCTGCTCAGTGATTTGGCGAGGAAGATCGAGATCCTCCTCAAAAACAAATTGGAATTTAGCATTGCGCAGCCACTCGATGATACGAATACGGAACCTTTCCTGATAAAATTGTTGCCATTTTTCCAATTCCATCTCGTGATCATAAATAAATTCTAAGAACTGCTCTCGTGCATCTTTTGATTGAATGATATCTAATAATTTTTCTTTGGTATCGATATCATAGACTTTTTCATTGACGAACCCCTCCATGATTTTTTTAGCTTCATAAAAGGTCATCTTAGGAATGAGAGCGTAGCGCTCTTGGTGAAGTGTTAACTCCTCTTTGAGTTTTTTTAGATCCTCCTCCTCTTTTTCGAGGTCTGCAAAAAGCAAAAATCCTTCGATGCGATCGAGAAAAAAGTCTCGCTCTTCGCTGGACTTAGCGAAAGCATCCATAATACGGTGGAGTCTAAGGATTAAAGGATTTTGTGCTTTAGGAAAATCTGCCATAAATTTCTATGAGGATAAGATAGTATTTTGGCTATTGTATCTGATCTCCTATTAATCGACTTCAGTTTTTTTTAAATAGATCATCTAAGATTGCCTCACTTGAGATAAGCTCTTCAGAGTACATCGTGGGTTTTAAGCCTCTTGTGGTGATCATAGAGAAAAAGAGCTGTTTTTTTGTTTTTGTTTGTTTCCTGAATACTTCCATTTTTTTTAAAATTTTTTGAGCATAGGATTTATCAATGGCAAATGGTTTATCTGAGTATTTAATTTCGCAAAGAGTAATGGCTCCATCTAGTCGATCAAAAAGAAGATCTATCTGTGCTCCCTCCTCTTGGCTCTTGGCTTTTGGTATAAATCTCCAAGTCCCCGTAGTGGCTCCTGGGTCGATTTTTAGCGCCTCACGAAGTTGATCAATATGTTTATAGCAAATAGATTCAAAAGAGAGTGCTGCCCACGTTTTCCAGGCCGGTTGATTTGCTTGCGCTAACCAGAATCCTTGATTGATTGATTTTCTAGAAATAATTCTTAATTTTTGTTCGATCCAATATAAGTAAAATAGGCTGTATTCATCATCAATTAGATAATAAAGACCCTTATCTTTTCTTCCATAAGGAACAAGGCTTATGATAAATCCCGCTTCTTCTAATTGATGCAAGCGACGTACAGTATTGCCCCCATCAGGAAGTTTTGATTCCGCTATGAGCTCTGCTTGGCCAATTCCATAGCGATATCCAGCAATTGTGCGAATCAGCTCAATATAAGGTTTTGCCTCTTCAAATAGGGAGGCGAACAAACGTTCAAACTCTTTAACCAGTGGACCATTTCTTTGAAAACAGAGCTCATCGATACATTGATGAGCAGAACATCCTTTTCTTACAAAGGACCAATAAAGAGGAACTCCACCCAAGACAGTGTAGAGATCAAGAATTTGTCTTCGATTGAGATGGATTTTATGCTCTTTAAGATAACACTCCGTTTCATATAGCGAAAAAGGTTGTAAATGGATCGTACGAGTCACTCTATTATGAAGACCCCCCTTATTATTAATGATATTCTCGATAATCCATGATGTCGCAGATCCACAAATGATGAGTTTAATACGATTATCAAATACCCAATAACGGTTCCAGTAGAGTTCTAGAGCCATAATAAGTTTCGAACGGGGAGTTGCCATCCAGGGAAACTCATCAAAGAAAAGGACGATCTTTTGATTTTTTGGAATTTTATTAATCGCGATCGTAAGATCCTCAAAAGCACCTATCCAGTTAGATCGGGGAATAAGAGAGGGGCCTTGATAAAAGGTTGTGCCTATTTGTTTCGCAAATTCAGCGAGCTGGTTTTTTAACCCCCCCTTCTGAATCCCGGTGACATGAAAAAAGAGTGCGGGAAGCGAATCGATCAGATTTTTGATCAGATAGGTTTTCCCTACTCGGCGTCTTCCATAGATTGCAATAAATTCTGCTTTTTTTGATGCAAAGAGCTCCTTTAGAAGCTCCAATTCTCTCCATCTTCCAATAATTTTGCCTGTAGCAGTTGCTTCGACGCCAATATTTTTCTTTAACACTCAAGCCTCTTTTCTATCTGTGGCGGATACATGATAGGTTTTCTTAAGTATCCGCCGGATATAATTTTGCAAAACCGGCGGATAAATAGCAATTATCAAAAGTATCCGCCGCATTTAACTTTTTATATCCGGCGGATACTTCATTGAACCAAAGGTTAAATTGGCCTAGCGCTTGCTCAATAAACATACGGTAACCATAAATAACTGGACACCCCCTTTCCCTCGCCAGTTTTAAAAATAGAGTCTCTTTAGGCCTGGTCACAATATCCATGACAATTGCTTGCGGAAGTATATACTCAGCTTGTATCGGCAGAGGAGAGGGGGTGCAGTTGATCAAAATGTCATATCCCCTTTCAGCACAGCTCGCCATGTAGTCCAACCCCCCTCCCCTACAATGCAGCCGCTCCGCAATCTGACAGGCTTTGCTTTTGTCCCTATTCACAATGCTAACGTGACCCCCTCTTTTATGCGCTTCATACGCAATCGCTCGACTCGCACCCCCCGCACCAATAATCACAATCCGCTTATCTTTCACGGGATATGCACTCTCAATGGCATTTAAACACCCAACCCCATCAGTATTAAACCCGAAAACTCTACCCTCTTTAAAAAGAAGGGTATTGACAGCGCCTATGTCAAGAGCTTCAGGATCGATCTCATCAAGAAAGGGGAGAATGGCCTCTTTTAAGGGCATCGTAACGCTGAGTCCATGAAAAGGGAGCTCTTTTGCAAGGCGTAAAAAATCGGATAACTCTGAGGGGGGAACCTGGATTTTAACATACACAGCATCGAAGTTTAAAGCTTCCATGAGATGATTATGTGTCCTATCACTGATACTTTGATCGATTGGATCACCGATTAATCCATAGAGGGCTGTTTGGGAATTTAAAGAGTGGTAATGATAGCGTTCGCTAACTGTTTTGGCAGAGAATTGTCCAGGAGCGGAGGGGAGTTCCTCTTCCAAAGAGGCATAGGTGATGGGAGATCTCATCACCGGACCAAGAATGCGGCTCACTTGCCCATAAGAACCCATGCTGATCGCAATTAAGTTATCCTCAGTTTTTTTTTTTGCCCAATTGACTAATCTCAAGGCGTCTACACAGTTCTGGGCCGTCACAGCAATTTTATAAAACGAGGCGGGAATCCTCTGCATCTCTTGATAAATCCTCTCAAGATCTTCTGGAGTATCTGTAAAGTTATGGTAGGAGAGAATCAGTTTGGTTGCAGGGCAGTGAGAAGAGATCTTTGTGATCAAGGAGGCCGATACATGAGATTCTAAATCGAGATATTCTGGGTTTAATTCTACTAGACGACACCACATGTCATAGCCCCCCCCCTGCATGTGACTTTTTAAAGTAAAAATCATAGGAAGAGAGGAGTGGGAGCGTAAAACTTTTAACGCGTCTATATCCAACGAGTGGAAGTAATCAAGCCGCAATTCAACGAGATCAGCATATGCAACCGCCTGCGCAATCTGAAGATGAGCCTCCTCAAAAGTGGGTCCCCTAATGACAGCACAGAGCATCGTTCACCCATTCTAAGCCATCTTTAATTAGCGACTTCTCAACGTGAGTGCAGTAAGTAGACCCATAAGCTAAAGAGGAACCTATCGCATCGATCATTACAAAACGGGGCTCTCTTTTCTGCGCTTTTTTATCCCATGCCATTGTATCCAGTAGATTCTGTAAGGAAAAACGAGAGGGAAGTTGTAAAGGAAGACCATTTTTGAGTAGAACGTTGTGGATGCGCTCCAAGGAGTTTTGATCTAGTAGGCCAAGTTTTACAGAAAGGTAGCTTTCGACAAGCAGGCCAATCGCTACAGCCTCCCCGTGAGATAGAGAATAGTGTGTGAGCCTTTCCAGTGCATGTCCGATCGTATGTCCAAAATTCAAAAGACGGCGCTTTCCGTTCTCTCTTTCATCTTGCTCAACAATCTCTTTTTTAATGCGGCAACTTTCAAAAATCATCCCTTGTATATCGGAACCCTGTTCAACCGCTTCAAATAATTTGCAACTTGCGATTAGGCCATGTTTAATGATCTCCACCATGCCATTTGCAACCTCTTTTTTAGGTAGGCTTTTAAGAGTAGAAAGATCGAGAAGGACTTTTTTGGGCTGATAGATACACCCAATCATGTTTTTCCCATAAGGGCCATTGACACCTGTTTTGCCCCCTATGCTAGCATCTACCATCGCCAAAAGTGAGGTAGGCATCATCACAAGGGGAATCCCTCGACAATAGGTTGCAGCAACATATCCTGCGAGATCAGTTACAACCCCACCGCCTAATGCAATCACACAAGAATCCCGCCCAAATCCCTTTTCAAACAACTGATTTTCCAACAGTTCTTTGGTTGTGCGCGTTTTATACTGTTCCCCATGTGGGAAGGAAAAGAGATGCCCCCCCAACTCTCTCGTTAGTGACTCCCCATATAAGGGGGCAACGATATCATCTGTGATGATTGCAAACTTTGAGGCAAGTGAACGTAAATATTGCGTATGACCCATCCTACTACCGATTTCAATTTCATAAGAATGGGGGCTACTCGGAATGTTACATATCAACTTCATAGACGCGCACACCTATTTAAGAGAAGGGCATCTACTAATACTAAAGCGGTCATTGCTTCCACAACGGGAACCGCTCGAATGGCCACGCACGGATCATGTCGTGATCCAACAGGAAGATTAAAAGAGGTGGGCTCACCGGAGGTTGTGAGAGTCTCTTGCGGTTTCATGATGCTCGACGTGGGTTTAAAAGCAACTCTTCCAATAATCGGCATGCCTGTAGAAATCCCTCCTAGAGTGCCTCCTGCGTGATTTGTGTGCGTGCGTATTTCACCCGATTCTTTGAAGAATCGATCGTTGTGTTCTGACCCTCGCATAAGAACAGATCGAAATCCTGATCCTATTTCAAAGCCTTTAGAGGCAGGCAAACTCATCATGGCATGGGCAAGCTTTGCCTCCAATTTTTCATAAACCGGATCGCCCACTCCTGCAGGAACTGAGAGCGCCATAAACTCAACCATTCCTCCTAAGGAATCCCCCTCTCTCTTTGCTTTTTCAATTAAAGCCGCCATTGCAGACGTTGCCTGTGGATCAGGACAGAATAGAGGACTTTGATAAGTTAAAGTGCGTAGATGCTCAACATCATGCGTCTCAATGACCGCCTCAACAGAGCCCATCTGTTTGATATAGGCAAGGACTTGAATATTGTGGTGTTCTAAAAACTTTTTAGCAAGGGCCCCCGCTGCCACGCGAGCAGCAGTTTCACGTGCAGATGAGCGCCCCCCTCCTCTGTAATCAAAAATCCCATATTTTTCTAAATAGGTATAGTGGGCATGTCCTGGTCTTAAGTGATCTTTGATCGGTTCATAGTGGGTTGAATCGGCATCTTTATTTGGAATGAGGATACAAATGGGGGCCCCCGTTGTTCTCCCTTCAAATACACCAGAGAGAATTTCTGCTCTGTCTGTTTCTGCGCGTGGAGAGGTGTAGGGACCTTTTCCAGGTGCACGTAAGGCTAATGCAGCGTTAATTTCGCTCTCCTCAAATCTCACCCCTGCGGGACATCCATCAATCACGACACCGATGGCTTTGCCGTGGGATTCTCCCCAAGTGGTGATTTTAAAAATAGTTCCAAATGCATTACTTCCCATCAACGATTTCCTGCGCAATTTCTTCCACAGATTTTTTATCCCCCTCAATGACCTGATCCGCATACTTCACATAAAGCGGCTGACGAAAATAGTACAAAGCCTCTGCCTCTTGCCTATTTTTAAACAAAGGGCGCACAACATCATGTGCCAAACGCCTGGCTATCGTTTGAAAAGCTGTATTTAAGAAAAATATTTTCCCTTTATTCATTTTTAAATAATCCAAAACAATTTTATTTAAGACAACACCCCCTCCCGTTGAAATAATAAGGTTGTCAGAGGAGGCATATCTCTTAGCAATCGCAATTTCTGTTTCACGCAACAAAAATTCCCCCCCTTTTGCGAAAACCTCCTGCATATTCTTGGTATGTGTTGTTTGAAGCACAAGTTCATCCATTTCAAGGATAGGTAAGTTGAGAAGAGGGGCCAATTTTTTTGCGACGGAGGATTTTCCGGAGCCCATAAAGCCAATCAAAATAATTTTCACAATAATTGCAGCCTATCCCAAAAGGCGGGGAATGTTTTATTGACCACTTCAGGGTTAAGGATTTTCATACCTGGCAATTTTGTCCCTGCCACTGCGAATGCCATTGCCATACGATGATCCCCATAAGTTTCGATGACTGCCGCGTGAGGATTGCCCCCATAAATGGTAAGAGTATCGTGTGTTTCCTCTGTGTGGATCCCCATTTTTGCCAATTCGTTTTTTATGGCTTTTACCCGTTCTGTCTCTTTTACACGCAGAGAGCGCACGCCAGAAATTTTTGTGACCCCCTTTGCAAAAGCTGCTAACACAGCCATGGTGGGCACCTGGTCAGGACACTCTTCCATATCAAGCGATTGCGGAAGAATGTGTTTGCCTATGAGCGTGATATTATAGTTATCAATATGAATTTCATTGCCCATTCTTGCCAAGATATTTAAAAATTTTCGGTCTGGTTGCATAGAATGGGGATTTAAATTTGTGAGAGTGACGGTTGATTGCGTGAGCACTGCACTTGCAAAAAAATACCCTGCGCTAGAAAAGTCCCCCTCAATCACCTCTTGATGCTTTTGATAGCGCTGTCCGGGCGGCACATCATAATACCCTTCTTGCATCGACTTCACGGCTACCCCCCAATTCTGCATCATATGGATGGTCATCTCAACATAAGGCTTGGAGATGAGTTTACCCTCCACATGAATTTTTAACCCATTCAAGAGGGGGGCGATCATCAGGAGTGCGGAAACAAATTGACTACTCAGGGAGCCATCGATGGTGACCTCACCTCCTAGATGTAGAGCGGAGGGATGAATCTTTAAAGGGGGTTGGTTCTCTTTTTCAAGACAGTCAATCTTTGCTCCTAAGAGACGCAACGTATCCACGAGATCTTTAATCGGCCGTTCATTGAGGCGCGCACTTCCTCTTATTACTTTGAAGCCGGGTGTCAGACAGAGGAGCGCAAGTAAAAAACGGAGGGTCGTTCCAGAATCTCTGGCAAACAGTTCGTAGGATTTGTTTTGGACGATCGAAATATCATCATGGACAAGGAGCTGATAGGGCTTGGTTTCTATGTGGAGTCCCCATGTTCTTAAAGCTGCAATCATGGCCTCCGTATCTTCGCTATAGAGAGGGTGATGGAGAGTCACGGGCCCTTGAGTTAAAGCTGCCATCACGAGAGCCCGATTGGTATAACTTTTAGAGCCGGGGATTTCAATTATATTCATGACGTTTCTTTCATGCATGAGAGTCATGATCAGAACATTACGACAAGTCTAATACAACTTTGAGCGCTCTTTCTACATCTAGCATCACTTCTTTTTCAACCTTTTCTATTTTTTTTCCTAAGCGCGATTTGTCTACAGCTCTGCACTGTTGTAGCATAATTTTAGCCTTCTTTCTGCCTACTGTAACTCTTGCTTCGGCTTGATAAACGCGAGAATGATTGCTTGTGATCGGGGCAACTATCACAAGATTAGTGTGTTCGTTTCCCATATCGTTTGATATAATGAGAGCAGGTCTGATCTTTTGGATTTCATCCCCTTGTGTGGGATCTAAAGATACCCAATAAACTTCGCCTCTTTTTGGAAAGTCATTACCACTTTTCTTCGCTGATGCCATCGCCTATAGTTCCTTCCCATTCTTTCATGATTTCATCCTGTTCCTTATCTTTGCCCATAGCAATATATTCTTGACGGAGCTCTTCTTTTTTCTTCTCAAGTCCTTGTCTTAGAAGTTCAGCAACATATGCACTTCTTTCCATATTTTTTATGGTTTTATGAAGTTCCTCAACAAGCTCTATAGGTAGAGAAAAAGTCTGATTGATAGTGTGTTTTTCTCGTGTATTCATGCCTACATTATAACAGATAGTAGTTACGTAAGCAATAATTAATAATTATTTAATATTCTTGTAGTCCTCTCGAGAGTCAAAAGTTGTTTAACAGGGCCTGTCAAAATCATTTTTTTCCAAGAGCTGTCGAAGGTAAACAGCAACTCCTCACCAGATTGTACGGAAATCAGAAGAGGGGAGGCAAGCCCATAGAGATAAGAGGCTGCCAGCGCAGATGCCATGACCCCTGTCCCACAAGCAAGCGTCTCCCTCTCTACCCCCCTTTCATAAGTACGCACAGCAAGCTTTTCTTTGGAGAGAAGAGAGACAAAATTGACATTAGTACCCAGGGGGGCAAAAAAAGGATCATGCCGGATTTTTCCTCCTAACTCCTCAATAGATGGGGGGAAAATCTCAGGAAAAAGAACCGTATGCGGAACTCCTGTATTGAGAAAATGAGCCACCTGATTTTGGATAGAAAGGTGCCAGGTGATCTTGGTCGGAGGTTGCATCTCAACACTGATTAAATCCCCCTCTCTCCACGCAGTATAAATACCCGCGAGAGTTTCAATACGCAAGGTTGAGAAAGAACCTATAAAATGCACGAGACAGCGCAGGCCATTGCCACACATTTCAGCCTCTTTTCCATCGGGATTGAAAATGCGCATCTTATAGTCTGCAAGAGAGGAATCCTCCAGTAAAATCACCCCATCTACCTTATGCTGGAAAGAGAGGTTGCAAATAGAGGAGAGGGGAAAAAGACCTTTTCTATTGTCACCGATAAGAAAAAGATTTCCCGCTCCTGAATAGCGGGAAAAGAAATTCATAAAAGCTCTTGAAAGGAGGAGACGATTTTATCCAGAAGACCAAACTCAAGAGCCTCTTGAGCGCTCATCCACATATCCCTGTCCAAAGCCTTTTCAATAATACTGCGCTCCTTACCTGTATATTTGACATAGAGATCCACAAGAAGGTTTTTGGTTTTAATAATCTCTTTTGCATGAATACCAAGATCTGTTGCCTGACCTGTAATCGGTCCAGAAATAGAGGGTTGGTGAATCATAATACGAGAATGTTGGGTTGCAAACCTCTTTCCGGGAGCGGCACAAAGACTCAAAATAGAACCCATAGAGGCTGCCAGCCCCGTGACAAGAGTATAAACAGGCGAGCTAATCAGTTTCACCTGATCCCAAATAGCAAACCCTGAGTCCACAGAGCCACCAGGACTATTAATGATAAGAAGGATCGGCTTCCCAGGTCCATTTGCCTCTAGATACCAGATCTTGCGAATCACCTCTCTTGCAGAATTGTTATCCACGGCCTCTGAGAGGAAAATGCGACGCGATTCTAAAATGCTGCTCTCAATTTTATCTTCCATCGTTTTGAACGTCACCGGTTCATTCTCACTGTCTTTTTCTTTTGCCATCTGAACATCATCCTATATTTAGACTTGTATTTCTGCATAAAGAGGAAAGCGATGCAGGAGAGAGGCCACTCTTGCCTTTGCTTCTTCTTTGATTTTTAAAGGGGTTTCCCCTCGCGTTTTACTGGGTTGCCCAGTTTCTGCCAAATGTACAGGTTTTGTATTTTGTAGAACAAGAGCGATAATCGCAGCAATTTCATCCATTTCGACCCCCGTCATACCCAAAGTGGTAAGAGCAGTAGGACCAATGCGAATCCCAGACGTATTCCAAGCTCCTTGAGGATCAAAAGGAATCATATTTCGATTCGCTGTAATCCCAGATTCTCTAAGGGCGGTCTCCCCAATTCTTCCCGTCATTCCAAGAGAGGAGAGATCAATGATCATTAAATGGTTATCCGTTCCCCCTGTTACCACAGTAAGATGGCGTTTCTTTAACCCCTCAGCAAGAGCGCGTGCATTTTCTACAATTTTGTGCGCATAGGTTTGGAAAGCGGGCGAGAGAGCCTCTTTAAAAGCGACTGCTTTGGCTGCCATCACATGAGGAAGCGGGCCCCCTAAAATCAGGGGACATCCCTTGTTAATGGATTCAGCAAACTCATTTTGAGCAAGGATCATCCCCCCGCGTGGTCCTCGGAGCGTTTTATGCGTTGTTGTCGTCACCACATGCGCATAAGGAATGGGATCTTCTTCACCTTGAAAGACCTTCCCCGCAACCAGTCCTGCAAAATGGGCCATGTCTACCATAAGGACTGCTCCCACCTCATCTGCAATTTCGCGCATCTTAGCAAAGTTGATACGACGAGAATAGGCCGAAAAGCCTGCTAAAAGAATGAGGGGTTTCTCCTTGTGTGCCATCTTGCGAATCGCCTGATAGTCGAGAAGATGCGTCTTAGGATCGACAGAATAGGTGACCGCTCGCATCATTTTTGCAGAAACATTTTGGCGCAACCCATGCGTCAAATGCCCCCCTGAATGGAGAGAAAGCCCCATCATCGTCTGATTACAGAGAAGTTGGCGGAGAGTTTCAAACTCCTGTTCAGAACATTCCTCTGTTGCACTTTCCGTAGCCTTTCGGCCCCCAGCATTTCACTGGTATCCTCTCCTGCAAAGTCCGGACTTTCCTCTCCCTTCGTTAC
>Ga0207115_1059_pt1 | contig 15053 bp, 10 predicted proteins | sample Alteio_BWMinHeat_46_FD_153536 | JGI IMG/M metagenome (GOLD analysis project Ga0207115, IMG submission 153536) | Enriched cells from forest soil in Barre Woods Harvard Forest LTER site, Petersham, Massachusetts, United States -... | ecosystem: Environmental > Terrestrial > Soil > Temperate forest >...
GGCGGTCGAGGCGTTGGTGGCGCCGTAATCGGGAATCACCGCGATGTTCGTGCTGGCGGTAAGGGCCGGGAGCAACGTCGAGTTGGTGACGGAAATGGGGAAAAGCCCAGCTGCGGGTTTGAGAGCGAGCCCTTGGGGGACGGGCAGGTTCCCCGTAATGGAGCGGGGAGTGATCGTGCTGGCGAGCAGGCCAGTGGTGTTGTTAAACGTGGCGGAAACGATGGCTGCGGGAGGCTGGCCGAAATAGCCTCCGTCGATGGTGACCTGGGGCACCGGAACGTCCGGGGTGGACGCCTGACCCAGCCTTTGCTGCTGGAAATTGTCTGGAGAGGCGCTGATGACGGACGGGGCGGCACGCAAGACGGTAAAGGAAAAAGGACCGCCTGTCACAGTGGCCGAGCCGCCGGAGGTCACCTGTATTTGGTAGACACCCGGCACCGGCAAGTCCGAAGGGTTGAGGCGAACACGGGCGCCGATGGAAGTAGTGCCACCGGCGGCGAAGACGATCTTGATCTTGTTGGAATTGGTGGAATCAATCGTTTCATTCACCGTCGGCCCGGTGAGCTTGATGCCTACCTGCGAGGTCACGTTTGGAGCGCTTAGGAAAATGTCTGCAGCCGGTCCGCCCAGAGGTACAGTGATGGGCGCAAGTCCATTGAAGCTGATAGGTCCACCCGCGACGATGGTGATGGAGCCTTGCGCAATGCGGGCATTGTCGATCTTCGAGAAAACGAAGATGGTGACAATGCCGGCTGCGTTCACAGGGGCAGTGGTTGAGGCGGGCGCCGCCACCGGGACTTTCGCCGGGGCAGTGAAACGCTCGATGCCGTTGACGACCGATAGCGTTCCGCAGTCGTTGGAGCCGCCGCTGCAACTGACGCTATTGATTTTCGCGGTGCTTTCATAGGTGACGCCCCAGGTGACCTGGTCGCTGGTGAGAAGGGTGCCGTTCAAATCCTCGGCATTGAAGTTCTTCGGTTCGCCGGTGGCCAGAGTGGCGGTATTGGGGATGAGAACAATGCGGACGCCGGAATCAAACTGAATGGTGAAAGCGCCGGTTTTCTTGGTGTTGGCGTGGGACGTTGCGGTGATGGTCACGATCACGTTGGGAAAAGCCACCTGATCGGGGAAAACGTCTGGAGCGGTAAAAGTGGCGGTGGAAAACGCGGTGGTGCTGGTGTTCGTAATGTTGGAGAGAGCGCCGACCGCACCCTTCACGGTCGCGTCATCGCACGGCTTCGCGGCGGACGGTGTGGGGTTGGGAGTGGCTGTAGTCGGGGCCGGCGTGGTGGTAAAGGTGCAGGCAAAGGTCGAGGATACGTCGGTCGCTCCGGTAACGTTGGCCGTAAGCGTCTCGGTCTGCTTCGGCACCAAGACGGAGGTCGACCCAGTAACGGTAACGTTTACTTGATTAGCAGTACTGCTACCGCCGCCGCAGCCAGTGAGCCCAGCGCAGGCCGATAGAGCACCGATCAGCAAACCGCTCTTGATCATTTGAGACTTCATTGCCACGGCTTCCCCCACCTTGTGCAAATGGCGCTGAACGAGTTGTTCTCCGCGTCTTTGCTTCTTTGTTGTTTCGCGGCGGCCGGCCTTGCTGGCGCTGCGCGGATCCCCAAGTACCACAAAGTTTTGACCGGCAACATTATAGAACGTCCGGCTAACGGTGAACCGGAACGTGGTCTTCGGTTCGAAATAATTGAGCGACCCCGGAGTGTTCTGCAGGGTATCCAAGGTGGGCTTAACCTGGAACCTCCAAACGTCAGCAGGCAACGTCGCCGGGAGGCGTCCCAAGCCTCCGGGGACTTTCGAACAATTCTCGAAAAATGGAGCGCGCGGATCGCAAATATCGTTAGGCTCGATGAAATCAGTAGGCGCAAGAAGCTGCTGATGAAGGCGGTGGATGTTGTATGCGTAGTAGATGCGGAAGGGCGCCTGAATGATGGGCAACTGCACGACGAACTCGATGCCCGTGGAGCCGCGCAATCGGAAATTGGTGCCCGGAGCGATGCCGAGTTGACGGGGCAGCTTCGCATCCCCAGCGTTCGGGAAAGTATTGTGTAGATCGATGAAACCGCCGGGATCCAACTGCAAACCGCTCTTCTTGACAATGCCGCTAGTACCGCCGTCGAAGAAAAGAACGGCTTGCACCGGGCCTACGATGGGAATGCGGTATTCCAGGTTGCCGAAGCTCTGAACGTCGCCGCCGGGAAGCGAAATCGAATAGCCCAGCACGTTCACGTTGGCTGTTTTTGGAATGGGCTGGCCGGCTCCGTTGAACGGACCGTTTGGATCCGTATAGGAGAATTGCTGAACGCTCTTAACGGGAATAAAAGTGACCGGGGAGATCGACCGAATATCAAAGCCGCGAATATCGTTTTCGCCGCCCATGTAGAAACGGCTGAAGGGCGGAATTTCATTGGGGGCTTTTGCTGGACAGCTGGCATCGACAGGAACGGCCGAGCGGCAACTCGGAGTGGTGGTACCAAACGCGCTAATGAAAGCGCCGCTCGCATGAATACCGATGACGTTGCGGTGCTTCGTGACGGTCTTGTACATCTTAAAGTCGAAGACATTGCTGATGTCGCTGACGTTGCCGCCGAGCGGTCCGCCTGTAAAGGCCAGAGAGTAGAAATAGCTCTTGCCGCGGGAAGGGTTGGTGGGATTGTCGACGGTGTTATAGGTAATCGTAGGTGTGATGGTGCTGGTAATGATCCCGTTGAGCGCGCTCGGGCCCGCAAGGCTGCGAAACTGAATACTTTCAAACAGAAGCTGGGAGGCGGTGTTGAACGCGGTGATGTTCGTGCGCGTGAGCCCGTAAGTCAGGCCGATGCGGGTAAAAGACAGCTTCTTTACTGGGTAGCTGGCGAACAGCGTGAAGCCGGTGCTGTCCTGGTTGTAGTTCTGCACGAACTCCGGATTTATGCTGACCGCTTGGCCCGTGAGGATGGCGGCTTGGCGCGCCTGGTCGAATTTGTAGCGGCTCGAGAAAATGGTAAAGCCGCTCGAGATGGGGCGGTCGAACAGATACGGCTCGGTGAAACCAAACAAAAAGCTGCGCTGGAGGTCGCCGAACTGCGCGGAGAAAGTAAGCGTTTCGCCGAGGCCCAGAAAATTGTTGGTCTGATAGGTAAGACCGATAAACGAACCAGCGAGACCGCTGACGCCGCCCTGCAGACCGATGGATTGCTTGCCCTTTTCCTTGAGCTTGAGGGAGATATCGACGGTGCCGTCCTTGGTGTTGCGCTTGATCTCCGCGGCTTTGTCCGCTTCGATTTTGTCGAAATAGTCGAGCTGATTGAGACGGAGAATGCTCAGCTCCCAGTAGCGCTTGTTGAAGAGCTGGCCTTCGTCGATGAGCAGCTCGCGGCGAATGACCTTGTCTCGCGTGGTGGTATTGCCGACGAAATCGATGCGGCGCACATAGTATTGCTTTTCTTCGTTGAACTTGAGGATGAGGTTGATTTCCTTCTTGGCTTCGTCGATGTCCTCTGCTGGTTCGGGGGTGAAGTCGATAAAACCGAATTCACCGTAGGCTTTGCCGTAGTCCTCGAGGGCTTTGCGGACTTTGGCGGTGGAAAAAATGTCGCCTTGTTTCAGTGGGAAAATATTCTTGAGCGCATCGACTTTCAGAGACAGAGATTTGTCGGGGTCGGCGCTGACGATGCGCAGCGTGCCCATTTTGTAGCGCTCGCCCTCCTCGATGGGAATCGTGATGTTGACGGCCTTGCCGTGCGTTTTGCCAGTCAGTGGAACGCCCAGGCGATGCCCGGTGGTGTCGACACTGTCGAGAACGGGCTCCTTGACCAGGACTTTGAAGTAGCCATTGTCCTGGTACAGGCCGCGGATGCCGACTTCCAAATCTTCATTCAGCTTTTGGCGATCGTAAGTCTTGGTGAGGACGGGGATATTCCAGAAGTACAGGGGAATGGAGTAAGGGCGGTCGTGGCGCATGGCGCGAATGAGCTTGCGGTCACTGAACGCGTGGTTGCCAGTGAACTTGATCTTGCCGACTTTTACCTTGGGCCCTTCATCGACCTTAAAAACGAGGATGACCGCGTTGCTCGAAGCGATGCGCTCGAATTGCGGCGTAACCTTAGCAAACTGCCGCCCGTGCTCGCCAAGCAGATCCTTCAGCACCACTTCCGCTTTTTTGATCTTGGTGGGATCGAACGAGCTTTCCACCGTGAGGCCGACTTTGCGCTCCTTGAAGCGGTCTAGAATGTCGGACTCCGAAACGGAATGTGTGCCTTCGTAGCGGATGCGGCGAATCACCGGCCGCTCCTTGACATCGAAGACGATGATTCTGGCGTTGGGCCGGTCCGGAGAATCCTCGACGCGTAGCTTGACGTCTTCGAAGAATTGCGTGTTCCACAGCGCCTGAAAATCGCGGCGCAGCGTTTCTTCGTTGTAGACGTCGCCTTGCCGGCTGAAGATTCGGGCGGTCAGCGTGTCGCTGCGGATGCGGCGGTTGCCCACGAAATCGATGCGTTCAATGACGAATGGCTGCTGGCCGGATTGCGGCTGCTGATCGCCGTAAGCAGTGGAGGTGTGGTCTTCGGTTATCGCTTCAAGCGTTGCCAAATCCAAGGTGGCGGAAAGCAGCAGAGTGCCACGCGGAGCTGCGGAACCAGCCGCTGCGGGCGACGCCGCCGTTTGAGCCGACGCGCCAACCGCAGCGGTAAGCAGCAGCGCTGCGAGCCAAACACCACGGTGTATCGGAACACGAAACGGCAAACAAACCCTTCTTCTGGCGGCCGATGAGGTCGTCAAGGCCGCGCCCCCAAGCGCAAGTTGTTCTTCTCCTGCCGGACCCGGTATGGGCCGGCTGTGTGGTTTCAGATTCGCTAGTGGACGACCGGGGTTGCCTCACCCACGGGCCGGAAAGAGAGCCCCTCTCCCGCGACATAAATCTGTAAGGTCGCAGGCCTCTGGATTCCGCCTTGGATCAGCGCCTCGGACAACGGGTCTTCAACGTACTTCTGCAAAGCCCTGCGTAACGGCCGCGCGCCATAACTGCGGTCTGCGCAGGTCTTTTCTAAAATCCACTGGCGCGCTTCCGGTGACACCACTATCTGAACCTGCCGGTGGATGAGAGTATCGTTCATCTGCCCAACAAGCAAGTCTATGATGCGCAGCAGATCCTCGTCGGCGAGCGGATTGAAGATGATGACTTCATCCAGGCGGTTGAGGAACTCGGGATTGAACGCGCGCTTCACTTCGTTCATCACCATTTCTTCCATGCTCTTGAGACTGGCTTCGTCGGCGCCAGACTGGAAGCCGATTGAGGTGCGGCGCTGCAGATGCCGCGCGCCCAAATTGGAAGTCATGATGATGATGGTGTTGCGGAAATCCACGGTATTGCCGAGACCGTCGGTGAGCTGGCCGTCTTCGAACACCTGAAGAAGGATGTTGAAGACGTCCGGATGCGCCTTCTCGATTTCGTCGAGCAGGATCACCGAATACGGCGTGCGGCGAACGCGCTCCGTCAACTGGCCGCCTTCTTCGTAGCCCACATAGCCTGGAGGCGCGCCGATGAGTTTCGAGACCGAATGCTTTTCCATGAATTCGGACATGTCGAAACGCACCAGCGACTTTTCCGACCCGAACAGAAACTCAGCCAGGCGCCGGGCAACTTCCGTCTTACCCACCCCAGTGGGCCCAAGGAAGAAGAAGCAGCCAACCGGCCGCAAGGGCGACTTAAGGCCGGCGCGGCTGCGGCGAATGGCTCGAGCTAGCGCGGTGATAGCTTTATCCTGACTGATGACGCGTTTATGCAACTCCGGTTCAATGCGTAGCAGCTTCTGCTGCTCGTCTTCCTTGATTGAGGTAACCGCAACGCCGGTCCAGCGCGACACCACTTCTTCGATATCTTCGCGGGTCACGATTCCCGTCGAAGCGTCATCCAGCTTGTAGCGCTCACGGAGCCCGCGTAGGTTCTCCTTTTCCTTGCGCTCTTCCTCGGAGTAAAAACGCGCCTTTTCGAATTCGTGGTTGGCGATCGCGGTTTCCATGCGATGCGTGATGAACTTCACACGCTTCTGCACTTCGCCCACTTCTTCCGGAACCGTAGCCTGGCGCAGCTTGACGCGCGCGCCCGCTTCGTCAATCAGATCGATAGCCTTGTCCGGAAGAAAACGGTCCGGAATATAGCGGTTCGAGAGATACACGGAATAGCGCAGAGCTTCATCCGTGTAACTCACCGCGTGAAATTTCTCGTAGCGCTCCCGCACGCCCTGAATCACCTGGACCGCCTCTTCCTCGTTCGGAGCAGGCACTTTTACGGACTGGAAGCGGCGTTCCAGCGAGCGGTCCTTTTCGACGGACTTGCGATATTCGCCGGGCGTCGTTGCGCCGATACACTGAATCTCGCCGCGAGAAAGCGCGGGCTTGAGAATGTTGGCGGCGTCGAGCGATCCTTCCGCGGAGCCGGCACCCACCAGCGTGTGCAGCTCGTCAATGAAAACGATGGAGTTCTGGCTCTCCATCAACTCCTTCATGATCGTCTTCAAACGCTCTTCGAATTGCCCGCGGTACTTGGTGCCCGCAACGATCAGCGAAAGATCCAGCGACAAGATTTTCTTGTCGGCCAGGAATGGCGGAACGTCGCCGTCGGAGATCCGCTGCGCCAACCCTTCCACGATGGCGGTCTTGCCCACACCGGGTTCGCCAATCAGCACGGGATTATTTTTCGTGCGCCGGCACAGAATTTGGATAACCCGTTCGACTTCGCCTTCGCGGCCGACCAGCGGATCGAGTGAGCCTTCCGAGGCTGCTTGCGTCAAATCGCGGCTGAATTCCGCGAGCAGCGAAGTTTCTTTGGGCCTTTGTGTCGTAGTTTTCTCCGTTGAGGTACGCGCCAGTTCCTCGCGCAGCGTGGAAAGCCGCAACCCGCGTTCCATCAGGATTTCCGCGCCGAAACACTTTTCCTCGCGCAAGATGCCCAGCAGTAGGTGCTCGGTTCCGACGTGCTTATGGCCCAGGCGCTCGGCTTCTTCCGACGCCATATTAAGGATGCGCTTGCATTCGGCGCTCAGCGGCACTTCCACCGAGGTCGAAATGCGCTCGCGAATGGTGATGCGTGCTTCGATTTCCTTGCGAATGGACTCGATCGAGCCTTGCTGGCGCAGGAAACGGTTGGCCAGCTGCTTGTCCTCGCGCATCAAGCCGAGCAGCAAATGCTCCGTCTCGATGTACGGGCTGCCATACTGGCTCGCTTCGTATCTTGCGAAAAAGATGACGCGGCGCGCTTTTTCTGTATACCGTTCGAACACGATTAGCTCGCTTCTCCCCCGAGGGTCCCGTCCGCTTCGGCCGCAGCCGCGCGGGTACGCAGAACGCCATGTTCAAGCGCCAGCACCCGGTCGCATTTTGCCGCAAGCGCCAGATTGTGCGTCGCAATGAGCGACGTCAAACCGTGCTCTCGATGCAGCCGTTGCAGCAACTCAAATACGGCCAAAGCATTCTGCTCGTCCAAATCTCCGGTAGGTTCATCTGCCAGCAGCACGCTCGGCCCAGTGACGAGCGCCCGGGCAATCGCCACGCGCTGCTGTTCCCCTCCGGAGAGTTCCCCTGCGCGGTGGTCAGCCCGATTTTCCAGTCCGACCTCCGCGAGCCCCTTCCGCGCTGTTGCCAGCGCCGAAGTAAAATCATCGCCGCGCAACAACAGCGGCATAGCCACATTCTCGGCAGCGCTGAAATCCGGCAACAACTGGTGCCGCTGCCACAAAAATCCCACCGCGCGGTTCCGAAAATCGGCGATTGCCGCGTCATTATTGGTTTCAATGGCTTTCGTAGCGAAGTATACTGCACCGCTTGTTGGCGTGTCTAGCGCAGCCAGCACGTGCAAAAGCGTGCTTTTGCCCGCTCCCGATGGCGCAACAATCGCCACCATCTCGCCTTGCCGCAAACGCAAGTTAGCGTCCACCAGAACCGCGAGATTTTTCTCTCCGGAGCGATAAGTCTTCCGTACCGAGCGTGCTTCGAGGACCGTCGGCATAACGGAAACGCCGGCGGCTTGCTTTTGAGAGCCGGCATCAGGGCTCAAATCCCGCGTTGTACTGCCTTCAGTCATTGCCTCACGCGACCGCCGCTCCCCATATAAGTAAGTTAGATGCTATTAGAGCACGAGGCGTGCCAGCACCCACTGTCCGCAGGCAATGCTCGTGGCGCGCAAACTGTTTCCCATTTGCGCCAAGCTTCTGGCCTGCCCAAAAACAGGCAGACCGGAACTATTTTAGACCTTCGCTAACAGGCTTGATTGCAATAACTTGCGGCGGGTCGTGCAAACCGCCCAAGCGCGACGGGAACGCCTGGGCTCGACCCACCTGCCTCTGCAATGGATAGAAGCAAATCACCCTCCAAAGGCACTCTTTCCCAGGTCCCCGCTGCTTATTCATAGCGCAGGATTTCCACCGGTAAAAGCCGCGACGCGGCTCGCGCAGGTAGCAATGTTGCACCCACGGAAATGCTCATCGCTACCACCGCGATCCATAAGCCGTCGAGAACGCTCGGGTGGAACGGCACGTAGGGCACCGCATACACCTGCGGATCCAGCGGGATTAACTGATAATGTCCGGCGACCCCTGCAAAGACATAACCCACTGCCAGCCCTACGAACGTCCCGGTCGCTCCAATCGTCACACCCTGCCACAGAAATATGGTGCGAATCTGCGCCCGCCTGGCGCCCATCGACATCAGCACCGCGATATCGCGCGCCTTATCCGTCACCGTCATCGACAGAACCACCAGAATATTGAGCCCCGCTACAAAAGTGATCAGCCCAATAAAAATCGCCGTCACTAGCTTTTCCACACGCAACGCCCGAAACAAAGGACGGTTCTCCTCCATCCACGTCGCAGCAGAAAACCCCGCCCCAGCTAGCTGTTCCGCCTGACGGGCCACCTGCGGCGCCAACTCGGGATTCTGCAGGCGAAACTCCAGCACGTTCACAATGTCACCCGATCCAGCTAGTTGCTGCGCAGCCGATAGCGGCACAAAGCACCAGTTTTCGTCGTAGTCGTAAAATCCTGAATCGAACACACCCGTAACACGAAACCTCCGCGTTCGCGGCGTCAGCCCAAATGGTGTAAGCCTTCCTTGTGGACTCGTCAGCGTCACGTAGTCCCCGGGCGCCACCTTCCACTCACTCGCCAGTTGCTTGCCTACCAGCACCGCCTCAATTCCGTCGGCATCGGCCGCGAAATCCAGTTTGCCCGCCACGATTCGCTGCAAAGCCTCATCGCTCTGCCGCTCTCGTTCCGCGTCGATTCCCTTCACCACCATCCCGCGCGCATCTCCGCCGAATGACAACAGCACGGTCTGATACACGGCCGGTGTAACCGACCGCACGCCCGGAAGAGCAGCCAACCTCGTTCCTAGTTCCTGATAGCGAGAGATACCGCCGGATCCCGGACGCGTCAGCGAAACATGCGCGGTAACTCCCAGCAGGCGGTCCTGCAACGTCTCTCGAAAACCAGTATTCATCGAAAGCGCAATCACCAGCGTGGCCACGCCCGCCGCGACTCCGACGACCGAAAATAGCGTAACCAAACGCAAGACGGCCGGGCGGTAGGGCGACCTCAGGTACCGCCGCGCCACAAACCATTCAAATCGCATCGTGGAGACCTACTCGGACTTTCCGGAAGCAGTCGCCGCGTCATCGGCCGTGGCTTCCGGTCCTTGCGGCCGGAGCAAGGGGAAAAGAATCACGTCGCGAATGGAACGAGAATCAGTCAAAAGCATCGTCAGCCGGTCAATGCCAATACCCTCTCCAGCAGTCGGCGGCATGCCATGGCTCAAAGCGCGAATATAGTCCACATCCAGTTGCTTCGGAACCTCGTCGCCGCCCTGCGCCATCTGCGCCAGGAAGCGCCGCTCCTGCTCGAACGGATCGTTCAGTTCCGAGAACCCGTTGGCGATTTCCATTCCCGCCACGTAAATCTCGAAACGCTCGGTAAGCGACGGATCTTCCGGCTTTTGCTTCGAGAGTGGTGAAATGTCCGTCGGAAAGTCATAGAGGATCGTCGGCTGAATCAGTTTATCTTCCGCAATCGTCTCGAACAGCAAGCCGGTCCACTCACCATCTGTAAGGGTTCCCTTCGCCGCAGCATACGGCGCTCCCGCGGGCTTGGCCCACGCGTTATAGCGTTCCGCCGCCGCCCGCGCCCCGCCCGGTGCCGCCAACTCCGCAGGTGTCGGAGCCGCTCCCGCCTCCTCCGGCCAGAATTTCGTCACCGCTTCCCGCATGCTCAATCTCTGGAACTTGCCGAAATCCAGTTCCGTTTCCCCGTACTTCACAATCGTCGAACCCGTAATGTTTTTCGCCAACTCCGCAAACAGCTCCTCATTAAAATCCATCAAGTCCTGATAGTTGCTGTACGCCTCGTAAAACTCCAGCATGGTGAACTCGGGATTGTGCTGCGTCGAAATTCCCTCATTCCGGAAGTTCCGGTTGATCTCGTATACGCGGTCAAATCCGCCCACCGTCAGCCGCTTCAGATACAGCTCCGGCGCTATCCTTAGATATAGGTCGATGTCCAGCGTGTTGTGATGCGTAGTAAACGGCCGCGCCGCCGCGCCCCCGGCAACCGGGTGCATCATCGGCGTCTCCACTTCGAGGTATCCCCGCGCGTCAAAGCTCTTGCGCAGTTCCTGAATGATCTTCGCGCGCGTCACGAAAACGCGCCGCGACTCCTCGTTGGCGATCAAATCCAAGTACCGCTGCCGGTAGCGCAGTTCCACATCCGTAAGCCCATGCCACTTTTCCGGCAGCGGAAGCAACGCCTTCGAGAGAAATGTGATCTTTTCCACCCAAATCGAGAGCTCGTTCGTCTTGGTCCGGAACAGATGCCCATCTACGCCGATCGCATCGCCCAAGTCCAGCAAATGGAACAAGGCAAAGCCCTGCTCTCCCACAACATCTTTCCTTACATAGATTTGCATCCGCTGGCCGCCGCCCTGCAGGTGCGCGAAGCCCGCCTTGCCCATCAACCGGTAGGACACAAGGCGCCCCGCAACTCGCGTTTCCCTCTTGTTTGCTTCAAGTTCCGCGGCAGTCGCTACTCCGTACTCTCCTACCAACGCGTCAATCCGATCGCTCCACCGGAATTCACGTGGATACGCCTCATGCCCAAGCTCTTGAATCTGCTCGAGTTTCTTCCGGCGCTGCTCAAATTGATCCCGCGGCTCAAATTCCAACGCTGCATTCCTCTCTGTTCGCAATCGATGGAGTATAGCGGCGCCGCGCGGCCGGGGCAAGAAATGTGCCCAGTTCCAAACTGGCACTTTTTTTCGATCCTGCTTCCCTGCGCGAACTTTTTGGTATAATCTCCCCGCTGTTCCCCAGGGGAGACCAACCTTTGAAAACCCACGACCGTTTCCTCCCAGGTCGAGGTGCCTCGGTCCGCGAGGACTGGCACGCTTGGTTGCCGGACCAAAAGGCCAAGGCATTTCACGCTTATTCTCAGCAACTCGAAGCGACTTACACCATGCTCAGTGTATCGCTCGATGAAGCCATGGAATTGCATCGCAGCGGCCACGTCGCAAAATCCTTTCAGGCAGTCTGCGTCACCCCGGCTCTGTGTACTCGTCTCGCCGAGCCTCTTGCCGCTCTCATGCGCTCGCTTGGCGAGCATGCCAAACACTACGGCACCGTCCCCAATGCCGCCCCACTGAACCCAACGAACTTTCAGGGCCTGCGCGGCCAAAGATCGGCGCGGTCCAGCTCTCTTCTCAACCGCGTCCTGCTCTCTCACCGCTCCCAGTTCCTACACAAGCTCGGCACTCTCGGCGAAATGGTGGAAGACTTGCACCGCGACTTCTCCGTGGCGGCCTCCGAACTCTCCGAAGGCCTCGCCGCCGACACCGCTCCCCTCTGGCAAACCTTGGACGCCTGCCATTTCGACCTAAATACCTGCCTCCGCGAGGCCATCGTTCTGCTCAAGTCCTTCCTGGTGGCCGTCCCGGAAAATGAACTAGACGGCTTCGAACAAACCTACCGCGCCCAACTGCGAGGTAGCCCTCCCCGCGAACAAGACCGCTCCCGGCTCCTCCGCCATAGACGGATTGCCCAGATCGCGGGAGAATAGCTTGTGCTCTCATTGGGGGCTCGGCTCGCCGCTGGGAATAAGCGCCAACTGCGTCCTGTCTCTTTAGACATAGGCTCCTGAGCGAGGACAACTCTAGAAGGGATAAGGTGCATCCGAACCTGTGGATGCGCCGCTAGTGGACCGTTGGCCCGAAACCGACCAGCTGACCCGAGCGCGCCGACCGCCGAGCGAACGTCTGAAAAGCCGTCCGCTACGCCCTCGGCCAAGGCGTTGACCGAAGCGGAAGCCATTCGCCTCGCTCAGTCCGGTGACGCAGCAGCCTTCGAGTTTCTTTATAGCTTGCATGGCCGCCGCGTTTACGCTCTGTGCCTGCGAATGGTGAATAACCCTTCCGACGCGGAAGACTTGATGCAGGAAGCCTTTCTGCAGCTTTTCCGCAAAATCGGAACTTTCCGCGGCGAGTCCGCCTTCTCGACTTGGTTGCATCGGATGACCGTCAATGTCGTTCTCATGCGGCTGCGCAAGAAGTCGCTCCCGGTCGCCTCTCTCGAAGAAACTACCGAGCCGGACGAAGAGACGGGCGGTCCAAGAAAAGACGTGGGAGCGCCGGACTTGCGGCTCAGTGGCGCGGTCGACCGGGTCAATCTCGAACGTTCCGTCGGCAAGTTGCCCCCGGGCTATCGCACTGTTTTTGTGCTTCACGACGTCCAGGGCTACGAGCACAACGAGATTGCCGACATCATGGGATGCTCGGTAGGAAATTCGAAGTCCCAGTTGCATAAAGCGCGCACTCGTTTGCGCGAGTTGCTTCAGGAAGATCTTCGGGACCAGGCGCGTAGCGATCGCCAGGCCGCGAAGACGCAGACGGGGCACTCGGATTGAGTTAGAATGGCGCAAATTGCCGGGTGTGGGGATAAGAGCGCGCGCTTAAACGATTTTTCAGGTCGTGCGGGTTTGGCGGTCCAGCGCCGGACTTGGCGGAGCAGGTATCATGCAGTGTAAAGAAGTAGAAAGCGTCCTCGAACAGGATCAGATTGCGCCGCTTCCTGAAGAAGCGCGTACCCACGTTTCCGGCTGCTCTGCTTGCCAGAATCTGCTTGCGGATTTCCACGCCATTATTGCTGCTGCTGAGCGCATGCCCGCGGAAATCGCGCCGCCCGAGCGCGTTTGGATTTCGCTTCGCGCCCAGCTCGAAGCCGAAGGCATCATCAAGGAGCAACCCGTCGCGGTTGCCGCGGAGAAAACTCCCTGGTGGCACTCGCTGGGTGCACTCCTTCGCGGGCGTTCGCTCGCCACCGCCGGTGTTGGCTTGTTGATTGTCGCCGCAGCCCTTTTCCAGATTCGCTCCGCGGACACCCCGCCCGCCACTCCGGCAACTACCGCTACGGTTGCTCCAGCGGCTGCGAGCGATCCCTTTGTCAGCACCGCCGCCGCTATCAGCGAGCAGGAACTCGACCTCGCCAACATGCAGCGCGCCAGCACAAATGCATCCCGCGCAAGCGCCTCTCCCGTGGATGCCTCGCTGCAGAAAAATCTGCACGACTTGGACGAATTCATTGCTGAATGCAGCCGCCATCTCAAAGAGCAACCGCAGGATGAGCTGGCTCGCGAGTATCTGGCCGCCGCCTATCAGCAAAAAGCCGAATTGCTGTCCGCGATGATCGATCGCGGAAGGAGCGTAAACTAACATGAGTCTTCGCTTGGGGTTTCGTGTATGGAATCGCAGCGTTCTCCCTCTGGTGAGCGCAGGCATCTTCCTCTGGTCCGCCGGATCAGCGGAGGCCACTACCGCCAAAAAAATCGAAAAACGCTATTCCGTCACCGGGCGCCCTGTGGTGGTCATTCACAATATTGGCAACGGTCGCATCGAAGTGAAATCCGCCAAGGGCGCCGAAGTCATCGTCTCCGCCACGCAAGCATCCGACAAAGTCAGTTTCGACATCGAGCAAGCCGGCGATCGCATTGACGTCACCTCCGTCGTCACGGACCTCGCCGCGCAACCCAATGAAACCGAAGTCAATTTTCTGCTGACCGTTCCGGAAGAAACCGAACTGCAGCTCAAAACGCAAACCGGCCTCATTTACGTCGAGCAAGTGATGGGCGACATGACCCTCGAAAGCGTCGCCGGCGACGTGCACCTCAAGGAAGTCTCCGGCTACATCATCGTTCGCACCACCGGTGGCTCCCTGGTCTGCACCCAATGCGCCGGCAAGCTCGACTTCAAATCCATCAGCGGCAGCGCACAAGTCCTGCAACCCGCTCTGACCAACGTCAGCCTCATGACCACCACTGGCAACATCCTCTTTGACGGCGATTTCGTCCGCACCGGCCTCTACGCCATGAAGAGCGGCAAAGGCCTCGTCGAAGTCCGCTTCTCCAGCACCGATTCCTTCGACCTCAACGCACAAACCACGCTCGGCACCGTCGACAACCAGGCCGCCGCTTATCTCAAGCCTGATTCCCACGGCGTCCGCCATCTCGCTTCGAAGTTCACCAAAGGCCTCTTCGGCACGGTCGGCCAGGGACTGGCCAAAGTCGAGCTCTCCTCCTACAGTGGTACAATTCGTATCCTGAAGCGCGACTAAGCGCCACTCGCGCAACACATCACGTGCCTCAACTCGATTCGAATCGCGGGCCGCAGTCTCGCCTACCGCTTCTTTGCCTCGCCGGTTTCATGGGCTCGGGCAAAACCACGGTCGGCACCCTCCTCGCTCGCCAGCTCGCCTGGCGCTTCGTCGATCTCGACGACCGCATCGAAGAAGCCGCCAGTATCACCATCGCAGAATTCTTCGAACGCCACGGCGAATCCGCTTTTCGCCAGCTCGAAGCCGAGCAGCTCCGCGCCGCACTCGGTCGCGCCCTCGAACTCAAGGAAGGCACCGTCCTCGCTCTCGGCGGCGGCACTTACGCGCAACCTGGCTGTCCCGATTTTCTTCGCAACGCCGGCGTCACCGTTCTCTGGCTCGATTCTCCCATCGACGTTCTGCTCTCCCGCTGCATGAC
>Ga0207115_1065_pt1 | contig 14942 bp, 11 predicted proteins | sample Alteio_BWMinHeat_46_FD_153536 | JGI IMG/M metagenome (GOLD analysis project Ga0207115, IMG submission 153536) | Enriched cells from forest soil in Barre Woods Harvard Forest LTER site, Petersham, Massachusetts, United States -... | ecosystem: Environmental > Terrestrial > Soil > Temperate forest >...
CCATAGCGCCACATTCCGGTTCCGTGATATTCGTTTGTTCCCGATTTGGTAATGACGTTGACAACAGCTCCGCCGGCCCGGCCGAATTCAGCGCCGAAATTACTGGTCTGAACGGAAACTTCCTGCACGGCATCCGCGATATTGAAAGCTTGTGCTGTGCCGGTAAAAGAGAGATCGTTGTTGTCGGTACCGTCGAGAAGGTAATTGTTTCCGCGCGGGCGCTGGCCATTAACGGCAAACTGCGTGGCCAGACCTCCTTTTCCATAAGTCGTACTGCCTGAAGGTACAACGGCCCCAGGCAGCGTTCCTGCCAGTGAAATTGGGTTCAATGCAGTCAGCGGCAGTCGGCTTATTTCGCGAGGTTGGAAGTTTCCGCCCCGAAGTGGTGAATCTTTAAGCAGGAGTTCGTCTCCTTCAGCATTTACTTGCACTAGAGTCTGGTTCTCGCCGACACGCAAGGTCACATCGACGGTTGTCGTCCGGTTACCTTCAACGACGATACCTCGGGCCTCAAATGCCGCAAACCCAGGCTTGCTCACACGCAGATCGAACGCGCCAAGATCCACCGCATCGAAACGATAGATGCCGACTTCGTTGGTCCTGCCGGAGCGAACTATGCCAGTTTCGCTGTGGACCAGGCGTACCTCGGCGTCCATAACCACCGCGCCGGAGGGATCCGTCACTGTACCGGCCACACCTCCGCGACTCGTCTGCGCGAGTGCAGGCGTGACCAGAACCACGATCGCGAATACTCGAAGCAACACGAACTAACCGCTCCTCCGCTTTCGCGCGTCGCTACGACGCTGCGCAACTCTTGTCCCGGTGCGGGCAGCAAAATTGCTAAAGTCTCGACCCAAGACAGCTTGGGAAGTTTAGGTAATTTTGCTCGTCGCGCAGAACTGCGTAGCAATTCTGTTGCGTGGTCTACCGAGTGTCAATCCCTAGCTCACGTCGGATCGAAAAACTTGAAAAGCAGTCGTTACGTCTGTTCTCGCTGGTAGTCCTGGGTAATAAAAAGGGAATAAAAAAGCCGGACATTTCTGACAGGCCTCTTCCATTCACCCGAACTACTGCTGATAGGTGCTGTTGTCTGGACGAATCACCGTGCCGTGGTGACCGGTGCTGCTGGATGGCATTACGAAATGGGATTCTGCGGGCGGAAGCTCACCAAAATTTCCGGACGCAGCTCCACGCGCTGTCCTTTAGTAACCGTATTTTGCGCCTGCACCCACGCCTGCGCCGGCCACAGACGGCCTGGACCTGAACGGCGATGGCACCACCGGCAATCTGCTGCCGGGCACCAAAGTCAACGAATTCAACCGCGGTTTGGGAAAAGACAACCTGCGCCGACTGGTGGATCAGTTCAACTCTAACTATGCCGGTAAGCGCGATACGCAAGGCCGCCTGATTCCCTTCGTCACCCTGCCTGCCAATTTTGAGTTTGGCGACCGCTTGCTGACTCACGATCTGCGTCTGAGCCGCGAATTCCTCTTTTGGGAACGATGTCGTTTGACCGCCATCGGCGAAGTCTTCAATCTCTTTAACATTGCCAACCTTTCCGGTCGCAGCGGCGATCTGCTCAGCTCAGGATTCGGACAGCCTACGCTTCGCGTAAATCAGGTGTTCGGCTCCGGCGGGCCCAGAGCGTTTCAACTCGCAGTTCGAGCATCCTTCTAAAGCCGTCACATTGGTCCAGAGCCTGTTGGCAACGACACCTAGAGCTCACGACGCAGAAGAGCTTGCGCTCAGAAGTGGCGTGAACCCCGGTGAGGGTTGCCATTCGATGGCTTACAAAGGTTCCAAACTGGGATCATTGAGTAGGAATGAGATGGTTGAAGCATCGCCGTAAGAGATTGGAAACATTCATCACGACAACCTATTTTTTTTTCGGGCATCAGGAGTCGGAAGTTCAAATCCTCTCTCCCACTACTTATGGATTTTCAAGCATTTGAAACGCACTTCTGGTATTACATCTATAGCGCGCTATAGTCGAAATCGCGCAATGGTTGGCAAAAAGAAATGCCTAAGAAAAAGCAAACGAAGTCGAAGTCAACCGCCCGCAGAAAAATGACGCCTGCAAAAAAGACTGCCAGGAAGAAGCTGTCTAAGGGCAAGGCGAAAACTCGGAAGAAAGCGGTCGCGCCAAAGAAAGCGACGCGCGCTCCCAGGAAAAAGACTCGAAAGAAAAATGAGGCCACGGCGCCGGCATTCCCAAGGGAGCGAATGAAGCGTCGCTCCGGCGAGCAATCCGGAGATTTGCAAGGATTGTCCGGCGTCGCAGGTGCGGACTCGGAGAGTATTGGCGAATTGCTCGAAGAGGGAAACGCGTTCGAAGCAGATGCCGTGAAGGGCGTCGAGGACGCTGGAAGGAATGCCACGAGAGAAGTTCGCACGCACGAGGTGCCGGAGGACGATGTCCCAGAGGAATATCTGGACAGGGACTCTTAACAACAACAGTTCAGAAGGACACCCGTGCAGAGAGCACGGACGTGTGCCGATGGAGTCGTTACCCACCTTATGACCGGTCACCCGGGCTTCGCCAGGTGACCGGCAGCGTGCTCGACAACCCTGAATATCAGGTCCAATCCGGCTATTGGTAAAGCCCTGTCTCTCGCTTCGCGCTGCTTGCAGCATCCAGACGCTTGTTGCGGTTTTCGGCGGACGCGATTTGGTTCTGTCAGTCTCGCCGACCGCCTTAGTGGCGACCCTCATCGTCATCGTCCGACACTCCGGTGATCGTGATGGTCGTACCGTCAAACTTCGTCAGCGACAGACCAGCAAATTGTTCTGTGTTCGTCTTCGCCAGGTCCTGAAGCATGCCGATGGCCATGGCCTCGCCAAGCAACAGGCCTTGCTCCCCGTCGGTCCGCCAGTGCACGCCGGCGGTGTCCCGGCAAATGGAGGCGTTGCTCGCGAGTTTGTTTAGCTCGCCACCAACGGTGAGCGTGGGACCGGTGTAGGTGTTGAGTGTGCTCCCGTCGGAGCTTGCGACAACTGGACTTGGAACCTCCAGGTCCTCCTTGAAAAACCATTTCAGAACAGTGTTACAAGCGCCCGCAAGGGTTGCATGTCCAGCCGGATACGCCGGATGCGTCGGGCAACCCTCCGGGTAGGCCTGGGCAAGCAAGTAACTGCCAAACTTGCTGAAGGTACGAGCCAGTACCTCCGTACCTGGTCCCGAAATTAAGTCCTTGTGAAGCGGATAACTTGGTTTGGGGTTGCGGGTCATGTAATTGTGCACGAGACCTCCGAACTCCTCTGGACGTACGCGGCGATGTACCAGCCACTTCTGGAACCAGCAGGCCTTCAATGCAAGATCAGAAACCCGAGCCAACAAATCGAGAATCGCTTGTGAACCGAGGGTGATGCCGCTGTTCTGCTTCTGGTAACTCTTGTAGGGATTATTGTCGTCAAATGCAGAGACTCCCATACTCAACAGGATGAGCGCGGCCCCCAAAGAACCCTGATAGCTGAAATCTCGGTGCAGCCATTCGCTTATGTCTCTCCCCGAGCGCAGGTAGCGCGGCGTGGGATCGAAGACAAACGGCACGGCCGCTCCTCCATTCTGAATGTTGAGCCAGGAAGAATAGTCAGTCATGTAGTCCGTGCCTGGCGCCGCCGTTTTGTACTTCTGGACAATAGTTGTTGCGCCATACGGAATGTTCTTCCAGAGGAATTGTGAGAAGTAGGGACCGACGAGGTCGCTGGCAGTGAATCCCCGAAATATCGTGTCGGGTGTGACTTGGCCGTTTTCTTTTGGTCCACGAAAATCGGAAAACTTGGACAGGTTCGCAGCGGCAGCAGCGATATCCGAGTTTGTGTCGTAATCGTTGAAAGGCACATCGCGAGTCAACGCCGCCCAGTAATCCTCGGCGATCTCGCTGGCTTCCTGCGCGGAATTCAAAGATGGCGCTGCCGGCAACACAGGATGATGGCCGTCTGGTCCAAGCATGTCGAAGGCATAAGCGGCTTGCGGATTGGCTAGTTTTGCGGTTCCGCCCAGCGGAATCTTCTCGAAATCGGAGGACTCTCCGCTGGTGAGTGCGGCTAAGAGCACGTCGTACGCATGCTGATCTACTTCTCCCAGTGAATTGTGCGGCAAGGTCTTGGAAAAGCTCCCGATGCGGTTGGAATAAATGTCCTCATCGGAGTTTGTGGGTTGCGTCGCAATTGGCTGGTTCTTGTTTGCAAGCGCGGCTTCGAGGCGCAGGCGAAACGCCTGCTCCCGACGCCTGTGAGCGCTGACTGGGCCGATCTCGGCGGCTTCCGCTGGCGTAACTGAAAGGGTGGGAACCGCACTGTATGCGGCGGTGGCGATTCCCATTGCAGTAACCGTCTTTAGGAATTTCCGTCTGCTGTTGGAATCAGCATTATCATTTTTTTCGTTCTCGGCGTGAGGATCCATGAGGCTCTCCTTTCAACAAGTGCAGACATGACCCGAGGACCTTTAAAGATGTGAGAAAACGATTCGGCCTGAAGAGGATGAAAGTTGGTTGGAAACAATACACCTGAAGGGCTGCTCACGCCAAAAAAAATCTCCTAGCCGGCGTTCTCGGGCGAAATTGACCCGCAGCCTCATGGAGATGTGGACTACGACTAAGGTCGTATAAAAACGAGCACCCAGCGAACTAGGCTTTTGGCTTGGTGGTTTGTAGATTCGCCTCTGCAGGCTGCAGAGAAACTCGACCCGTAAGAAGAGAAGAGCCAAATTTAGCGGTAAACAATTTGCTGAAAGACTCGTGGCGGTTCGAAGTGCTCCCATCAGCGCCTAAAATGCTGTACTGATTTGGAACTACTCACCAGCACGACTATGCACCCTCGCAGCTTTAAAAACAGGCGCCTCCTTTGGGGACGCCATTGAAGTCGTGCCCTTCCCTAACCGGCTTGTGATTTTTTTTTCGCTGAGGAACCAAAGAAGTAGGGTGACCTCGCCTTCGCCGATTTTCGGAGGGTGGGCAAAGATGCCGTCTGGGACATCGGGCCTGCTGTCCTGTCACAGCGCTATGTGGGACATCCGAAGAAAGATGTAAGAGCGCTGGGCCATTCGTCCCTACTGTTTGGCGACAGATTCTCTTGCCACCCGTTGACTCGTCCCACGCTGCGGAGTACGCTCCCCACCACGAAGGAAACCCCCACCGCTTTTGTCAAAGGATTGCGAAACTCCTTCGCACAAGAGGAGATTCAATGCGCAACTTTCGTCTATATCTAAGTCTCACAGCACTTATCGGGGCGGCGCTTCTGGGGAGCGTGGCCGCCCGCGCCGGTGGGGACAGAGACGGACGCGGCGAAACGCACGCCCGCGCCGATCGCGACAAGGATGCACGCGCTGATCGGGACAACTCTGATCGGGAAAGGGATGCACGCGACGACGAGGATAAGGATTCCGATACTGTCGGGCCGACCGTGCTGAGAACGCATCTGGTTAGCAACCTGCCGGGCGCAGCCGCTGTTCTGGATCCCAACCTGGTGAACCCGTGGGGGATCGCAGAATCGTCGGGGTCTCCCTTCTGGATATCAGACAACAACGCCGGTGTAGCGACGCTCTATAGCGTCCCCGGTGCGAGTAACACACCCGTCAGCGTTAACGGACTCGTCGTCAGTATTCCAGCCCCGGGCGATCCGCTGGGAACGTCGGGAACACCGACCGGTGCCGTCTTTAACATTAACGGTGGCGCCCAGGGAGGGTTCAGGATTTCGGGTTTCACAAAGACAGGGGCGCCGACAAGCGCTTCGGCGATTTTTCTCTTTGCCACGGAAGACGGCACAATTGTCGGCTGGAATCCTGGAGTGAATCCGCCAGGCTTTGATCCCGCGAAGGCGGGTACGTACGGGATCGTCGCGGTGGACAACTCCGTCAATCCCACTGTGGCCAGCGGCGCCGTGTATAAGGGGCTTGCTATCGCCCAAGCCAAAGATGCCAGCGGCAATACCAATACCTTCCTGTACGCGACCAACTTCCGCGCCGGCACAGTCGAGGTATATGACAACACGTTTACTCCTCCAAAAAACTTGCCGCAGGATGCGTTTACCGATCCGCATCTTAAGGCCGGCTATGCGCCATTTAACATCGTCGCCGTCGGCGGCAAGCTGTTCGTGACGTATGCGGTGCAGAATGCGGCAAAGCACGACGACGTGGCTGGCCCCGCCCACGGCTTCGTCAACACTTTCGATCTCAGCGGCGGCTCGCTACAGCGATTCACTCAACATGGCCATTTGAATTCGCCGTGGGGCTTGGCGCCGGCTCCGGCGAGCTTTGGCCAGTTTGCCGGCGACATTTTGATCGGCAATTTCGGCGACGGCCGCATCAACACTTTCGATCCCGGCACCGGCGAGTTCCTGGGAACGGTCGTCAATCCCACCGGCCAGGAGATCCGGATCGACGGACTGTGGAGCCTGAAGGTTGGCAATGGTGGGGCTGGCGGGAACACCCAGACGATCTACTTCACTGCCGGTCCGAACGGCGAGAAGGACGGACTATTCGGCAGCCTTACGCCGGTCGCACCTGGAAGCCCATGTGGACCATATTGTTTTTAGGCCTGGGTCGCCGTACTTTTTCTCAACCGGCATTCAGTTAGGGCATTGAGTCGATGTCAGTACCGTTCGCGATAGCGAATAGGTGAATCGGTGCTGCATCCACTGGAGCACTGCAACCCGTCCGCTACCGCGGGACGGTACTGACTGCCGGATACACCAACCGAGGAACCGCTTTAGAGTCGAGTCACGCACGATTCTCGTAGAAGACTAGCACGGTGCGCTTAAGTCTGAGGCATCGCGGGAGATCCTCCGGGGAGAACCGCTACTTGCTTACATGTCCCGGAATCGGCATTTGGCTCACCGGGCTTGCGGCGATGCCGCTGAAGCAACGTCGGTTCCGATCGCGTCTCCTGAGAGGACTAGCTCCACGCGACGATTGCGTTGGCGCCCGTCAGGTGTGTCGTTGCTGGCAATAGGCTGCGTTTTGCCGAGCCCGCGAGCGGTCACGGCTTGTGCCACCACGCCTTGACCCACCAGATAATCTCGAACCGATTCGGCACGCTGTTCTGAGAGGCGCTGATTGTAGTCGTCAGTTCCTACAGAATCGGTGTGGCCTTCGATGGCGATCTTCAAGCTGGAATACGCCAGAAGGATTCCGGACACTTTGGCCAGGCGTTCGCGCGCTTCCGGCTTGAGTTCGTATTTGCCGGTCTCAAACAAGACGTCGCCCATGTTGGCGATGAGTCCGCGGGCGGTATCGTGCGTTTCCAGAACTGCGTTGAGCTGCTGGAGAAGGCGCGCGCGCAGATCGCTCTTGTCTTTTTCCGCTTGCTGGCGGAGGCGGTCGGATTCAGCGGCTGCGGCCCGCGCTTTGTCGGCTTCGACTGCGAGCTGTTGCTGCTGGGCGAGCGCGGCTTGCTGAGCGGCCTCGGCTTCAGCTTTGGCTTTCGCCGCTTGCTGAGCTTCTTCCTCAGCTTCCTGACGCATGCGCATGGCTTCGGAACGGTCGGCTTCGGCTTTGGCGCGGTCCTCTTCGGCCTGCCTGCGGCGCTGAGCTTCGGCTTCAGCCTGGGCGCGAGCCTGGGCTTCGCGAGCCGATGCCTCCTGCGACATTCGCTCCTCTTCCTGCTTCTTCAGCGCCATCACGCGGGCGTCTTCGGCTGTTTGGGCGGCATCGCGGGCGTAGGTGGCAACTGAAGTCTTGTTGGCCTTCGACGCGTATGCAGATTCAGCTTGCTGCAGCGAGTGCACGGCGTTCGCCAGAGCGCTGGCCGCGTACTTGTCGGCATTGGCATTGCGAGCGATTCTGATGGCGTTGCGCGCCTCAAAAAGCTCGAGCGGTGTGCGCGGATCGATTCCGAAAATGGCATTGTCGATGCGCGCGTTGCTGGAGGAGTAGGCTTCGCGTCCGAGGAGCTCATAGCTGAACTGAATCTGTTCCTCGCGTCCAGCGGTGTCGGCGCGCAGAACGTTCTCGGAAACTACCAGGCTGCCCGGTTGGGTAACGGCGAAATACGGCTCCGCCGTAACCACGAGCCCGAAGGTCTGGAGTTCAGTGGTGGCTTTCAGCTTTGCCTGGCCGTGATCGAGCACGAGTTCGCCGAGATTCACTGCCCGTCCTTGAGGACTGATGGCCCAGAGGACGTAAGTCAGAAATTCCATCCCAAAACGGTTCGCCGGATCCAGGCCTGAAATCTTGAGTTCCACCTCGACACGCCCAGTGCGGCTCTGAACCTTCGCCTCACCGCCGGCGGTAGGCATGAGCTGCGTGCCCTGCATGTCAACCTTTGACGATGCGCCATTGCGGTAATTAATGGCTTTCATCTGGTGCGAGACGGAGGCGGCCTTGGATCCAGTGGTTGCCGCGCCGGTCTCGAGGGCTAACAAGCTGGGTGTTTGCGCAGCCGCGATGCTGAGGCTGAGTGCCAAACTGAAACAGACGAGTGGTTTCATAGTCTTCTCCGCAGAACGTGTGGCCGTAAACAGACGATTGCTTATGGAATGGTATGCATCCGGCAGGCAGCGGGAGAACGTCACCGGAGTGCTAGACCTCTTGGGGATTAACGAGATGATTTCGGAACGAAGTTTGGCGATGCCTATTGTGAATATCGCAGGATGGTGGATGCCACCCGGCGCGCACCCCATTTAGAGGCCGCTTTCACCGCTCGGCTCGAGGCGGGAGACATCCGGCCAAGTAGAGCACCCTGGTCTAGTTAAGCGGGACAACGGCCTGAATCCAGGCGTGAGGTGGATCAGAATTCCGGCTGATCAAGATTGAAAGGATCGCGTCTTCCTTCATCGACGGTCCACCGACAGCGCCGTTTGGCCCAGGTGATAGGACAAGTGCTGCGTGCGGCTTAACAGGATAGCGTAGCGGTTCCGAAGTGGATCTTTGGCGAAGTCCTCCTCGGAAACCGCTGTGTGCTTGCCCAGCCAGTCAGCCACAGAAAGTGTCTGAAGGTCCTTTGAGAGCGCAGCATTCAGCTCGTCCCACCATCGCTTGATTTCGTCGACAGAAGGCAAAAGAGACTGTTTATCTGGTGTGGACAGGAAAATGACATCGAATTCCGGATGAATGCGTTCTCCCAGTCCCATTATCGAGCGCATGCGATCGTGGGTGGCAGCGAGATGTCCCCAAAGATAGATCAACCGGTTTCTTCCCGGAGCAACTTCTTTCAGCAACTCCTCTCGCGACAGGTTGGAAAACAATTTGTCTGCTCTCTCCAGCGCAGCGTTCCAGCCTTTCAGCGCCGCTCCTACGAGTATTTCTTCACTGGTCATGCCAATAACCTTCTTTAGCCTTTGTTGCGCAGGTTCACTAAGCTGACTGCGGTATCGCGATCCTATATCGAGGTGCAGGCGTGGAGTTTCCAAAGCGCTTGGCGAGGGCGCGGCGCGCGTCCTCAAAACGAGTCCATTCATTTCCATCCTGCAGCCCGGGAATCGTTACCAGCTCGCCCTGATCGAGACCAACGAGCGCGGCATCGACCATGTTTTCCGGCGACATGACGATCGACTGAGGCAGGTTCTGGTGCGGCAGGCCGGCTTTTTCCCAAAGGTCGGTCGCGGTAGCGCCGGGCAGCACTGCCTGGATGCGAATGCCCTTCTCGGCAAGCTCGTGCTGCAGCGAATGACTAAGCGCAATGACGTAGGCCTTGGTCGCGCCATAGACGCCGTTGAGCGCCTCAGGCGAGATGCCGACGACAGACGCGATGTTGATGATGGTGCCGGCGCCCCGCGCCACAAATGCAGGAGCCACGGCATAAGTCAGGCGCGTGAGCGCGGTGATGTTCAACGCGATGATGTCGTCCATTTCATCCACATCGGATTGCAGCAGCGGCGTAACCGCGCCGAGGCCGGCATTGTTGACCAGCATGGTGATGCTTGGGTCATCCCGCAGCTTGGATTCAATTGTGGCCAGTTCCGACCTTTCGTTGAGGTTGGCGGGCAGCGAAGTGACAGTGCGTCCAGTTTCATTTGAAAGACGGTCCGCGAGCTCCTTGAGCCGCGCCTGGCTGCGCGCTACCAGAATGAGGTCGTAACCTCGTTTCCCCAGACGGTCGGCATAAACGGCTCCGATGCCCATTGAGGCGCCGGTGATGAGGGCTGTGCCCTTTGCGGAAAATTTGCTCATTGTTGTTCTCCTTCCGAGATTATTGAAGAACCCTTCCGATCGAAAAATAAAGCAGCGCGTTCTGAGGTTTAGATTCCTTAGAGACCGTTCGGTCGCACTTTTTCTTTCTACGACTCTGCACACAAGTGGCTGCTGAAAATGCTAAGAACTGATTGGTCATCTTCAAATTAAAGCTTTGCGGGTTGGCGCCGGGATTTTTTCTTAGGGCTGCACGCCGGAAAGAGTCAGCGTTGTTCACGAGCAGGCCACCGTGGGTCAACCTAATTCATGGCCGGTTCAACTGAACGAACGGCACGTCAGCGACACCCAACCGACACGGGAACCAGCCGCGCACGGCAGCACCGGGGACGCTTGTATGTTTCTCCAGGTGTCGAGTCTGGCATCGACACTTTCCACACCACCCAGAATCGCCATCCGAAATAGCTTGTGTTTTCAGCGGCTTATAGCCGGCCTGCCTTTGGCATGCATATTGCATTCCTCACAACCGACTGGAAACGTCATGCTGAAGATTTCCATTACCGACAAAGGTGCCCAACGACGACTGATTCTTGAAGGCAAACTCATTGCACCCTGGGTGGCGGAGCTGCGAACAGCATGTTCGAAGGCCAAAGCGGAACTCGACGGTCGCGAACTGGTGATCGACATTGAAAACGTCATGGTCATCAGTCAGGAAGGAGAAAACGCCCTCCTGCAGCTCATCAACGATGGAGCAAAGTTCCGTTGCCGTGGTGTGCTCACCAAACACGTCTTGCAACAGCTCGCTCGACGTAGCAAGAAAAACGGCAATGATCTAACCGATGTGCTGCCTCCTTGCGCGGAGCCACCGAGGGCATAGAAACGCGTTATGTGCAAATTAAATCGAGTCCCGATCCGAGAAGCACAGGGGTACGCGACGAGCCGTGACTTCTGCGCCCTGTTTACTCAAGAAATGAGCAGTCTCTATCTAATCGCTTTCCTGCTTACTGGAGACCATGCCAAGGCGGAGCAGTGTTTCGTCGGCGGACTGGAAGCTTCCCTAGATGGGAATCCAGTATTCAAGCAGTGGGCCCGTTCGTGGGCCCGGCGTATGATCGTCGAGAATGCGATTCGGACAATCGCTCCACGTCCACATAATGCTCCCGTAAGCACGGTTGCCGTTGATGTCGAAATTCCCACCGAGTTCGACGCGATGACTGACAGAGACGCGGCCATAGCGAACGTCCTTAGGTTTGCCGATTTCGAGCGGTTCGTCTTTGTGATGTCCGTTCTCGAAGCTTATTCCGATCAGGACTGCTCTTTACTTCTGAGTTGCTCACCACTGGAGATTCGCGACGCGCGCACGCGCGCCTTTCAGCATATCGGACAGTCATACGACAGAAATGTTCTGGCCGGCGGTGCACGGGGAAGTCGCAAAGACGAGAACCTGGCAGAAATTGCGTTGAAACAAATATAGATTTTCATACCCATCGGTAAGCAATTTGAATCCTCCTAAGCGTTCCTGACATCTCTAAACCCGGTCGAAACTATCCAGGACGAACCACATGAAAACAGTTGCCAGTATTTGTTCTATTGCCCTGCTCGGAATCGTCATTCTCGCCAGTTCCGGATGCACGAACACGGAGGCCAAGGCCTCTCCGCCGCAAGCTCTCCCGGTAAAAACGCAGACCGTAAATTTAACGCCGGTGGCGCGCACCGATGAATATGTAGCCACGGTGAAATCGCGCCGGTCAGCCAGCATTCAGCCTCAGGTTGATGGCACGCTCACGCGCATATTTGTGAAGTCTGGAGACCAGGTGCGCACGGGCGAGGTGTTGATGACGATCGATCCTTTAAGACAGCAGGCCACTGTAGATCAGCAGCGCAGTACCGAGGCGCAAAAAAAGGCTACGCTCGACTATAACCAGAATGAACTCGAGCGGCAGCGGCAGTTGTACGCCGGCGGTGTGAGCAGCAAGAGGGACTATGAACTCGCGCTGCAGGCCTACCAGAATTCGAAGGCCGATTGGGAAGCTTCCACTGCTGCCCGCATCACTCAGCAGCGGCAGCTCGCTTACTACAACCTGACTGCGCCGTTCTCCGGCGTCGTCGGGGACGTGCCCGTGCATCTCGGCGATTACGTGTCGCCGCAAACGCTGCTTACTACGATCGATGAAAACGCAGAACTGGAAGCCTACATCTTCATTCCTACGGAACGAGCGACCGATATTCGCATGGGTCTTCCTGTACAGATTGTGACCAACAACGGCGATCCGATTGAAAGCACGAAAGTCAATTTCATCTCCCAACAGGTGGACAACTCGATCCAGGGAATCCTAGTGAAAGCACCCATTCATAGCTCGTTCGACAAATTCCGCACCGCACAGCTCGTAAAAGCACGCGTGGTGTGGAGCACCGCCCCCGCGCCTACTGTTCCTGTGCTGGCAGTGACTCGCATCGGAGGACAGTCCTTTGTGTATGTTGCCGCTCAGGGGGAGGGCGGCACCGTAGCGAAACAGCGCGCGGTGACGCTCGGCGACACTGTGGGGAACGATTACGCCGTCACCGGCGGGTTGCAAGCGGGGGAGAAAGTGATTGTTTCCGGTATCCAGCTTCTGATCGACGGAACACCGGTCCACCCCATCAGCTAATCGATTCCGATCCGGGAGACACTCCGGCGCGGAGATTGCGATCCTTAGAGAGGAGGCTTCGCTTTGGTTGACTTTTTCATTCACCGGCCTATTTTTGCAACGGTATGCGCGCTGCTCATTATTCTTGCCGGCGCGGTTTGCATTCCCGGTTTGCCGATCTCACTCTATCCCGATCTCGCGCCTCCACAGGTGACTGTCACCAGCAACTACGTTGGCGCCAATGCTCAAGTCGTGGAATCTGCCGTAACTACTCCATTGGAGCAGCAGATCAATGGCGTCGAGGGCATGCACTACATCACCTCGACCAGCTCGAACGACGGCACCAGCAGCATCAATGTGACCTTCCGCACCGGGTACGACCTAAATATCGCGGCCGTGGACGTGCAAAACCGCGTGGCGACTGCGCAAGGACGCCTTCCGCAGGAAATCAAGAACACCGGCGTAACCATTACAAAGGCAAATCCCAACTTTGTTTTTGCAGCGGGTTTCTTCTCCCCCGACAACAGCCTCTCGAATCAATATATCTCCAACTACATCGACGTCTATGTAAGAGACGCGCTGAAACGGATTCCAGGGGTCGGAGATGTAATCATCTTCGGCGAGCGCAAGTACGCGATGCGAATCTGGCTCGATCCCACGAAGCTGGCTACTCGCGACCTGACTGCAGCCGACGTGGTGTCGGCGCTTCAAGAACAGAACGTCGAAATTCCCGCTGGTCAACTGGGACGTCCGCCAGCCGATCCAAAACAAAACTTTCAGGTGACTTTGCGTGTAGTAGGCCGACTATCGGATCCGAAGGAATTCGAGAACATCATCCTCAAAAATACGCGCAATGGCATCGTGCAGCTCAAGGACGTAGGTCGAGCGGAAATCGGAGCCGAGAGTTACGACACGAACCTGCTGTACAGCGGCCATGATGCAATCGGCGTCGGAGTGCAGCAACTCTCCAATGCAAACGCTCTGGAGGTTGATAAGGCTGCGCGCGCCATGCTCGCTGAGTTGTCTAAGTCCTTCCCGCCGGGAATTAAGTACGTAATCGCTTTCGACACAACCACAGTCGTTGGTGATTCGGTGAAGGAGGTGGTCACGACTCTGGAGGAAGCGATCGTCATCGTCATTGTTGTGATCTTCCTTTTTCTTCTGGATTGGCGTGCCACCATCATTCCTGCGGTTACGATCCCGGTGTCTTTAATCGGAACTTTCGCTTTCATCAAGATCTTCGGCTTTTCCATCAATTCCCTGACGCTCTTTGGCATCACTTTGGCGACAGGCCTGGTTGTCGATGACGCGATCGTGGTCATCGAAAATGCTCAGCGCCATATCAATCAAGGCGGGAGCGACCCGCACACGGCGACTTCCGTAGCTATGTCCGAAGTCGCAAGCGCAGTGGTGGCAACATCGCTGGTGCTGATTTCGGTTTTTGTCCCCGTGTCATTCTTCCCGGGCACCACGGGAATTCTTTACCGTCAATTTTCGCTGACCATTGCATTCTCGATCGCGATTTCTCTTTTTAACGCGCTCACGCTGTCCCCCGCACTGGCGGCAATCCTGTTGCGCAGTGAAGAACAAAAGTATGCCGCCTTCGACTGGACCGGCATCAGCTGGCTTTCGCAAGGCTATAGGAAGTTTGCCCATGGCATGGACAAAGCCGTTCACGGCCTCGGGATTGCGTACGGCAAGGCAATCGGCAAAGTGTTGAACTATCGATACGCGATGATCGTTCTTTTCTTCATTGCGCTCGCGGCCACGGCCTACATGTACGTGCATGTTCCCACTGGTTTTGTGCCGCAAGAAGACCAGAACTACTTCATCGTGGTGGTGCAGACACCACAAGGAGCATCGCTTTCATACACGACCAACATCGCGCGACAGGCCGAACAGATTCTGCGAGCCGATCCGGATGTTTTCGGGACATTTGCGGTTCCGGGCTTCTCGCTTCCGGCGGCAGCTCGTCGAACTACGGTTTGGTCTTCGCTCCGTTAAAGCCCATCGATGATCGCAGGGGAAAAGGACATGCTGTTAGCGATATCGTGGCTCGAGTTGGGCCGAAACTCTTCGGCATTCCGGGAGCGATCGTGGTGCCGTTCGAGCCGCCCGCCATCAACGGCATCGGCAGCTTCGGCGGATTCCAGTTTGAGCTGCAGGATTTAGGACGAAACGCGCTGCAGGACGTCGATAACGTCGCGCACCAAATCGTGGCCGGCAGCCGGCAGCGCACGGATCTGACC
>Ga0207115_1067_pt1 | contig 14479 bp, 12 predicted proteins | sample Alteio_BWMinHeat_46_FD_153536 | JGI IMG/M metagenome (GOLD analysis project Ga0207115, IMG submission 153536) | Enriched cells from forest soil in Barre Woods Harvard Forest LTER site, Petersham, Massachusetts, United States -... | ecosystem: Environmental > Terrestrial > Soil > Temperate forest >...
ATATAGGAATTGAGCTTGATTATCCTTTCACTAAAGATGGATTGTGTCTCGGGTTAGCTGAAGCAGGAAGGCTAGCTGCATTAGATAGTTTTGAAGCATTTATTTATTTTACAAATCTACTAGATTTTATTCTAAATACTCCCGAGTTTTCATCTCAATTAAAAAAAGCAAAAGAATCTATCGCAAAAAAAAATCAGGAATCAAAAACAATCTCTCTTTCAAAAGAAGAACAACTTTTTTTAGATGCGAATGCATTGTTTGATTCTATAGCCTTATCTTTCTGCCCACACAACTATCAAGAATTATTAGGTGAATTTGTTCTGCAACCACAATCTTTTACAAAAATTCCTACCTATCTAGAATCAAAAAAATTAAAAGAAAAAGGGGGGCCGGTCATCGTAGATGACTTTTCTGGCATCTACGATGCAAAAGAATCAGAAAATTTCGGTGCATTATTAATTGAAATTGCCAATAATTCAGAATGCGATATAACTTTTTCTATTAACCATATTAATCATTCAATAAATGTTTATTATAATAAAAAACAAGATGCGTGGTTTTTAATAGATGCAAACAAACTAGAGTTACTTGAAAAAAAAGATGGCCGTATAGTGCCTATTAAAAAAGAAGAGCTTGGTCAAATCATTTTTTCAACTTCATCAGAACCTAATTCAGAAGTACAAGCTTTTCATGTTAAAATTTCTATTGCTGGAAATGATAAAGAAAAATTTCCCTCAACCTACAAAAAGCATGAATTGTACGCATTACTACATGAAATAACAGAAAAAAAAGCAAAAAGCAAAACCCGGCTTGGAGTAACATTGGCACACCATGCAGCCATGTTCAATGATTTAAATACCTTAGAAAAAATACAAGTTAACAATGGTTCACTAAATGAAAAAATGCTAAATGGAAGAACTCCTCTTCATTATGCTGCCATATTTAATAATTTTGAAGCAATTAATAAACTACTAGAAATCCAATCCTTTGACATCAATCAAACGGATGATAAAGGTATGACTCCTTTATTGTATTTAGGAAAAAAATTATTTATTGAAACAAATGATCGCTCGCTTACCGTCGAAAAAACTCAACAATCAATCTTGCTGCTATTAGAAAAAAAAGCTGATTTATTTTCAGAAGTACCTAAAGATTCTATAATTATTCAATATGCAATTATTAGTTTTTTGATGAAACAAAATAATGTTGATTTAATGAAAAAAATTATTCAAGCGCAATCTGAAATGAAAGCTGTTGATATTATTAATAAACAAGCCCTCTTTCGCGATACACCTTTACATATTGCTATTAAATATGGTTCTTTGGATGTGATTAATTTTTTACTGGAGCAAAAAGAAATTGATCTTAATTTAAAAAATGAAATGAATTTATCTTCCATTGAATTCATTTTTACTAATCACGAAAATTCTATAGAAATACTTGAGTTATTTATTAACAAAGAAGGCGATGATTTTTTTTCAAGAAAATTTAGCGATGACATGACACTCGTTCATCTTGCAGCACTATATGGAAGATTAGATATTTTGGATCATTTATTAAAAAAACATCCAACTAAAATAGATTTAAATGCATTAGATATATCAAACAATACACCCTTACACCTAGCTGCACATAACCAGCACCAATCCATAGTACAGCTTTTAATAGATCATAAGGCTCTAGTCATGGAATTAAATAAAACAGGTTTTGCCCCTATACATTATGCAGCAAAAAACGGAGATGCGTCAATTTATCAATTACTAAAGAAAAATCAAGGATCATGTCGCACGCTAAATGAGGGTTCTAGCTTCCTTCATATTGCTGCTCAATTTGGGCAAACTAAGTTTTTATCCGATTTCTTTGGTTCTGCGCCGGACATTGTTCAATCCACGTTGAAGATGAAAAATAACTTCGGCCAAACAATTTCTGATGTTGCTGCTAGCCATAAACAGTGGGAAGTAGCACATTTATTATATTTCTTAGAAAAACATCAGCCTGTTAATCCATCTAACTTAAATGACACCTACACCCAACAATTTATTGCAGCATATGAATTAAAAGAATCGACAATAAGCTCTTGGAATAAGGATCTCCATGATGAAAAGATTAATATCGAAATAGAAAATAAAATCATAACAGAGTATAAATCGGACTATATTACTTTTTTTAATAAATTTAATAATATAAATATTGAAGAATATATTAAAGAATTTATCCTTGCAAAGGAAAGAGAGCAAAAACAAATGAAGCAAGAGCAGGAACAAATGAAACAGGTTTTGTCTTCTTTAAACACTTACATTCAAATGCATCATTGGGAAAGTAAATCGGGGGAAAAATATCCGGGTATCGTTTCCATGCATTTAGATGCTACAGCTAGTTTACTAAAAAAAGAAAAATTAATTAATCCTCTATATTTATCTATTATGGGAAAAAACATAAAAATATCTTCTAGTATATCTACAGACACAATGTTTATGCCTGAAACTCCAACTGATTACAAAATATTTTTAGGTCAATTAAGACAATCAGCCACTCCTGAAGAGGCATTAAAATTTCTTGAGAAAGCTATATCTCAAGAAAAAGAAAAACTTTCGGTAGATGTTCATAAAAAAAATACAAATACGGATCACTAAATGATAATTTACAACTGTTATAAGTTTATTTGTCATTTAGCATTCATTATTTTGTCGTTTTTTTTGCCCATAATTAATATGTTAGAACAAAAAACATCAGGCATGGTTCGGGCCATACAAAAATCCAGATCTTCCGATTTGTTAGTCATATCAATTGAATTATTTTAGCCTGGAGTTTCATAGTAAAAAATCTTCTGTTTTTCTTTTCAAACCGTTATACTCCAACCCTCAATACCATCAGGGAATCATGTATTTATGGGGAAAAAAACGCCACTCTATGATTGCCATCTACAAAGTAATGCAAAAATAGTTGATTTTGCGGGTTGGGATATGCCTTTGCATTATGGTTCTCAAGTTCAAGAGCATCATGTTGTACGTAAGAATGTTGGCGTATTTGATGTGTCACATATGACCATCTTAGATTGTATGGGCTCTCAGGCATCTCATTTTTTACGACGGTTGGTAGCCAATAATGTGGATCGTCTCGTACCGGGAAAAGCGCTCTATTCATGTATGCTACAGGAACAAGGAGGCATACTGGATGATTTGATTATTTATAAAATAGATCCCACCTTTTATCGGTTAATTGTTAATTCAGCCACACGAGATAAAGATTTAGCCTGGATAAAAAAACAAGCCGAGCCATTTCATATTACTATTACCGAACGCACCGATTTAGCAATGCTTGCTATCCAAGGCCCTGCTACCGTTGAAAAATTACCTTATCTTTTTGAGCAAAGAGATTTGCCATCGATTCTTGCTCTTAAGCCGTTTCATTTTTTATTGATTAAAGATTATTTTATTGCACGAACAGGGTATACCGGCGAGGATGGCCTTGAAGTTATTTTACCAGCCACCGACGCTCAGAATTTTTGGAATAGGTTATTAAAAGCAGACATTCATCCATGCGGATTAGGTGCAAGAGATACGCTGCGATTAGAAGCAGGGTTGAACTTATATGGGGCGGATATGGATGAAACAGTAACACCCTTAGAATCTAATTTAGGCTGGACGGTTGCATGGGAACCTCTTGATCGCGATTTTATTGGCCGTTTAGCCCTGGAACAACAGCATGATCAAGGAGTTAAACAACGCCTTGTTGGTATTATTTTAGAAGAACCGGGTGTATTACGTAATCACCAAAAAATTATAGCAAATGGAATGCTGGTGGGAGAAATAACCAGTGGAAGTTTTTCCCCTACTTTAAATAAAGGTATTGGATTGGCACGTGTTAATGCAGATTTAGGCACGACCTGTTTAGTCGATATTCGCGGAAAGCAAGTCACCGCTCAAGTCACCAAGCCACCTTTTGTCAAAAAGAATATAGCCGTAACCGTAGGAGTTTGAAATGAATGCGATACCAAAAACATTAAAATACTCAAAAACACATGAATGGATACGTAAAGATGATGATTTATACACGATTGGAATTACCGATCATGCACAAACCATGTTAGGTGACCTCGTCTACGTAGAACTTCCAGAACCTGAAAGTCATTTAGAAAGTGGTCAAGAATGTGCTGTGGTTGAATCAGTGAAAGCCGCTGCAGATATTTATTCTCCTATTTCAGGGGAAGTTATTGAAATTAATGAAGCACTATTGGAGCATCCTCAATTAGTCAATGAAGATCCTTATGGCAAAGGATGGTTGTTTCGTGTGCGTCCATTTGAAAATGAAGTCAGTCACTTATTAAACGCAGAGCAATATACGAAACAAGTGGCTTCTGAAGCGCATTAGGGGCTGTTTTTTTTAGATATAGGAACGTGCACGAAATAACTCATACCATTTTATCCTTGTCAGTGGAGTTGGTTAACATATAAAGTGCAAAATGTTCGAGTTATTTACTATGAAAATACCCTGCCTAAACATTGATAGGTATTTTCATCATTGGTGGGTGATTAATGCCTAATCATGATAGTTTCGTGCACGTTCTATAGCAACCGAGTTGTGAATAGACTCTAGATAATTATTTTTTATTCATATTGAGGGAGAGATCTTATGCCATTTATTCCCCATACCAAACAAGATGTAAAAGAAATGTTAGCAACCATTGGTGTTGAAAGCATAGATACATTGTTTGATGAAATTCCTGATGACCTACGTCTAAAGCAATTACCTTCGGTAACAGACAGTTTAACAGAAATGGAATTGGGACAATTAATGCGGCAACGTGCTGCAAGTGATGGAGGATTGCTGTGTTTTATTGGCGCAGGAGCATATGACCATCATATTCCAGCTGCTGTTTGGGAAGTGACTAGCCGAGGAGAGTTTCTTACTGCATATACGCCTTATCAAGCCGAGGCCAGCCAAGGAACGCTACAGCTTTTGTATGAATATCAAACGATGATGGCAAGTTTAATGGCATTGGATGTTTCCAATGCGTCACTATACGAAGGTGCAACTGCATTAGCGGAAGCCATATTAATGGCAGTGCGCTCTTCACCCAAAGCGAAATTACATCGTATTTTATTGCCATTAACAATACATCCCCATTATAGACAGGTTGTTAAAACCATTGTCAGTCAGCGTGATATAGAAATTATAGATGTACCATTCGATGTCGCAACTGGGCGCATTTTATTGGCGGAGTTGGAAGCCTTTCATTCTTTAGACGTGAGTGCTCTCGTTATTCCGCAACCTAATTTTTTTGGTGCGTTAGAAGACATTGATTTACTAACGGATTGGGCCCATGCAAAAAATGCATTAGTCATTGCTGTTGTTAATCCATTAGCAATGTCTCTTCTTAAGCCTCCTGGACACTGGGGGAAGTCCGGCGCAGATATTGCCTGTGGTGAGGGGCAGCCGTTGGGCGTTCCCATGGCTTCTGGCGGCCCGTACTATGGATTATTGTGTTGTAAAAAAGAATTAGTAAGACAATTGCCAGGAAGAATTGTTGGACGAACCGTTGATAAAGAAGGAAAACAAGGATTTGTCTTAACATTGCAAGCACGGGAACAACATATTCGACGAGCAAAAGCCACTTCAAATATTTGTACCAATCAAGGATTGTTAGTGACCGCAAGCACTATTTATATGAGTTTAATGGGCCCTGAAGGACTGCGCCAAGTTGCAATAGCATGTCACCAACAGTTACAATTTTTACAAGAAAAAATACGACTCATTGAGGGAGTTGAATTAATATTTCCTGTGCCTTCATTTCATGAATGTGTTGTACGTCTGCCAATGCCCGCAGAAACAGTATTATTAGAATTGGCAAAACATAAAATACAAGGTGGTTTCAATATTTCGCGTGTTTTTCCTATGCTGGGAGAATGTTTATTAATATGCGTGACAGAAACCAAAACACAAACAGATATTAGTCATTTTGTACAGATACTTTCGGATATATTAAAAAAAAGTAATACCTCTAAAGTAGAAAAACACAGCACCTCAGCTTCTCAGATAATGGAGGAATGATATGACGCAACTCATCTTTGAACAATCTCGACATGGCCGTCATGCGAAGGCACAAGTCCCTCGTAATAAGCAACAGCTATTGGATATTCCGTCACATTTATTACGCCAAGATGAACCATTACTTCCTGAAGTGTCTGAACTCCAAGTTGTACGGCATTATACTCGACTATCACGTCATAATTTTTCTATTGATACTCAATTTTATCCATTGGGTTCATGTACTATGAAGTACAATCCCCGTGGTGTTCATCGTTTTGCGATGTTAGAAGGGTTTCTACAGCATCATCCTTTGTCTCTTGAAATAAATAGCCAGGGATTTCTTGCCTCAGCATTTGAATTACAGGAAATTCTTAAGGCTGTGACAGGTATGCAGGGAGTATCTCTCACGCCTATGGCCGGTGCTCAAGGAGAGTTTGCGGGGGTTGCTATGATTCGAGCGTATCATCGATCACGCAATGATTTTGCCCGGGATGAAATTTTAGTACCTGATGCAGCGCATGGTACTAACCCTGCAACGGCTGCGCAATGTGGCTTTAAAGTGCGGGAAATTCCTACGGATAAAGAAGGCAACGTACATATTGAAAGTTTGCGTGCAGCCGTAGGCCCCCACACGGCAGGTATTATGTTAACAAATCCTTCAACATTAGGCGTATTCGAACAACAAATAAAAGAAATTGCGGATATTATTCATCAAGCAGGCGGGTTATTGTATTACGATGGAGCCAATTTGAATGCGATTTTAGGGAAAGTACGTCCAGGTGATATGGGTTTTAATGTGATGCATATTAATTTACATAAAACATTTGCAACACCCCATGGTGGCGGTGGCCCTGGTGGTGGGCCTGTATTAGCATGTGATAAATTAAAGCCTTTTTTACCTACCCCAGTGGTAGGAAAACAAGGAGATCACTATCGTTGGTTAACGACAGAAGAGTGTCCTCAAAGTATAGGCCGGTTATCCGCCTTTATGGGCAACGCAGGGATTATCTTGCGTGCTTATATGTATGCCCGTTTGTTAGGTACAGAAGGTATAGAGCGTGTCGCAGAATTTGCCACTTTAAATGCAAATTATTTATTAGCACGCTTGAAAAAGGCTGGTTTTACCCCTGCTTATCCAAATCGTCGTGCCAGTCATGAATTTATTCTTACTTTAAAAAATGAAGCAAAAGAATATCATGTTACTGCATTGGATATAGCAAAACGTTTATTGGATTATGGCTTCCATGCTCCTACCATGTATTTCCCTTTATTGGTGCCTGAATGTTTACTGATTGAACCGACAGAAACTGAAAGCAAGGAAATATTGGATGCTTTTGCTGATACTTTAATGACGATTTTGAATGAAGCAAAAGAAAATCCCGAATTATTGCAAAATGCTCCGCATCATTTACCTGTGCGCCGGTTGGATGAAGTAAAAGCAGCGCGTGAGTTAGATTTAACATATAAGGGGCGGGAGGAGTCGCACTAGTGCTCCGTCAAATAAGTTTTTTCGAATGTCATGCCGCGTTAACTAGGCATTGATTGTATATTGCAAACACACATCCGGAAAAATTTATTTGACGGGGTACTAGTTGTAATCGCTCAGGATTCTCATCTGCAACGGCCATCTTAAAGCGTTTTTTGCGTAGTAAAATGATAGCCGTGAACGGTTACCCCTCATCTTTGATGTCAGATTAAGGATAATCAATGAAGATATTAACGGATTCGTTCCCTACGCGCGTGTTGTTATTTATTTTTTTTGCTTTGTTAGCTATGTCGCAATTGGCTCCTCTGGAATCGAATGTACTTATTCCTAATCAAGCCGATTTGCTTAACCATATTGCTGCTATCATTCAAGCGGCTAAAGAATTGAATGCGCATCAATTTCCTTTACGTATTGCTCCTCTGCAATATGAAGGTTTGTCTTATCCTTATTTTCAATTTTATGCTCCTACAAGTTATATGTTTGCAGCATTTATTTATAAATGGTTAATACCAAATCCTTATATGGCATATAAAGCGACGATATGGAGTGCGCTGGTTTTTGGAGGAGTTTACTTATATCGTTTAGTTCATTGGCTAACAAAATCTTCTCCTGCTGCTATTCTTGCTACTACTGTATTTTTGACCACTCCTTATTTAAATATATTGGTGGGAGCATTGGGGGCTTTTAATGAAATTATCGGGATTTCTTTAATTCCTTTTATTTTGTATTACACTTTACGTGATTATAAAAATCCGAATCAGATTAAATTTTTATTATTAGTTAGTTTAGGTTGGTATGTTCTGATTACCGTACATATTATTACCTTTATTTTTAGTGTGGGGTTAATAGGATTATTATTATTTCTTTTAACTTGCCAAAATAAACAATGGATGCGTTTCATTCGCACCATCATTGCTATTTTTTTTAGTTGTGCGATGGCTACTTGGTTCTTGGCGCCGGAAATTTTATTTGCACCGCATTTTTCAGTGGCCGCATCGTTTCCAAATGCTAACGCGATTTATTCATTTAGTTCCACTCTCGCCAGTTTTTTGTCTCCAACGCTTAATAAAATTATTAACATGCAGCAAAATGTGGTCACTCGTGCTCATGAATCGATTGGCATTCCTGTTATTCTTGCTGTCGGTGTTGCTATTTATGCTATTTGCAACAATAGCGTCATCACTAAAAAAAATGAATATGATTATTATATTGGGCCATTAGTCATTATTTTTTTAGTTGCTTTTTTTCTCTTATGGTCTCCTGTTAATGTGTGGGAATGGGTGCCTAAACCTTTATTAGTTATTCAATATACTATGCGTATGTTGGCGCAATTGATGTGGATAGGGCCGTTAATATTTGCTTGGGTAGTTTGTTGGATGTTTCATGACAAGTTGGATGTAAGGCATGTAACGGTGGGGATGCTTTTGATAATTGCTGCAACTAATTCATTGTTACCGACTCTAGCAAGCTCCCCTTATTCCGTAAAAGATATTTTGAAGAAACCACTCATTACATTTAATTCCGATGCTTATATGATTGATGTAAACAATAACCCTGAATTTGTTACTAAAATTAATAATTATCAGTTAGAAACATTAGTTAATCACCATAAACTTGTTTTAAATGAGGCTTTTTTTATCCCCCGGACTTTATTGCAATTAGCGTATTCTCCTCAATTAAAGATTCAGGGATATGTGCTCAATAAAAAAAACAAAGATCAATATATGTTAACTGTGAAATTAGATAATCAAATCATGGGAACAGTATCAGCAAAATCAGGCCCATTAGAATGGTCAGTTGCATTACCTTTATCGCACATTCAGTCAGAAAAAAAATTATTACCTCTCACCTTTGTAGTAACAAACAACAAACAAAAATCAATAAAAAATAGCACAGATATTTTGATTGATGTTGATAAGGTCGAATTAATAGGATTTCAAAAGAGTTCTGAAAGTTTTAATCCGTTAGAATTAAATAACCATTGTCATGTGGTGCAAGAAGAATTAATTTGTCAGATAACTGTGCCGCAAGGAATTCATTTTATGGAATTACCTATGCTTTATTATCCTAAATTATTAAAGGTTACCTTGAATGGAAAAACGATTTCTTACGATGGGGTTCTGAGTGATGGAAAAATTAAGGTGGGAATTGTTCCTAAGATTGGAAGTAATATAATTAAAGCAAAATTTGTAGGGTTAGGTTGGGCTAATTTGGCGAGTCAAATAAGCTGGGCAATATGGGGGGGGATTTTTCTTATTTATATGGGGCGGTGTTTTATCCGCATTAGGTAATTGTTGATAATACTTTATTAATCGACTCATATAATTTTTCAACGTCAAATGGTTTCTCTAAACAAGGATTTTTCATACGAGCCATAAATTCATTAAGATCATGACTGTAAGTTCCTCCACTCATAAAAATGATACGCTCTTTTAATTCAGGGAACATGTCAGTAACTTTTTTGTAAAAATCAGCGCCCGTCATGATTGGCATATTAATATCACAAAGAATAACATCATACTGTAAATTATTTTCTGACAGTTTATCTAATGCTATTTGACCTCCTAAAGAAGTTACTACGTTGTATTTATCCTCTAAAATTCTTGCTAGACTTTTTAATATATTAGATTCATCATCTATTATTAAAATGTTTTTATTTAAAATAGTCATATCGGCTATTCCTAATGAAGCTTCTCTTTGAATATCTTCAATAATGTTTGTTGTAATTGATTAGCAGTAAAAGGTTTTTCTAAGAGAGGATTACTGATGCTTGAAACAAATTCCTGCATGATTGGCGTACTAATGCCTCCTGTAATGAAGATAATGCGGTTTTTAAGTTCTGGAATAGATTGGGATATATATCGAAACAAATCGATACCACTGACATCAGGCATGTATAAATCAATAATAACCGCATCAAATTTTCTAGGAGATGTTCTCACTAATTCAATTGCCGCACGGCCATCACATGTTGTAACATGATGTGATTTTTCTAAAATACCCTTGATGATTGTTAAAAATACTGGACTATCATCCACGACCAATATATTTTTGTGAATGCCAATCATGGGCTTAGTTAATTCATCAGCCGATGACACTGTAAACTGCATAGGTAGATAAATAGAAAATACCGTATTTTTTTGAGGAGTGCTTTCTACTTTTATCTCACCACCCATATTTTTTATAATATCATAGCAAATGGATAAACCAAGTCCTGTGCCCACTCCAATCGCTTTAGTGGTAAAGAAGGGTTCAAAAATTCTAGGTAAAACATCAGGTGGGATTCCTTTTCCCGTATCACTGACATCGATACGAATTGATTTTTTTTCTTTAGTTGTCTTTATTTTAATAAAATTATTCTGCGCATTATCGGCATCAATCGCTTGGGCAGCATTTACAATAAGATTAAGAATAACTTGTTCTAATTTATTACCATTAAGCATTAATAAAGGAATATCGGAAGCAAAGTCAGTTTCTAGATTGGCCTTATTTTTATATTGTGGGTATGACATATGAATTGCAAGATTAATGGCTTCATGTATGTCCATTGGTTCTATATTTTTATAGTCAATATGTATAAATCCTTTTAATTCTTTTATTATTGTATTAACTATTTTAACGCCTTCAATGGACTCATTAATTATTTCATTTAATTTTTGAATGAATTTTTCTTGTTTTTCCTTGTCTTGACTAACAACGTCAAGTTGTTTATTAATATACTCTAAGTTGGTTAACAGGAATGTCATTGGATTATTGATTTCATGGATAATTCCAGCGGCGAGTATTCCTATCATTGAAAGCTTATCGGAGAGTAATGTTTGTTCGCGCAGTTTATTGCGTTCTGTTATATCATTTAATATGCTAAATATTAATTTTTCTTCTTTATTATCAACGTAGACAGCACTAAATTCGACATCACGGGTAGCTCCGCTGGGTTGTATAATTCTACCTAGATTTGGACCAATTCTTTTTTCTGTCAATAATTTTTGAATTTGCACGGATGCGTATTCCCGTTCTTCAGGGTGGACATAATTAATAAAATTATCATTAATAAGTTTTGCTCTTTTTTTGCCAAAAATGCATTCAGCTTGTTTATTTAAATCCGAAATAATGCCATTTTGATCTATTATAAAAATTCCACAGCTGGCATTTTCCATGACCGAACGATATCGTTGTTCAGCTGCAGAAATTTTTTCATCTGCAGTATGTTTAAATAATGCTAATTCAATGGCATTGCTCAGATCACGCATTTCAAATGGTTTAGTGATGTATCCATAAGGGGCGCTGGACTTGGCTCTTTTAAATGTTTCTTCATCTTTATACGCTGTCAAAAAAATAATAGGGGTATTATACTTGCTAGCAATTTCTTGTGCGGCTTCGATGCCGCTGATATTTCCCTTTAAAACAATATCCATCAATACGACATTGGGATGCATTTTCTGTGTTATTTCGATGGCTTTTTCGCCTGAGTCACTGGGGCCTAGCACGTTATAGCCAAGTTTATTTAATCGATTTTGTATGTCCATTGCAGTGATGGCTTCGTCTTCTACAACCAGGATTTTAATGTCTTCCATAAACGTTATTCAACTCCATTTTTGAATTTAAGTGTAAAAGTCGATCCATTTTTTCTGTCTAGGGCTATTGTCCCATTAAGTTGCTTAGTTAAGTTTCGTATAAGCTGCATGCCCAATGATGTACTATTTTCAAACTGAATATTATCTGGAATTCCAATTCCAGTATCATTCACAATGACAATAATTGTTTTTTCGATTTTCTGCAAAGTTAATTTAATATGACCATTTGTATTTATCGGAAAAGCATGCTTAAACACATTGGTGATTAATTCATTGATCACTAGACCACAAGAAATTGCTTTATCAATGCTTAATAGAACTGAATCAAGCTCAAGCTCATATTTGATTTTATCTGCATTCAGTTGAAAAATTTCCCGAAGGTATTCAAATAACTGTTTTATATATACTGCCATATCTATTTTAGCTAAATTTTCAGATTGATATAACATTTCATGAACGAGCGCCATTGATTTAACACGAACAGCACTTTCTTTTAAAATGAATTGAGACTCTGCATTTTTAGTATAGTCCACTTGTAAACTGAGTAAACTTGAAATGATTTGTAAATTATTTTTTACTCGATGATAAATTTCCTTTAACAAAAAACTTTTTTCTTTTAAGGCTTCTTGTAATTCGCGAATTCTACCAGCATATTCGATGCTGCCATTGTTTAATAAATCAACTGCCTTGCTAAAATCATTGGTAATCATGTGATGCGACGACAATACTTCTTCTAAAAAAAGGCTTGCTTTATTAGCAATTGTTAAATGTTGATCTGAGTCTAATTTTTCTAAGAACGCAATTAAACAGTTATGATGAATAGCGACAACACTTAAGGTACCTATATTTTTTGAAATAGCTTCCCGTCCCACTTGATAGCCTTCATTCAATAGAATTTCAGAAGAATTTTGAGTCTGTAAAAAAATAGAAAGAATTTCATTATATTTTTTTTTAAACTGTTCAAATTCTTTATTTTGGCCTGATATGCTAGACATAGTCTTCTCTCATTTCCCAACGGAGCACAAATACTAATGCATCATCGTTTGGATTTCTAAATTCTCTGAAAATATGATCGGCTATCGTTTGTGGAATGGCGTAACGCATGGGTCTTAAATCAAGAAATCGATTTGAGATTCCATCTGTAGCAATGATTAAATCATCCCCAGGTTCTGCGATAAACTTCGATAGTCGTAGTTTCGGTAGTTCTAGTCCAACAATTCCTCCCTGTACAAAGAGTTCTTTTATCTGTGAATGGTTAGTGAGGCTATTTTTCCAATGGACTACTGCGACATTGCCAACTCCTAAGCATGTCACTTCATAGTTTTTCTGTATGCAAGCAAGCGTAATCACAGCACCGCGGGTTTTCTTTAATTCTTTGTGACATTCCTTCATTAATTCGATTAAGGACTCATCCCGCCATTGATTTAAAATCGCAATCGCTTTTTCTGCAGCAATTGATGCATCGCGGCCATGACCTATTCCATCCACTATTCCAATTAATACAGAATCATTCAATGATTGTTTTATTATATAATGATCGCCAGAGTCATCCTGGCCTTCCAAGGCAGCTTGCTTAACCCCATATGAAAATAGGTTAGATGTATTCATTCATATGCCCATTTTTTTATAGTGACAGTGGTGCCTTTTCCTATTTCAGATTGTATTTCAAAGCTGTCCATTAATCGTTGCACACCCGGTAATCCTAGTCCTAAACTATTTGATGTAGAGTATCCATCTTGTAATGCTTTATTAATATCGGATATTCCAGGGCCTTTATCTTCAGCAATCACTAAAACTCCTTTTTTATTGGATTCTTGAATTAAGCGTATATAAATCATTCCTTTCTCAGCATAACTAACTATATTTCGCGCTAACTCAGAAATAGCAGCAGCGATACCTGCTAATTCACTCGAGGAAAATCCAATATTTTTTGCCAATTCACGCGCAGACTGACGAGCAGTGACTATGTCTGTGTCTGTTATAATCGGAATAGATGCTTCATGTCCTATCATGCGATCCTCAAAAAGTTTATCTTAATAAAGTGAGTCCTTCATCTAAATCTCTGGCTGTTTTAATATCAGGTAATGTGAGTCCCAATTGCACCATTGCGAAAGCCACATCAGGCTGCATACCTACAATAATTGTTTTAGCACCACGGAGCTTAAGAGTATTAGCGATATTTCTTAGTGTACGGGTCGCAAATGAGTCCATAACATCTAATTCAGTGATATCGATGACGACGCCTTGTGAGCGAAATTGAATAACTTGATGAGATAAATTATCTTGCAAAGTCAGTAAATCTCTATCGGTTAGAGCTGATTGAATCGTTGCAATTAAAATATTGCCTTGTCGAAGAATAGGCACTTTCATAGGTGACGATCCTTATCGC
>Ga0207115_1069_pt1 | contig 14346 bp, 12 predicted proteins | sample Alteio_BWMinHeat_46_FD_153536 | JGI IMG/M metagenome (GOLD analysis project Ga0207115, IMG submission 153536) | Enriched cells from forest soil in Barre Woods Harvard Forest LTER site, Petersham, Massachusetts, United States -... | ecosystem: Environmental > Terrestrial > Soil > Temperate forest >...
TCGGAGCGAGAATAAAGGAGGGTGAGGGATCTCATCTTGCTGTCGAGTTAAATGGAGTACGTGGTTATTTCCATCGCCCTCACCCGCGTAAGGAGACGGATAAGGGCGCATTGGTGTCTGTAAGAAAATTTTTAGAAAATGCCGGAATAAGGCCGGAGGAATAAATATGCTAAGGTATAAAGGTTATTCAGGTTACGTTGTATTTGATGATGAAGCAATGATCTTTCATGGAGAGGTTATGGGCTTACGTGACGTCGTAACCTTTAGAGGAACTAACCCAGAGGAACTTAAAGAAGAGTTTGAACGTTCTATCGATGGATATTTAGTCTGGTGTCAAGAACTCGGACAGGAGCCCGAGCGACCTTTTTCAGGAGATATTCATTTGAGGATTCAACCAGATCTTCATGCGAGGCTATTTATTGAGGCCAAAAACAGTGGTACCAGTATAAATACTTATATCAATCAGGCTCTCAAAAGAGCTGTTGGTTAATAGCTCAAGAGGGCGCTCACCCCAGAGTAAAAAGCCCCCCCATACTTAAAATAGTGGGCATCCTCATCATGCCGATTCGTCATCTTTAAATACCCATCAAAAGTGCTCCCCACATATCCCTTAATAGATAGCCAAGGATAGGGAGCATAGATTAAATCCCCCTCACCCCCCCAATCCTGATACTCAAAAATCCCTTGAGAATTGGGCTCCTCGGGAAGCACACGGTGGCGATTTCTAAGAAAACGGAGCGCAGCGGCCGCCTTTAAACAGGGCAAAATCTTATACTCTAATGAAACATTCACAGGATAAACAGCAGAGAGCTTCCACTCCGGAGTCGGACTGTAGACAAAACCCAAAATAGGCCAAATTTTTTCCTTATTCAAACCCAGTTCTAAAATAAAACCAAAGTCAAGCTCCAGTTTTTTTGAACAGATAAACTGTCCATTGAGCACCACTTGATAAAGTGCATAATCCACAAGAGATAAAATCTCCGTATCTAAGAACGCCGTCGCAGTGGCTGTCCACATCCATTCCTCAGAGGGTTTTATAAATCCCCCAGTAGAAAAACCGATATAGTTAAATAGGGTCTCATTAAAATCAGGATTTTCTGGCCAATCCACCAGTGTTTGCACCCAATTTGCTCCAAATACAAGACCAAAAGTGGAACAAAAGGGATGGGTATAACTAAAACTGATATCTGTCTGATGGTAGCGCAGAGTCTCACCCTCTACCCCGGAACTCCAAAAAGTCGCCGGATTGACTCTCACATATTCTCCAAAAAGAGAAAAAGAATAGAGGGGAGGGGGTAACTCCTCAGCTGTGAGGGCATAAGAAAAAAAAAGAGCAAAGAGAAGCCGATAAGCGTGCGCTCTCATCCCTCAACCTGCTCTAAAATTTCTCTCGAAGTTTTGAAGTGAACTTTCGCCACCTCCTGTAAAATCTCCCTTCCATGTTTCTTAACCAAAAGCCGGCCAACCTCTTTAATCTTCGGTCCTGCCCCTTTCGGAAAGGGCAGATGCCACATCTCTTCTAACTTCGCCATCCCCTCCAAAAAATTGGCTCGTGCTAAAATAGAGGCCGCCGCAACCACTAGGTCCTCCTCCGCATGGGTCCGTTGAATGAGAGTAGCCTCCCTCTTTTTTTTCTTAAGCGCTGATTCAACAATATACTCCGCCGCAAATTTATCGATAATGACTCGTGTACATCCCGTCTTATCTATCAGATTTTCAATGACAGTCGCATGGCCCCACCCTAAAAGCAGATTTAAATTCCCAAACTGTGCATACAGCTCATTATATCTCTTAGGCCCAATCTGTACGATATGATAGGCACACTCTTTGCGAATCTTGTGCGCAATCTCTATAATCGTCCGATCATTCAGTTTTTTTGAATCCTTTACACCCATCTTACCTAAGAGAGGAATCTGCTTTTCATCAGCATACACTCCTGCTACAGAAAGAGGACCAAAAAAATCCCCCTTCCCAGCCTCGTCAACCCCCATACGAGGCGTCAGATCCGCTGAGAGATTTTCATAGCCAAATGCAAAAACATGTAAAATCTCCGGCTCTAAGTAAAATTCAATGAACTCTTTCATCTCACTTCCCTGAACCGTGAGTTTCCCCGAGGTATAAAGAGTGCAACTGACCCCTTTTTTCTTTCCTTGAAAAAGAGTGTAAGGGGGCTGAGTTAATGTAAATCCTTGACTTTCTAGTCCAGCACGAAGCTTTTCTGCACGTTCTAGGTCAATTTGAACAACAAAACAGGAGGGTGTATTAGACATGGCACCATTTTTGCATACGAAAGGGAAATAGACAAGAGAACTATAATGGACCTCAAAAGAGGTCCAATCTGAGCTTTGACTTCAGGTGAGTAGATAAACAAATGGATAATATCAGTGCTCCAAATAACAGGAAAAGAAATATTTGGCTTTTCGTCGTCGGAGCACTATTTCTTATATTAGGGATAGTATGGTTTTTATATTGGCTATTTATTGGACAATTTTACGTTTCTACAGAAGATGCCTATGTGCATGGCAATCAAGTAAATTTAAACCCACAAGTGGAAGCAGGGGTCAGAGCGATTTGGGCAGAAGAGACTGATCTGGTCACAAGGGGACAACTCGTCGTCGAACTGGATAGCACAGATTATCTGATCCAGTTTGAAGAGAGGAAAAAAAAGCTCGGAGATACAGTAAGAGAGATCTCCTCCATTTTTCAACAGGTAGAAGCCAAAAAAGCAAAAGTCTCTCTCCAGGAGGCTGAAAAGGAGCAGGCTGAATTAGATTGGAGGCACCGTATTCCTCTGGCGCAGATAGGAGCTGTTTCTCAAGAGGAGTATGAGATTTATCAGACCAAACTCAAGATTGCTGAGGCCAATTTGCTTTTTGCTCAAGAGGATTTGAAGGCTACAGAAGCTCTTGTGATGGGAACAACTGTCACCACTCATCCGAAAGTAGAAGAGGCTGTTTTAGGCGTAAAAATGGCCTATCTCAACCTGATTCGTTGTCGTATTTTATCTCCAGTAACAGGCTACATTGCAAAGAGAAAAGTGAATGTAGGGGATCATGTGAGAGTGGGTGATTATCTGCTTGTTATTGTTCCTTTGGAAGAAATTTGGGTGGAAGCAAATTATAAAGAGACTCAATTAGGTAAGGTGCGCATTGGACAGCCTGTCTCTTTTACCGCAGATATTTATGGAAGGGGTGTGAAGTATCATGGAAAAGTTGTAGGTTTTCAATCGGGTAGTGGAAATGCGTTTGCGCTGCTTCCTGCCGAAAATGCATCAGGAAACTGGATTAAAATCATTCAACGTGTCCCTATTAGAATCGAGCCTGTGATACAAGAGATCATTCAACATCCGCTGCTTTTAGGCCTTTCTTTGGGTGTAACAACAGATGTGCATGATGTATCTGGGAAGATGCTTGCAGCCAGAGCCACTATGCAGCCTTTATATACGACACCTATTTATCAAGAGAATTACGAGGAGATGGAAACAATAACTTCTGTGATTCAGGAGATTATTCATCAAAATTTATGACAGATAAGGTGGAGAATGGACGGCCTCTTAAAGGATTTTCTCTTTTTGCAACCACATGTGGAGTGAGCATCGGAACGCTCTTAATCGCTTTGGATCAATATGTGGCAAACGTATCGATTTCGACGATTTCTGGAGAATTGGGGGTGAGTGTAGATGATGGGACATGGACGATTACGACCTATATTGTTTCTAATGCCTGTTCTGTTCCTCTTACAGGTTGGTTAACGGCTAGGTTAGGGAGAGTGCGTCTTTTTTGTTTTTCCGCTCTTCTCTTTACCTTTTTCTCCTTCTTATGTGGTTTTGCCTTTAATTTTCCTATGCTTATTGTCTTTCGAGCCTTTCAAGGTCTAGTTTCCGGAGGATTAATTCCTCTTTCACAAACCCTGCTCCTCTTTCTCTATCCCAAAGAAAAGGGGTTTGCTATGGGCATATGGGGGCTCGTGGTGATGGTCGGACCTGCTGCTGGACCTGTGTTAGGGGGGTGGATCACGAGTAATATAAGCTGGCGTTGGATTTTTTATATCAACATTCCCTTAGGCCTGCTTGCAACGGCTCTTACCTGGTATTTTCTTGCTCGTTTCGAAAGTGAGCGAAAAAAACTACCTCTAGATATCATAGGAATGACCTTGATGTTTATAACAGTAGGTGCTTTTCAAGTGATGTTAGATCGAGGAAATGATGATGATTGGTGGCATTCCACATTTATAGTGGTTTTAGGAATCCTTGCACTTGTAGGATTTGTTTTTTTAATCGTTTGGGAATGTTTTCATCCCCATCCTGTGATTGACTTGAAATTATTTAAATCAAGAAATTTTACCTTAGGAAGCATAGCAATTGGATTGGGAATGTCTCTGGTTTTTGTCAATATGATTGTAGGACCCATTTGGGTGCAGGGACCTTTGGGATATACCCCTTTATGGGCGGGGTATTCGATAGCAGCGTTTGGAGCTGCTGCCATTTTTCTTTTCCCTCTAGTTGGAGCTTTGTTACACCGCATGGATACGCGCATTTGGATAGGAATGGGGTTTATATGCATTATTCCAGCTCTTTTCTACCTATCCTATATTACAATTGATGTTCCTTTTATTGATCTTGCATGGCCCCGTTTTCTTATGGGAGTGGGCTTTGCTTTTTTCTATGTCCCCTTGACAACCATCAGTTTAGAGGGGATTTCTCTCGAGAGATTGCCGAGTGCAACCGCTCTTTTTTCCTTCACGCGGATTCTTTTTTTAAGTGTCACCACATCACTTTCTATTACCTATTACGCTAGACGTGAAAATTTCTTTCAAGAGAGGTATGTCGAAAGTATCATTCCTGCCCGTTCCCAATATCAGCTCTATTATGATCACTTAAAAGATCACTTAGGGCTGATGGGGCAAAAGGCGGATGCATTTGTTTATCAGATGATAAAAAATCAGGCATATACGGAGACTTTTTTAGAGCTTTGTTATATTGCGGGTTGCTGTTTTGTGGTTCTTTTTTTTATGATCTTTCTCTTTAAAAAAACGAAGTCAGTATAACTCTTTTTTATGGTACTATGTGCTCAATCTCATAACAAATGCGTCCGAGTGCTCGTCGAAAAGGAATCAAAATACTATCCACAAACTCCGGACGAATACCCCTATTGATCATCCCACTCTCCAAAAAAGGGATGTTTTTTTGCATTTGTATGATCTGTTGAGCCCATTCTCTTTTTTCTTCAAGAGTCGCCCCCTCCCATTTTTCGCGAAGATAGATAGATAATTGCTCAAATCCTAATTTGCTAACGACTTGGGTCTGTAGTTCCCCACTGCCATAATCAACTAAAAGAAAAGTTTGGACTCCTGCTGAAAAAAGCAATAATAAATTGATTCCAATGCCAATCACCGTACTCACGCTTGCTACAGCAGGAATATAGGGGCTCCCTATCGTCAAAGCAGGAGCCACACCTAATAAAAATAGGGTATTTCGATTTGTATCTCGTCGATTTTGATTGAGTTCATCAAATAGTTTTTTTGGCAGCCATGTTTGAGCATCAGGTTCGGGATCCGATACAGAAACGCAACAGCAGAAAATGGTATCTTTTAGCACTGTCAGTGGATTTAAAATAAGTTCTCCAAAAATTTTTGCTAAGCGGCTGCAACAGAGGTTTCCACATTGTGGATGAATCCTTCGCATTTTAGCAGGATAAAGAGTAGGATGTTCAACTGCTAAATAAGAGATGATGCGGTCTAATTGCTCTCTTTCTTGCATACTAAAACTTCTTCCGTCTGCGGCAGAGATCTCATTAAATCTAGGCCAGTCGGGCATCATATGGGAGGTAGTCGGATGAACACTATTTGAAGATATGGTTAAACACATAAATTTCCTTAATAACCTGAGTTTTGGGTTGTCTTTCTCTGATTTCGAGAAAGACAACCCAAAACTCAGGTTAATGACGTACGGGCTGTTGATGAAAAAAATAGCATCTCAGCGCAATGGTTAGAAAAAATAAAATCCACCGTAATCTTTTCATTGCTAATAAGATAAGTTCAATCCATATATGATGTCAAACCATTTTTAAATGGACTAAAAATCGCCTATGTCCAAATATGGAAACACGGGATGGGTTCATGCAAAATGATTTAGTGCGCTTAGGCGAAATTTTCAAAAAAAATAGAGAGGAGAAAAACATCTCTCTCAAAGAGGTGGAAAATGCCACCTCAATCCGCATCTCTTTTCTTCAAGCCATTGAAGAGGGGCAAATCGGAAAACTTATCTCCCCCCTATATGCTCAAGGCTTTATCAAAAAATATGCCGCTTTTCTCGAAGTCGATGGGGATAAGATCATCAGCAACTTTCCCACCGTCATGCGCCTTTTAAATGAAAAGTTGCCAGAAAACTCTGAATACTTTTTGGGTATTGGAACCATAGAGGTCAGAGGGACCCCAGGTGGTGAGGTCAAGTGGTTGCCCAACCTTCTTTGGGTAGGGGGATCTGCTCTTGTTCTTTTAGTAGGCTGGTTTTTAGGTCGCTATTTTGATATTTTTTAAAACTTAATTTTGTATATTTTTTCTTTTTTATATAAAATAAGAAAATGGCCCATCCTCTTCATACAAATCGTTTAATTAACGAAAAATCACCTTATCTTCTGCAACATGCTCATAATCCGGTAGATTGGTATCCTTGGGGGGAAGAGGCTTTTCAAGCGGCCCTCTCTCAAGATAAACCCATCTTTCTCTCCATCGGTTATGCTACCTGTCACTGGTGCCATGTCATGGAACAGGAGTCTTTTGAAAAAATAGAGATCGCTCAAGTGATGAATGAGATATTCATCAATATTAAAATCGATCGTGAAGAGCTGCCCGAGGTAGATAGTCTCTATATGGAATTTGCTCAGGCAATGATGTCTGGTGGAGCAGGATGGCCTTTAAATTTAGTCTTAACTCCTGAGCTTCAACCCTTTTTTGCATCGACCTATCTACCTCCTGATGCGGGCAAGGGTTTTTTGGGATTAAAACAGTTAGCCCTTCGTATCCGTCAAATCTGGAATGACCCTGAAGAGAGGGAGCATGTCATCTCTCAAGCAGGTAAAATTGTAGATGTCTTTTCTAGCCATATCCATCCAGCAGGAGAGGAGCTTCCTGTTAAAGAGCAGATTAAAGAGGCGGCCGATATTCTCTATAAAACGGCAGATCCTGTTTATGGGGGAACGAAAGGCGCTCCTAAATTTCCTATTGGTTTCCAAGCCTGTTTTCTTTTGCGCCTGACGCGCACAAATCATGATAGTCGAGCCCTTTTTTATGTAGAGAGAACACTCGAAATGATGTTCCGTGGAGGGATCTATGATCATCTCGGAGGCGGTTTTTCTCGCTATAGCATAGATGATAAGTGGCTTGTTCCCCATTTCGAAAAAATGCTTTATGATAATGCCATTTTATCTCGAGCCTATCTTGAGACATGGCACTATACAAAGCAGAGCTTTTATCGAGAAGTAACCGAGGAGATCCTCTCCTATATTTTAAGAGATATGACCCACCCTAAAGGGGGGTTTTGTTCTGCAGAAGATGCAGATTCAGAAGGACATGAGGGAAGATTTTATACCTGGAGTTGGGAAGAAATACACTTTCTATTAGGTAGTGATGCCACTCTTTTTTGTGATTTTTATGGGGTGACTCCTATTGGACAATTTGAGGGAAAAAATATTCTTCATATACCCCATAACCTAGAGGAATTTTGTAATCAAAGACGCTTAGATCCAGTGATTTTCAAAAATGTGCTTAAGGATCAATGTAAGCTGCTATGGCAAGCAAGAGAAAAGAGGGTCCATCCTTTTAAAGATGATAAAATTATTTCTGCCTGGAATGGTTTGATGATTTATAGCTTAGTGGAGGCTGGATGCGCCTTTTCTCAGCCCTCCTATTTGGAGGCGGCGGAACGGGGAGCTCGTTTTATTCGCGAGAATCTTTGGAAGGGGGGGCTGTTGATGCGCAGATGGCGCGAAGAGGAGGCCCGTTTTGATGGATGTCTTGATGATTATGCCTTTATGATTCAAGGATTAATTTCTCTTTTTGAAGCTGACAGGGGAAGCCAATGGTTAGAATTTGCTATGACTTTAGCCCATATCCTGCAGGCGGAATATAAAGCGGAGGGGGGGGGGCCTATTATTTAACAAATGGGAGGGATCCCCATCTGATTTTACGTCGATGTGAATTCTATGATGGAGCGGAACCCTCAGGGAATGCGGTACATGCAGAGAATTTAATCCGTCTTTACCAGATTACTGGGATAGGGGACTATTTAAAAGAGGCAGAAGATATTTTAAAAGCAGCGAAGGCTCATATAGATCTTTATCCTCCGGGAATGTGTTACCATTTAATGGTTGTGCAGAGATATTTTGATTTAGAGGCGCCGACCTTTGTTGTGAGTTTAAATGAGAAGGAGCAGCATAAGGAGGAGATTGCCAAGATGATTTATGGCCATTTTATTCCTCATAAGGCGGTTATCTGGAGGAGGGATGCGGATGAGGAGTTACGAGATCTTGTTCCTTCGAGCCGACATATGCCCTGTGTGGAGGGGAGGACGACGCTTTATATTTGTACACGGACCTGCTGCCTGGAGCCTATCTCCGATCTTTCCAAGATGTGGGAGACCCTCTCTAAAATTTAAAAGAGCGATTGCATTTATATTTTGACTAAGTGATCGGTAAAATGCATATTGTGTCCGCCTAACTGCTTCTTTAGGTTAGGTGGGAGGCTCTACATGGTTAAGAAATCTATTTCTTCTGTCAAAAAGACTGAAATTTTACCAGTCAATTATAAAAAATTCATCGCTTCTTTGAAGGATAAAATACGATCAGTTCAAATTAAGGCAGCAGTGTCGGTTAACAAAGAGCTAATCAAGCTGTATTGGGAGATCGGAAAAGAAATTACTGAAAAGCAGAACAACGAGGATTGGGGAAGTAAGGTATTGGAAAAGGTCGTTAAAGACCTTCAAAATGAATTCCCTGGAGTAGAAGGATTTTCAAGGGCCAATATCTTTAGAATGCAAGCGTTTTTTACCGCCTATGAAAAAGTCGCACAAGCTGTGCGACAATTTGAATCTTTGCCAATTTTTCACATTCCATGGGGGCATAATATTCTGCTTCTTCAAAAAATAAAAGATAATGATGAACGCTTATGGTATGCCTCAAAGACTATGGAACATGGCTGGAGTCGGAGCATGCTTACAATTTGGATCGAAAATGATCTTTATCATAGAGAAGGCAAAGCGATTACCAATTTCAAGACCTCCATACCGGCTCCTCGATCAGATTTAGCACAACAAACTCTTAAAGATCCCTATATCTTTGATTTTCTCACTTTACACAAAGAACATTTAGAGAAAGATTTGGAAGATGGATTGGTCAAGCATATCCAAAAGTTTCTGATTGAGTTGGGGCAAGGCTTTGCCTTTGTTGGTCAGCAGTATGCTGTCCAAGCAGGAGAGCATAACCTGTATATTGATCTTCTTTTCTACCATCTAAACTTACGCTGTTACGTAATTGTAGAATTAAAAACAGGGAAATTCGATAGTCGCGATGCTGGACAAATGAGTGCATATCTGTCTGCTGTTGATGATCAGCTTAAACATGAAAATGACCAACCAAGCATTGGGATTATCTTATGCAGAACTAAGGATAATATTTTTGCTGAGTACGTCTTAAGAAACTTCAATCGACCAATCGGGGTAGCAGAATTTGAAGTGAAATTAGTTGAAAAGCTACCAAAAGAATTAAAATCAAGTCTACCTACGGTGGCAGAAATCGAAGCAGAATTGAGTGTAATACCGAGAGAAAAGAAGAATCTATAGCGCATGCTATACTCAGAAAGTGGTATCTTATTATACGGGGAAAGGGACTACTCGCCCCTCTCCCCGAACCCCTCTCCCGCCGGCAAAGGAGCTAAAGCCCCTTTGCAAACCTCATTTATAAGAACGGAAGTGAATGGTTTTGAATCATAAGAGACATTATTCAAAAAATATTATTATTGCTCAGTGTCCTGCTTAACTAATACTGATCCTATCCCAAAAAGAGTTTTCCTGATACAATCTGGCTCCTTTGTAGAAACTTAGGTTTGTATGCGTAAAGTATGCGTTTTATTGGCAGCTCTCTTCTGCTCCTCACTATGTGCCGAGCAGGAGCTCTTCCTCCCCCCCACAGAGGGACAATTCCCCGAACACTTGATCATTAATAACCGCATCCTTCTCAAAATCAATGGAAAACCCATTTCCATGATGGATGTAGTCAAGAAAATGGATCTCGTTTTCTATCAACGTTATCCTGAACTTGCCACCTCTGCTGCTGCGCGTTACCAATTTTATTCTCAAGCGTGGAGAAGCTTTTTTCTCGCCACCGTAGAAGATCAGCTCATTGTAGCCGATGCTAAAGAAAAACAGATTGAGGTGACAGAAGGGGAGGTTAGAGAGGAATTGGAGAGGCTTTTTGGCCCTGATGTGGTACAGAATGTCGATAAAATGGGTTTTACTCTTGAAGAGATCACAGAGCTCTTAAAGACAGATTTAATCGTAAGGCAGATGATTGGAATGATGGTGCGCACGAAAGCCATTTCCGATGTGCATCCTAAACAGGTACGTGCGCGCTATGAGGAGTTTATTGCAAAAAATCCTCCTCAAAACAAATGGATCTATCAAATTCTCTCTATCCGAGCAGCAGACCCAGAAGAGGAGTTAGAGATTGCAGAAAAAGCACACCGCTATCTTGTGGAGGAAAAACGGTCTCTCGAAGAGGTGGTCTCTCTCCTCTCTACAGAGGCCAGACAACTCTCTCTTTCAGAAAAATATGAGAGGGGAACGCGCGATCTTTCCCTCAACCACAAAACTATTCTCGAATCTTTAAATGGTGAGAGCTCAGGTACTATCTATAGCTCTGTGCTTGCTCGTAAAGCCAAGATTGCCAGCCAAATTTTTTGCTTAGAAGAGAAGAGAGAAGAGCGCCCCCCCTCCTTTCAAGAACTAGGAGATAAAATCAAACAAGAATTAATTACCGAAGCTTTAGAAAAACATAACCAAGCGTATAGAGAAAAACTGCGTCAGTACTATGGAATGACAGATAAATACCTAAGCAATCTGGTTCCAGAGGATCTTAAACCCTTTGCTTTGAAATAATGGTGCTCTCTCGCCCCTCTGAGCTTATGCACTTTCTTGCAACTTTAGGAGTTTCTCCTAAAAAGAGACTCTCACAAAATTTTCTCATTGATGGCAATATCCTACGCAACATTCTAAAAGAGGCAAACATACAAGCTGGTGACCTCGTTCTAGAAATTGGGGCAGGACCGGGGGCTCTTACGGAGGTTCTTTTAGAAAAGGGGGCAGAGGTGGTAGCTGTAGAAAAAGATCCCATTTTTGCACAAGCTCTTAAAAGATTCCCCTCTCTCGAGGTCTTTGCAGGAGATATTCGAGATTTCCCCTTAGACTCATTACAACGCAAAGCAAAAGTCGTCTCTAATCTTCCCTACCATCTGACCACCCCTATCCTTGCAATGCTGGCTCCCCGACATGATCTCTTCTCTACGGTGACCGTGATGGTTCAAGAGGAGGTTGCTCGTCGCATGACTGCGTATGTCTCGACCTCAGAATATGGCTCACTCACCCTTTTTCTACAATTTTACGCCACCCTCCATTACGCCTTTAAGGTAAGCAAACGCTGCTTTTATCCTCAGCCCAAGGTAGATTCCGCAATCGTTACATTGACTTTAAAAAAACCCCCTCTTGCATCTCCTGAAAAATTTTTCGATATGGTCCATACAGCTTTTAAAGGAAGAAGAAAAACAGTGAGAAAAACCTTAGGAGAGGTGTATGGAGTAGAAAAGATCCTCTCTCTTTTAAAAGATCCCCACTGTCGTCCAGAAAATCTCTCTTTAGACGATTTTCTCTTTTTATATCACCACACTCGAGAAGAAGATGGCAGCAAAAATTGGTGACTTTTCTGGTTCGGAATATTCTTCATCAATCCATACGGAACCACCAGATCGCACCATTAGGTCTGTAATTGATTTGTTAAAGCAAACAAAGAGATCTTCTGCTGATGTGACAACTTTAAGAGGGAGGTTATCTGAATGCGATTTAGGTGAGTTATCTGCTCAACTCATTGAAGATGGAGATGATATCGTCCTGTTGATCGAGCGGATTGCAGCGCTGATAGATAGTGATATGGATACAGGTGAACTGAACGCTTTATTGCAAGAGGCTCACTATTATTTAGAAAGAACAGAGTTGAGCTCCTCTGTTCCTATCAAAACTCGACTGACTATTTCTTTAAATAAACTCAGCACGATTCTTGAAAATATTTTAGAGGTATTGGGGATAGCCGATTGTTTTAAGTCTGCAGAGGGAGCTTTGCATACAGATTATAAAGCACAAAAATTGATGCTTCTTGTCAGCTTATTTATTCTCCTAAGCGGCACCCTTCTTCCGCTGCTTGGAGTTACAAAAGGGGGTGCTATTGTAGGGGGGCTCTTTTTAGGAATTATTCTATTAAGTCTGATCTATCCTTATATAAAACCTGCCCCCTCTGAACTTCCACAAGCTGAAAATTTAACCTACAAATTCCTCTTAGGAACTCTTCCTATCTGGATAAAGGGGGGAATATTAGAAAAGAGGGTGCATGAGATAGGGAGCATTCTAGCTCGTGGAGACTATAAATTCCCTCTTTTAAAGGGCTCCCCACTTTTAACCACGCAACTGGTTTATAAATTCGTAGAAGCGGTTGCCCAGGGAGCTCTTCCCGCTCTTAAAGGATGTAACGTATTTCATATCCATGTCGCAGATTTAACACATACGAGTGATATCTCGGGAGGAGCCAATACAGTTTTAGAACGTATTAAAAGAAAAATGGGAGGGCATGCAGACAAATGTATTTTAATTTTGGATGGGATGGAGGCTGTCTGTCAGGGGGGAAATTTAGCTGATCTCATCACCGCCAATCTCCACGGAAATTTTCCTTATGTCATAGGAATGACAACGGAAGAGGGGCATACCAAATTAGGAGAAAAAGCCCCCTTGATGAGTCATTTTGACCTGGTGGATATACAGAACATAGATATTCCTGAAAAGAAAAGAGTGTTAGTTGACTATCTTTTAAAAAAGGCCCCTCATCTTTTGTGGGAGCAACCTGCCATGGAGGGGTTGACTCAACACCCTTTAGACCAAGCTTTGCATCTTCTTGCGGCACACATTGAAAAGATGGGGCCGACTCAAAAAACTAGGGCCCAGTTAGCATTAGAACAACTCCATTTAGAAGAGGAAAATGCGATTGTTAATCGTATCATCTCTCCCGACACAGCTACTCTACAGACTCGAGAGGAGAAGGGAGTAGATGAGTCTCAAAGAATAAAAAAACTCTTTTTGATTCAGCGTCAACTTCACCCTATTCGATCCATTGCATACAAAATTATTCTGAAAAGAGAAAAAGCTTCTGATCAAGAGAGAAGAGAGGCGTGGTTGTTATACCATTTTGTTCTTCCTGCCATAAGAGAGTATCTGAAAAAAGAGGGAGAGGCGCTAGGTATTCACACGATTATCGATTCGATTGCGGTTGAAATGCTGAAGAGGAGCGGTCTTTCTGACAGCACATTGCCGGACTCGGCAACAAGTCCACACATGGGAATAGGATTGGGTTTACTCCCCCAAACCAGTGGAACGCAGCTGTCCTGACCAACCTAATTTGGTGCGTAGCGTCGCAAAATAGTTGGTACGAAGAAGTGCGACCATCTTAAATTTTCTCGAAGAGAGCGAGGCTTGAAAAACCTCTTGCGTTCTCATCATATGACGCGAAAATCCATCATATATAATCTCAATGGGCTCCGATGCACTTAAATATTCGACTTCGATCTTCTCACGCGGCATCAGGACAATCGGTCGATTGGAAATGGTATGGGGACTAATAGGTGTGATCACAAGTGCTTGCAGTTCGGGAGTTAAAATGGGCCCTCCTGCAGCCAAAGAGTAGGCTGTAGAGCCGGACGGGGTTGAAATAATAATCCCATCTGCAGAAAAAGTATTGAGATAAGCACCATCCACATGAATCGCAAGATCGATCAGGCTGGGGTTGCGTGCTCGATGGATCACCATCTCATTTACTGCAAAGCAGCGCTCCCCTTGAGGCATGATTCCCTCTAAACAGACTCTCTCTTGGATCCGAAAATCCCCCCTCAAAAGATCCTCTAAAGAGGGAAAAAGATCGGGGAGGGGGATCTCTGCCATAAATCCTAAATGGCCCAGATTAATCCCTAAAATAGGTGCCTGAAGATGGGGAAACTGGTGCACAAGGCGTAAAATCGTCCCATCTCCACCCAAAGAGATCA
>Ga0207115_1070_pt1 | contig 14330 bp, 11 predicted proteins | sample Alteio_BWMinHeat_46_FD_153536 | JGI IMG/M metagenome (GOLD analysis project Ga0207115, IMG submission 153536) | Enriched cells from forest soil in Barre Woods Harvard Forest LTER site, Petersham, Massachusetts, United States -... | ecosystem: Environmental > Terrestrial > Soil > Temperate forest >...
AAAAAGTAACTTAAAAAAGTAGTACTTCAAAATATGTTGATGATTATTGTTAAATCCTTAAATAAGCAGGATTAAAAAAACGCTCAACTTATTTGAAGTACTACTCAAAAAAGCCACTGAGAGCAAAAAAAGATATTAAGCGTCTGCTACAATGTGTATTTTTACAGTTGCACTCAGATCACTTTGTAACTCTACTTCAATCTCATATTCGCCTATTTGACGTAATACACCAGCGGGAAGACTAACTTCGCTTTTTGAAATAGATACGCCTGCATTTGTAATCGCGGCTGCAATATCTCGTGTACCGATAGAGCCAAACAATTTTCCTTCATCACCTGCTTTGGAGCGAATGATAATCGCTGGCATGGCGGACAAAATAGCTTGTTTTTCTTGGGCAGATTTTAATATCTCAGCAGCCTGTGCTTCAAATTCAGCACGGCGTTGCTCAAATTTCTTAACATTAGCATCTGTTGCAAATACTGCTTTGCCTTTAGGGATAAGATAATTGCGTCCATAACCTGGTTTGACTTTTACTCTGTCACCTAATATGCCCAGATTACGAATTTTTTCAAGTAATATGACGTCCACTTTTGCTCACCTCTTTTAAACACATCTAAAAAATAATAAAAATATAAAAAGCACTACGTTGCAAATTGTTTACGGAAATTAATTCCAATATCCAAAAATCCAATCAGTGAAAACACTAAGGCAACTATACTAATTCCACCGGGGAATAATATAATGCCTATCAAGCCCACATATAAAAAAAACATTCCCATTATGCGCATTTTTTTAGCCAATAAACAATGTATAATACTTAATCCTGCAGCACTAAAAATCAAATATACAACAGGTATAGCATCCATAGCGATTTCATTCCTCCAATGTGCTAGAGGATAGATAATAAAAAACAATAATCCTGCCATGTAACTTAAACGGATATTTAATAATTCTTTACGTAATTCTCCAGGGTTAAAGATCATTGCTTGCCACCATCTGGCTATTAATAATTGCACTAATGCATTAAATAACATTGAAGCAAATAATAAGCCTGTTGCATATACTTTTATTATGTTGACTATTTGCTCTTGAACAACAGCTGGGAGGGCTTCAGCATTAGGCTGTATTTCTCTCATCATGGCTGTTGTTTTACTAAAATATTCCGTTAGTTGCTGGCTCCACCAATTTTTAATATCAGGATATGAAAAATGAATGATGCCAATAATAAATACCCCTAACAATATCGCCCAGTCCAATACGAAACTCCAACTCGAGTAACGTCTTAGCAGACAAGCAAAAAACCACATGAAACTATTGCTAATAGTAAAAATGATAAAAGCAATAGCGGCTAAACTGATATCCGTTTCGATTGGCGTTGTATTATTGTAATAATTGAATACATACGGCACTGTCGCAGCTAAAAAAACTAACGCTCCTTCAAATGCGCCTTTGCGTAAAGTCACTAAGCCTGCTATTAAAACACTGACACTTCCAATAACAGGCACATAAGCTAATATAAACGCAATCGAGCAAGCGAAAACACGTCCTTGCAAAATAAAATTCGTAAAACGATGTAATATGCTCATTCTATATCCAATAGTTAGAATGCGCTCTTAATGCTTATCAGTGTATGGTAACAGTGCTAAGAAGCGTGCACGCTTAATGGCTAATGCTAACATTCGCTGAAATTTTGCTTTTGTTCCTGTAATACGACTAGGTACGATTTTGCCATTTTCAGTAATAAATTTTCTTAATAAGTGAACATCTTTATAATCTACTTCATTGAGCTTGTTGCTAGTAAAGTAGCAAAATTTTTTACGACGAAACATGATTGATACTCCTAATATTTACTTGTCAGTGCTATCCAATTCAGTATTGAGATCTGCTTTTTGGTCTGAAGGAACAGATTTTCTACCTTTAGAACGATGATCTGAATCATAGGATCCACCATTCGCATTGCCACCTTCAGAACGACTGCTATCTTTCTCTTTCAGTAGGGGGGATGCTTCTGTCACTGCACGTTTCATGCTGACAACTAGATTACGAATGACTGCATCATTAAATCGGAAAGCATTGTCTAGCTCAGTCAGTGCTTCTTTATCGCATTCGATATTCATTAAAACATAGTGTGCTTTTAAGACTGTATCAATGGGATAAGCTAATTGGCGGCGTCCCCAATCTTCCAAGCGGTGAATTTTGCCTTTACGTTGAGTTACAATATTGCTGTAACGCTCAATCATGGCGGGAACTTGTTCACTTTGGTCGGGATGAACAAGGAAAATGACTTCATAATGCTTCATTTGCTAACTCCTTATGGGTTTGAGCCTTGTTGAAAAATGATTCAGCGAAGGCAAGGATTGTGACCATTCGAAAATGATCTTGTAAAAAGAGGAGTGATTCTACGCAAAATCGCCTTAAGACGCAAATTTTTCTGTCTATTTGTTATAAAGAAAATGGTTTTAACGAGATAAGGGATAGGCATAAGGATAATAATATTCTTAATTTCTTCAAAAAACAGAAGGTTGTTACTTGTTTTAGCTTGACAAACCCAACCTAAAACTTCGAGAATAGGCGTCCTTAAAGACGGCTATGTAGCTCAGCTGGTTAGAGCGCGGCACTCATAATGCTGAGGTCGGTGGTTCGAGTCCACCCATAGCCACCAAAGTGGGTTCTAGTGTCCACTAAAAGGTTGCAAGATCATAGCCACCAAAGTTGGTTCTTGTTAACTCTATCGGCAATTTCTTTAGCGCTAGTTGTTAAATGAGGTGCATGGGTATCACCGTATCCCAATCGTTTTAACATTAACAAATTCCCGAATACCTTCTTCTGATAATTCTCGGCCAAAGCCCGATGCTTTAATCCCGCCAAAAGGAAGTCGTGGGTCGGAGCGGACAAAGTCATTGACAAATACAGTGCCTGCTTTTATTTTTTCTACGGCTATTTTTTCGCCGCGTGATTTATCTTTCGTAAAAACAGCTGCTCCTAAACCATATTTAGTATCATTTGCTATTTCAATGGCTTCTGTTTCATTTATTACATCAATGAAAGTAATGACGGGGCCAAATAATTCTTCTTCATAGGCGACCATGCCTTTTTTAACGTGAGTTAATACCGTAATAGGATAATAAAATCCGGGTTGATTCGGTATAAAGCCTCCTTGTATTATTTTAGCGCCTTGTTTTACGGATGTTTTTATTTGTTGATGAAGGTGGTCACGTAGATCAGCGCGAGCCAACGGTCCCAGCTGAATGGTTTCATCGGTAGGATCACCAACGTTGTATTCAGTGAGTTTTTTTAATAGCAATTTTTCAAATGCTGCTCTGATAGGTTGTACTACGAGCAAGCGTTTTGCTGCAATGCATGATTGACCCGAATTATTTAAACGAGATGCGAGAATACAATTAACAGCTAATTCTAGATCAGCATCTTCCAATACAATATAAGGATCACTGCCGCCTAATTCCAGGCCGATTTTTTTTAATGATTCTAGCGCTAATGCTCCGACTTTTTTTCCAGTGCGATCACTCCCGGTTAATGTTACTGCATGAATATAGGGATGTTTGATAATCTCTACGGCTTGTTCTGTTTCTATGAGTAGTGTACGAAAAATATGTTGGGGGAAATCAGCATCACGAAATATCTTCTCTATTTCTAAACCACAGCCCGTGGTGTTGGGTGCATGTTTTAGTAAAAAACCATTCCCTGCCATTAAAGCAGGTGCTGCTACTCTAAAGACTTGCCAGAAAGGGAAATTCCACGGCATGATGCCAAAAATGATGCCCAGCGGAGTGTATGTGACATAACTTTTAGATAATTCTGTTTCTATCGTGCGGGATGTTAAATATGTTTTTGCATGAATAGAAAAATGACGGCATGCAAGAGCGCATTTTTCTATTTCTGCCACTGCGCTTTTTAATGGTTTTCCCATTTCAGTGGTGATTAATGCTGCGTAATGATTTTTATTTTCTAATAGAATATCAGCAACATGTTCCATTTTTTTGGAACGCTGAAATATCGTTTCATTAGACCATTGTGCAGTATCTGTGTAGCATGACTCAATGAGTTGCTTAACATACTCTGGAGTCATCGTTTCATAGGTCATGATGGTTTGTTCATTAGCAGGATTTATTGTGATAATAGACATATAGTTTTCCTTCAATCAGTTTTCTTGCTTCTTCAAGATTAATATGCGATAAATCGTATGTCAAACATCTAGAAAATATTAAATTAACACACTAAATAATTGAACAAGGATGGTAATCTTTATGAGCTTTGATAGATATGATGTGGGTCTTAATCAGCTAGCTACATGTTCCTTTGATAGAGCCATTAGAGAACTTGAAAAAGAAAATAAACATAAAAATGAAAACACGTCGTATTATTATGCCGTAGCAAAATTAGGTGCATTACTTACTAATATTGTAGGCTATAAAAAATTTTCAAGCATAGACTATGAAAAGCCTTTAATTGAAAAAACTTATAGTGATTTATTACTAAGTTCATATAATAAAAATCAAGATGCTAAATTAACTTCCATTGAAGTGAAAGAAGAAACAGCAGAAAATCTTTCTGCCATCATTCCATTGTTTGACTTAGCAAAAAAAAATGCCAAACAAAAAAATATAGAGGGAATTAATAACGCATTATCTCTTATTAACCAACTTTTACAAATCAATAAAATGGATGGCAAGCAAAGAAATGAGCTTTTTTATATAGAATTAAAAAGATTTCAAGTTTCATATACGACAAAATTACATGTATGCAGTGAGCTAAGTTTATTTGAACAAGACTATACCTTTCAATATTTTATTCCACAACCGGTAAAACAATTAAGGCTTATTTTGAATGCTAATAAGCATGATGTATTATACATATCTCCTGACCAAATTAATGCATTATACAGCGAGTATAATAAATATCATTATAATAAAAAATATCATGATATATTTCTGTGTTTAGAAAAATCTATAATATTGTTTCATAAATATATGTATGAAAAAAATAGAAATAATTATACCGACATATGGAACATGTATCATGGTGTCATTAATATCGAAAAGGTTATTTTTATACACAGTATTTACACCAATAAACAGCTTGAAAATCTGCATATCTTCATCGAAGAATTAAATAAAAATAAAATATTAGACAAATCGATTCCAAGTTTAAAGCAAATGGTTTCTTGTTCTAATTTCAGCTTAAATGAATTAAAAAACATAACTCAAATTATTTTAGACAATCCTTTAGATTCTATACATATCAATCGCATGGACAATCAAAAAACATTACTCACCCGTTTGTTTCGTTTTGCATTAGAAGAAATCCCGAAAAAACAACATAGTGAAAAATACTTGCGAGAGTATATATCGCATATTAATACAACATGCATTATGGACTGTAAACAAATTGACGTTCCTAAAATCAATCTATATTTAGAATTGTGGACAGTTTTTTCTGACAATACATCGCAGCAAGAACAAATTTGCAATTTAATAAAAGAAACTGCGATCACCATTGGCGAAAAACATTTTACTGCACTATGCGAAAAGATATTACATTATAAAATAGTGTCCACTGATGCTATCAAGTTAATGAATGTCGCTTTACAACTTGATAACAATACGATGACAGATTTATTGCATTTAATTGACAGCTATCATAATAATTTTCATGCATTAGAAATGGAAGTAAATGATATTATTATCAAAGCATTCCAGCTTAAATACCCTGAAAAACCATTAGAAGAAGTGATTCATGATTTTCGTACTATAAGCAATGATGTAGAATATCCTATAGGAGATGAAGAATTAAATCAATTGACGGAGAATTATATAAAACTAAAAAAAATAGGCGATCAGTTATTGACAAAAAATAATGTCGAACTTCAAAAAGAGATAGAAGAATTAAAAAGAGAATTAAGTTTTGGCGCTATCGATGAGGATGCACAAGAGTTAAAAAAAGGATTAAGCTTTGATTTAAAATATGAGAATGTACGGGAATTAAAAAAAGAATTAAGTTTTGGCGCTATCGATGAAGATGAACAAGAATTAAAAAAAGGATTAAGCTTTGATTTAAAATATGAAAATGTACGGGAATTAAAAAAAGAATTGAATTTTGGTATTATAGATAGGGATGAACAAGAATTAAAAACAGAATTAAATTTTGTTGTCAAAGATGAAGATGAGCAAGAATTAAAAAAAGAGTTAAATGTTGGTGTCAAAGATAAAAAATTGAAGCTACTTGCCATTATTCGTTTAAAAATAAAAGAAACACTTCATATTAATCCTTATAATATTCAAATGATAAACTTATTAGCCTTAATCAATCAACCTAGACGTATCGCGCAAATAAAAACAGGTGAAGGAAAATCAACACTGATTGCCATGCTTGCAGCATACTATGGTTTCATAAATTATACGGTGGATATTGCTACGACCACAGATGATTTAGCGATCAGGGATGCCATGAAATTTGAACTTTTTTATCGGTCACTTGGCCTAACGGTTAGTCATAATATAAATCGTAAAAATAAGGAAGTTTATGAAAAAAATATCATTGTCTATGGTACGGTGCATGAATTTGAGTTTGCTTATCTACGCGGAGAAACGCAATTTGAGCTTGAATTTGCTGATCTAGGCGGAGAAACACAAAACGGAATGCATGGACGGGGAAGCCGTCTGTATGGCGTTGCTATCGTAGATGAAGTGGATGGCCTATTTATTGATGCGCATGGTAATCAAGCTATTACATCGCAGGCTTCTGAGAAAGGATATCCACCCGTAGTTTACCAAACGATTTGGAATTGGATTGAAAATACTGAAAAAAAAGAACAAACGAAAGAAAATTTACAATCTAAATTAAAATTAACAGGTATAAATATTGATTTAGACTTAGCAACGACATGGCTGAAAAGTGCTCATACTGCGCAAATATACACTTTAAATAAAGAATATATTATCGATGTTCCTGATGGTAAATCAAATAAAAAAAATGTGAAGCGTATTAAAATTGTCGACAAACGTAATACAGGTCAAATTTCAAAAGAAACAACTCGTTGGCAGGGAGGATTGCATCAAATATTAGAAGCAAAACATCATTTAGACATTCAAGTTGAATCATTGATGACAGGGTGCATTAATCATATTGAATATTTTAATAAGTACAACATATTGATGGGACTTAGCGGTACACTGGGCTCTAAATTTTGTCGTGATGCATTGCTGAGACTTTACAAAGTAACAACCTATGATTCGCCCCCTTATAAACCCAGTTTAAAAGAGCAAATACCACATTTAATTGAACACGATGAAAAAGCGCAAATCGCAGCAGTGAAAAAAATCGCTCAAACAATGAGTGAACAAGGCAGGCCAGCCTTGATCTTATGTGAAGATATTCAAGAATCTCAAAAATATAAGCAATATTTATCGAAGGATAATAAGTCCATCCAACTTTATAATGGTATACAAGGACTCTCTGCTGAAACCATTTTAGGGTTAGCGGGTAATCCAGGTTCAAAAACGGTAGCTACTAATTGTGCAGGACGAGGAGCTGATATTGTGACGACACCTGATGCGGAATCCAAAGGTGGTTTGCATGTTATATTGACCTTCCCCGCGATTAATATGCGTGTTGAAAAACAAGCTTTTGGTAGAACAGGAAGACAAGGAAAAAAAGGAACGTACCATTATGTCCTGCGAGAAGATCAATTAACTGCTTCTGAAAAAAAAGGTGAAACAATTGAAGAAAAAATTTCGTTAATGCACTCAAGACGTGAAGAAATGGAAGAAAATATTTTGAGAAACAATATGTTCAATCATGATATATTGCATAAATTGTTTATCATACAAACCATTTTTTTTGGACTGCCTATAAAAATAAAAGAAAAGCACATGACAGAATGGGCAAAATATAAAACGGAATCAAGTAAATATGCAACACAATGCATGCATGATGAATTAGAAGAAGAAAATGACGATGTGGTCATGCGTAACATACTCGGGAAATTTACTAAATTTTGGAAAAATAACATATCTAAATACGGTAATGAGTATAAAACCCCTTTGATATTTATTGAAACGGTACTAAGAGAATTGATCCATTCAAATCAATTATCTGTCGATGAATATAGAAAAAAAGCATTAATTGAAATACTAATATTCCTAAATGATCCTGCATTTCATTTTTCAAGTGAATTGACTGATTTGATGATTGATTTTAAGGGCTCTCAACTACTTGAATCATTAAGCGCCCCTGAAAAAACATTTTCTTTTAATTTAAGTGGTTGGCTACCTTTTTCATTACCCAATACATGGAGTAAATTGTCCCCTCCTGACAAAAAAATAAATGATATGAATGGTATTACTGCAAATTATTCTAATCCGTTGAGTTTGTTGTCTCATAAATGAAAAAATTTTATCAAATAATGTTTTTGGTCTAACGATGGGCTCTTAATGGCCTATGTTTTTAATCGATTTGAAGTATAAGAATGACAAATCGCATTTTCTAATGCTTCTATACTGGAAAAATGGGCAAGATATGTTGTTAACTGATCTTGATTTTCATCTATACTTGAAAAGTAACCAAATTGATAAATGAGAGACGTTTTTTTCATTTTATCTTGGGACATTACCATGACATTTTCTAAAATAGTTGTCCAATCTGATTTTTCATCTAGCGGCTGTTCTGTAATATAGGCTAACTGCTTCTCTGCTAGATTTGGACATTCTCGCTGCCACGGGTAATTTTTAATATATTGAGCAAGTAATTGAAGGGTAATAAATGATTTGATTTCAGGGGGGGATGGTATCGTATTGAAGACATTTTTAATTTCTGCGCCATGATTTAAAAGTAATTTTATTATTTTTAAATGAGGTTCTTTTATTGTGATAGCGTATTCTAGGGGAGTAACACTTTCTCGATTAAAATTATTGAATAATAAATTGACATTGGCTTTTGAATCTAATAATGCCTTTACATTCTCATATAGGCCTCGTTCTATTGCGCTTCCTAACGGAGTATTGCCATAGGCATTGTTAATAGCATTGACATTCGCCTTCATAGTACATAAGAGTTGAATGATGTTAGAGCTCTTCGGATTGTTTGCAGCTAAGTGTAATGCTCTACCAGAATCTCTATATTGTTTATTGATATCTAATCTTATTTTTTCTGCTTTTTCACAAAATACTTTGACAGTATTAAAATGATTATTCTCATCAGTTGAGTAATATTTGCCTGAAACATCTATTAATTTTTCGTTGCCCAGACATTCAAATAATGAATAAAATACGCTTGAAATATTCATTAATTGTATAGTATCCTCACTCAGATATTCAAATAATGTTTGAATCATTTGAGCATCGCCTTTGATTGCCAGCATTTTTAATACTATCTCGTAGTAATCTGTACAATATGAGATGAGAAGATTCGATTTATTGGCATATTCAGATAATATTTTAACAACTTCATACTGACTATTCATTGCGGCAGTACTAAATTCATTGGCCATCGTCTTGTCCCATCGACGGGCGACTTCTTTAATAATGTCGCCTTTTCCCATTTCTATAGCACAAAGCAATGCATCAGATTGTAATGATCCATTAACGATCATTTTATGTTCCAATAACATTTTTTCCATAGAGAGTGCTTTTGTCATTTTTTCTTCACATTGCAAGAGTGTGTTTTGTAAAATGGTTTCGCTTGAAAAATATTTTTCATGTAGATCATTTTTAGAATGCATTGTTTTATTTTCAGCTGAGTTATTCCCCATTTTTTTTAAAAAAGTCCAAAATAAATTGCTATAGGAATCTGATTTTTTGTTTTCAAATGAGCTGTCCATAATATTTTTTAAAATGGTCGTCCAAACAGGCTTTATATTTAATGATTGTTGGGCGATATATTGTTTATATTTATTTGCGGTATCAAAATCAAAATAATTTTGGAAGTCGTTAATATGTCGTACAAGTAATCTAAGTATAATAAATGATTTGATTTCAGGATCAGAAATGGTATTTAAAGTCGTATTTTTTACCTCTGCGCCATATTCTAAAAGTAATTTTATCATTAGAAAATCGGCTTTCTTAATGGCATGTTCTAGAGGAGTCAAGTTGTTGACGATTAGATTAATATCTGCTTTCTCATCAAGTAGTATTTTTGCAAAAAGAGAACACCCTTTGTCAATTGCTGAATGCAGTGATTTTATATTTTGCTTTTCTTCTTTGGAGAATGTGGGAAATGTTTCTGTTGATGTTATATTTTGGATTTTTTTGACCCAATCAAGTCCTTTATGAAGTTCTAAATAGGATTTTAAATCAATAATATTAATGGATATAGGTTTGTTTTTATCTGTTTTATTTAAATTAATATTAATCCCGTTAATATTAGTGGATGGTTTGTTTTCATATAATTTATTTAAACTTATATCTATCTCGCTGCATATCTTACTAAATTCTTGCGAGCTAAATAAAATTCTAGAAGGATCAAAAAAATAAAATATATTTTTCGATTTAAATAATAAAGTGGTATGTCCACCGGTGATTGAGCGTCCTTCTTTTTCGATGAAAGAAATCTGTATGTATCGATTGTCCTCATATTTTTCTAATAGAGAAGATAACATGTTGCTGTTGATTTTATACTGATTGTCATGAAAGATTAATAAATCTTTTTTATTCTCATAGGTTTCACTACTTAAGGATAATTTGTCAAATGTCACTCGATATAAGAGATTTAATCTCGAAAGAACTTCTAGTGGATGGGCGTTAATAGCGACTTCTTCTAGTAGGCGAAGCAGTTGTTGCGTGTGACTGAATTTTGCTTCTAATAGACTAAATTTTTTAGATTCTGAAAGATCATTTTTACTTGAAACGTCTCCAGGAGAGATTATTGTGGATCCGCTTGTAAGTAAAATATCTACGAGAGGGTGTTCATGGCCTTGTAAAGCAATAATAATGCATAATGCTTGGCATAGCCCTCCATACTTTTTATTTGCGTTGAGTGTGTCTTTTCCTAGCCAATTTTCATATTTTTCAAAAAAAATATCTTGATTAAATGGAATGCCTGTTGTGCTGAGCATGTTAGCTTTCTCCTCGTTTTATTTGTATTATAACTGCATTAAATATAGTTATTTGTTGAAAATTATCACAATATATGTGTGTAAGCAATAAATTATGGATAAATCGGCTTCGACCGTCGTTCCGACCATTTGCTCAGACGCTGTCACATACAATCCTGTAAATCCTATTGTTTGGGATTCATCATAAATAGCGTTGGTCGGAATGACGACCGAAGTCGATAAATCTGTGATTTATTGCTGGCATTGCATTATTTTATAAATATTGTGCAATTTCGCACCATTTTGTTGCAAATACGAGCAATTATTATGCAGAACCGGTATTGTTCTTAAAATTGAATACAAAAAAAATTTGGCATAAAATATATTGTATGTCATAATGTACATATTGTATGCCTAGATAATACCAACAAATGAAACGTATCGAATGGAATGAAGATAAAAACAAGCAACTTCAAGTAGAGCGCAATCTCAGCTTTGAGGCTGTTGTTGTGGCAATTGAGCTAGAGAAATTAATTGACATTGTGCCTAACCCAAGTACACGCCATCCCAATCAAAAAGTATTAGTTGTAGAGATTGACGAATATTTGGTTCTTGTTCCGTTTGCAGAAGATGAAGAAAAAATATTTTTAAAAACTGCTTTTAAAAGCCGTAAAGCCGTAAAGCCGTAAAGCCGTAAAGCCATGAAAAATCGGTGAAGGAGCTTAAAAAAATGAAACAGTATAAACAAAAGTTAGAGCCGGAAGAAAAAGAAATCCTAGATGCATTTGAATCTGGGAAATTACGAAGTATTTGTAATATAAAATCAGAAAAAAAGTGGTTACAAAACATTGCTAAGACACATAGCTTAAAGAATAAGCGTGTCAGTTTGCGTATGACAGAATGGGATTTTGCAAGAATTCAGGAAGAAGCCTTAAAAGAAGGCCTGCCTTACCAAAGTCTTTTGTCTAGCATTATTCATAAATATTTAACTGGACAATTTCAACAAAATGAATAATGTTTTAGAGGTAACCGGTTACGATTCTGGTCAAGTTTAGATCTTCGTTGAGTTTGTTCAAAGCACGAGGAGTATGAATAAATTGGTTCAATAAAGTAATTTAGCTATGTCAAATAATTTATCAAGAATGTGCCTAAAATGACGATTGTAGAAACCATTGAATTAAATACTCCTGGTAAAAGATTGAAACACATTCGATCTATTTTACGATTAAGTCGTTCATATCTTCACGAAAAATGTGGACTTCCTGAGGTAACTTTAAAATCATGGGAAAACGGTACAACAAAGCTGACTAGATCGGGTGCTACACGTTGCGTAGAATTGTATCGCGCAGAAGGCCTTATCGTAAGTGAAGATTGGATCATGGATGGTATTGGTCTAGATCCCAAAAAAACTGCTACAATAAGCCAATATTTTGCTATACCAACAATCAAAGAGGTTTCACTTGAAGATGATGAGATTGCTATGATAAGGGATGCAAATGTATTTAAAGAAAATTATCAAAATGCTGTAGTCATGATTATTTCAAATGACGATATGCGTCCCCGTTATTGGCCGGGGGACTATATAGGAGGTAGGATGCGTCGTGGCGATGCTATCGAAACAGCTATCAATAAAGATTGTATCGTTTATTTAAAAAATGGAGAAAGATTTTTTCGGCGTCTCATTAAAAATAGTTTAGGTAAATATAATTTAACCTGTTTAAATCCCAACGAATCTACTGCAGAACCCGTGTTATACAATGTTGATATAGATAGTGTTGCTCCTGTTATATGGCATCGATGGAAGGATGAATAGATGGTTTTAAAAATAATTCAGACAAAAAAGTTCTAGCATCTTTTCCTATTAATGCAATTAAATCTTTTTGAATCAAATTAACTTTATCATGATGTTGTTTAATAAAGTCATACGCCTCAAATTTCATGAATCCTGTTCCAAGAGTTATCATATAACTATATTTTTCAAAGCGTTTCATTAAAATAATTCCATTTTTAATGCCCATCATTGCTCGTTTTCCCATAATTTCTTTTCCAAAGTTATCTCCAAAATCAATTTCTTGAAAAGGAATAAAATTTCTTTTTGTATTTAAAGTAACTTTACGTAAGGGATCATAATTGGCATATTGGTTCTGAACAAAATGTTGTTGCCATTCTGGTAAAGACATAAGAGATATGCTTTTTTTAGAAATTTGATTTTGTACGCCAATAGCAACATAATCAATTAAAGGAATGTTCAATAAATTAATGTAGTTAAAAAAGGTTTGTTTGGTTGTTTTTGTAATAATCGGCGAATAATCGGTTTTATTCATGTGTCGGATTCTTAATAAAGAAAAATGTAGCTATAAAAGTAACTATAGCAGCCAGTATTAAATAATATATCGAGGCAAAGATATTATTCGAGGCATTTGTTAGAAAAAAACAAAAAGCAGGTACAATTCCCCCAAAAACACCAAAAGATAAATTAAAAGTAAATGATAAGATCGTTGATCTTGTTTCGGGAGGTAATAATTCGACTAAAATACCGGGTGTTGTTGCTGCATTTAGTGTGGTCAATAAGGCAAATGCATAAATAAAAAAAGTTCTATGTTCGAAAGAATAGATAATGCCGTAAAATAACGGATAACTCAGTATTAAGAAAAGAACACAAGATAGTCGAGCAATTCTAATTCCACCTACTTTGTCTGCAATATATCCAATAATGGGGATTATAAGCAGTCTTATGAAAAGAGAGAATGAGTTTTCACTAAGAATATTTTTAACATCGATTTGTAAGATTTCGCATAAATAATTTGGTAAAAACATAAAGACATAATAGAAGGCAGTGGCTGGTAAAGAGATTAGACTAAAAGCAATGAAGTATTTTTTTCGTTGTAACTTCCATGACTCTAGGATTGGGTTATTAACTATTTTTTTTGTTTTAAGTAATTTTTGAAATACTGGCGTTTCTAGCATGTTCCTTCGCATAAAATAGGATGTAATTCCAATTAGTAAAGAAATAGCAAATGCACTTCGCCACCCCAAAAATAATAAAGATGACAATGGAAAAATTTCATGCCAAAAATATGCAATACTGGATGCAAGAAAAATACCAAAACTTCCTGTACATGAACCTATACTACCAAAAAAGTATAACCGTTTTGATGTAGAGGATTCGCATAAATAAATTATATTGTTTGTAAATTCACCTCCAATACAAATACCTTGCCATATTCTTAAAATGATAAGAATGATGGGAGCAATGATGCCAATTTGTTGATAGGTTGGTAGA
>Ga0207115_1071_pt1 | contig 14287 bp, 12 predicted proteins | sample Alteio_BWMinHeat_46_FD_153536 | JGI IMG/M metagenome (GOLD analysis project Ga0207115, IMG submission 153536) | Enriched cells from forest soil in Barre Woods Harvard Forest LTER site, Petersham, Massachusetts, United States -... | ecosystem: Environmental > Terrestrial > Soil > Temperate forest >...
CCACCGATGAAGTCCACGGCGGTGCGGTCTGGTGGGATGGTCCGGGAGTTTCCTACGGCTACCTCTGGCCGTCGTCGGTCTATTTGCAACAATATGTTTTCAACCGCGGCACTGGCAAATTCACGCTGCCCGCCTTTGCGCAAAGCCCGACGCCGGCTCCCGGCGGACAGCCCGGCGGCATCCTGGCGCTTTCCGCGAACGGCACCAATGCCGGCAGCGCCATCATCTGGGCGGTGCATCAGGTGGGCGGCGATGCCAACCAACAGGTGCTGCCCGGCATCCTGCATGCCTACAACGCCCAAAATGTAGGAACCGAGCTTTGGAACTCGGAGCAACTTAGCTCGCGGGATACCGTCGGACAATTTGCCAAATTTGTTCCGCCCACCGTGGCGAACGGAAAAGTTTATCTGGCCACGTTTTCCAACAGGTTGAACGTTTATGGCTTGCAGCCGCCCCCGTCGGTGAGCATCACCCTGTCCGGCGGCAACACCACCATTAGCTGGCCGACGAACACCCCTTCCACCTACACCCTGCAAACCACCACCAACCTGGTGGTGGGAACCTGGGTTGCCGTCACCAACCGTGTTGGCGTATCAAACGGCATTTACCAGGTCACGGTGCCGGCGGCCATGCCGACAAGTTTCTATCGGTTAAAACAGTGATGGCGCACGTTCGCATGGAAGCGGCCTGACGCCACGATAATTATTCCTGGAGTTGACTACATTCTCGCGGAAATCCGGTTTAACCTGCCGCCCACGGCGCACCTTTTGACGACAATTGCACGCCTGAAAACCGCGATCAATTGTCTGGAAAATCGAAAAGTTTGCAAAAACCCCAATAAAAGGTGGTGCGCGATACAGGGTTCGAACCTGTGACCCCTACCGTGTCAAGGTAATGCTCTACCACTGAGCTAACCGCGCGACCGAAAGCGGGGGATTAATGTGCAAAAGGCACGGTGGATTGGCAAGCGCGAATTCACAAGGGGCGGAATTCACAAGGGGAGAGAGTGGACAATTGACAGCAGTGGAATCCTTCTGAACGGGCGGTAACATGGGGCGTGGATGAGAGTTGAGGGATGAGGGAGAAAGGCGGGTTTTTTTGGCGGCCAGCGCTTGATTTCGATGGATGGTGTGATACCGTGTTGGCGTCGGTGGTTGGAACGAGGAGTGCGTCCCAAGCGATTTGATTGCTTCCCGGTTACGGGAGGCGGCGTTGTGCTTTTGAAAAGATGCAAACAAGAAGAAAAGAGCCAAGAATCAGAAGGCCAAAAATGCCGTCGGCGGGACGCCGACTGCGGCGACCGGGACGGTCGCGATCCCCGAGACCGGACGGAAAGGCGGTCGCTGTCGGGAAAAGGCGGGATGGGAGGTGGGTTGACCTGGGCAAAGGCGGGCAGAAGGTGGGAAAATGGTGCAGCTTTTCCCACTTAGAGACCACTTTAACCCGCCTTTTCCCACATAAATCGACGCAAGTGGTTGATTTCCCGCATCTGGCGATGGTGAGCCAAGCGGAGCTTGGAACCAAGATAAGGAGGCTGAACTGGCATGACACGGAGAATAAGATGCGACTCCAAGTTGCGGGGTTTACCGGCTGGACAGCGGGTTAAGGTGGACGCGTGGCTGTTTGAGGAGGGTTTTACTTATGAAGAGGTTGCAGGAGAATGTTTGAGGCAATTTGGATTGAAGGTGAGCAAGAGCAGTGTGGGGCGGTATTATGAGCGCATCAGCGCGGACCGGTTCAGGGAGATGCAGCGGGAGAAGCGGATGGCGTTGGAGCCGGAATTGAGTCCGGCGGAGGCGTATAGGGTGTTGTTGCAAAGGATAGCGGTTCTGGCGTGGGAGGAGATGGATCAGCCGCTGAAGGATATCAACCACAAGGTGGTGGTGAGGCTGGTGCGGGTATTGATAGCGGCGCGGCGGGAGAAGCACATGGAGACGCGGGTGTGGGTGGAGCGGCGGAAGGCGGAGAATTGGCTGGCGCGGGAGTGTTTGAGGCACTGGCGACGCACAATGCGAAAGCAGCCGCACGTGAGTTATCTTCCGATTTGGCGGGAAGGAAAAGTAGTCGGCGAGACGCCGACTACAGCGGGCGGGACGCCCGCGTTCCCCAAAGCCGGGGTGGCGGAGAGGGAGAAGAGCGTCCGGACCGTCTTCAGCAATACTGCGGCGAGCGGCGATTCACGGGACGGGGCGGGTGCGCGGCGGGTGGTCAAAAACTTCGTGTGCTTGGAAGGGGCACAGGTTAATTTGCTGCCATGATGTCACGGTTTAAGTCGGAGAAATTGTTCGGGGAGGCGCTGCGTTACATCCCGGGCGGGGTGAATTCGCCAGTGCGGGCGTTTCGGGCGGTGGGCGGCCAGCCGTTTTTCGTGGATCGGGCGCAGGGGGCGCACATTTTCGACGTGGATGGGAATGACTACGTGGATTACGTGGGCACCTGGGGGCCGGCGATTCTCGGGCACGCGCATCCGAAGATCGTCCGGGCGGTGCAGGACGCGGCGGCGAAGGGGACGAGTTTCGGAATACCGAATCCGCTGGAGGTGAAGATGGCGAAGATGATCTGCGGGATGGTGCCGAGCGTGCAACGGGTGCGGATGTGCAACTCGGGTACGGAGGCGACGATGTCGGCCATCCGGCTGGCGCGCGGGTTCACGAAGCGGGACAAGATCATCAAGTTCGAGGGCTGTTACCACGGGCACGTGGATTCGCTGCTGGTGAAGGCGGGGTCGGGCGCGCTGACGTTCGGGAACCCGGACAGTGCGGGAGTGCCGGCGGCGTTCACGCAGCATACGGTGTCCCTGCCGTTCAACGACATTGAGGCGGTGCAGGCGGCATTCAAGGCGAACCAGGGGCAGGTGGCGGGAATCATCCTGGAACCGGTGCCGGGCAACGCGGGGGTGTATCTGCCGCAGTCGGGTTACCTGGAATTCTTGCGCGAAATTACAACTGCCAACGGGGCGCTGTTGATTTTCGACGAGGTGATGACGGGGTTCCGTCTGGCGCGTGGCGGGGCGCAGGAGATTTTTGACATTGTGCCGGACCTGACGTGTTTCGGGAAGATCATCGGCGGCGGATTGCCGGTGGGAGCGTTCGGCGGGCGGGCGGAGATCATGGATTTTCTTGCGCCGCTGGGGCCGGTTTACCAGGCGGGGACGTTGAGCGGGAACCCGCTGGCGATGGCGGCGGGGATTGCGGCGCTGGAGGAGCTATCGAATGCGGATGTTTATACGCGGCTGGAGGAGTTGGGGGCGCAACTGGAGGCGGGGATGAAGACTGCAGCCGGCGCGGCGAAGGCGGCGGTGCAATTCAAACGGATGGGCTCGATGTTTTGCGGTTATTTTACGGACCAGCCGGTGAACAACCTGGCCGACGCGATGCAGAGCGACCGCGCGCGGTTCGCAAAATATTTTCACGGGATACTGGACGAGGGGATTTACCTGGCGCCGTCGCAATTCGAGGCGGGATTTATTTCGGCAGCGCACACGGCGGAGGACATTGACCGGACGGTGGCGGCGGCGGCGAAGGCGATGAAGGGGCTTTAAAACTATGACGAACGAACAGAACAGAACTGAGGGGCCGAAGTTTGTTCAATACTTCGCGCCAGTGCTAGAAGCGTTACGTCTTCTTGGTGGCTCAGGTAGTCCATCAGAAGTTGCGGACAAGGTTGCCGAATTGATGAAGATTTCCACTCAGCATCAGGAGGAGTTATTGGCCTCGGGCGCTCCCCGATTTCTGAATCAAATCCAGTGGGCACGATTCTACCTGTCCCAGGATGGGTATATTTCTTCTTCGCGACGCGGAGTCTGGACCTTAACGGACAAGGGCCGCGACAAGAAGCTGAACCAATCCGAGGCGATGGAAATTTTTAGTCGTATTGCCGCTGGCTTCGCCAAGTCCCGGCGAAGTTCCAAAAAAGTGCCTTCCGAAACTGAAGTAGACACTCCGGAAGAAGCGGAGCAGATTGTCTCAAGTTCATACCGCGAACGGCTTCTGCAAATCATCAAGGCCTTACCACCCAGTGGGTTTGAGAAGCTCTGCCAACGTTTGCTGCGAGAAGCTGGATTCAAACAGGTAACAGTGACTGGTCGGTCGGGGGATCGTGGAATTGACGGCGTTGGAATTCTTCAGATCAACCCGTTTGTCAGTTTCCAAGTTTTGTTTCAATGTAAGAGATACGACGACGCCGTGAGCCCTTCTCACGTGCGAGACTTTCGGGGAGCGATGGAAGGGCGTACAGACAAGGGGATAATCATCACCACCGGCACATTTACGTCTGAAGCCAAGAAAGAAGCCTTTCGCGACGGCGCTAAACCTATTGAGCTGGTTGACGGCCAAAAGCTCATCGAGATGTTTGAGTCATTAGAGCTTGGGCTAAAGCCAACTAAAGCCTTCGAGGTGGACGATGATTTTTTCAATGAATTTCGAAAAACTTGAGTATGCGAATTTTAGGCATTGACCACGGGACAAAGCGAATCGGGCTGGCGATCAGCGATGAGCTGGGAATCATCGCGCAGCCGCTGGAATTTGTCCCGGCTGAGCCGTTCAACAAATTTCTGGAGCGGTTGAAGGAGATCATTCACCAGAAGCAGGTGGAACTGTTGCTGGTGGGGATGCCGCGCAACATGGATGGCAGTTACGGGCCGGCGGCATTGAAGGTGGAGGAGTTTGTGGCGGCGGTGAAGGCGGCGGTGGTGGTCCCTGTCAAGATGTGGGACGAGCGGCTGACTTCGGCTCAGGCGAACCGGTTTTTGATCGAGGGAAATGTGCGGCGGGAGAAGCGGAAGGAGAAGGTGGACAAGACGGCGGCGGCGATTTTGTTGCAAAGTTACCTGGACAGTTCCGGGGGAGGGGCGCTTTAGAACCGGTTGACACTAATGAAAGACGCCTTGTGGATGCATTGAAATTCAAACTGACGATTGCGTACGAGGGGACGAATTACGCGGGGTGGCAGGTGCAAAAAAGCGGCGTGGGCGTGCAACAGCGGGTGGAGGAGGCGTTGCAAAAATTGTTTCCGGGGGTGGGGCGCATTCACAGTTCCAGCCGGACGGACACCGGCGTGCATGCGCTGGGGATGGTGGCGCATGTGGAGATCCCGCGCGGAGAATTCAAAATGGCGGACGCCAAGCTGGCGCTCGCCATCAACGCGCATCTGCCGGAAGACATCCGGGTAGTGGAGGCGCGACGGTGCGCGGGGGATTTCCATGCGCGATTCGACGCGGCGGGCAAGCAATATCGCTATTACATCTGGAACCATCCGGCGATGAACCCGTTGTTGCGCCGCCAGGCGTGGCAAGTCCCGCGGAAACTGGATTTGAAGGCGATGCGGCAGGCGGCGCAGGGTTTTTTGGGGACGCACGATTTCAAATCATTTGCCGCGAGCCGGAATTATGAAGTGGAATCGACGGTGCGGACGATAAGGCGGTGCGACATCAGACGAAGCGGCGCGTTGTTGACGTTCATTATTGAGGGGGACGGCTTTCTCTACAAGATGTGCCGGGGCATGGTGGGAACGCTGGCGCAGGTGGGCCAGGGAAAGATTGCGGCCGGGGAGATCAAACGGATTTTGGGGAGCCGGGACCGGCGCGTGGCGGGAATGACGGCGCCGGCGTGGGGTTTGGTGTTGTGGAAGGTTTTTTATAAAAACCGGGGGACGAAAGCGAGGCCGGCGTGAACATTGTTTTGATTGAGCCGGAGATTCCACCGAACACGGGGAACGTGGCACGGCTTTGCGCGGCAACAAGAACCCGGTTGCACCTGATCGAGCCCCTGGGTTTTGAGTTGAACGACCGGCAGCTCAAACGGGCGGGGATGGATTACTGGCGGCAGGTCGAGTGGCATCGGTGGCCAAACTGGGGGGCATTCCGGGGAAAAATTCCGCCGGACGCGCGGTTGTGGTTCGTGGAGTCCAACGGGCCGCGGCGTTATTCCGAAGCGCGCTTTGAGGCGGAGGATTACCTGGTGTTCGGGCGTGAGACGGCGGGGTTGCCCAGGAGGTTGCTGGAGGAAAACCGCGACCGATGGCTCAGGATAGCGATGTTTAATGAAGCGTCGCGGTCGCTGAATTTATCGAACTGCGCGGCGATTGTTTTGTATGAGGCATTGCGGCAACAGGGGTTTGAGGGGGAAATATGAGGCGAACGCGCGGCCAATCAGGGCATGGCATCACGGTACAAAAAAAGACTTGGGAAATGTCCCAAGTCTTCGAGTTAACTCTGAGATATTGCTCGATCTTACTTCAACACGTGGTTGACAGCATCGATCTTGCAAACGGGAGCTGTCTGCACGTCACCGATCGTGTAGCTCGTCGCGAAGGTGGCAGACGAATCCGCCGGGCAGCTCGCGAGCGTGCCAAGATTACCACGACCCATGTAGGGCTGGATGTCCGTGGCCTGCGGGGAGGCGTTGGTGGCAGCCTTGTTTTCCAAGGCCCATTGCTGTTTGGCACCGTCAATCTGACGGAGGTTGTTGATGCAGGCGTTTTTCTGCGAGGTGGTGCGGGCGCGCACGAAGTTGGGAATCGCGATGGCGGCCAACAGACCGATAATGGCCACAACGATCATGATTTCCACCAGCGTGAAGCCCTGTTTGCGGGATTTATTCTGTTTCATAACTATATTGCCTTTTTCTGCGTGACGGCCTGAACGGAACAGTGGGCGGGTTAATATGATTTCTAAACGTTCATGATTGCCAACTGCGAGCCGCTTGCCTCCAAGAAGCAGCCTACGTGCCAGCAGGCGTGTCCAGAAGCGATGCTTTCCAACGCCGCTTTGAGGCTGTTTTCAATGAAAATGGCGCTCCGTACTGGCGAATTCCCGCCGAAAAGGCACTGTTACCCAACGCAACTGTCCATTAATACCAGACACTGTCCCGTCCCTGGGCACAAATGGACACAAGGCTACTCCTTCGCTCCATTCTCCCTCAGTAATTTGGCCAGCTCCACGTGCTCGTTGGTCTCCGCGTAATACAACGCCGACTTGCTGCTGTAATCCTTGCAATGAACATCCGCGCCACGGCTCAACAACATTTTAACCGCCGGCACCTGGCCACAAATCGCCGCCATGATCAACGGAGTGCGCCCGGGATAATTTCTCCGGTTCACGTCCGCCCGGTTGTTCAGCAGCAATTCCACCATGTGCGCGTGGCCCACCCGGCAGGCGATGTGCAGCGGCGTCACCCCGTGTTTGTCGAACGCGTCCACGCGCGCCTTGTGCCCGATCAGCAACTCGGCAATCGGCTCGTGCCCCGAAATCGCCGCATGGTGCAATGCCGTCCAGCCGCCCTTGTCCCCGGCGTTGACGTCGGCATGATTCGCAATCAACACTTCCGCCACGCTTTTCTGTCCGTACGCCGCCGCGGCAAACAATGGCGGCGCTCCGATCTTGTCGCGCGCGTTCACATCCGCACCGTGCGCCAGGAGGATGCTGACCACCCGGTTGTGGCCGTAGTTGGCCGCCTGATAAATCGGCGTCTGTCCCTTGCTTTCCTGCGCGTTCACATCCGCACCGTGCTTCAACAATAATTCCACCACGTCCTTGTGTCCGAAGTTCGACGCCAGATGCAACGGCGTGATTTGCCACCGGTTCGCCGCGTTCACCTTTGCCCCCTTGGACAACAGCAGCAGCGCCACGTCCTCGAATCCGTAATACGACGCCATCTGCAACGGGGTCTGGAACTTTTCGTCCGTCGTGTTCGGGTCCGCTCCGTTCTCGATCAGCAGCGTCACCACTTCCACGGAACCGCCCCGCGCCGCCAGTTGCAGCGCCGTCCGCTGTTTCTCGTCGCGGGCATGCACCAGGTCCGGCTTGTCCTTGATAAGGGCGCGCGCCGCCTCCACGTTCCGTTTTACCGTGGCTTCATGAAGTTCTGTCATCGCTCTGCTCAATGGGTGCTAGGTTGATCGTGATTAATATTGTATACGGGCGATTTTTGCAACTGGATTGCGCGCGAAATAATGTGTTTTCCTCATGATATGCCCATTGGAGGTTGCGAAATCAACCCCCGCTTGCGCAACAACGCCTCCATCGCCCGGTCCATCATCAACTCCGCCAGCGGCACGGTCGCTTCATCGAGCGCCGCGGTGGCCGCCTGCAGTCTTGGCGTGTCGCCGGCCCCGGTCTCCGGGTTTTCCGTGCCCAACGCCGCCTCCACCCCGGCCAACGCCGCCTCCACCTGTTCCCGCCGGCCCGCCTCAAGCTCCGGCCCGCAATCCGCCAGTCCCTTGCGCGTCGCCGCCACCGTCTCCCTCGCCCGCAGCACCGCTTCAATCCACCGCCGCGCCGCCAGGTCCTCGAACGCGTGCTCCACCGATTCCTCCACCATCCGCTGCACCTCCGCGTCGTCCACGTCCACCGCCGATTTCATTTCCACCACCCGCTCCCGCCCCGTCTTCGTGTCCCGCGCCAGCACGTGCAGAATCCCGCTCGCGTCAATCTCGAACTGCACCCCGATCCGCGGCACGCCCCTCGGCGCCGGCTCGAAATCAATCGTAAACCTCCCCAGGCTCCAGTTGTCCTTCGCCCGTTCCCGTTCCCCCTGCAACACGTGAATCAGCATCTTCTTCTGCTCGTCCACCGCCGTCGTGAACATCTCCCCCGCCTTCACCGGTATCGTCGAGTTCCGGTGAATGATCACGTTCATCAACCCGCCAAATGTCTCAATCCCCAGCGACAGCGGCGTCACGTCCAATAACAGCATGTTCGCAAATCCGCCCGATAATATCTCCGCCTGGATCGCCGCCCCCAGCGCCACCGCCTCGTCCGGGTTTTGCGACGTGTTCAACATCGGCCCCGCCGGTCGATGATACTCCACCCCGAGCCGGATGCCTCCCCTGGCCTCTTCAAACTCCGCGCAGCCAAAAATCTCCGCCACCATCTGCCGCACCAATGGCATTCGCGTCTGGCCTCCCACCAGAATCACCTGGTCAAGCGCCTTCGCCTCCACCTGCGCGTCCGCCAGTGCCCGCAAACAATGCTCCCGCGTCCGCGCAATGATGTCCCGCGTCAGGCCCTCCAGTTCCGCTCGCGTCAACCGCAATTGAAAACTGAAATCCGGCGTCAGGAACGGCAGCGCAATCTCCACCTCCGTTTCCGATGACAATTTAATCTTCGCCTGCTCCGCCGCCTCCCGGATGCGCGAAAGCATCGGCAAATCGCCCGCCGCGTCCGGCCCGCCGGCGGATTTTATCCGCGCCGCCAGAAAATCAATCACCCGCCGGTCCAGATCATCGCCGCCCAGCCGCGTGTTCCCGTTCGTCGCCAGCACCTGGAACACGCCCGCGTTCAACTCCAGGATCGACAGGTCAAACGTCCCCCCGCCCAGATCATAGACCGCAATCCGCGCGTGCTCCTTCAACTTGTCCAGCCCGTACGCCAGCGCCGCCGCCGTCGGCTCGTTCACAATCCGCTCCACCGTGAACCCCGCCAGTTCCCCCGCCTTCTTCGTCGCGTTGCGCTGCGCGTCGTTGAAATACGCCGGTACCGTGATCACCGCCCGCGTCACCGGCTCGTTGAAATACGCCTCCGCGTCCCGCTTGAGCTTCTTCAAAATCTCCGCCGAAATCTCCTCCGGCGTATAATCCCGCCCATGAACGCCCACGCTCACCGGCCCCGCGCCCTCGCCCCGCACCGGATACGTCACCAGCATCTCCTCCTTTTCAATCTCGTTCCCGCGCCGCCCCATGAACCGCTTGATCGAATACACCGTCTCCGCCGGCTTCACCACCCGCACCCGGTTAGCCTTCTCTCCCACAATCGGCTCGCTGTCCGGCCCCGGAAAATGCGCCACCGATGGCGTCAACCGACGCCCCTCCCCATCCGCTATCACCAGCGGAATCCCCGAATCCACCGTCGCCACCAGTGAATTCGTCGTTCCCAAATCAATCCCCACAATCTTGCTCATAAACTCAATCCTGCCATGGAGTCAGCCCGGAGGAAAGCCGCCTTTGATGGCGTTAATCCGCTCTGCTGCGCCTGCATTTGATGATCGCGAGTGTCCCGCCCCGGACCGCGGCATTCATGCCGCTTCAATGTCGAATCTTCGGTGGCGTTCGGCTGCATTGGGGCCGACCGCGCAACGAGCCAGTGCTCTTTTTGGGGATCACGGGCGTCTCGCCCGCCGCTGCCGGCATCCCGCCGACCGCTCTCCTTTGGCCGCGGCGGCCAAATCGGTATGTAAGCCGGATGCGCCTTCTTCTTCATCGTTCGCCGCCAATGCCTCAAACACTCCCGCGCCAGCCAGTTCTCCGCCTTCCTCCGCTCCACCCACACCCTCGTCGCCATGTGCTTCTCCCTCCGCGCCGCAAGCAACACCCTCACCAGCCTCACCACCACCTTGTGATTGATATCCTTCAGCGGCTGGTCCATTTCCTCCCACGCCAGAACCGCTATCCTTTGCAACAATACCTTATATGCCTCCGCCGGACTCAACTTCGGCTCCAACGCCATCCGCTCCTCCCTCTGTACTTTCGCAAACCGATCCGCACTAACCCGTTCATAATACCGTCCCACACTGCTCTTGCTCACCTTTAACCCAAACTCTTTGAAACAACCCTCCACGACCTCTTCATAAGTAAAACCCTCTTCAAACAGCCAGGCATCGACCTTAACCCTTTGTGCCGCAGGCAATCCCCTCAACTTCGAGTCACATCTTATCTTCCGCCTCATATCATTTCACCTTCCCCACCTTGGTCCCAAGCTCCGCTTGGTCTGCAAAACCAATTTCATGACCTTCCCAGAAAAGCCTCACATGCTCTATACGCGGGAAATCAACCACTTGCGTCGATTTATGTGGGAAAAGGCGGGTTAAGGCGGTCTCGAAGTGGGGAAAGCCGGTCACTAAACGGTAAAAGCTGCACCATTTTCCGACCTCTTGCCCACCTTTGGCCGTATCGGGCCGTCCGCCCATCACTCCCATACTGCACCGCTCCAATTTCTTCCCATCTGTGTTCAATCCGTGTTTCATCCGTGGCTCAACAATTGTCTGATTGGATTTTCAAGGCACAACGCCGCCTCCCGTACACGGGAAGCCAAACTCTCCCTTGGGACGTTCTCCTCGTCCTTACGACCGACGCCATCACCGTAGCACACCATCCCTCGAAATCAAGCGTCGAACGCTGAAAATACCCCCGTGGCTGCATCCGTGAAATTCCTTGTCGGATTTCCCCCACCGTCGGCGATATACTATTGAAAATGAGCGATACCGACCTCCAATTGCTCGCGCGCTATGCCCGCGACCGCGCCGAAGACGCCTTCGCCGAAATCGTCCGCCGCCACCTCGACCTCGTCCATTCCGCCGCGCTCCGCCAGGTCCGCTCCCCCCAACTCGCCGAGGAAGTCGCCCAATCCGTTTTCACCGACCTCGCCCGCAACTCGCGCCGCCTTGCGCCCGATACCATCCTCACCGCGTGGCTCTATCAAGTCACCCGCCGCACCGCCATTGATGTCGTCCGCCGCGAAGCCCGCCGACAGTTGCGCGAACAAATCGCCACCGAGATGAATGCCATGAACGCCACCACCGCCGATTGGACGCACATCGAACCCCTCCTCGACGAAGCCATGCACGCGCTCGACGAGACCGACCGCGCCGCCGTCCTGCTCCGCTACTTCGAGAACAAATCCCTCCGCGAAGTCGGCGCCACGCTCGGCACGTCCGACGACGCCGCGCAAAAACGCGTCAGCCGCGCCGTCGAGCGCCTGCGTGAGTTTTTCACCAAACGCGGCGTCACCGTCGGCGCGGGCGGGCTTGCCATCGTCATCTCCGCCAACGCCGTCCAGGCCGCCCCCGCCGGACTGGCCATCACCATTTCCGCCGCCGCCGCGCTCGCCGGGACAACCATCGCCACCACTGCCACCGCGACCAAGGCCATTGCCATGACTACGCTTCAAAAAACTCTCATTGCCACGACGCTTGCCGTCGTCGCTGGATCCGGGATTTACGAGGCCCATCAGGCTTCAAACCTCGGCGTCCAGGTTCAAACCCTCCAGCAACAGCAAGCGCCGCTGGCTGAACAAATCCAGCAATTGCAACGCGAACGGGACGAGGCCAGGCGCAGTCTGCTGGCACTCGCCGACGCTATCAACGCCTTGAAAGGAAATTCCAGTGAACTGCTGAAACTTCGCGGGGAAGTGGCCCGGCTGCGTGGAGAAGCGAATGCAGCGAACGACCCCTTCGTGCAACAAGCCCTGACTTGGAAAGCCAAATTAGTCAAACTCGTAAAACTTTTTGAAGATCGTCCCGAGCAACGGATTCCCGAATTGGCGTTGGTGAATGACGATCAGTGGTTCTCGATCGCCAAAGATTCGGATCTGGATACTGAATCTGGCATCCGCAATGCATTGAGCAGCTTGAGGAGCATCGCCGAGCAAAATTTTGCCAGCATGGCGCAGGTGGCCGTGGCAAAATTTGCTCAGGCAAACGACAAACAATTCCCAACTGAACTTTCGCAATTGCAGTCCTACTTCGATTCGCCGGTGGACGACGCAATTCTCCAACGCTGGAAAATCCTTCCCGCGGGAGCCACCATTCCTGGAATTGGGGGTGAAGGTCCATTGATAACGGAAAAGGCCGCGGTGGATGAGTTGTTCGACCGGCGCTATGGCGTTATGACAAGCGGCTACGGCGTCACGGATTTCCTTAGCTCGGAAATTCAAGACATCATAACGCCGGTCTACCAGGCGTATAACGCAGCAAATAATGAAACATCTCATTATGATCCTTCTCAATTGCTGCCTTATGCGACCACCCCCGAACAACAAGCCGCCGTCCAAAAACTGATCCAGCAATATGCCGCAAAAAAAATAGACCACTAGTCCGCAGTTCAGAAATTTCTCCTGGCTATCGCCGCGATGTCGGGATGGTTTTCCCTTTCCCTGTCCGATTTGAGCTGCGGCGGCTACTATTGGGTAAGTGAACGACCAGACCGACCCACAATTGCTGCGCGCCTACGCGGAACACCGCTCCGAACCGGCGTTCGCCGAACTGGTGCGCCGTCACGTGGATTTCGTCTATTCCGCCGCGCGCCGCATGGTTTGTGATTCTCATCTCGCCGAGGACGTGACCCAGGCGGTGTTCATTGCTCTGGCAAAAAATGCCCCCCAACTCGCCAATCACCCGGTGCTGTCAGGCTGGTTGCACCGCACCGCACAGAACATCGCCGCACAAACCGTCCGCACCGACGTGCGCCGCCGCGTCCGCGAACAGGAGGCCGCCGCCATGAATGAACTGCTTGCCACCGAACCTGATGCCCTTTGGGAACAGATCGCGCCGCTCCTCGACGCCGCGCTGGGCGAGTTGAACGAAGGGGATCGCGACGCCCTGTTCCTGCGCTACTTTGAACGCAAATCCGCGCGGGAAATGGCGGAAATCCTCGGCACCAGCGATGACGCCGCGCAACAACGCGTCAGCCGCGCCACCGAACGCCTCCGCGAGTTCTTCGCCAAGCGCGGTGTCACTGTCGGCGCGGGCGGCCTTGCCGTCGTCATTTCCGCCAACGCCGTCCAGGCCGCCCCTGCCGGACTGGCCGTCGCGATTTCCACCGCCGTCGCGCTCGCCGGAACCACCATCGCCACCACCGTAACCAAGGCCATCGCCATGACTGCACTTCAAAAAACCATCGTCGCCGCCGTCATCGTCGCCGCCGTCGGCGCGGGAATCTACCAGGCCCGCGAGGCTTCGCGCCTCCGCGACCAGGTGCAGGAGCTCACCCAACAACAGCTCGACCAGCAATCCTTCCTGAGCAATCAAGTCCAGCAACTGCAGCTTGAACGCGACCGCGCCACCAACCAGCTCGCCGCGCTTTCCGCCGAGAACGCCGCCTTGAGGAAGAATCCCAACGAGGTGCTGAAACTTCGCGGTGAAGTCGGAAAATTGCGGCAGGAGAATACCACCATGGGCTCCAGCAGCGCGTTGAGCAAGGTCACCGCCAATCCAGAAGCGGTGAAAGCCTTACGTGAGCAGCAGAAAATGGGGATGGGCATGATCTACAAGGGCTTTGCCGACAAGGCGAAGCTTACGCCCGACCAGACCGAGAAGCTCAACGATCTGCTCGCGGATCATATCATGGCCAACGTTTCCAATGTCACCTCCATCCTTCATGACAAGCCGACGCTCGACCAGATGAACCAGACGTTCGCCGCGCAGGAAGCGGCGTTGCAGGATAAAGTGCAGGCGCTGATCGGCCCGGACGGCCTCGTGCAATACCAGGACTATACCAAAAACCTTCTCAGCACACTGAGCGCCGATCAATTCAAAGACATGTTGACCGGCACGGATGCCGAGAAGGCGCAGAAGTC
>Ga0207115_1073_pt1 | contig 13892 bp, 13 predicted proteins | sample Alteio_BWMinHeat_46_FD_153536 | JGI IMG/M metagenome (GOLD analysis project Ga0207115, IMG submission 153536) | Enriched cells from forest soil in Barre Woods Harvard Forest LTER site, Petersham, Massachusetts, United States -... | ecosystem: Environmental > Terrestrial > Soil > Temperate forest >...
GAAACAGATAGGTGGGGAATTCTTCTTTTCTTCATTTTTCAGCAATTATTGCATAAAAAAGCGATCTCCTCTATAGTTTTGTCCACTTCTTAACCTGAGTTTTGGGTTGTCTTCCTCGAAGTCAGAGAAGTTTACACCGCAGATCTTGGGATTTTCCGGTGAAGTAAATGGCCAAAGGCCCTTTACGAGTCGGAAAAGCACAAGAGATGCACGTAAACTTCCTGAATTTGAGGGGGAAAAACCCAAAACTCAGGTTCTTAAGTTGCCCGCGCCTGTTGCTCAATGGTAGAGCCGTAGCCTTCCAAGCTACTCGTGTCAGTTCGATTCTGATCAGGCGCTTTTCTCAAGACCGAAATTTCCCTCTTAGAGGGTGTTTACAGAGTCCGCATCAGCGACTTTTTGAGAGATTTTTTTGCGGTTTCTTCTATCGATTCGCAGGACATACTTGAATAAGTAGGCCAAGAATCGATCGAAGACAGAGTGAAAAAAGATTCAAAAAGCCGCCATACGGACTCTGTAAATACCCTCTATAAAGGGGAGATGCCGAGACGAGTTACGTAAAAAAAAACAAATTAAAACGTAGAGGGACAAGGCTTGACCACACAACAACAAAATCAGGAAATTTCCATTAAGGACCTGCTAGAAGCAGGAGCACATTTTGGCCACCAGAAGAGACGCTGGAATCCAAAAATGAGACGCTTTATTTTTGAAACGCGCAATGGTCTTTATATCATCGATCTTGCAAAAACCTTGCAACAGATCCGCATTGCAAAACAGGTGGTTGCAGAGACTGTAGCTGCTCGTAAATCTATTCTCTTTGTCGGGACCAAAAAGCAGGCTAAAACTGTCGTCCGCGAATGTGCCGAGGCTTGCGGTGAATTCTATGTGTGCGAAAGATGGTTAGGAGGAATGTTAACTAACATGGCAACCATCCGAAATTCCATTAAGACACTAGAAAAAATTGAGAAAAAGGTCTCTACAGGTGGTGAGGGTTTAACAAAAAAAGAGCTCTCTCTTCTTTCAAAAGATCAGATCAAATTGGAGCGCAACCTGTCAGGAATTCGTTCTATGCGTAAACTGCCTGGTCTTTTGATCGTCGTGGATCCGAGCCATGAACACATTGCCATTGCTGAGGCTGTTAAACTGGGAATTCCTGTGATGAGCCTTGTAGATACCAATTGCAATCCAGACCCTATTGATTATGTAATCCCTTGCAATGATGACGCTCTGAAGAGTGTAAAATTGATTCTTCAAGCGTTGACTCAATCCATTATCGACAAGAAAAATGCTCTTAATCTCTCCTTAGAAGATGAGGAGATGGAGGAGGGGGAAAAACCCTCATCTAAAGAGATGAAAGAGGAGGAGGTGGTATCATGACAGAGATTACTCCTCAGATGTTAAAGACCCTCCGAGAAAGAACAGGGGTCGGCATGAGCAAATGTAAAGAGGCTTTGACAGCTGCAAGCGGGGATATGGAGCTTGCCATCGAGAATCTTCGTAAAGCTGGAATTGCAACTGCGGTAAAAAAAGAGGGACGAGAGACCAAAGAGGGGGTGATTATTGCCTCCGAAAGCGCACAAAGCCTTGTCCTTGTCGAGGTAAATTGCGAGACCGATTTCGTAGTCAAAAATGAGCGTTTTCAAGAGTTTGTGACTGTTTTAGTCAAAGAGGCAGCTCTTATGCCCTCCTGTCTTGTCTCAGAGTTTCTTCTTCATAAATATCCGAAAGATCCCTCTTTGACCATCGATGAGTTTAGAGCGACTTTAGTGCAGGCGCTAGGGGAGAATATTCAGGTGAGACGTGTGGAATTTTTCCCCAAAAAGAAAAATGCCTCTCTTGCTCTCTATTCTCACGCAGGCGGAAAGTTGGTGACTCTTGTTGAAATCGAGGGAAGCTCTGCAGAAGAGGCTCTTGCGAAAGAGATTGCTATGCATGTTGCGGCAGAATCTCCAGAGTATCTTTCTCCTGAAGAGGTCCCCTCTCGCATCATCGCACATGAAAAAGAGATCGGGCGTGCTCAGGTTCAAAATAAACCAGCTAATGTCATCGATAAGATCGTTGAGGGGAAACTGAAAGCCTATTTCGACCAGGTCTGTCTTCTCAATCAACATTTTGTGAAAGAGCCCTCTCTCACTATCAGCGAGCTTGTCGCAAGAAGAGGGAAAGAGGTGGGGAAAACATTGAAGCTTACGCAATTTCTTCGCTGGAAAGTAGGTCAATAAGGAGAGATGAAAAATCTCTCCTTTTAATGGTCAGAGATTACGCTTGAATATAATAGTAATAAGGATCGCGTATCGCTTTATAGATAAGACCCATTTGAACGAACTTATGGGTTACAAATCCTAAATAGGTAACATTGTAGAATTCGTCATCTGTAGGACGTATATACCCCTCTTCACCTGGTGCGATTATTAACTTAACTTCCATCCCTGTAAAGTCTTCATCATTATGGAAATCAATAGAAATATAACGGCGCCCCTTAATGGACTCTTCTGGGGAACTCCTGGCTATTTTTGCATTAATGGCAGCTAAAAGAATAGAGGCAAATGTTCGGAGTTGTGCAGCTTTTTCGGCTGAATAAGGAGCAAAATCCATAGAATCGATATCACCAACTACAGGTTCATCTCCTCGGACTACCTCGGCTTTTGCATAATACAGCTGAAGCTTCTTCCCATCCTCTAATTCTGCTTTTCTTCGTTCATACGCCCTGTGAAACCTAGTTGTTTCTATTCCGTTTGCTTTAGCTATCGCTTCGACAATTAGACCTTGCCGTTCATTGACGCATCGTACTAAACCTTTCGTCTTCTCGCCTGTTCCACCAAACAGACCAATTTGTGGATCATCTATGTCTTCAAGGTCAATAAGAGCAAATCTCCGATTTCCATTTGTATCAAAGCTGTTATTCAAGATAGGGTTATTACGCCACGCAACGTCCCTATATCCTGTTTTGCAGATAAAAATAGCTAATTGACGAATTGTTTCATCTAAGCTATCAGCAAACTCTTCATAATACTGCTCTTGAGCGCTTTCATAAGGATTAATATCTAATTTTTGTTCAGCAATAATAACGTACTTTTCGCCTTTAATCGTAACAGTAAATAGTTTGACTCGTGGTATAACTAATAATCCTAATTGATAGGTTCGGCATACCTCAATGGCTGCGAGCGTTCTTTGATGGCGCTCGCGTACCGATGGATTATCATTAGGAGCCATTTTGAATATAATATCTGGAGCTGTATCTAAAGTAAATATTCGATGACCAAACTTACTAGCATAAAACTTTATCCCTCCCCGTTCACCTAGTGCCATTTCTAGAATGATTGCCATACTTGATTGAAGTTTCGCAATAGTCTCCTCTGAGATGAGAATAGCCTCCTCTTCCGCTATCTCACTTCTACTAACCTGAGTTGTGGGTTTGTCGGCTGTATGTAATTCTTCCTTTCTTTGAGCTGGTTTAGAAGGGATGAAATCTTCAAATGTTAGTGACGCATCAGTATTTATCTTACTTCTACTAACCTGAGTTGTGGGTTTGTCGGCTGTATGTAATTCTTCCTTTCTTTGAGCTGGTTTAGAAGGGATGAGATCTTCAGATGTTGGTGGCGCATCAGCATTTATTAGTGGTGCATCAGTATTTTCATATTCGACGTACTTGACTGATGCAGCTATTAGAACCAGTGTTCCACCTACTGAAATTTCAATCCATGCAGCTACGTGCCCCAATGAGCTCATTCCCGGCGTACCTCTTAATATGAGAATACCCCCGATAGCTACGATGGTTCCAATAGCTATTGCAGTAACTCTAAGTCTAATAGAAAGATCTGTCTGTTTACCCTGCGCACTTTGACAGAAGGGTAGGCCACAGGCAATGGAATGCACTTTACTCATAGGGCACCTATTGTACCATTTTCTGATTAAGAAAATGTTAAAATTCAATTTATCTAAAATTTAAAAATATATTTAATAAATTTGATTGGAAGGAGTGCATCTGTTGCATTTATTGCGAACATCCGATACCATCGGTGAAAAATTATGGGTAACTCCTCCTCTTTCATCTCTCCTTTTAAAAGAATTCTTCTTAAAATCTCTGGAGAGGCTCTTATGGGAAATCTTCCTTTCGGAGTTTCTCAGGATGCGGTCCATCTCGTTGCCGAAAAAATTCGTCACATTCATCTCCAAGGAATGGAAATCGGGATTGTTCTGGGAGGGGGCAATATCTTTCGAGGAATTCAGCAGGGCTCTTCTTGGGGTCTTCCGCGCAGTCCAGCCGATCAGATTGGAATGCTCGCCACGCTTATCAATGGAATCACACTCCAACAGGCTCTGATTCAGAAGGGCTGTCCGGTTGTAATCCTCTCTGCCATTGAATGTCCCTTAGTAGGAGAGACCTATCAGTGGGAAAAGGGGATGCGTTTTCTCAAAGAGGGTAAAATTGTTTTATTTGTAGGGGGGACTGGGCATCCCTATTTTACTACAGATACAGCCGCTGCTTTAAGGGCGTGTGAAATAGAGGCCGATCTTTTCCTAAAAGGCACTACGAAAGTAGATGGAGTATATGATCAAGACCCAAGACAAAATAAGCATGCGAAAAAATATGATCAAATCACTTATAAAGAGGTTTTAGATCAACGGCTGGGAATTTTAGATTTAACAGCGGTTACGCTCTGTATGACGGCAGCTATTCCGATCCGCGTATTCAATTTTCTTTCGGAATCTTTGTTGGATGCTGTTTCGGAAGCGCCTATTGGAACTATAATCAGGGGTTGATATGGATGTTTTAGATGAGACAAACAAGAAGATGCAAGCGGCCGTTGACCATTTTAAGCAGGAGCTTAAAGGGTTAAGGACAGGAAGAGCGAACCCTGCGCTTGTAGAAAACGTGATGGTCGAGGTGTATGGGACTAAGATGCGTCTACACGACATGGCCTCTATCTCTGTTCCTGAGTCCAGAAAACTTTTGATTGCCCCTTTTGATGCTCAGAATGTACATGCCATTGCCAAAGGGATTGAGGCTGCTAATCTCAATTTACGAGCGGTAGTTGAGGGAAATGTTCTGCGCATTCTCATTCCTGAAATGTCAGAGGCGATTCGAAAAGACATGGTGAAAGAGGCGCACCGTAAATGTGAAGAGACTAAAATTAGTATTCGTAATATCCGACGTGATGCCAACGAAAAAATTAAAAAATTGAAGGCGAATGGAGATATTCCTGAGGATCTTATGAAAAAGCAAGAGAAGAAGATTCAGGAAGCAACGGATAAATTTTGTAAGGTGACGGACGAGTTGGCGCAGCAAAAGGAAAAAGAAATCCTGACCGTGTAGATTTCGTTGTGATAAATTGTGTAGGGAGTTAAAATGGCTTCCTCTTTTGGCCCCATCGTCTAGCCCGGCCTAGGACACCGGATTTTCATTCCGATAACAGGGGTTCGAATCCCCTTGGGGTCATTATATTGAAGGGAGTTATCTCTCTTATTTTACTTGGGTCTTTAGCTCAGTTGGTTAGAGCACCTCACTTTTAATGAGGGGGTCGATGGTTCGAGTCCATCAAGACCCAATTCGTTGGATGGCCCTTGATCTAGCTGAGCATGAAAAATGGCTCCGCAGCTCCAGGGCCCACTTTTTATTTCCCATAGAATGCCGTTTCTTTTTGAAAAAAAGAAAGAAATCGACTTTGACATTTTGTATTAACTGATATTGACAACAGAACTTGATTTTTTTTCAAAAAGGCGCACTGGATGGCTGTTCACTCATTTGATCCCACAGATATACGTACCTACCCTGAAGTAAGAGATCCTCTCGTCAAGTTCCGCTATCTTGGCTGCGCTCTTGTCATTCTAGAGGGATTTGCTTACCTTAAAAGTTATCTGTCTCGTGATAATGAGACTCTATTTGATCATTGCAAACCTACGCTCTCTTGTTTGTTAATAGGAACGATGAGCCTAGAGGTAGCTAAAGTATCTGGATTGTGGTTATACCGCCGTTGGCATCAGCCTAAACAGGGGCCCCACTTGCACTGAGCAAAAGTTGTGGCTACATTTGCAAGAGCAACAAGCAAAATCATACAAGAGGCAAAACGGCACCAACCATTCATCATCTGCCCCTTTCCATGAGACTTTTCTCGTTTATTAAAAATAATCATAAGCAGTGCAATGTAAGTGACCACACAGACAAAAACAATAAAAGACCATGTATACAGACTCAGTCCAAAAACAGGCGTCCCATAGGCGGGAAATTGGGGACATACATGAAGAAAAATATGTCTTAAAGCAACAAATCCCCCCATAAGAGCCGACAGCAACGAGAGACCATAATGAGAGGTACTGACCCCAAACTTCATATTCATTAAAGCACCCGTTGCAACCCCTAACATCCCCAATCTTTGTAACATACAAAGTGGGCAAGGCTGCTCATGAAGAAAAATTTGCACACTAAATGCAGATAACAGCACTCCTGCCAAAATAAGGACCATCAGAGCATTAAGATTTTTTTCCCACATCCGCTCTTACCAGTTAATTTTCAATTCGTTTGTTGCATGATGCCCTAACATCAACCAACAACAAAAAATTCCAAAAAGAAGCAACCCTATCGCCCATTTTCTTTTTCCGCAAAAAACAGCGACCATTGCTCCTGACATAATAAAAAAAATAATTGCCATGCTTTCCATATAGCTAAAGTGAATTTTGACTGCAAATATTCTGTGGCATAAGTAAGATCATTTTTTTAGAGGAAACAAAAACATGGCTGATCGCCCCTTAGATTGTACAGAATGCAAACGTCCTTTAGCTGTCTGTTACACAGAAATCGTAGATAACAAGATGACGCGTACTGTTATGTGCGCCAGCTGCCCCCATTTAGAAAAACGACTCTATGGAATTTTTCATAAGGTGGATAGTCAGAAGGAGCATATGGGGACAGCTTTAGCATGTGGAAATTGTGGCGTCTCTTTAGACGCCATTCGGATGGGCCACCTTTTAGGCTGTGGAGAATGTTACTCCGTATTTGGAGAAACATTGACTGACGAACTTTTGAAAGAAAATCGCATTTCACGTCATCTCACCTCAAATAAAAAGACCCAACCTCTTCATATTGGACGTGCTCCCGGAGAGGTAACAGAAATCAGTCCTACTTTAAAACTCATCGCTCTTAATGAAGCACTTGATGAAACCCTGATTCGAGAAGACTATGAACAAGCAGCTCTCTTACGAGATCAAATTCGAGAGATAAAAGAAAAGGCTGATAATGACCAAGAAAAATGAATCTGATCCTCTTTACCAATTGAAGAACCCCTGGGAAAAGCAGACGCATAACGTTTGGTTGGCCTCTACCCTCTCTCTTTCCCGTAACCTCTCTAAATTCAAATTTCCCAATAAATTGGATAAGGACAAAGAGCAGCAAATCATTACTCTTTTATACGACAGTCTCAAAGAGTCTCCAGAAATCAACCATCCTCTTCTCTACCACTCAGAGAAAATGACCCCCCTCCAAAAAGAATTTCTTCTAGAACATTTTATGATTCTAGATAACTTTTATCAAGCACATGGGGGAGAAGGATTTGTATTTGATGATTCGGGAGAATTTCTTGCTGTTTTTAATCTTCAGGATCATATCCAACTTAATATGATAGATATGCAGCAAGATATTGAAAAAACGTGGAATCGTTTAGCGCGTATTGAGACTTATATGGGGAGGTCCAATGATTTTGCTTATCATCCCCGTTTTGGTTTTTTGACCTCCAATCCCCGTCAAGCAGGAACAGGACTCTCTATTGCTCTTTATCTTCATATTCCTGCTATTATTCAGACGGGAGAGTTGGCTGAATTACTTGAAAGAGAAAAAGATGAGGAGGTGGAGGCGATAGGGCTGCAGGGGAAAACGACTGAAATGATTGGGGATATTTTAGTTGCGCACAATACCTGTACGCTTGGATTAACGGAGGAGTACATTCTGACAGCGATGAGGATGTGGGCGACACGAGCGGTTGTGACTGAGATCAATATCAGAAAAAAGATTCAGGAGGGGGATAACGAGCAGATTAAAAATAGGGTGACACGGGCGCTTGGGTTATTGACACATGCTTATCAGCTTGAAGTTATTGAAGCTCTTAATTCCTTGAGTCTTGTTAAGTTAGGCTTAGAGCTGGGTTGGATAAGAGCGCCCATGGGTATGAATATGAATCAGATTTTTTTCAATTGTCGCAGAGCACATCTCATGAATTTGATAGAGGACAATGTAGAGGTTCCGGAATTACCGAAGAGGCGAGCGGAGTATTTGAAGGGGATTGCGCAGCAGCTTACCCTTACGATTTAGCGGGAGTTGCCGTCAACTTTTTAAGAGTTATTTCGAGAAAGCTGCCTTTAGAGTATATATCCATTATCTTTTGCCTCTCTCTATGATATTTTTTTATGATGCCCTTAGTTTCCTGATTTGAAAACGAAACGAAACAGGGCAGCATAAGTCCATGCAAGTTGTCAACTTGCATGCTTGCTAATGGTGGAGGAGCTGTTTTTTTCTCCTTTGAAAAATACTTTTCAAATCCCTCTGCATTATCTTTGCCATAGCCTAGAAGAAGGCCAAATAGTGTCTGACTCTTATTCAATCCAACCGTAAAAAAATCGTCTGAAGAGACAATATGGTTGAAGATTTCATTGGTCGACAGGGTTTGACCTATTTTTTCTTGAAAAAGTGTTAAGTGAGTTTCAATGATTTTTATAAAATTCACCTTATTAATTAGAATAATCTCAAACCAAGTTTCTTTATTTTGCACGAAAAATAAATACTCTTCCATTGGAAAAAGATATTGATATTTCTCCCAGGTTTTCCACCATGACTCTAGTTCAAAAAGAGGAGATGAATACAGCTCTTTATATGATATAGGAGTGGTCTTATCGTATCCTATTATGGACATTGGTTTAGAACCAAATAATACATAAGCAAATCCCTCATCTAAAATAAGATAAGATAAAAAATTTTCAATTCTATCCATTTCTTTTTTAGGAACTTGGGATAGATCTGCGATTGCAAAAATTTGCTGTGAACATAACAAGAGCGACAGAAAAATAGGGATAAGGAACCCAGAAAATTTCATCTAAATATCTGTACTCATATAACCCTACCCTTTTGTAGGGCAAGCAGAATTGCTACATGTTCCCCAGGGAGTCAGCGGCCAATGACATATGGAACATTGCCCCCATTTGAATGCATTACGACGTACGAATACACCATACTCATCGCATTCTACAAAAGTTACGGGAATAAGTTGCTCTCCAAAGCAAAGAAAAATTTCCTGCGATGAGACGAAAACAGTGCCAGATTTCACGTAATATTTATCATCAGAAACTGTCTCAAATTGGTTTTCAAATGTATTTATGGAGCAGTCGTTACTACAAGCGAAAGATGTATGTGCACAAAAACAAGTCAAGCACACGCACATCAACATAAAAAAATTAAAAAATTTGCCTATCATTTTACCATTTCCTCCAAGCTTAGAAATAAAGAAAGGTTTAAGATGTTGATATCAGAAAAAAATTACAACAAAAAAAATAGAGAGTAGGTATTTTTTTGCATACTGACTTATGATGAAAGGAGATCCGTAACAATAGCCACTCGTGCAAGACTAACAGTTGACATGTCATCTGAGGAACACATGCTCTTAAAGGTGATGAACGATTAAACCGAAGGGCAATCTGTATAGCCGAAATTACGAAGACTTTGCGACAGCCATATCCACTACAAATAACCCTTTCTGCTTATACGCAAGGTAAACTACACTAATAATATGCGGAATCAGTACCGGCACTAAAAGATAATCCACAAAAGACCAAACCGCCGCAACATCCGAAACAGAACCTACATAAATCAATACCGCTATTACAAGATAATAGGCCTTTATAAAACGATTCTTGGTAAGATAGGAAAAACACTGCCCCCCATTAAAGCTATTACCCAAAATAGTCCCAAACGCAAATAAAAAAGCACTGATCACCACAATGATAATCCCTAGATAGGCAAATTGATTATAAAATGAGGCCGCAACCATATTAATCCCCAAAGAAAGCGAAGAGTCAAGCCAAGTCGCCGTAATCAGGGTCACTAAACTGGATAAGATACAGATGAAACCCGCAGAATAGGTGGAGATCATCGCCAAAATCCCCTGGTCATAGGGATCTTTGGTCTGAGCCATCGAATGGGGAATCGTCTGCGTCCCCACCCCCGCCTCATTCCCATGCAACCCCTTGAAAATACCCCAACGAAGCGCAGAAACAATCCCCCCTACCGTAATCCCTGTCGCAAAGGTTTGAGGTCTAAATGCAGAAGAGACAATCATGTTAAAAATAGCCGGCAACTCAGCTGCATGCGTACACACAATCCATAAAGCTCCTGTCACATAAACTCCAAACATCGCAGGAACAAGTTTTGCAGAAAAATTTGCAATCCGCGTAATCCCCCCAACCAAAATAATCGTCACAAAAATAGCTAGAAAAAGACCGGAAATCCAATTGGAAACACGTATAGATCCCAATAGAGGAGAGTTTAAAATTTCACCTAATTGGTTCGCTTGAGCAGCTGACCAACCCAGCAGAAGAATAACTGCAAAAAAAGCATACCATTTAGCTAGAAAAGGGCTAATTTCATCCTGTAAATATTGCATGGGCCCCCCCGCAACTCCGCTCTTTGGATTGTGCTTACGGTAGGAAAGAGCAAGTGTCACCTCAGTAAAATTCACAGCCGCCCCTAAAACTGTTGCTATAAAAAATCCAATCACTGCCCCAGGTCCCCCTAGTCGAATGGCTATAGCAGGAGAAACAATCGTAGAAATCCCAATGGTTGTAGACATCGCTGTCAAAAGAGCACGGTGCGCCTGAATGGTCCCCTGCCCCTCTAAACCCTTTTTTGATTTAAAAAGAAGAGAAAAAAAAAGCTGAAGCATATAGGGAATTTTTCGAAATTGAATGAAGCGTGTCTTAATAGAAAGCCAGAGGCTCGCCCCTACAACAATGGGGGTCGTTAAAAAAAGAAAAATATCTCCAAGCGATTTAAATAGTTCCATAATTCTCGCGAGAGGATAGCTTATTGAGTTGTAAATTTCAATAGTAGACCTCTTTCAAAAATGATCTGGCATCATAAAATGGACCTTTTCTTTTCTGTTCTTCAATCCATTCTTGCCCTACCTATTCAGGTATGTGCTGCGAATGGATTAAAAAACAGAAAAGAAAATCTCTCATTTTTTGAGCCCAATCAATTTCGAAAGAGGTCTAGTCTAAAACGTGTATTTCAACATGAAAAGGGGAAAGAGCTGCTCGCGTTGAGTGATTTTCTGAGAAAACTGGGCATAAAGATTTTCATTATAGCTCTTAGCTGCAAGTCCTGCTCCATATATGCCTCCAAAATACCACCCCCCCTCCAAACTCAGCGTAATGGCCCCTGCAGCCTGATAACCATGTATAAAAAACTGTGTGGCCGCAGCAATAAAAAGAGCATTCACCATAAAAGAGGTCACCGCACTCTCCTTTAATCCTACATACCAGTAACCCGCTCCGGGAAATACCGCATTTAAAATCTGCGCTTTATTAATAGACTTGGCCCCCTGTTCATAACTTGAAACAATTTTTTCAAAATAGGCATGATCACAACTGTTCTGCGCTTCCATCCGAAGAGCCGCCATATCAGCCTTTTTAAGAGCAGTCAAAAGAGCTAATTTTTTTGCTTTTTCTGGCTCTTTTTCCTCAATCAGTTTTCCTATTTGAGCCGCATGATCACATTTTCCTAGCTGCTCGTAACTATCATAAAGAATGAGCAGTAAATCGGAAAATGCGGGGAAGGAACTATCTGTAGAGGCTAAATCCGTTGACTCTACAATATAGATGGTCTCTGTATACTTCTTGCCTAAATAATAACTGAGCATCTCAGCATATTCTATTTCTAGACGCCGTTCTTTCAATGTTGCAGGAATAAAAAAAAGGGCTCTTTTAAATCCTGTGATCGCGCGATAAAGATCAAAATCTTCTGCAAAAGCAAGAGCGATTTGATATTCTTTCCCCCAATCACTATGGCTCTCCTCTTCTGTAAGAGGTAAAAAAGGGGAGACAGAAAAACAGGTAGGAAGAGAGAGATGGCCTCTCTTCTCTCTAAAAACCTCCTTGGGATGGGGAGGGGCACAGATGGGAGGTTGCAGCTCCCGGCTCACTCTCCCACAGGAGGAGATACTCAATATTAAAAACAGTAGAATGCACTTTTTCATCTTCAATTAGGAGGACATTCAGGAGGTGGATAGGTCTCACATTCAGGAGCTGTCTTAATCCCACAATCTGTCATAGAACAGGGGGAGCTCTCCCAGTTGTAATCATAACCCTCTTGATTGGTCACTTTAATCCCCTCTTGAATGTTTGAAATCACCTTAGGTCGAATAAACATAATGAAATTTCTCTTGGAACGCTGCTCAATCGTACGAGAAAAAGTAGGCCCAATGCAAGGAAGCGTCCCTAAACAGGGAATGCCTGAACGGACATAAATAGTGTTATCACGAATATGACCACTCATAACTAAAAAGGTCCCATCGGGAACATGCACACGGGTGGTTGCCAAAATCTTTGTCGTCGTAGGCGTTAAATTTCCTGCTGCAGAGGTCACATCCGAAATACTTTGGTTGATCTGAAGGGTCACCACATTATCTGGGGCAATCGTAGGAGTGACCTGTAATTCAATCCCAATATCCTCATATTGAATATTCTGTGTGACAGAACCTGTTTGTTGAATGACCGTACTTGTTGTCTGATAGGGAATGTTGTTTCCTACAAAGAAGTCTGCTGATTGGGTATCCTCCACCATAATTTTTGGGTTAAGGACAACTACTGTATCACTCTCCTCATCTAAAGCGCTTAACAGAGCGCCTAATGTTAAAAAGGAGTGGCCATTATGACTGATGATATTACCCACAATTCCCAAACCAAAAGCTGCGGTCTGACTCGCAATGTCTGTCCAACCGGAGAGATTGCCTGGAGAGGGAAGAGGCACATCTCTTCCTGGATTAGGAACCAAGGGGGGGGTTGAGGCTAAATTATTGCCCGAAGCTACATAATCAGCACCTGGGTTTGTTGTGGGGGATCCCGCTAAGGTTGTGCCTGGGAAAGTCCCTGATGGATTAGATAAAAGGCCAGAGGCATAGGCGAGCTTGTTCTGCTCATCACCCAGTGCTATCCACTGAACACCAAAATCTAGCGAGTTTTCTAACGTCGTATCTATGATAAGAACTTCAATATAGACCTGCTTGGGCTGTTTGTCTAAGTCATCAAGAATATTGACAACCTTTTCTAGCACCTCAGCAGTTCCTGTCACGACGATTGAGTTATTCACTTGTAACCACTGAGCGCTATAAAGCGTGTTAATAAAATCTATGTTGGAGACGTTATTGGCTTGCAAATTCTGCCCAATTGTCTGCAGAGCCGCAGCGATCTCTTTCCCAGACTGGTATTTCAATTTATACATGTGAAGGTTACTCGCAGAAACTGCAGAAGAGAGGGGAGCTGTGACATCAACAATATCTGGAACATCCAAGGATTGAAGAACTTGCTCTGTCTTTTGAATAAGAGTTGCATTTCCCACAATGAAAATGGAATGGCCGCCTGGCTGTACAAGAAGACGGGGAGCGTTCTCCTTGGCCAAAGAGGACATCACCTCATTGGCAAATTGGGCAAGAGCATCGGGGTCTGCACTTTTAACCTTATACTCACTGACCTCCATGGCCATCTGTTCAGAATCTAGAGCATTTAAAAGCTCTGCGACCTTATTCACATTGGCTGTAATATCTGAAACGATTAAATGCTTCGTCTCTTTAGAGACCTCTACGATGGCATCAATAGAAAGTAACTGTTTTAAAATCACAGCAATACGCTCTGGATCT
>Ga0207115_1075_pt1 | contig 13795 bp, 13 predicted proteins | sample Alteio_BWMinHeat_46_FD_153536 | JGI IMG/M metagenome (GOLD analysis project Ga0207115, IMG submission 153536) | Enriched cells from forest soil in Barre Woods Harvard Forest LTER site, Petersham, Massachusetts, United States -... | ecosystem: Environmental > Terrestrial > Soil > Temperate forest >...
CTTATTTTACGTATTTCTTCGCTCTTGCAATCGCTGCGAATTTCGACCCCAAACACATCTCGATAAAGAACTTGGTTTGGACCGCAATGGGATTCTCACTCGGGTTTTATGGCTACGGATTGTTTTCTAGCGCCACGCAAGAAAAGAAGATTAAGTCTAACCATACTTGTACCAGCGAATCCGACTGCACCGTTCGACTGCCCTTCAAGTTTGGCCTGCGCTTATGTCGGCTCAATATTCTCTTTGCCTTAGTATCCTTAGCTGCTGGTCTTTCATTCGCCCTCCTTCTTAGATAACCGTCGTCGAACAGAACTGTCGCCTGGCTGCCTATGTCACCCTCCTGCCTTAGTCCATTCCTTCTTCTGCAACAATGGGCCCACACTCCTATTCTTCTTTTCTGACAAAAAATGGCAACGCCAAGTTTCCGGGCGTCGCACGGGAGATCAAGGACCGTTGCGCCGTACCGCATTAGCCCGTGAGGCGATACGGAATTGGATTCACTTCTTCATTTCGAAATTACAAAAAACCTGGCAAAAAGAAATCCAGGACAAAATAATATCCTGGAATAGCTTTGACCTACGACAACAGCAGAACAACGGCAAGCGAACCAAATATGACAACACTACAAACCGTAAGAAGTGTGGCCGGATGCGGGTGCGGGGAACTATATGAAAATCGGTGCCGGCAACACCAGCCTTTTCGCTCCTTTCAATGGCAAGATCGACGACATTCATGTTTATGGCCGCGCCCTTTCGGCGGCCGAGGTCGCTAACCTTTACACGAATCCGTAGAGGTCAGGCTCGTAAACCCTACAAGGCGGAAAAGTAGGACGGACAATTCTGCGCCGATAAGATCGCATCCGAGGGAAGAACTCTTTGCTTAAAACTCCTGCGCTGATAGCTGAAAAACCATTTCCCGGAGCGGACGTGAAGTGAAATGGGGTCAGCCACTATTTCTAGGGTTTAGTGGTGACTGACCCGTTTCTGGCGCCGTTCGTTGCGCTCCCTGCAATGCCCCCTGCAGTTCTGCACGGGGTTGAAGTAAAAAGAGCTAAGGATTAAATTGTGTTCCGCAAAGTAATTCAGACCTGAGATACATTTGGAGTTAAACTTACGAGGAGGAGAATCTCCATATTCCTTGTGAGGGGCTTGAATTGATTGACGATAAAGAGTCCGAACGACTGTTCCGCCAATTGGCGGACGCTCTGCGCGCTTCAGGCATGGGCTGGATCGTGGACGAAGTGTATGACCACATTGCTTCGGGTAAGGGTTCGCACGCGGTAAATGTCAAGTTCCCAAAAAGAGCCACGAGGGTTTTGTGGGGCGAAGAAGAGGAACGGGATAAAGGTCGGCCTGGCTTCACCGGTCGGATTGAGTTCACTGCTCAGGAGAGGCTCAAGCTGTTGGCAGAGTCGGCCGTTTCTGTTGTGCGTGACTCGGTGCATATTGATGAAACGCTGACGAAAGAATTTGAGAGGATCACCTTCATTCCTGAGGTGCCTGAAGAGTCAGAACGAGGTTTCACAGTTCATCGCCCCAATCAAACACGCAGGAACGCAGCCGAAGGTCTCGAACGTAGTCTTCGCGAGTTCATTGCCGAATTGGAGAGGTAGCGATCATTGCCTTCTCCCGCAGAGCTTCTTCCGCTTCTCATCCAGAATCTTGGCGCAAACGCTTCATTGGGGACACTGTCCAGTGTAGCGGCTTGGGACAGGTATGAGGCTTTTGTCTGGCTTTTAGTGATCCAGGCTGCGCGCGATGAAGGCGCTCAGGCATCGCTCCAGGACGTAAATCTCAATCCGGCGACGGCTCCGATACTTCGAACGTCGCCCGGCGTTATTTCATCAAATGCCCAAGCGTACACTCACGCTGTCATCGCCTTTCCAAATAAGCCGGTTTTGGAAGCACATGTGGGTGTTCAGGTAGCCGGCAAATCAACAGTTTCACACGAATGTGACGTGGTGGTGTTGGATCGAGTGGAAGCGCAGGCGTGCAGGAACAGTGGGGCGAATCCACGTTATAAGTCGGCTCTCATCATCGCCGAGTGCAAGTACTATCCTACGAGCAACTTGTCGTTAAGGCTCTCGCGCGAGTTTCTCGGATTCTGCAAAGAGATGCGAAAGGTCGACTGTTTCTTTGTAGCGAGTCGTTCGTCCGATCCGGTACTGCGAGTGCTGTCGCATTCAAACTGCCATAGACAGACCAATGTGCTTCCCAATGCGCAGCCCGCTGTTAGTTTGATCCATGCATTCAGGGAAAAATTCAATCACTTCAAAGCGTTGAATTAGTCGTCCTATGCACTTCCAACGTTCCACTGGCGGCGGGCGCGACTTGCGTATCTCACCATACCCCAATCAATTGAGGCGGAGTATAGTGGAGCCACCTACCCATGTCTATTAACTGCCGCCTGAAATCTGTGAAGACCGAAGCTCAAATGTCGCAAGCGGTAGCATGTAACCTCGGAAAGTACGCAGCGCGGGAGGTCAAGGTCGGCGATTGCATTTTTGATGTGGTGGCATACAACAAAAAAGAAAAGCTATTCAGGCTCGTCGAGTGCAAGAAGTCGAGCAAAGCTTCAAAGATCGGCCATGCATTCGGCCAGGTCGCGGCCTCGGGAGAGACGGGCATCATGAGCTCGAAGAAGCAATCATCTATCGAGGCGGCCCGCGCAAGGGCGAGGTCTACGCCCGCGGCGTGCTCAAGCATACGAATGATGAGCACGAGGATCTCGATCTCGGCACAATCCGTTGGCACTTGGTCGTTCGTAACATCCAGGGTGCTTCCTACACGTTGAGTGGAGGCGGTACTGCTGCACAATTCGACTAACCTGGAACCTGTCATTCGCCTCTTCCGAGGGCAGCTTTCGATCAATCGGATTTCTTTGAAACAAGTTTGTCCCTTGTCGCCACATGCGGACAAAGGGGAGACAAAGGTCGAGTCTCGTGCCGTGCACGTCGCTTGTGCAAATCGGCGGGAACAAGGCCGTCTCCCCGCTTTTCTATCGCCTATGCCCACGCACTATGAGTATCATCGCGTGCAATAGAATGAACTCGGGGAGCAAACAGATGCTGACCGGAACCAAATACATACAGAATGGAATTGATGCGGACCGTCAACGCGGCCAACCGTATTTAGATAGAGTCAGGGGACTTCGATATGCTTTCCTTGTTGTACTGCTGATTTCATTTCTGCCCTTTTCATCACAGGCGAAGAACAAGGAACTACTGTTCGACGCGCCGCCCGATAAGGTCTACCAAGCAGCACTGCAGGTTGCAGAGCGGTATTATTCGGTCATCAGCTCAGACGAAAGGAATCGGACTTTTCAGTTTTATTTACGACAGTTCTTCGACAAAGACAAACCTAGCGGGTGGGTATGCAGTGTGTGGATTGAACAAGAAGGTCCCAAGTCCAAAGTGACGATGAATCTGATTACTCGCGGTGTAGTCGGTTGGGGCTCCAATGCAGACAAATTCCTAAAACGGGTGACAGCAGCTCTCAAATAGGTCTCACTACATTTCTGTCACTGTGAAACTGAAGGATGTCTGGGTTCAGCCAGGTGAGGCGTCACGTTCAAACTTGCAAGTGTGGAATCGTCGTGTAGTGACTGAGATTAGCCCGCGACCTATTTTCTGCTGCTCCTACAAAGGCTCTACCCATACTACTGCGTCCAACGGACGTATGGCCTCTAAGACTTTGGAGGGAGACTCTTCTGCCATCTGCCGTAGTGCTCTGGCTCTACGGTCCTGCCACCAGCAAAATCCCACGGTTGTCACCGCGAGTCCAGCGAGGATTTCGCAAACGAGTAGATTCACAGTGCGCAGCCTCGAAGCAATCGTAAGCGTTGGGTCTGTACATCTGAAGTGTGGGTGGTGTGGAAGATGGCCCGAAGTGCACACCTACGAGGTGTCCACTTGGGGAAATAAATGGACACTTCGGCGCGAGCAGTCGTTAAGAGAGAGCCGCAGAGACGACGGTGGCCGGTGGGGGAGAAGTGTCGGATCGTCGAACAGACTTTGAAGCCTGGCGCATCGGTTGCGCGGGTGGCGTTGGCGCACGGAGTAAACGCCAACCAGGTATTCAGCTGGCGCCGGCAGTATCGCCAGGGGCTGTTGAGTCCGAGGAACGCTGAAGCGGTTAAATTGCTGCCAGTACAGGCAAGTGAGGCGCAGGCGGGCGAAGGGCATCGATCGGGAAGCCGGCAAGTGACGGCCGTTGTAGCGGGCACGATCCAGGTGGAATTTCCCAACGGACATATTTGCGTCTCCGGCAGTGTGGATGGAGAAGCACTGCGCGTGGTGCTGGAACACTTGCTGCGATGATCGGACTGGCAGCGGGGACGCGAATTTGGATCGTCGCCGGAGTGACGGACCTGCGGCGCGGATTTACGGGGTTGAGCGGAATGGTGCAGAGCGCGCTCCAAGAAAGCCCGTTTTCGGGCCAAGTGTATATCTTCCGCGGAAGACGGGGCGATTTGATCAAAGTTCTGTGGTTCGATGGCGATGGGTCGTGTCTTTTCGCGAAGAGACTTGAGAGAGGGAGATTCATTTGGCCGCAAGCGACAAGTGGGACAGTGTCCTTAACGCCGGCGCAGCTATCGATGCTGCTCGAAGGGATTGATTGGCGGCGGCCAGTGCGCACGCAAGTTCCGCAGCTGGCGGTGTAAGCAGAATTATCAACAATTGATTTGCCAGGAATTTTGGTCATGGCATACTGCGCGCAAGATGGTTGCGCGCACCACACTTCCCGATCTCGACGCGCTGGATTTCGACGCACTGAAAGCATTGATCGTTGCGCAGCACGAACAACTTGTTTCCAAAGACTAACAACTTGCCTCGCGAGACGAAGAGATCGAGCGGCTGAAGCTGCTGCAACCGCTGCTTTGGTCTATTCCTGTTTCCCGCTCATATCGTCATAGTCCTGACCAAATGGTCGTTTCCGCTCAGCATACTGATATCGGGAGCTCTTGGAGTTCTGGCTCCACAGTGCTCTCCGGTCGCAGCAGGACCTCCCGCACGCAAGCAGGGTCAAACTGCGAGACAAAGACGCGGTGACCGTTATGTTCTCCATTGTCTTCAAGGCCGTGAATTGCGCGGATGATTCGCCATTCCCGCTCGAATGCTTACTTGTTACGTTTCCTGAAGAATGCTTATGCGTGGCGCAGGACGCACAGCTTGTGCTCCCCTCGCCCCCTGGATTCTCTTCGGATACACCGATACCCTCAAGGAAAGCTGGAATAACGACCGCCAGGACCTCATAGCTTACGTGGACCAGCGCCGCAACGAGACCGTTCAAGCTGCCCGGTGAGTTGGGATCAAGATTTTGAGCTGGTCAGGTTTCGAGATCCCTCATCGTCTGCACCACCGAATCACGGATTCTATAGTCGATCCCCACAAAACCCAGGTTAGTCTGAATAGTTGGATCAAGCCTTGCGCGGGCCGACCTCTGTTCCCGCTGTGAGCCTTGTGATTACGGGCCGCAGCGCCCAGCTCACCTTCCTGACGAAAGTTCTCTCCCGCACGAAGGGGCGTAAGTCTATAGGCAGTCGTAATAGGGTGAGATTCTCATACACAGGTGTCCAATCTTGCTGGAAATACATCAGCCCACGCACAGTTCCAAGACCTATGGCCCAACGAAACTGAAAGCGTTTTGGTTTCGGGCACTCCGGAAGCGGGCGAGGAAAATAAGTCTGTGCTTTCAGTCGAAAACGGTCGTATTCCTCTATCTCGTAAGGAACAATTAAGACTAACCGAGGGGGCTGAACTTTAAGGACGGCGTGCTGTAGTTCCCACCAAAATCCCTTTGTTTGCCCCAAACGCAAAAGAACCAGGCTTGCTCCCTCCATCAGGCTCTGCACTCTCTCCTGCCACTGTTCATCACTGACATACATTCGTGCTGCGCCCAACTGGGGAAGTTTCTCACCGGGCATTCCTATAGCCACGAGTGGACCAATCTTGTTCATAAGCTTGCCTAGTAGTTCTTCTTCCGTGTCGAGGACGAAAAAAGAGCCAAATTCGACGGGCATCTTTGATGCCTCAGTATCATCGAGGAACGATCTCAGGTAGAGCACTGGTCGCCTTGAGTCCCTGGACATCAATTCCTCAGCGGTCGCGAGTTGGTGTTTCTTTCCGCGGATGTAGCACAATCTTCCTATGTACAGAAAAACCAAGGAAGTCGAAAGGGCAATGCCGAGGGGGCCGGACGTCAAAGCTCGGCTGATCAAAACCAGAGAACCGCCAACCATGATAACGGCTCCGATTACTAGCAATAGGAAAGGAGCAAGCGAATCTTTCCCTCCTCCCCGCTCACAACAAACTTTCCCAACATAGACAATCACCAAGCTCGCCCACATCGCGCTGCCGAAAAACATGTCCAGCACGAATCCCAAGAACCCAGCGGCGAGCAATATTCCGCCCAATAGCTTCCAAATCAGGGATCTCGAAGCGCGCATTGGCATTCACCCTTCTGCGTCAGTCGCATACCAATGATGCTGCCAGGGGCCGACCCAGGGAAAATCTGCCTGGCGTAAGTTTGATCAGGACTACCGGCGGCCTTGAAAACGGGAGGCTGCGCGTGCAAAGTCTGCTCTCTGCATTTGCCATAAGTCAAGTTAGATTCGAGTGTCGTACGATCCGCGTGCGCGGAGCTAGGGGCAATCAGGAGAGAGTCGAACAATCTCCGGACGCCCTGAGCGGAGGCGAAGAACCACGGTACAGGGGCCACTGAGGCCGATAAAGGCAAGAGTGAAGCATGAGCAAATTGGAGTTGCATTTATCGCCGCTCAGTGAGACCGACGGTGGCCTATAATCTTATCGGTCGTTGATCGAGGGGCTGGCTGATAATGGATCCTCGGCGGGCGGCTAAGAGAGAGCTTTTGACGTATACGCCCAAACCAAAAGACACGTCGAGGGTGAAGCTCAACGAAGGGCTAGAAGACCTTGTTGAGCGGCTGGCGGAGAATACGCACGAGGTCTGGGCCGAGCGACGTATTGCAGAAGGGTGGCGCTACGGCATAGAACGTGATGACGCCCTCCGGGAACACCCGGGCCTGGTGCCTTACGATCGACTCCCTGAGTCGGAAAAAGGATACGACCGGCGCGGTGCGTTGGAGACGATCAAGGTGCTGTGCGCGATGGGCTATCGGATTGAATCGCCTAGCCAAGCGGGCACCCAGCGTGCGGATAACGATGAACCATCCTCAGGGCTGGTGCGCCTGTGCGAGTTGCTTGACTTGCCGGAGGGTCCGAAGCTGACCGACCTGGTTCATTGCTGGGAGTCTGAGGACAGGGAAGTGTGGGCGAAATCGCCTGAGAGTTTCACGCTGCTTGCCGAACGATTCTTGAAAATGGGCGAGCCGCTGCTCGCCTACGATGTCGCGCAAGAAGGCTTAAGGCGCAGGCCAACTGGTGTGCGGCTACGGCAACTTCTCGCGTTGGCCCTGGCGCGGAGCGGTGCACTGGATTCGGCAAATGCAGTCCTGACTGAGCTTTACGACAAAGGATGTGCGGACGAAGAAACGCTCGGCCTTCTGGCCAGCATACACAAGAGCCTAGCCGAGATGTCGCTTTACGGCACCCGAAAGCAGGAGCATTTACGGCGGGCCCACGAGCTGTATTTGAAAGCGCATGAGTCGACTGGAGGCTACTGGAGCGGAGTCAATGCGGCGGCGACATCGGTGCTGTTAGGCGATCGGGAACACGCTAAGACACTGGCGAGCCGAGTCCGGGAAACCTGTGAGGCGGAACTCAGACGGCTGGCGCAAAACGGGGGCGACAAGTACTGGGCACTGGCGACACTAGGAGAAGCTGCGATCATTCTGGGAGAGTGCACGGAGGCTGAAGAGTGGTATTCACTTGCAGCCGAAATCGCAGGCAGACGTTATGGCGACATAACCTCTTCCCGGCGCAATGCGCGGTTGCTCTTGGCGCACCTGAATCTGGACGGCGAGCGAATCGAATCATGCTTCCAGATTCCAGCCGTGATCTTATTTACGGGGCATATGATCGACGAGCCGGGGCGAGCCGTGCCGCGGTTCCCGGCGCAACTGGAATCGGAGGTGCGCGAACGTGTTCGTGAACGATTGAAGACGTTGCACGCGGGTTTCGGCTTTTCGTCTGCGGCATGCGGTTCGGACATTCTGTTTCTTGAAGCAATGCTGGAATTGGGTGCTGAAGTGCGGGTCATGCTTCCGTACGAAAAGGGTGAGTTCGTGATGGACAGCGTGGAGATAGCTCCTAGCGGAAACTGGGGAGCGCGTTTTGAGGTTGTCCTGGAGCGCGCGGCAAGCGTCAGCATCGCATCCCGGCACAAGCTTGCCGGTGGAACTGCGGAGTTGGAGTACTCCTGCATAATCCTCCAAGGTGTGGCAGCCTTGTTCGCGAAGCAGTTGGATACGGTGCTGATTCCCGTGGCTGTGTGGGATGGACTGCCCGGCGACGGGCCCGGCGGGACTTCATGGTGCGTGGAAAAGTGGAGGGGGAGCGGTGCGCGTGTGGAGATCATTGGCATGGGCAAAGGCACTGAAAACTTGGATTCCGTGGCTACTGCTGCATTCGGTGGGGAAATTCCCGGCCTGATTGCCGCACCGAGCGAGACCACGGGATTTGCTCCGGAGATTCGCGGGCTTCTTTTTGCGGATGCAGTGGGGTTTAGCAAGCTTGATGAGAATCAGGTGCAAGTTTTCGTGAAATATTTTCTTGGCTTAATTGGGGTCGTGACAGCTGAATCGCCGCACGCACCACTAGTCAAGAACACGTGGGGTGACGGACTGTATTTTGTCTTCAAGAATGCGAGGGATGCGGGAGAGCTGGCGCTGGAACTTTGTAAGAGAATTGGCGAGATAGATTGGGAAGGCAAAGGATTGAACGGCTTGAGCCTGCGGATCGGACTTCACGCAGGGCCGGTATACACCTGCATGGACCCCGTGACCAACCAGCGGAGCTACATCGGAGCACATGTCAGCCGAGCTGCGCGGATGGAGCCAGTCACTCCCCCCGGCCAGGTTTACGCGAGCGAGGCATTCGCAGCGCTGGCTGCGGTGGAAGGGATCCGCGAGTTCAGCTGCGAGTATGTCGGACGGGTACCGCTGGCCAAGAGCTACGGGACATTTCCTACCTACGTTGTCCGCAGGGTCTCTACACGATCCTAGCATCGTTACGCCAACAAGCTCCCCGCTCAGCTCGAGGCCATGATCGTCGCCATGCGGCGAGAGCGGCCCACCTGGGGCGCTCGCAAACTCCGAGAACGGTTGTTGCGTAAATTGCCCAACGATGTCCGTGTGCCTGCCTGCAGCACCATCCACGCCATCATGGATCGCCATGGGTTGGTTACCCGTCAACGGCGTTCGCGTACAAAAACCGAAGGCACCCCCTTGTCAGAAGGGTTGGCTCCGAACGCCTTGTGGTGTACCGACTACAAGGGCGAATTCATGCTGGGCGACAGAAGATACTGCTTTCCGCTGACCGTCTCGGACTACGCCAGCCGTTATCTCTTGCTCTGCGAAGCCATGGAGTCGGTGAAGGAACAGGGCGCTTTTACCGCCTTTGAGCGCCTGTTCAAGGAACGGGGCCTGCCCCAAGCCATCCGCTCCGACAATGGCGTACCCTTTGCCTCACCGAACGGTCTGTTCAACTTAAGTCGGCTGGCCGTTTGGTGGCTTCGCCTCGGTATCACCATCGAACGCATTCAGCCAGGCCATCCTCAGCAAAACGGTCGTCACGAAGGCATGCATCGAACTCTAAAGATGGAGGCGACACGGCCGGCTGGTTCGAACTTCCTTCAGCAGCAAGCCAAGTTCGACGCTTTTGTTCATGCGTTTAACTACGAGCGTCCCCACGAAGCGCTCGAGATGAAATGTCCGGCGGACCGCTACAAGCCTTCCACGCGGCCCTATCGCGGCATCGGAGAGCTTTCTTATCCCTTCCACGATCGCGCCGCTCTGGTTACTCACTGCGGGAGAATTTGTATTTTCCGAAAGAAAATCAATCTCAGCACTTCTCTTGCGGTCCAGGCGGTGGGCATCAAGGAAGTCGACGACGGTATCTGGCTGGTTAGCTTTATGGACTACGATCTTGGATACATCGATCTTGAGGAAAAGACTTTGCAGCCCCTAGAAAACCCCTTCGGCCCTAGGGCGTAAGCTATGTCTTCGGAACGCTCTGTAAAGGATGTCTCCGGACTGTACATTACAGAAATGGCGGAGAGGGTGGGATACTCACCCAGTCTCTTCGAGCATCCTGCAATCTTTTCAGCAACATGCATGAAAAGCGCATGAATACTGGCGATTTCTCCGATTTCTACTGCTTCAATAGGATCGAGATTTTCAGTTGTTTGGTTCTAATTCTCGCCCTAAACAGACACCAAAGACACCAAGGCAGCGATCGAGCAGGTCGGACGCTCACTCGCACATTTTAGGTACACACGAAAAGGGGCGCCCTGCTTCCGACCCGTAAAGGCCCGTTATGTCCTAGTCTTCGAGACCATCTACTACCGTGTAACCAAGCGCCGCATAGCCTGACAGTCTTTTTTTGTACATCCGAGCCAGCATAGCAACCTGGACATCTGCATAGTCATAGACCCGGACTTCCTTCTTATTCACGTGAAGGCGGTGCAGCCGGCCTACGTACTGCTGCAGCGTTCCCCTCCATGAAATCGGCATCGCGAGCAGCAGCGTGTCGAGGCGAGCGTCATCAAACCCCTCCCCCAAGATAACTTCCCGTCGCCAGGATCACACGAGGCTCCTTGAGAGGAACGGCTGCGAGGGACTCAGCAAGCTTCTTCCTTTGCTTAGCACCCATCCCACCTTTCAAAACAAATATATGCGGACAGAGTTCGTTCAGGCATCCAGCCAAGTAATCGAGATGCTCCGTCCGGCTCGTAAGCACGAGTGGCGAGCGTCCCATACCCAGAACTCGCTGAAGGTCCCGAATAATTAGTTCATTTCTGCTTTGGTCGGTGACGAGCGCGGCATAAATATCATGGATCGTCATTTCGTGCTCAGTGCGGTTCCATGCGAAATCAGTCAATCGCGGGATGACCTTGTGTTCGACGTCCGAGGCCTCTGCGGCCTTCTTCGCGCTTAGATGAAAGCGAACCGGGCCACATTGCATGTTGATTATAGGATGGTGTCCATCTTTTCGAATCAGCGTCGCCGTCATACCCAGAACATATTTTGCTTTGACTTGGCGAAGAATTCGCTCGAAGGTAAACGCTGATAAATGATGGCACTCGTCCACAATGACGTGACCATAATCCGCAACGAAGTCTTCGACGTTACCTTTCCGCTGTAGGCTTTGAATGACCGCTACATCAATCACGCCAGTTCTCTTAGTCTTTCCGCCACCGAACTGTCCGATACTCCCACTGGGAAGATCTAGGAAAGCTGCCAATCGCTCGCGCCATTGGTCCATCAGTTGACGACGGTGCACGAGAATCAGCGCGTTGACGGCTCTCTTCCCGATCATGTATGCGCCGACAACGGTCTTTCCAAACGCCGTCGGCGCACTCAGTATGCCCTGGTCGTGAGCGAGCATTTGAGTACTGGCATCTTGTTGTTCAGGCCGCAGCTCGGCGTGAAAAGACACGTCTATGTGCTGTCCTGTTGTTCGTTCATCTTGAATTTCTGTTTTTACGCCGTGGTCTTTGAAGACTCTAATCACTTCTTCGAGGCATCCCCTCGGGAGACCGATGTGTTCGGGAAAACTCTCGCCACAGGATATGACTCGTGGCTTGCCGTAGGTCGAGAGTCGCATGGCCTGAGCCTTGTAAAATTCTGGATTTTGAAAGGCGGCAATTCGAATCAAGCGATCTAACATGCCGGAGGGCAGTCCCTTCTTTTCGACGTAGACCAGATTGCTTATCACCACTCGAACGGTTGACGGCAGCGGGTCGGTGATTCGTCCGTCCTTCCGTGACCGAGCCGGGCGCCACAGCCACGGGGCTTCAAAGCCAGTTTCATCAGGTATGGTTAGACGCACACCCACGGTGTTTCCTTCGGGCGCGATTTCCTGAATTAGGCGAGCGAGCATGTCCGCTGAGATTCTTTGAACCGACTCTAAGAGTCTCCATTGATCAGGATGAGGTTTGAAGAGTTCATTTAGGAATACGCTGTTGCCTTGTTCTCTCGGGCGCTTCTGCAAAGGCAAAGCGATCAAATTTCCGAACCCGCCCTTGGGTAGGGTGTCCTGGCTCGGGAAAAGTCGGTCATAAGAGTCGAGTCCAATTTCGTGTCTCTTTTCCATGGTCCTCGTCAGCAGGGCACACCCGAGTCTTCTGGCATCGGTAGCCAAAACCGGGCGATCAAAGAACGTCCAAACGTGCGCACCATTTCCTGATCGTGATCGTTCGACAGCTGCCGGAACCTGAAAGTGCCGACAGGTAGCTAGAAACGCACAAGCATCAGCCATCCACGATTTCTTGTCGAAATCGAGAGCGAGGAACCAGCACGTCTCGTCAGGTAATAGGGGGTAAATTCCTATCGTTTGTTTCCCCGTGAGGTGGTTTCGAACGGCGTCATCCGTGAGGGGCAGTAGCATCCGCGTCTTGCGGGCAACTTTCTTTCGCTCTTCCGGTCTAGCTACGTGAATGGCCTGCCAGTCCATGACGCCAGCCGGGGAATAGCCAGCCTTACCACCTTTTCCTTCCCAGCGGACAGCGTAGATGTCCTCTCGCCCACGAAAGAGCCCCCGAAATAACGCGATCTTCTGCTCAGGTGTAGAGGCCTCGGTGATGCCGCGGCATGGTAGAGGCGTGCTCGCAGAGCCTGGTGCCGACGGGGCTGGGTGCTCGAGAACCGGGTCGTGGATGCTAAGCATTGCACGGAGACGCACGTTTTCTTCACGAAGCCGTTCGCACTCGGCCTGCGCAGTTTTCACTCGTTCTTCAAGTTCGTGTTGGTCACTCATCGAGCGGCTAGTCCGGGTCAATTCGCTCAACATATGTTGCTATCGTAGCTGGGGGCACGGGCCCGAGTCGTTGCGCCCAAACTTTTCCATGAGTTCCCTGTCACCGCGAACGATCCGGTGTCCTCGCTTATCCTAGGCGGCGCTTACTGTTCTAATGGAAAGTAGGATCAGTGGCAAATTCGTCTTCGCGTTTCAAGGGATACCTCCGCTGCGAGATCAGTATTCAGATTACCGCGGCAAGGGTTTCTAGCTTAGCCCCTATGCAGCCGCAAAACCGAAATGGTGATAGACTGAGTACGAGCTGCGCAGGATCTATTTCGTCCGTGTGGATTGTTCGCGGAGTTCTTGGGCCGACACTTCAACTACTTGGCCATCGCGCCAGATGTAGAGCGGCCGGCCGTCTCGCACATGCTCTTCGACTACCTTCTCAACAGCTGCTTTGAGAGCCATTTCAGCCCGTTGTGCCAAGGGCAATTCGAGAATGTTCGCCGGCGGCTTAGTCAGGGTTCCCATATTGCGCAACCAAAGTGTCGTATGCGTCTGGTTTCATTATACGGCGTCTGCCTTGCTCTTCCAATGCAATAACAGATGGCGTTCCCAGTGAGTTGTCAAAGAGAAACCATGAATCCGCCAAAGCACGATACCAGACCAGGAAATTCTTGATTGAGCGGTCAAACCGACGGCGGACGTCAGCCTCTGGCACGTTATGGCCTCCCTCGGACACCCGACCTTTGATTCTCGATAGTGCCAGATCAACACTCGATAGCCAGAGAAAGAAGAAGTGCACGGCATAACCCTGATTTTTCAACCGACCAATCAATCTCAAGTAGCTTCTGCCTGAGAGCGTCGTTTCAAAGCCAAAATCGGCACGGCGCTGTGCCAAAAGATCAATTTCAA
>Ga0207115_1076_pt1 | contig 13708 bp, 20 predicted proteins | sample Alteio_BWMinHeat_46_FD_153536 | JGI IMG/M metagenome (GOLD analysis project Ga0207115, IMG submission 153536) | Enriched cells from forest soil in Barre Woods Harvard Forest LTER site, Petersham, Massachusetts, United States -... | ecosystem: Environmental > Terrestrial > Soil > Temperate forest >...
AATTCGGGTGCGGCACAGGATCAATATCATGCTGGTTAGCTGAGTATATAGGACCTGAAAGTAAATTATATGCCTTTGATTGTGGATATGAACAATTATCTATCGCAAAAAAACGCGCGGAAGAACTTAACATAAAAAATATAGAGTTTAAAAGGATTGATTTATCAAGCACCCCCATAGACATTCACGTAGATTTAATTTACATGCGCTGTTTCCTGCATCACTTAAAAAATCCTGAGAAAATTATTTCAAACGCGATAAATCATCTGAATAAAAATGGGATACTAATATGTATGGAACCCATTTTAAGTTCTTTTTATACATACCCAACTACAAAGGAGATAGATAAAGCCTTAAACCTATATATAAAACTCGGAGAAAAAAATGGTCTAGATTTTGATATTGGAAAAAAATTATATGGTTACATGCAAACAAACCCAAATCTTGAAAATTTCCAAGCCTTTATTTACAAAGGTATCGGTCTTAATAATTTTGATAAATCTTGGATAGAAATGATAACAACTGAATGTGCTGCGCGATATATTGAGGAAGGCATGATTACAGCTATAGAAATTGATAATATTCTTGCGCGAGTCACTGAGCATATAAATAAAACATCTATCATTGCCACTCTTCCAGAGTTTGTTTGTATAACTGCAAAAAAAATCTAAATAATGAATATAATGAAAATGAATTTAATAGAAAAAAATATCGTAAGCATTTTTTTGATTTTTTCAATAGCAGGAATCTTCATACCAAGTAGCTTCTTATGGGGGAAAAATTTCACACATTTAATGCTTTCATTCTTAGCATTTTGCGTTGGCCTAACATTAAAACCAAAAAATTTTTCTAACGTCTGGCGCAGTAAAAAAATTATAATGCCTATTCTTACATTTAAATATACTATCATTCCTATTATCACTTTTGTAGTATGCACCGCTTCAAACTTACCTGACATATTTACTATTGGCTTAGTTACGCTCACCTGCTGCCCAGCCGCAAATACAGGAAATATCTTATGCTATCTTTCAAAAGGGAACACAGCGATGATAATAATGACAACCATAATTGGAGCTCTTATATCTCCATTTATAACCCCCTATATTATCTTCGTATTATTAAATAAAATTGTACACATAGATATCAAGCAAGTCATTTCCTTAATATTTATGGCAATTACACTCCCCATGTTAGCTGGAATATTAATAAGCCATCAATGTTATAAACATATTTCTAAAATACAGCCTTGCATTCCATCACTAGGAATTTTAACTGTTGCATTCATTATTGGAACAGTAAGCGCCCAAAACTCATCTAAAATTAATCATATTTCCATTGAGTTTTTAATACTATGCACTTTTTTAATAACAATTTTTCTGTCCCTTGGTTATTTATTGTCAAGATTTATTAAATATGATGTTGAGAATTCTATTGCTATGTCTTATGAAATGGGAACCTTTGATGGAGTACTCGGTATATTACTTACCAAGCAAATAGTTGGCAATGAAGCTACGCTATCTGTAGTAGCATTTGCAATCCTAAACATAATCATCGGAAGCATAGCTTCTAAATTATACCTCTTAAAACAAAAACGGAAGCTCGCACATGGTTGACAAAAAGAAAATTGCTATTTTATTTATGAATAATTTTTTTGATTGCGTCATCGATAGATTACCTAATACATTCAAAATTATTTACCCCCATTCAATTGAAGATAATAATTTCATTCAAGGTGCGGTTACAACTCCATGGACAAAAATAACATCGGAAATAATTCACCAATTACCCCACTTAAAAATAATAAGTTGCTTTGGCACCGGCATTTATTCAGTGGATAGCAATGCCGCTAAGAAAAATAAAATCATTATTACAAATACTCCAGATGTCGTCACTGAAGACACCGCCGATATTGCAATATCATTATTACTTTGTCTTTCTAGAAAAATTATTATTAATAACCAATTTGCTAAATCAGGTCAGTGGAAAGTATCCCCCCCACCATTGGGACAATCTCCTCAAGGAAAAAATATTGGTATTGTTGGGCTTGGAAAAATTGGTAAAAGAATAGCTGAAAAAGCATTGCAATTCGGTCTATCCATTGCATATCACGGTCGACAGAAACAAAATGTATCTTATCAATATTTTGATAGCCTCATCGAGATGGCTAAAAAATCTGATTATCTTATTGTAAGCTGTACTGGTGGAGAAAAAACAAAAAACATTATAAATCTCGAGACATTAAAAGTATTGGGTCAAAATGGCTATCTTATTAATGTTTCGAGAGGATCAACCATTAATGAACCTGATCTTATATATGCTCTTGAAAATAATATAATCGCAGGCGTTGGGTTAGATGTATATCAAAATGAACCCAACATACCTGAGCAATTATTACATATGGAAAATGCCATTCTCCTCCCACATATAGGAACAGCAACTGAAGAAACCAGGATAAAGATGCTAAATATGGTGATAGACAATATTATCTCATATTTTACAAATAACTCCGCAATTAATCCCGTTAATTATTAAAATAGTAAAAACCATGACTAATAAAAAATTTTCAGCCAAGAAAATTGATTGGCTCCCTAATGATTTAAAAGATAGAAAAGAATGGATAAGAGAGTTATCTTCTAATGAAAAAGAATTTATTGATGAGATGAATCATAATGACTATTTTACAAATACATTTATTAAACAAAAATTACACCTCTTATTTAATGATATAATGGAAGCTACAATAAACCTATTCGGATTTATTATTATTAAAGGATTTCCAAAACCAGATAATAACCATTCCATTTCCACTCTCCGAAATTTTTTTTGTTATTTTGTAAAATGCTTGGTATACCTCTTATACAAAATAACAAGAATGAATATATCTATGATGTAAAATACAGCCCCTCAGAAAAAAACAAATCAAACGTTAGAGGCCCTCAAATTAATGATGCCCTTCCTTTACATCCTGACCACGGTGGCTTACTAGGAATGTATTGTCTGCAATCAGCAGAAAATGGTGGATGCACTTTGCTTGGCAATGTAAAAAAAATCCATGATGAAATAAATATACTAAGGCCTGATTTACTTCAAATATTAAATTAAATTAGCATCTTTTAATAAAGAAATTGTTCTTATTTCACTTATAAATAGCTTAATAAAGCCTATCATTGCCTATTTAATCGCTGTGTACACCCACTTAACAACAGTGTACGCATGCGCATTAATGATTATATCTTCAGCTCCTGTTGCAACTACAATCCATATACTTGCTAACCGATATAATACATACAAATACGAATCTACCAAAATTGCTATTTTGACATTAATAACTTCAATTTTTTCATTATCATTTTTTATTTGGTTATCACTGAGAAAATGGGGGATAAGATAATCTGCCAACGATTCATTATTCTTTTTAGTAAAAACTAACTTTTAATTACTCCGCCCAAAATAAAATCCAATCACTAACGTAGCAATGGGAGGAAGTATGGTTTTACAAGCTTCAAACACCCCAGAATTAGGCTTAAAAAACTCACTAGCTCCCCCAAGAGCAAATAGCACAGCAACAACCACAAGAATTGATTTTGCAAATGCCATTAAATCTCGTGGCGTAATATCTTCAGCAATAGCAGCGGGTACTTCATCAAGGACATCATCTTTTGTATCATGCGTCATTCTTATTACTCACTTATTCAAACCAGAAATTAAAATTTGACGCTGCTTCCCATTTCTACTTTCGATAATAACTTTATCGCCATGCTCAACAGCATTTACAAGCATGTCACTGATTTCAATTGCCCGCCTAATAGCATCAGAACGACTAGGAGCATGAACACGCTCTTGAAGCTTATCTATCTGATCAATCGTATTTGGTTTCATTCTTACCTGGATAATGGACATAAGCGACCTCTCTTTGTAGTATAAATGTAAGTATAGTCGTACTACAGGATAAAACACAACACCAAAACTCGGGGCTTCTTGTATCATATTGATTTATAATAAATTTATTTAGTCAATTTAGCCCACCTTTTTCTTTTTGATTCACTTTCTCTACTCAAATACACATGTGTTTTAATCCATCTATCAACATATATGGAGGAAAAAGCATGTTAAAAAACTCTCTTACCGTTCCTGAATTTTGTCATAACGAAAACATTAGCAGAGCCATGTTTTACAAATTACGCAAGCAAGGAATGGCTCCTAGAATCATGAAAATTGGACGACTTACCCGTATCTCTATCGAATCAGCAACCGAATGGCGTAAGCGCATGGAGAACTTGATAAAGGGAGAAAAAGTAAATGTATAACATTACAGATATACTAAACTCTTTCAGAAATACAATGCTTCAAACCGGAATCATTAATGACAATGAAATCATTCCTGACGGTGTCTTACATAGATTTCACATTAACGGTGATAAGCGAGCATCTAAAAATGGTTGGTACGTTCTGTATCTCGATGGATTCCCTAGCGGTGTGTTCGGGAATTGGAAATCTAGTATTTCTTCTAAATGGCACATGAAACCTCTGAGTCATTTTACCCAAAAAGAATGGATTGAATATCGCAGGAGAATAGAAGAAATACGTTATCAGCATAATCAAATTAAAATGCAGGAACAGCAACAAGCTGCAAGGCGCGCCAATCTAATCTGGAATAATTCTAAATCTGCTAATCCTGAATATCCATATTTACTGAAAAAACACATCCCGCCATTTATTGCTCGACAGTATAAATCTTTTCTTATTTTGCCAATAACTGACTTTGATGGAAAAATATGGAGCCTGCAATTCATTCATTCGGATGGTTCAAAAAAACTGCTTTCAAAAGGAGCGAAAAAAGGTCGATTTATTTCTATCAACGGGATCTCCAATCCTGTCCAATTATTAATATGCGAGGGATTCGCCACAGGAGCAACATTAGCACAACTTCATTCTACTGCTTGCGTGATAGCTGCTATTGATGCTGGAAATCTTGAAACTGTAGCTGTCGCCGCTCGTAATCGTTGGCCTAAAAGCAAAATTATTATCTGTGCTGATGACGATCGTCTCATACCAGGGAATCCCGGACAGACCAAGGCAAGCGGCAATTAACTCCGAAGCATCACTTGCATCACCACAATGGCCTATTAACACTCCAGAATCATTAACAGATTTTAATGATCTTGCATGCTGGATAAGTGACAATACGGAGGTAATGGCATGAACAGCACAATGAATGAATCTATCAATTCAGAACGGGAACAACGAGAACAGCGGGAACAAACTAATAACTACAATAGTTCTGAGCATTCCCAGCAAAACATACATGATGAGAACACCGAGAACAAAATAAGCTTTAAAATTGAAAATCCTGTTGATACAGAACCAAATACAGTAAACAGGATCGATATTAAACGACCATGTTTTATGTCCCATTCAGATTGGATTGAAGTTGATGGCAAAAAACTAAAACCAGGGTTGTACTATCATTATTATGATAAAGAATATAACGAATCTAATCCAATTAATGAATGGATATGTTCACCACTTGAAATTTTAGCAATTACCTCATCTAGTAAGGGAGATGATTTTGGAAGACTATTACGTTTTTTAGACAGCAATGGAAAATGGCATGAGTGGGCAATGCCAATGTATATGCTAAAAAGCAATGGCGATGAGCTTTTTGGTGAATTATTAAATCAAGGGCTCATTTTCGATCATAAACATCGAAAAAAAATAATTACCTATATTATGTCTATCAAGCCAAAAAGTCGTATCACTGCTGCGAGTACTATTGGTTGGCATGGCTCATCATTTGTATTACCAGATCAAGTAATAGGATCTGATAATGTTGTTTTTCAATCGGAAATAGCAGGCGAGTCTGAATTTACAATTTCTGGCACACTGCATGAATGGCAACAACAAATTGGCAAATACTGCGAAGGTAATATTTCTCTTATGGTATCCATCAGCACATCTATTGCAGGACCATTATTAAAACTCGTCAATCGTCCGCAAGGAGGTGCAATACATTGGGTTGGTGATTCATCAACAGGTAAAAGTACTACCGCAAAAATCAGCGCAACAATCTGGGGATCTTCTGAATTTATTCGATCATGGAGCACAACAGCTAATGGATTTGAAGGAATTGCAGCGGCTAGAAATGACACCTGCATAATCCTTGAAGAAATTAATGAGGCATCACACTTTGATGTAGGAAAAATTGTTTATATGCTTGGTAATGGTCAAGGAAAGCAACGCGCGGGACGAATAGGAAATGCGAGAAAAATTCAGCGCTGGCGACTCATGGCTATTTCAAGCGGAGAAAAAACATTAGAAAATATAATGAAAGAAGCAGGAAAACAAATTAATGCAGGACAAGCCGTAAGACTTCTGAATATCCCAGCAACATTTGAATATGGCGTGTTCGTCGACGCTTTTCTAAATTGACCCACCCATGCTAAAGAAAATAGACCCAGCCTCTAGTATTCTGAATATATGCTATTAAAAAATGACCCACCTTCTACTTACGTGTGACAATTACATTTAGATGAGTTAAAAAATAAGGGCCGCCGAAGACATTGTTAACAGTTTAAAGACCAGCCAGTCATGTTGTTAACAAAATAAATGCGACCCCAATCAATTATCCTAATTGCTTGCGTCAAAGTCTATGCTCGTCGGCAAAAAATGCCGATGAAAGCCATTGCACGTCAGTATTTATGCCATTTTTGCCATAAAAAAGTGACCGTTTGCCACGCTTGTGACAGGGGACATGTTTATTGTGGAATAAAATGCTCTCAAATAGCGCGTCATGTTTCCTTAAAAACAGCGGGGAAAAAATATCAAAATAATCAAGCAGGTAAATTAAAACATGCGGAACGTCAAAAACGTTACAGAATACGCAACAAAAAAATAGTGACGCATCATAGTTCAAATCTCCTATTAACATATGATTTACTACCGCCTACATTAGATAAAACAAGAAACACAGAAAATAAAATAATTACCTCAGATAATCGCTGTCACTTTTGTGGGAACAATATTAATAAAGGGGGGGATGATGGAACACATTAATAAAAAATGTAATAAATTAGAAATCAACCAGTTATGTTTATCTCTGGAAAAGTTACGCAAACACCCTTCATCTGCTTATTTAAAAATGGCTGAATCCATTACACTCTATTCACAACGGGTTCCGGTGATTGTTGCGTTTGAAAAAAAGCAAGGATTGATAGTAGTAGATGGTTATTTACGTATTCGAGCTTTACAAAAATTAGGTAGTGATTTATGTGATGGTAAAATTTGGGAATGTGATATAGCTACAGCATTATTATTACGATTAACAAGAGGAGGAGAAAAACATCTAGAAGCCATTGAAGAAGCTAATATTTTAGATGTTTTACATAATGAACTTGGTCTTTCGCAAAATGAAATTGCAAGAAGAGTGGCGCGTGATGTGAGCTGGGTCAGTCGACGTTTATCCCTATTAAAGAATTTGCCATCCATTGTTCGCGAATCTCATTATAAAGGACGATTATCAACATGGATCATTACGCGCGTCATACAACCATTGGCGCGCGCCAATGAAGAACATGCTAATCAACTGGCGATACACCTTGACCAACATCCGCAGTCTACAAGGGACATTCAATTATTTTTCAAGCACTATGAAACATCTAATAAAGAAATAAGAAATCGAATGATAACAGAACCCACACTATTTTTTGAAAGTATAAAAATAAAAAATCAATTACAGGATGCAAAACAACTCAATATGGGGCCTGAAGGAAAATGGAAAAAAAATTTAGAGATCATAAAAAATATCGTGAAAGGGCTGAACAGATTGATAACGACAATTTTTTATTTAAACCAAGATGATAAAGAAAAAAAGCAATTACTGAGAAATTTTAAAGAGGCCCAAGAAACATTTATTGAATTTGAACATTTAGTTGAGAAACATATTCATGCTATCACCACAAACTCGTCAGATCATACTGGAAATGCGCGAAGCGGGTAACGCTATACGCGATATCAGCCGAAAACTTTGTTTATCACGCAATACTATTAGACAAGTCCTCCGTGAGGGAACGGCTGATAATAAGCGTACTATTGTAGAAAGCGAAATAAAACAAAGCGTCCTACAACTATTACCTGATTTATTTCAACGTTGTCGTGGCAATGCAGTCCGTATTAGTGAGATCCTGCAAGAAGAATATAAACAAACTATTGGATACAGTACGATAACAAAATGGTGTCGCGAATATCAATTGCGAGCACCAAAAAGAAGAGCTGGTATCTACTCCCCTGATCCAGGAATGGAAATGCAGCATGACACATCTCCTCATCAAGTTCTTATTGCAGGCAAAAAATACAATACCCAATGTGCTTCACTCGTATTTAGTTACTCAAGAAAGCGCTTCATTCAATATTACCCACAATTCACACGATTTGAAGCAAAAAATTTTTTGAACGATGCCTTACAATTTATGGATGGTGTTTGTCAACAATGCATTATTGACAACACGAGTGTTATTCTTTCAGGTGGCGCAGGCGATGATGCTGTTGTTTCAGCGGAGATGGAAAGATTTTGTCGTATTTTTGGATTTATATTTATTGCACATGCCGTATTTCATGCTGATAGAAAGGCCCGTGTTGAAAGAAGGTTTCACCATGCAGAAAATAATTTTTTAGTTGGACGAACTTTCACTAGTTGGGAAGATTTAAATAATCAGGCACTAAAATGGTGTGAAAATGGTAATAATAAAATAATGAGAGAGTTAGGGATGACTCCAAATGCAGCTTACATACAAGAGAAACCATTTTTAAAATTGTTACCATCGTATGTTCCACCTATTTACAAAGTAGAAAATCGTATCGTTGATACACAAGGTTACATTGCATTTAATACAAACCGCTATCCTGTTCCGGATAAATTGATTAATAAAACAATCGAAGTTTACATATATAAAGATTATCTGGAAGTGAATTATCAACATCAAATAGTTGCTAAACACAAAATAGTTTTTGATAGACGATATTATCGTCTTCCTGCAGATAACTATCATCAATCACTTGTTCAATCAAGAAAAAAAATGATAAGTGACACGGAAAAAACCTTGCAAAGCGAAAATGAAATGATTAATCAATATGTTGATGGATTAAAAAAGCATGTTCGTGGCAGGGGTGATGCAAAGCTTCAACGATTATTAAATTTAATGCGTCTTTACCCAAGAGATGCCTTTTTAAAAGCTATTTCACAAGCTAAGCAGTATGGTTTGTATGATCTCAATCGATTAGAGAATATTATTCTTCAATTTGTTACAAATGAATTTTTTCAATTAGAAGGAGATGACATATGATAACAGACATTCAAAAATTACTTTCTGTTTTAAAGTTACGCGGCATGGCAGATAAACTAGATATTTTATTATCTGAATCTGAAAAAAAACGGGTTATCTACTGTTGAAACTTTATTGAATTTGCTACAAGAAGAATTTAGAGATCAACAAGAAAGAAGTATGAAGAGTCGAATAATAAAATCAAGAATACCTAATAATTGGACCATTGATACTTTTCCATTTAATCGAAAACCAGCTATTAATAAACTACAAATTATAAATCTGATGAATCTATCTTTTATAGAAAGACATGAAAATATTGTATTAATAGGCGAGCCAGGCACAGGAAAAACAAGTATTGCTAGTGGATTACTTCGCCATGCATTGATCAACGGATATCGTGGTTTATTTTATGATGCACAAAAACTATTGGATCAGTTATACAGCAGTTTAGCAGATAAAACGACTACTCGATTGATTACCGCCTTGAGCAACATTTCAGTTTTACTAATTGATGAGCTGGGATATTTGACATTAACAAACGAACAATGCAATGCATTTTTTAAATTAATGAGTATGCGTTACGAAAATAAAAAATCAACCATCATTACAACCAATTTAGATTATCCAAAATGGTATGATCTTTTTAAACAAAAATCATTAGTTGATGCGATGCTAGATCGTTTAAAACATCACTGTATAACAATTCATATTGAAGGGCCAAGCTTACGAGAGTTATCTGAAGAAAATAAAACTAAAAAAAATGGAAAAACTAAAAAATCTTCTGAAAAAATAAAATAAAATAGAAACAAAATAGAAACAAAATATCAATCAAATTTCATTTTATCCAGCAGAGTTAAAATGATTATCTATTATTCTATGAGGGTATTTCCTGTTATCCATTGAACCCCTGGATTACTACAGGAAAATTCATTAAGATGTTTATCTTAAAAAAAATCTAGCTCCGTAAAATTTATGGCACTGCCATGCTTTAGGTAGAGAACCGTATTAGGTATATTGGTTATTTTCATGTTTGATAAATACTTATTATTGCGCACGAAGAGGGTCAACTTTACTTAGCACTGGTGGGTCAAATTTTAATAGCGCTGAGGTAACGCAATTTACTCCAATAGAACGGTTAAATCTAACTATGGCCGCACTTTCGCGTGCAGATAAAACTGAAGCCAATCGTCTCTGGCAAACATGTCCGCGACATAAATACCTTGCATACGATTTTGAGTATACCCTTGGTGTTAACTGCGCAATAATGCTGAGTGGGCTTTTTTTTCAAAAATGTGTCTTGCATTACAACAACATTATGAAAGTTGATATTTTTATCATGGGCTGCGAACAGGATTTAGAGTTTGAAGAAGAAAAAAATTAAATGGCCTTGCAAATCAAACACAAAATTTAATAGACCGCGTCAAGGGAATACAAAATCTACTTATATCGCAACTCAAAGGGTTATTTGAAGGATTTAGACAATTTTGCGCTGCTGTTGGGGTTGATTGTGAATATTTACTAAAAACAATCCCCTTGGAAAACTGCTGCCACAACCTTGAGCTATTGCTAGATACAGATATTGAGTTAAATATGCAATATGCTAACCAAATTAAAGAATTTTTTCGGAAACATTGGAATTTTTAACCCTTGCGGAGTCCAGAGAAAATAGAACTATATTAATGTAAAAAAACAAGTACAAATGAGCTTAAATTCCATTCTGACGTGCTTGACCGAAACTCTATATTTTTTATAAAAAACATTAAATATCAATTAGTTGTTGCGTGACTGGAAAGCGGATAACTTAATATCGACTCTCACTTGATATTTTTGAGTGTCAATGTTAAGTTATCAGAATGAAACCAAAAAATGCTTTAGAAAAACTAAAACCCCTTCTCAACGCTTCTAGCTTTACGAGTGGAGAAGCTCGTTTTTATGGTGTGAGCTCATCCACGCTTGCCTACTATGTGAAACAAAATGAATTAACGCGTATTGGTCATGGAATTTACCGTGGTGCAAATGCCCCTGTAGTTGATGATTTTCGCTGGGAGGACCTCATTGAAGCAATGCAAAGAGTCAAGGAAGGCGTCATTTGTCTTACGTCGGCGCTTTCCCTATATCAACTGACGGAAGAAATGCCTTCACAACATTGGATAGCAATAAGAAATGAAACAATACATCGGGCCATGCCAGGCACAAAAGTGGTTAGAATGCGCAACCTTACGCTGGGTAAAACCACAATCAAAATTGGAAATATCACATTATCTATTTTTGATCGTGAACGCACCATTGCAGATGCTTTCCGCTATCTTGGTCGTGAGACAGCTTTAAAAGCACTAAAAATTGCGCTAACAAAAAAAGGCCGTGAAAAAATTGATATAGAAAAAATAAGACAGTATGCAAAAAAACTTAGAATTAAAATCGAACCATTTTTAATAGCGATGACACTATGAATGAATCAGCACTAAAAGAACGATTAAAGGTAATTGCCACAGAAAAAGAAACCACCCTTAATAAAATTTGGAAGCAACTACTCTTAGAAAGATTTTTAGCAAGACTATCCGCTTCTCCGTACCAAGATAAATTTATTTTTAAGGGTGGATTACTGCTTGCTCAGTACATTGCCATTAATCGAGAAACCATCGATATTGATTTTCTAATGAAAAAAATTAAAAGTGAAATGCAAAATATTGAAAAAGCCATTAAAGAAGTAGTCGCTATCAATTCCGAAGATGGATTTTCCTTCACTTGGTTTTCAGTAGAGGAATTGAACCAGCCACACATGGAATACACCGGTTTTCGAGTAACGTTAAATGCTCAATTTGGCAAAATGCGCGACAAGATTCAAATTGATATAGGTGTTGGTGATGTAGTTGCGCCTGTAGAAGCAACATTTAATCCATTTGAATATAAGGGCAAACCGATTTTTGCTGGTGAAATTTCTTTATATGTATATCCTCCAGAGTCAATTTTTTCGGAAAAACTTGAGACAATTATTTCCAAAGGTATCATCAATAGTAGAATGAAAGACTACCATGATTTACTTTTAATGATTCGAGAACAAAATTTTTTAGATACTGAAAAGCTACCTAATTCAATTCAAGCCACCTTTAATCGTCGTGGAACACCAATTTCATTATCAATTAATATCGATTCGAATAGCATGCAAAGTTTGCAAGCCTTATGGAGAAATCATTTGAGTGGTCTTGGTGCTTTTAGAGAACATTTAAATTTTCCAAACCAAATTGATGGCGTAATTAAAGAAATTAATAATTGGTTACAAAAAATTAATTAAGGTACGTACAAATGAACTATCCGATAAGTTATGAAGCAAATCCAAAATTAGAAGATATCCAAATATTAAACGATGGCATCATGGAACAAGCCAAGCAAAAAAAGGGAATGAGACAACTCGATTTCTTTGCTTTTTTTATCCGTGATGAAAATGGAAAAGTTATTGGTGGATGCGGTGGAGATAACATGTATGGCGGCTTGTATGTTGGCCAACTATGGGTGACTGAATCATTGCGTGGCCAGGGTTATGGAACACAATTAATGCAAAAAGCAGAGCAATTAGCAAAGGAAAGTAAATGCAATTTTATTGCAGTTAATACATTCGATTGGGAAGCATTAGATTTTTATAAAAAACTTGGATTTTATGTGGAGTTTGAACGTAAAGGCTTTGATAAAAATTCTATATTTTATTTTTTAAGAAAAGATTTGATATGAAATCTATTAATTTTAAATTATTAACAGAAAAGGATTTACCACTTTTACATAATTGGTTTCAAAAACCACATGTAAAGCAGTGGTATGCTCGCCGTGAAAATTACACCATCGATATGATTAGAGAAAAATATCTACCTAGGATACTTCATCCTGATTCAATACCAAATTTTATTGTTTATGCCGGCAACACACCAATCGGATATATTCAACTTTATTGCGTCAAGGATTCACTCCCTGATGGAGTCACAGACTACAATCACCGGTTATTTTCTGACTTTAAATCAAATGAAATTGCCGGTGTCGATTTATTTATCGCAGATGAAAATTTTCTTAGAAAAGGGTATGCGACATTAAGTCTAAGCTTTTTTATTAAAGAATATGTGGAAAAAAAAATTTACTCTTTTAATTACTGACCCACTAAAAAACAATAAAAACGCCATTCAATTTTTTGAAAGAAATGGATTTAAAAAATTCAAAACCAGCGACAATAACACTGCAAATGAATTAATGATTCTACACATAACGCCTCAGAAGGATGACACAAGGATTATTTTAACAACTGATCGCTTAATATTGCGAACATGGAAAACTAGCGACATTCCATTAATGGCAGCCATTAGCTCTGATCCATTAGTTATGGAGCACTTTCCTGCCCTTCAAGA
>Ga0207115_1080_pt1 | contig 13262 bp, 8 predicted proteins | sample Alteio_BWMinHeat_46_FD_153536 | JGI IMG/M metagenome (GOLD analysis project Ga0207115, IMG submission 153536) | Enriched cells from forest soil in Barre Woods Harvard Forest LTER site, Petersham, Massachusetts, United States -... | ecosystem: Environmental > Terrestrial > Soil > Temperate forest >...
TGGGGAGTAGTCCACGCGCTGCCCTACCTTATAAAGTTCAGTCTGCACGGTCAAGGAGATCCTTAGTACTGGGGAACTAGTACGGAGGGAAGCACCTGGAGTGCCAATCCAGCTTCGGAGAGATAGTTCTAAGTATGTTATTTTTCAGCGTGTTATAAAAGGGCAGGCGGTGGGAATTTGTTGTATGAACGTAGTATTTCTCGGAGATTGTAGTTCCTTTCCTCAATTGTGCAAATGGAACGCTTTTACCATTGACAGTTGAGCGAAGCGTTTGCGAGGATGGGGAAATCCAATGGGAAAATTTTTACCACTTGCCTTGGGGAGCGGCTAGCGACATGGCTGGACGTTCCGTAACCCCAGCCCTAACGGGTGAGCGCAAGTCTGGAGTGGTGCCGATCCGCTACGTGGACGGGCTGCTGGATGCGGTGGACCGACCGATGCTGGTGGCGGACCGCGACGGGAAGCTGGTTTTGGCGAACCTGCGGGCGCGGCAGAGCCTGGAGTCGCAAGGATACAGCGACCTGGATGGGCTGGATGTTTTCAAGGACGTGTTGAAGAGGGAAGCACAGGAGGTATTGAGCCGGCTCGAGTCTGGGCTGCACGAGGTGGAGCTGGAAGTCGGAAAAGGCGAGCAAAAAAGGCGCGCCAAAGTGCAGTGGCTGCCGGAGCCGGATTGGCTGATTGTGGAGTTCGAACCAGTGCAGGGCGACGGAGATCCTGCGACGCATCTGACGGTGCAAGAGCTGTTGCAAGAACGAGAGATTACATACCGAAATCTACTGGCGGCGTATTTGAAATTGCAGGAAGTGAACCGGCAAAAAACGGTGTTTCTAGCGTCGGCAGCGCATGAACTGAAAACACCGCTGGCAGTGATCAAGGGTTACTACGATCTTCTGCTGGCGGGATCGCTCGGACGGCTGACGGATAAACAGAAAGATATTCTGGAAGAGTCCAAAGACAGCTGCGAGAGGCTGGTGCGGCTGGTCTCGATGTTTCTGAATTATTCGGCGCTGGAGAGCGGGAAACTGGTGCTGCAGCTGCGGGAAAACGATCTGCGGGATTGCCTGGAGGAACTGGCGAAGCGTTGGTCGGAAGCATTTCAGCGGAAGGGCGTGCGCCTCGATACGAACTTCGATCCTTCGATACCGACATTCAAATTTGACTACCAAAAGGTGCAGCAGGCGGCGGCGAACCTACTGGACAACTCGCTAAAGCACACGCCTGGCGGAGGGAGTGTGCTGTTGAAGGCGGCACCGCATTTCTGGGAGCGGCGAGTGGCGGCGCTGGCGCCGGTGGAAGAACGGCGAAGATTCCGGCTGCCGCGGCCGAATAGCGTGGAAGTGAGCGTTACAGATTCCGGGGCAGGGATCGCGCCGGAACATCATCAGGAAATATTCGAGGATTTTGTGAGGGTGGACCGGAATACCTCGGGGATGGGGCTGGGACTAGCCATCGCCAAGCGGCTGATTCAGGCGCATCGCGGGAAGATCTGGGTGGAGAGCGAATCGCCGTCGGGAAGCCGATTTACATTTCTGCTGCCAATGGACCAAGTCTAGAGAGCGTTTGGGGACGGAAAGGAAGAGCAAGATGGCCGAGAAAGAAAAAATTCTAGTGGTGGATGACGAGCCGAGCATCCGGAAGTATCTGCAGACGCTCCTGGAGGTCGATGGGTATGAGGTGGAGACGGTCAGCACGGGGAGAGAAGCGATTGCGAAGGTGAGCGGGGTAGGGCGGCCGGATTTTGTGATTTTGGATGTGCTGATGCCGGAGCTGAACGGGATCGAGACGCTAAAGGAAATGATGCAGGTGGACCGGACGCTGAACGTGATCATGCTGTCGTGCTCGAACGAAGTGGGAACGGTGGTGGAAGCGATCCGGCTGGGAGCGCACGATTACCTGACGAAGCCGTTCGAGAAGACCGAGCTGGATGCGGCGATGCTGAAGTCGCGGCAGAAAAAAGAGCTGGTGACGGAGAACCAGGCGCTGCGGGATTACTGCGACCAGGTGACAGAAGACTTGAGCTTTCTTGCGGCGAGCCCGCAGATGGTGAGAATCCGCCAGCAAATTTTGCAAATCGCGCCGGTGGATGTGCCGGTGTTCATTTGCGGAGAGAGCGGAGTAGGGAAGGAAGTTGTGGCGCGAATGATTCACCTGCGATCGAAGCGGCGGAATCAGGCCTTCGTGAAGGTGAACTGCGCGGCGTTGCCGGGGGAGTTGCTGGAATCGGAATTGTTCGGGTTCGAGCAGGGAGCGTTCACCGGAGCGGTGCGCGCGAAGCCGGGGAAATTCGAGATGGCTAACAAGGGGACCATCTTCCTGGACGAGATCGCGGAGATGAGCACGCACTTGCAGGCGAAGCTGCTGCATGTGCTGCAGGATCATCAATATTCGCGGCTGGGCGGACGGCACCTGGTGGAGACGGATGTACGGGTGCTGGCGGCGACGAACGTGGATGTGCATGAAGCGATGAAAACCGGACGATTCCGCGAGGACTTGTATTACCGGCTGAATGTGCTGTCGATTAATGTGCCGCCGCTGCGCGAGCGTACGGCGGAGATACCGCTGCTGTTCAGCCACTTTCTGCAAAAGTACAGCGAGAAATTTGGAAAGCCGGCAACGCCACCGTCGAAGCATTTGCTGGAAGCGGCGGCGAACTACCCGTGGCCGGGGAATTTGCGCGAACTGGAGAACTTCGTAAAGAGGTACGTGATTCTCGAGGACGATGAAGGCAGTCTGCGGGAACTGGTGGAGATGTCGTCGACGCGGCAGCGGACTTCGCCACGCGAAGAGCCGGCAGCGCCGCGCGAGCCGCAAGGGTTGAAGGCGCTGGTAAGAGGATTGAAGGACGAGGCGGAGATGGAAGCTATCGCGGATGCACTGGAGAAGACGCGGTGGTGCCGGAAGGACGCGGCGAAGATGCTGGGAATAAGTTACAAGGCTTTGCTGTATAAGATGCGGCAGTTCAACCTGGATACGCCGCGCGCCCGAAAGACAGCAGGGACAGCAGCGACGAACGATCCGGTGACAGTGGTGGGAACGCGGAACATTTAGAGGACCTGATGGAGAAGGGGGAGTTCCGTGACAAAGCCCGCAGGGATGGGATATGTTTGCGGCCACGTTGGGGCCGAATTCATGGCAGACCGAAGCGGGAAGGTGAAGCGGCACTTTGCCAGGTGAGGCTAGTTCCTTCCAGAATTGAGGACAACGGAGGATGGGTTTAATGACGGAACGCCGCACGGCTCGACGCTACGATTTAACATTGCCGGTGATTATTCGAACGTCCGCGGAACGGGTGAGCGATTCACAAGAAGGAAAAACCCGGGACATTTCGACGCGAGGACTCTATTTTGTTTTCGATCAGAACCTGGAGGCAGGATCGGAATTAGACATCACGCTGACGCTGCCGGCGGAGATTACGCATGGAACCGAAGTTCTGGTACGAGCCATGGGCAGGGTGGTGCGCGTAGAGAGGCGCAACGAGGATGGCAGCACGCGCATGGGTGTTGCTGCGGTGATCGAGCGCTACGATATCATTCGCGGCGATGGGAAGGCTTGAGGGCGGCTTATAACTTCTCGGCTCTAAGATTTGTTTGGCTGCCTCGCTACCAGATCTGCTCCCCTAGACAGAAATAAAGACTACTACGACCATCCCGACTGCAGGTATCGCCGCTGGTAATTATGTGGCGGTGAGCACCCGCGATCCCAAGCTCAGCTCAAAAAGTCTGTGGTGCACACCTGATTCATGGCCCAGAGACATTGGACGTGCGACAAGAACATCACCATCGCCATCGGCTTTTGGCGCAAGCCGAAGGGAGGGCGCGCGCCAACAATTTCTTGGCAGCGCGCCTGTGGCGCTCACTTAGCTAGGGAACTGTTTGTCCGCTTTACGCAAGGGTTTGTGCAGAGCGGACCGCCGTCGCCGCGGGACACTCCACGCGTCGTTCACCGTTGGATTTGCGGGGTCAGACACCGTAAAGCGTGGAGCACGAAGGTTTTAGGAAGCGTCGGGCGGGATCTGAGCCATGGGTGGCGGTGCGCGATTTGCGCCACCGTTTTGGCGCACAGAGTGCTGTAAATGGCGAGCAAGTCGAGTGTCAGTCCGAGTGTGGCCAACAGGGCATGACTGCTTCCAATAAGAACAACGGCGATTTCGCACGGCGATCTGGCGAGGCTCTGCCGCCGGAAGAAATCATTTTTGGACGGTCCGCGGCCATGTCTTCGATTCGGCAGCGGGTGCAAAAGGTATTGGGAACCGATCTGCCGATTTTGCTCCAAGGTGAGAATGGAACTGGGAAGGGCGTTCTGGCCAGGTATATTCACAGCCGGTCGGCTTTTCGCCGGGGAGCATTCGTTAAGGTCAACTGCGCGGCCATTCCGGGCGCTTTGCTAGAAAGCGAGCTGTTCGGCTACGAAAAGGGGGCCTTCACTGACGCACGAACCTCGAAGCCCGGCTGTGTGGAAATGGCCTCGGGTGGAACGCTTTTTCTTGATGAGATAGCCGACCTGGATCCGAGCCTGCAGGCGAAGGTGCTGCACTTGCTCCAGGACGGAAAGTTCAGCAGGCTCGGAGGCAACGAAGAACGAAAAGCTGAGCTTCGATTAATCTGCGCCACCAACAGAGATCTTCAAACCGAAGTCGCCGCAGGGCGCTTTCGCCGCGATTTGCTTTACCGAATCAACGTCATCAGCCTGAACCTGCCGGGTTTGCGAGAACGACGCGAAGACGTCGCATTGCTTGCTGATTATTTTCGCCAGCAATTGAACGCGCGCTTCGAACGAGATGCCCCGCCCCTGCCGGAAGAAGTAATAGACACCCTAAGGCGGCAGGAATGGCGCGGGAACATCCGCGAACTCGAGAATCTTGTGGCCCGATATGCAATTCTGGGGTTGCTCGACACTCTGGAGACGGCTCCCGCCCGGCCACGCCCGTCTGCATCGCTGAATGAAGCCGCAGACGGCAGCATCCCGTTCAAGACAATCGCAAAACAAGCGGTGCGTGAGATGGAAGCGAACTTGATCCTTAAGGCGCTGCGCGAACACAGGTGGAACCGCCGTAGAGCGGCAGAGTCACTCAACATCAGCTACCGAGCGCTGATCTACAAGCTTCGTGAGGCAGGCCTCTCGCCGAAAAGCAATCGCAACGGCGCGGCGGCCGACGTGCCACAATTCCCCAAGTAGTCTCGAACTATGGCGGAAGCAGCCAGCGAAGCCGGTGTCCGCGGATGGCAAACGATCTTCCTCCGAGATGCCGGTATCTCAGGCGCCAGATTCTGCCTGCCGGGCGGAGACCGGCTTTTTCAATTCCCTTCTGCGATGCCACGTTGTCGCTGCCGGTGATCATATAAACGCGGCTGACCCCCTGTGTTCTGCAGATGCCCATCAGGCACTGAATGGCATGAGCATACAGGCCACGATTTCGAAACTTGGTGAGGGTAACCGCATGAGTAATTTCAGACTCGCCATCCCTTAGCTTCACGTTGCGTTCCCTCGACAACCGGTCGTGTGCGGCAGGAACAAGCCAGCTGACCTGCGCCAGAACGCCGTCGACGAACAGTCCATAGGCGTCGTTCACCGACAATTGTTCGTATTTTTCCCGTTGAATCTTCATTTCAGGATGTTTGTCCGCTACCTCGAGCAATTCCGGATCGGTGATTTTTCTGAACTCAACTTCTGGGGGAAGAACGGGCTCGGCAATCTCCACCGGTCTGCAGGAGTACACGCGATAGTCTTCCGCCCGACCGGCTAAGTCTTTGAACAAACCGACAGGGTCATCTTTCAAGCTGTGAAAGGCCGCCGCCAGTTTTCTGCGGAGCGGACTGGAGAGGTAAAAGGAGGCAGATTCGAGTGTGACTTCTCTGGAACCGAATCCTTTCTTGAATCGCTCGAGGCCGGGATTGCTGGTGTCCGCTCCTCCGAGGTTGAAGAGTTCAATATTTTCGCGGCGAAGAACCTCGATGACCTGGGAGATGAGAAAGTGCGAGGCCCCGATAGCCATGCCTTCCGCACTCGTCCCTGCGGAGTGGTAGTACGCTGCGCGGGGAGAACGCAAAATCAGGATGGAAGAAAGCACCTGTTCCCCTAAAAGCGCGCGAAATAATTCGCCGGCCTGATGCCGCAACAAGGCGGCGGGGGTGCGAGTCTGAGCGTCGGCGCTGACTTTCTCTCCCAGCGCGATGCGACGCTGCATGGACGCGTCCTGCAACAACGCGTGCTGCAGGCAGGCTTCCACTGCCCTGGTGCGCTCGACGGTAACGCCGGTCTTCTCCGCCTTCTGAATGTTTCGGCGGTGATTGGTGGCCATGCTCAAGCGGGCTGTGCGCAGGTCCAGAACGTGCTCAACGCGCTTGCGCCGGTTCATTTCTCCCGGCAAGGACGGAATGCTGACACTTTCCGAAGCAAAGCTCTCAACGATCAGCTCACTCACCCGTTGTTTGCGGCAAAGGTTCAGAAGGCCTGACCAGAATGTTTCGTCTATGCTTGCAGGTGGGCTGGACGGTATCTCCATCGTGGTGTTCATCCGGCCGGACCTGACCAAGCCAAAGCACCCGCCGGTAACCCGCCCTTGCTCGGAAACGTATAGAAGTGCCGGGCGTGCCCCGAGCTCCTTCATAGCCTGCCAGTAGGCGAAGGTGCGGAACGGATTGAGAGGTTCGACAGAGGAGATTTGATTACAAAGCTCATCCGAGAGTTCCTCAGTGGCGTGGAATTCCGAGCACATATTGACTCAGGTCTTTGCCCCGCAGACTTCCTTTTCGAGGACATTAGAGTCTATGAAGAACTTAGCGGCCCAGTTCAAGTATTCAAACGTTCCGTATCCGCCGTCCACTGGGAATGAGCCTTTGATGGCGCCACGGATTTCAGGGGCTCCATCGACGCTCTGGGTCCTACGAACATAGCGATTGGCGGCGCATGCCGCGTCGCGATACTTCACGTCGCCGGTGATCTGATAGAGATAGAGCCAGCAATAAGCGACCTGAACGGAGCCCGTTAGGCAAGCCCAATTGGCGGCGGGCTTCCAGTCCGGCGATAAACAGCCCGGCAGGAAACCATCCTGCCGCAAGGCGCTTCGCAATCCGTCCGCCGCCTGGCGCGCGCTCGCTAAAAACTTCTGATCGTTGGAAAACCGGTAGGCTTCCAAAATTCCCCGCAGCGCATAGCCTAAAGTGTGAGTGAGGGGAATGGTCGCGTCAGAGAGGCAGCAGTTCGCAAACCAGCCGTTTTTGCGCTGCTGCGTGAGCGCCCACTGGGCATTCGCAAGGCCGGACTTTCCATAATTTCTGGCGGGCGCAACTCTCGCAGCCTCCAGCATTCCCCACGCCACGTGCGTGTCGTAAGTCTTATCGCCGGCAGCGGCAAACGGAGAAGCGTGCTTTCGCCAGCATCCATCCGCGTCCTGGATCTCTGCCAACCAGTCGGCGGCACGCGTCATGCTGGTTCGATAGGGCTCTCCAAATTCCTGGGCGCCTGCCGCCAGGCCAAGCAGGATCTGGCCGGTGTTGAAGACCACCGGAACCAGAGGCTCGGCTCCGATGGTCCCTCCCTGGAAAGCGCCGTTGGGAAATTGGACGGAGAGGCACCAATCGAGCATGCGTTTGGCGCGTTCGCGCAGCGCCGCGTCACCGGTCAGGCGCGCAACCTTTATAAGAGTGGGGATGATATAGCCGGTCGTCTCGGGATAAGAAGGCCCCCAGCCCTTGATCAGACTGAAATGGCGCGCGACTCCGTCGTCCTTGGTGGAGGAAAAATCCTGAGCCCGGCAGAGCCAATCGGTGGCTTCCCGGACAGCGATATCTATGCCGGGATCGCGATCCGGCAGGCCTAGATAGTCTTTACGAGCCTCCTGCCTGGCGGCCGCTGGAAGCTGCCACCGGCGTTTAGCCTGTAAGACGGGAGAGAGAACCTGTTTTAGGAAGGGTCGGATCAAGTTTTTTCCATCAGATGGCCAGACAGAGGTGCGACGTTTCTACCGTCTTTAGAATCAAGCTGGCATCTTGTGCGGGAACAGTATAGGGCATCACGTTGTCTACTTCGTTTGGTTCAGGTTCGCCGTGAGTCGAAAAAGTTAGGGTTTTCGAGCAACAAAGAGCAAAACATGGGGACCGATAAACGGAGCGCGTGGGTGCGTGACACTACTGATGATTTCGTCCACCACAAAGCCGGACTCTTCCAGGCACTTTCGGGCGGTCTGCCGCTTGTAGAGGCGCTGAATGGGCTGTGAAATAGGGCGAATGACCTTCTTGGCGACATACTGAAAAAAAGCAACCGGCCGCGGACGGGGGAAAAAATATTCTTTAATTTTCTGGTTGATGCGTTCTCCGACGGACATATCTACATGGATCAGCGTGAGGTAACGGCCTCCCGGCTTGAGGACGCGAAGGATCTCCCTGGTGGCTTCGCCATCGTCGATAAAATGTTCCATCACCCCGACGGCCAGGACCAGATCAAGTGTGTTTTCCGAGAATGGCAGTCTTTCCGCAATAGCCACGCAGAAGTCCGCCGCAACCCGCTGACGCGCGCTTCGCAGGGCCTCCGAGGACAAGTCGATCGCCGCCAGCCGGCTGCCGCGCAGGGCGGAAAGCAAGAATCCTTCTCCGCAACCGATTTCAAGCAGAGAGCCAGTGGAGAAATGTGCTACGAGGTCCGCGAAGTAGGAAAGAAATTCGGGCGTCCTGCCTTGGTCTTCCCATGCCTTGGTGTGATTCTTGTACACATCGTCGTAGACCTTGCCGATATTGCGGGCCGACTCATAGCGGGTTTCGTGACTAATCAGGATGGGAATCCCATCGGCCTGCTCGAACTCACGCCGGCAAGTTTGGCAACGGAGACCCTCGAGAGGCTTTTTGCAATCCGGGCAAACAAACATTCTTTCCTCTCGTTGATCGCTATTTTTTGGCAGCAGCAGGCCACAGGGCCGAAGTGCGGTTAGGGCCAAGGCATCCGAGACTTGATTGGGCCCCCCGTCGCAGTCGGCAACGTATTGATTGCAGATGGCGGAGCCAAATTTCAGCGCTAATGCACCGAAGTCATTAAGTATCAGCGGCTTACGAGCGACCTCGGACACGCTTGATTGCTGAATAAACAAGCCCAGTCCAGAAGGACAGGTTTAAGCCTAGATGTTATCCTGTCCCATTTTTCGCCCCCTGTCCAGTTACGCGCAGTTCCAGTACCTCGATATCATTGCCGAGCGTAGGGGATTGAATGCGCGAATTTTTGGGCGGATTGCGTATCGGGGGACAGATGATCTCGAAGGCAGGCACAGCGAAGAAGAGCACAAACGCGGGACTCCCAGCGATTCTCCTACTTGCGGTTCTTATTGGAACATCAGGTTGTGCAGGTTTGGTTGGCGCAACGGGCGGCGGTGGCAACCAAGGCGCGTTGACAATTACCGGCGCTCAAGCTGGAAGCGCAACGGCGTCGAGTTTCTCAGTGAGTTGGACGACCAATCAGACGGCGAATTCTCAGGTGGACTACGGCACAACGTCAGCGTACGGTTCGAGCACGACGCTGAACACCACGCTGGTCACCAGCCACCAAATAACGGTGAGCAGTCTGACCGCGGGTACGCTTTATCACTTCCGGGTCCGTTCGACGGATGCCGCCAACAGCAAGGCTGCTGGCGCGGATATGACCATCGCGACCACGGGAGACACGACGCCACCAACGGTTTCCATTACTTCGCCGGCCGCAGGCGCGACGCTTTCCGCGATTGTAACGGTGAGCGCGACGGCCAGCGATAACATTGGCGTTACCAGCGTGCATTTTAACGTGGACGGTGCAAACACCGGACTGGCCATCGCTAGCGCGCCCTACAATTATTCGCTGAATACCAATACGCTTTCCAATGGCAATCACGTTCTGACGGCGGTTGCAAGCGATGCGGCAGGCAATACAGCGACAAGCGCTGCGGTTTCTGTGAAGGTAAACAACACGACGCCGGATACCACGCCCCCGACGGTTTCACTGACGGCGCCCGCCGCCGGAGCGACCGTGAGCGGCACGGTAACAGTCTCGGCGAACGCCTCGGACAACGTGGCGGTGGCTAGCGTGCAGTTCAAGCTGGACGGCGCGAACGTGGGCACGGCCGGCACGACTTCACCCTACAACTTCTCGTGGGATACCACGAAAACGACGAGCGGCACACACAGTTTGACGGCGACGGCGACGGATACCTCCGGCAACTCGGCGACATCCACCCCGGTCAGCGTCACCGTGAACAACGCGGCCGGCACCACACCTCCGTCAGTGCCGACCGGATTGGCGGCGACCGGGGTTTCTTCTTCGCAGGTCAGCCTCACTTGGAACGCTTCGACCGATAATGTTGGCGTGACGGGATATAACGTGTTCCGCGGCGGGTCGAAGGTCGGTACCTCGACAACTACGACTTATATGGATTCCGGTCTCACGGCTTCTACCAGCTATACCTACACCGTGTCTGCATTCGACGCGGCGGGAAATACTTCCGCACAGTCTGCGAGCGCTTCGGCGACCACGCTGAGCACAAGCGGAGGACAAATCCCGAACACGCTAGGTTGGTACCAGATTCCGAATACGCAGCTGCAGTCGGTTTGCCCGAACTACTCGGACGTCAACGCCGTGTCGGGCTGCTCTTCCATCATGATGGCATGGAGCGGCGCGGTTGCCGACACGACGCGAAATCGACTGGTCATCTGGGGCGGAGGGCACTCCGACTACTACGGGAACGAGGTTTATGCCCTGAACCTGACGGCAAACCCGATCACTCTTACACGATTGAACGAACCGACGCGCTTCACTTCCAATTCTGTTAGCTGCAACGGCGGCAAATACTGGGACGGCAAACCGTGCGCGCGACACACCTACGACCTGTTGTCGTATTCACCGCAAGCCGATGTGATGATTAATTTCGGCGGAAGCGAAACCCCCAACGGCAGCTTCTGCTCGGAAGACATCTGGTCTCTGAATCTTGCGACTCTCGGATGGGCGTCCAAAGGCAGCGGGAACTGGGACTGCAACAGCGTGTATAGCGGCTCAGCCTATGACCCGAACAGCGGGCTGGTGTTCTTCGCGGACGATCACAACATCTACACCTACAACGTAAGCACCGGAGCGATGACCAGCGTGGGAGGCGGCTACAGCCAGCGGAACAGCCTGGCGTACTCGAGCCTGGTGGTCGACCCGGTTCACAAGTACCTGTTCGTGATGGGCGGCAGCGGTGGCGGCGGAACCGGCGGAAATCTGTACCGATTCAATATCGCAAACCCGTCGTCGATCCCGTCACCCACGGATCTCCTCGGAACCTCCTCGGGCTGCAGCACCTGGCTAGCCGGCACCGGCAGCAATGGGGCAGCCGGCGGCCCAGGCGTGGCGTGGTATCCGATACAGAGCAAGATCGTGATGTGGAACGGCGGAGGCAGCGTCGGCGCCTACGATCCGGTCGCGAATTCCTGTTCCACGGTTACCTATCCCAATGGACCTGGATCGCCGCAGGTTCACGGCACTTACGGGCGCTTCAGTTACTTCCCGGCCCTGGGAGTGTTCGCGCTCGCGAACGACATTTCGCAGAACGCCTGGACGCTCAGGCTTGATGCGGGTTCTGGCGGCACAGGCGGCGGCAGCGGCCCGATAATCTCCGGCGTCACGGCTACGTCGATCAGCACTTCCGGAGCAATCGTAGTTTGGACAACCGACGTAGCATCAACATCGCAGGTCGAATACGGCACCACGACGGGCTACGGAACGACGACCACGCTGAATTCGAGCATGGTGCCGGCGCATTCGGTGGCTCTCACCGGGCTTTCTACCAACACCCTATATCACTACCGGGTGCACTCCAAGAACTCCAGTGGCACCGAGTCCATCAGCGGAGACGCCGCATTTCAAACCAACAATACGGTTGACAATGTTCCGCCGACCGTGTCGATTACCGCACCCGCAAACGGCGCCGCGGTCTCTGGCACTGTGACTATCTCAGCCAATGCCACCGACAACGTAGCCGTGGCCAACGTACAGTTTATGGTGGACGGCACCAACGTCGGTGGCGCACACACCGCGGCGCCCTACAGCGCATCCTGGAACACGACGACGGCGAGCAATGGCACGCATGTGCTGACGGCTCAGGCGACGGACACTTCGAACAATTTTGCAACATCGACGGCAGTGAGCGTAACGGTTTCAAACTCCACCAGCACCGCCGATCAAAACTACCAACAGCGCTGCGCGGCACCGGGCGTGTTGAACTGCCAGGGCTTTGACAGTGCGGCGATCTTCTCGACCACGGCCAGCCAGAACGGATTCACGGACGGTTTTCTGGGCAGCCAGCCGATGACCAACAATAACCGCGATACTTCCGTGTTCCTCTCGGGCGGCAGTTCGCTGAGAATGACGTGGCCGGCGAACTATAACTCGTCAAACTGCTGCAAGGACTACTGGGCGTTTTTCGGGCAAGCCAATCAGAACCAGGTTTTCGGTCAGAACTCCACGTTTTACATTCAGTATGCCTTCCGGGCGGACTCAAACTGGGTGACCAAGTGGGTCACCGACACCTATCCGAAGCTCAGCATCATCTACAACGCGGTCAACGGAAGCTGCGGAAACAGCTCGCTGGTGACTGTGAACATGCATGCTCTGGACTTGCCGGAAATGTACCTTTCTTGCGCAGGCACGCCACTGGATACCTGCTTGGACGGCTTTACCTGGAATTCCACCGGATGCGGCAGCGGGGAAATCTACGGTCAAGAAGGCTGGACAGCGCTTGCGCCGTTCACCGGCTATCAGTGCGGATACAACGGAGGAGCCTGGAGCGGCCCGAACTGCTTTCACTTTGTGCCCGACACCTGGTACACGCTGTACTACAAAGTATCGATAGGCATATGGGGAACACCAACCTCAACTGTGCAGGCGTGGATTGCGCCCTATGGCCAACAGATGCAGCAGTGGATCAACACGCAGAACGTTTCGATAACGCCGGACAACAATGGATACAACGTTATCGGACTGACGCAATTCATGACCAACCACGGAGGAAGCAATCTGGCGGCGAACGTGTGGTTTGACGAACTGATCGTATCGTCGCAGCCGATTGCGGCTCCGGGCGGCCAGACACCTCAATAAGCCTGAAACCGAGTGATTACGTGTTTCGGGTTCCGACATTTTCAGCCTAGACGCACAATGAATCCGTGCTACCGGCGCGCCGGCGCAGCGGGCGACCCGTCCGGGAGGCGCGATGCCAAAGGCAAGAAACAAGAACCGGCTGGAAGCCGGCGGTAGGAAATCGATTGTGGCGA
>Ga0207115_1081_pt1 | contig 12953 bp, 8 predicted proteins | sample Alteio_BWMinHeat_46_FD_153536 | JGI IMG/M metagenome (GOLD analysis project Ga0207115, IMG submission 153536) | Enriched cells from forest soil in Barre Woods Harvard Forest LTER site, Petersham, Massachusetts, United States -... | ecosystem: Environmental > Terrestrial > Soil > Temperate forest >...
GCACTATAGTTAAAAAGGAATTTAATCATGCATAGCTGGCTTTTCACATTTTTTATTTTATCTGTCATCGCAGGCTTGGTGGGATTTACTAATCTTGCTAGCAAAATGGCGCAATTTTCTGGAAATATTTTTTTAGTATCTGCTGTGCTTTGTGGATTAACGCTGGTCTTCTATTTTTTTAAAAAAAATTATCTCCTATTAAGTTGGATGTTTATATTTTTAGCCATTGCTGTTATTTCTGGTGTTTTTGCGTATACCAACCTTGCTGAATCAATGGTTTACATCTCAAAAATTTCTTTTTATCTTTTCCTCGCTTTATTTATTTTAACTCTCATGATACGAAAAATTCGTAAACGCACGTAATTCATTTGTTAGGATAAAAAAATATAAACCCTGGCTTCCCTAAGTACGCTGAGTCCAACAGACTTCATTTCTGAGCTAAAGAATGAGTTTTATTTTGAATCTGGCCGAGTAACGCTTGATACCCTATACAATCAATATTGTATGTATTTTATGGAATTTTTTTGGTAATTCAAAGTAATTTCAAAAGCTAGACATGTTAAATTTATCAAATGAAGAATTTGAAGTTATTTTTTCCCAGTCCCTAAAATGGCTTTTTAATGTTGACTTAGATAAAGTATCTTCCCATTCTTCTTTTGCTTTCGGCTTAGGGGTAAAATAAACTGGATATACACCATCATTACTTCCGCATACATTAGGATCAATTTTTTTATTTTCATGTTTTTCTGCAAGACTTAATAATGAGTTAGAGCTTGGTTTTGCATCGTTCAATAATTGCAGTGCAAACATGTTTTTTCCCATTTTTGCCATGTCTTTAAGCTTTTGATGATCTTCTGAAGATCTTAAAAATCCTTTCTCGAGAAGCAATTTGAGCATCACACTATCGCCACTTTTTACAGCAGCATAGATGCTTTCGTTATCTATTTTTGTTTCATCTATCACTAAGACATTTTTTGCTTTTGCATTTGAAGATGTTGGTATCGTTAAAGCAGTAAATTTAAAATTTCCTAAATCAGAAGGAGGTAGCTGTCTGAGATCATTTTTTGGAACGGATTCATCTTTCTCTTTAGGATAATAGTCATTTCTGACGCGATCTTTATAATACTCACCACAATTTGGGTCAGTATCGGGTAGTTGTTCGTGTGATTTTTGTAAGGCATCTGCTGACCATAAACAATTCTTGCCGTGATGAGCCACAATAAAATAATATTGATTATCTATACAAATATAACCCCAAGCTAATCCGTAGTGCGTTCCTTTTCCTTGCCTATTGCCAGGAAATCCTTCATCGTTGTCAACGGGCAATATTATGCTGCATCCTTTCGTCCGGATATCTCTCAGTATTTGTTGAGTGTATTCTGCCCTATCTTTTTTATTCATTTTTATTCTTTTGCATTCGTTAAAATTAAATTCTTTTGCAGTACTTTCCAGACAGTTTATATTTAACACTTCACCCATTACTGAGCCATGTTTTTTTGCTATTTGACGTAAAGAAAGAATTTTTTTGTTTTTTTCTTTTTCTGTTGCAGTGGGTTTTATAGGATTTTTGCGTGCAGGGGGAACATTGCGATTTGGATAACACCAAGCTAATCCCATTTCCAATGCGTTTAAACCGCAGGTAGGGCCGCGTTGATTTCTTGTTAACGGAGCATTCCAAGGAACAAATGATCTACTTAAGTCAACATTAGGTGAAAAGATATACTCATAAAGGCCTTGTATTGAAATGCCTGTCGATGTCTTTTCAGAAATCTTTAGTAATAAAGAAGGCGCTTTAATAAGGCTTGTTTCTGATTCAATATTAGAAATAAATTGACGAAATGAATCATCACTTCCTACTGTGGTTGCTAATTGATGAAAATGATTTGCTTTTTTTACATCTTGCGGGACACCACGACCCATGCTATGTCTTATGGAAAGATTATGCAGAGCATCAAGGTGTTCTTGATTAGCTGCTAACTCAATATAATGCAAAGCTTGACTGTCATCTGGCAGCACGCCTCGACCCTTTTCATATAATATGCCAAGATTATATTGCGCACTGACATGCTCTTGATCTGCAGCTAATTGATAATAGCGAGCAGCTTCTTTTTCATCTTTTACAACGTCTATACCATTTTCATATTTCATGCCCATTTCAAATACAAAATTTAAATCATTCTGGGAGATTTCAATTTTTTTAAGAAATTTGATGTCAATATTAAATCGTAAAATATCATCTGTACTTGTTTGGGCAAGTGATTCCTTAGTTAAAATAAAATTCTTATCAAGGATGCCTGTTTTTTTTAAATAGCTAATACTTTCTATGACGGTATCATAATGAACATAAGGGATACATTTAAATGTAACCTGTATTTTATCTTTAATGATTTCTAAGGAGTCATTGAGCCATAACAGCTTCATTCGATGAAAAGCCTTGTGAAACACTATGCTGAGCTGGCTTAATTTATCATTTTGAATAGCCTGATCTCTTAACATATTTTTATGCTCCAAAAAATAAATGCCACACTTGCTTGAAGAGTAAAATGGTTAAATTATATACTATATATATGAAGCTGTATAGTTTATTTCCAATGGTTCAACAAATTATTTTCTACTCGAATTGATTGACGATTTTATGGTCTTCGGTAACATTTCATTTTGATGCAATAGTTAAATTCACAGCACAAGTAAAAAATAATTTTATATACAATAAAAACAATTAGTTATATATTTTTTTCGTAAGCATTCGGTCTAGACACCTGTAGAATCAAAATGTTGCTTATCCATAATCTGCGAAGTGTTCTTGTCGAGACAAAAATGAAAGAGTGTTAAAAGTTTAAAGCAAAGGCTTTATTTTTTGATCATGAGCTCGCTTCTTCCTGCCTCGGCGGACTCATCTACTCGCGCAACGACCGTCCCTGGCCTAAGCGCGAGTTTTCGCCATCCGTGGCGAAAACCCTTCGGATTAGGATTCGCTCGCCTGCGATGCTCGGCGCTCGCTAATGATCAAAAAATAAAGCCTTTGCTTTAAACTTTTAACACTCTTTCATTTTTTTATACGCATCGTTGAAAATCATTTTGTTTTGACGTTTGAAGAGTTGTTTTTGTTAGCCAGAATTTTCATATGCTGGGGGTTTTAATAAACTCAACCTGCTTTTTTCTTATGTTTCAAATGACTGATTGAAGACTGCGCGATTTCGACAGAAGACACTGCGATATTATTAAAGGTTGCGTTAGACATGACTTTATTTAAAAAAGATAGAATATTTTATAAATGATAAATTAAATAATAAAGATTTAGAAAATCATACATCTTTAAACAATAGAATAAAATAAAAGTGCAAGATATTTTTGTTTTGGGAGAGATGTTTGGCTGAGTAATGACAGTCCTTAAGCAATTCTTAAGTATTTTTATGTAAAATTATTTTCCTTAAAATCCAGCTTATAGGAATTCAAATGTTTACACAGCCTTCTTCTTCCCTATTTCAACCCCAAAAAAACGCATGTTTACAAGTCATAACGCCTGATGGTAAGGAAGGCGGCTATATATTGGGAACCTGTCATTATTATTATTCTATTCCACCTCAGTTAGAGGAAAAATTTGAGAATGGCACGATCAATCATGTTGTGGTGGAAGTAGATGACCCCAGTGTAAAAGAATCCAAATTTTTAAAATTAGACCATAAGATCGCTTTCGTAGCACATCAGAAAAATCTTAAAGTTACCTCATTAGAAATCCAAGAAGAGAAAAAAAATTTAATAGCTGCTGAAAAATTTGCAGCTGCTTTCTTGGATATTTTTTATTTCTTTTCTCCCTTCGCAAGTTACTGTGTACAGACTGTTTTAGTGATGTCAAAAACGAAATCATACCAATTGTACATTAAGCAAGAGATAGAAGAGCTTTTTACTATTCTGCATGAATCTGACTTTAATTCTAACCTCTTACTTTCCCAGCGTAATGAAATATGGGGGGACACTATAGATCAAGCATTCAAGCAAGGGAAAACATTAGTCGCTGTAGGAATATACCACTTGTATGGTGAAAAAGGTATTGTCCCTTTCTTAACATCAAAAGGCTATTTATTAAAACCTTTTCCTGTCACAATATCATTGGATGATAAAATTACACATCCAGAATTCGAAGAATTTTTAATGGAAAGAGCATTAGAAAGCTCAGTTTATTGGGCTAAATTTGTATCTCCTATTTTATCTCAATTGATATCGGCTTTTACTACGGAAAAAGAATTAACGAATCAAAAAAGAAATATATTAAATAAAATTTTACATCTCCTTTTCCCCACTTTTCAATCTGGGGAAAAAGCCTTGGCATTTTTCACGAAGAACCCTTCTAAGGGTTTTTTAAAATTATTTGAAATGTATAAATATCCTTTGAATAATTACAAGTTCTCGAATATTTTTATAGAAGATAAGTTATTGGATTTTTTACATGAACTAAGAGAATTGTATAAGGATTATAATCATGATGAGTATAAATTATTCTTGGGCCGTGCCGAAGTACAAAGCGACCCACATCTATACTCTGTAACGCTTGAAGACTATCAAGAGGGACAAATAAGCAAGCTAAAAATGCAAGAGACTTGCCATCATTTCATTTTTTATTGTGGCTTATTTTATCCAGAAATCGTTAAGGGTATTCTCGATCAATATATTAATGACTTCTTTTCATTGAAAAAAGACGAGGCAGAGGAAGAAATACAAGCAATGCGCTCCGGTGCAGATTTAAACGTAATAAATTTGATGCTCAATTGTGGAATTACGCTTTCTAACGGAAAACACCTTCAATATGCAGAATGTTATAATCCTGACTATTTATCAAATCATCAACCTGATTATTTGTTTAAATTACAAAAATATACACTGACGGGTAACCTTAAAAAAGAAGAAAAAGAAAATAAAGCTATTACTGTTTTGTCTCTTTTTAAAAAAACAGATACCAATAAAAATATTATTGAAAATATATATTCATTTTTAGATCCTCAGTCCAAAGGAAATAAAAAAATCAAAAGATAGAAGAAAAAAGTGGGCATAGAAAAATTTGAATGGGCTCTTATAGCGGAATCTTAGTTAGTCCGCTATAATCACTGTCATTAAGGCTGGAAAAAAAATCATTTCCTAAGATATATTTTTAATGACTTCATTATTTAAAAGGAATTTAATCATGCGTAGCTGGCTTTTTACATTTTTTATTTTATCTGTCATCGCAGGCTTAGTAGGATTTACTAACCTTGCCAGCAAAATGGCGCAATTTTCTGGAAATATTTTTTTAGTATCTGCTGTACTTTGTGGATTAACGCTGGTCTTCTATTTTTTTAAAAAAAATTATCTCCTATTAAGTTGGATGTTTATATTTTTAGCCGTTGCTGTTATTTCTGGTGTTTTTGCGTATACCAACCTTGCTGAATCAATGGTTTACATCTCAAAAATGTCTTTTTATCTTTTCCTCGCTTTATTTATTCTAACTCTCATGATACGAAAAATTCGTAAACGCACGTAATTCATTTGTTAGGATAAAAAAATATAAACCCTGGCTTTCCTAAGTACGCTGAGTCCAACAGACTTCATTTCTGAGCTAAAGAATGAGTTTTATTTTGAATCTGGCCGAGTAACGCTTGAAAGGCCGATGGTTCAATAATGAATTCACCTTGAAAAGGCCTGTCTAAACTGATTAGCAAAAATAACATAGATGATGTCATTAATGCTGCAGCACTAACAGTAAAAACATGCAAATAAAAATTCATGCCGAATAAATAATTAATACATAAAGTTAAAATAGTACCTAACAAAACAACGACCCATATCTCAGGATCTAACTGAGCATAGCTCATTTGAATGCGTTGTTGCCTCGCATCATACAGCGCTTTTACTTCATTGAGTAAATCAAGCGAAAACATTGTTTGACCTAAATTTTTCTGCATGGATATGTGAATATCTGCAGAAATGTTATCAATAATAGAATTTCCATCGCTATTAATATGCTGGCCCAATCTCATGGCGGGCCATTCTACATGGATAACATTATTTAAATAGTTGGCAATTTCCACTTGAATAGCTGCTTTTTGTGAGCCCTGTAAATAGTTACTTTCACGATAAATATTTGCAACGGCACTTGCCTCACGTTGCACTGCATCTGAAGTATAACTGTTATTATTAATAAGATATAAAGCAGTCAAGCCTGCTAATACGCCATACAATACATTGATCAATGAGCTTGTATTGGCAATAACACTGTTATCTTTATAACGAAAATCAATGGGTATGAATAGTTTCACAAGAAAAATAGCGATAATTGAAATAACAATTGCTGTACTGCTTAAGATGATAAAAATCGCTATATCTGATAACTGGTATAATCCATTAAGCATATTTTATTCCTTCACAACAAACATGTTAAGAGATGTCTATTATATAGTAAATTATAGCAGGAATGAAAAATTTCTATATCCATTTTTAAAGAAGCAAACAAAAAATATACCTGTAGCGTCTGCTAAAAATAAAAATTCATCTAATTCAATTTATATTAAAATAACATGATTCTTTATCAAATAACCCCGCGAATTTTTATGGTATCCAAATACCCTATCATTTAGAGCAGATGCTTATTTTCTATTAAAATAGCCTTTTAAAGTTGACTTAGATAAAGTATTTCCCCATTCTTCTTTTGCTTTCGGCTTAGGGGTAAAATAAAGTGGATATGCATCATTACTTCCGCATACATGAGGATCAATTTTTTTATTTTCATGTTTTTCTGCAAGGTTTAATAATGAGGTGGGGCTTAGTTTTGCATCATTCAATAATTGCAGTGCAAACATATTTTTTCTCATTTCTGCAATATCTTTAAGCTTTTGATGATCTTCTGGAGATTTTAAAAATCCTTTCTCAAGAAGCAATTTGAGCGTTACACTATCACCACTTTTTACTGCAGCATAGATGCTTTCGTCATCTATTTTTGTTTCATCTATAACTAAGATATTTTTTGCTTGTGCATTTGAAGACGTTGGTATCGTTAAAGCCGTAAATTTAAAATTTTCCAAATCAGAAGGAGGTAGCCGTCTGAGATCATTTTCTGGAACGGATTCATCTTTTTCTTTAGGATGATAGGTGTCTCTGATGTGATCTTTATAATATTCACCACCATTTGGATAAGTATCGGGTAATTGTTCGTGTGATTTTTGTAATGCATCTGCTGGCCATAAATAATTATTGCCATAATGAGCCACAATAAAATAATATTGGTTATCTATACAAATATAACCCCAAGCTAATCCGTAATGTGCTCCTTTTCCTTGCCTATTGCTAGGAAATCCTTCATCGTTGTCAACCGGCAATACTACGCTGCATCTTTTCGTCCGGATATCATTCAGTATTTGTTGAGTGTATTTTTCTCTGTCTTCTTTATTCATTTTTATTATTTTGCATTCGTTAAAATTAAATTCTTTTGCAGTATTTTTCAGACAGTTTATATTGAATACTTCACCTATTACTGATCCATGTTTTTTTGCTATTTTGCGTAAAGAAAGAATTCTTTTGTTTTTTTCTTTTTCTGACGCAGTGGGTTTTATAGGATTTTTACGCGCAGGGGGAACATTACGATCTGGATAACACCAAGTTAACCCTATTTCCAATGCATTTAAACCGCAGGTAGGGCCGCGTTGATTTCTTGTTAACGGGGCACTCCAAGGAACAAATGATCTACTTAAATCAACATTAGGTGAGAAGATATACTCATAAAGGCCTCGTATTGAAATGTTTGTCGGTGTCTTTTCAGAAATCTTTACTAATAAAGAAGGCGCTTTAATAAGGCTTGTTTCTGATTCTATACTAGAAGTAAATTGACGAAATGAATCATCATTTCCTACTGTGGTTGCTAATTGATGGAAATGATTTGCTTTTTTTGTATCTTGCGGGACGCCGCAGCCAATACGATGTCTTATGGAAAGATTATGCAGAGCATCACTGTATCCTTGATTAGCTGCTAACTGAATATAGTGCAAAGCTTGACTGTCATCTGGCAGCACGTCTCGGCTATTTTCATATAATACGCCAAGATAATATTGCGCACGGACATGTCCTTGATCTGCAGCCAATTTATAATAGCGAGCAGCTTCTTTTTCATCTTTCGAAACACCTTCGCCATTTTTATATAATACGCCAAGATAATATTGCGCACGGACATGTCCTTGATCTGCAGCCAATTTATAATAGCGAGCAGCTTCTTTTTCATCTTTCGGAACGCCTTGGCCATCTTCATATAATATGCCAAGATTATATTGCGCATTTACATGCCCTTGATCCGCAGCCAATTTATAATAGCGAGCAGCTTCTTTTTCATCTTTCGAAACATCTTCGCCATTTTTATATAATATGCCAAGATTATATTGTGCATAGCTACTGCCTTGATCTGCAGCTAATTTATAATAGCGAGCAGCTTCTTTTTCATCTTTCGGAACGCCTTGGCCATTTTTATATAATACGCCAAGATAATATTGCGCATGGACATGTCCTTGATCTGCAGCCAATTTATAATAGTGAGCAGCTTCTTTTTCATCTTTCGGAACGCCTTGGCCATTTTCATATGATATGCCAAGATTATATTGCGCATTTACATGCCCTTGATCCGCAGCCAATTTATAATAGCGAGCAGCTTCTTTTTCATCTTTTAAAACATCTAGACCATTTTTATATTGTATACCCGTTCTAAATACAAAATCTAAATCATCCTGGGATATTTCAATTTTTTTAAGACATTTGATCGGAATATTAAATCGTAAAATATCATCTGTACTTGTTTGGGCAAGTGATTCATTAGTTAAAATAAAATCTTCATCAATAACGCCTGTTTTTTTTAAATAACTAATACTTTTTATCACGGTGTCATAGTGAAAATAAGCGATGCATTCAAATTTAAACTGTATTTTATCTCCAATGATTTCTAAGGAGTCATTGATCCATAATCGCCCCATTCGATGGAAAGCCTTTTGAAACACTATTTTGAGCTGACTTAATTTATTATTTTGAATAGCTTGAGTGCTTAACATATCTTTATACCCGAAAAATAAGATGTAATACTTGTTTGAAGAAAAATTGATCAAATTATACCATTTATATATAAAATTGTATACATTATTTCCTGATTGATCCAAAGTTCGACATAATTACGGTGAAAGTCACCGTAACATCATGAGAAATAGTCATTTTCATTTTCGAGGGTGGCAAGTCATTGTCCATGCCAGTTTACCAGGAATACGCGAAAACCCTGACATATATACCGTGATAAATAAGTCTCTGTAGAGCATGAATATGCTTTTTTAGACCGCTATAATGAATTCACAGCACAAATGAAAAAATAATTTTATACACAATAAAAACAATTAGTTATATATCTTTTCCTATTATTCCTCCAACGAAACTATTTTTACGCGGTATACTATTTTTAGAGAATAACTCTTATTCATAGATAGAAGGAGCGTCTGCTATGAAAATCATATGGATTGGTTTATTGGGATTTTTATTAATAGCCACCTCTTCTTACGCTTGTAGTAGTTGCCAAAGTGGATGTTCAGAAACATCCATTAATACATGTCAATGTTCTGATCCTAATTACAATTCCAATCCATGCTTAACTGTTGATCAATATTGCGAAGCATATGGAAACATTTCTGGATTGGATCCTTATCCCTAGGTATGAGCTAACAAGCACATGACTAAGCATGGTATTTTTCCACCTATTCTTTTATAATTGTGAGATTATATTGCCATTCCTACTGCTGAATTTACCGTGAAAATCGACGTAACATCATGAAAAATAATGATTTTCATTGTCGAGGGTGGCAAGCCATTGTCCATGCTGGTTTACCGTGAAAATCCCTGGCATTTTCATGCTCTGGGGTGGGCAAGATGGTTGCCCATGTTGGTTTACCGTGAAAATTCTCTCGATTTTCATGCTCTGGGGTGGGTAAGATGGATTGCCTATGCTGGTTTACCATGAAAATCCCTGGCATTTTCATGCGTGGGGGTGGGCAAAATGATTGCCCATGCTGGTTTACTGTGAAAACACCCTGCTGAAATGAATAGGTGTGTTCATATGGTTGGTGAGTGATTAATGTCTAATCATATTGGTTTAGGATAATGGTTTATTCCGGAGTAAGCATGCGAATCCTTTGTGTTATACCGAGTAGAATTGGCTCAACCCGTACACCACGGAAAGCCTTATTACCTATTCAAAATAAACCGATGATTCAATGGGTTTATGAAAACGCTCGCCGTTGTCACATTCTGCAAGACGTTGTGGTTGCAACAGATAGTGAAGAAATTGCTGCTGTTATTCAAAAAGCGGGTGGAAATGTCATGATGACAAGTCCACACTTACCAACTGGATCTGATCGGGTCGCCTTTGTTGCAACACAATATCCCACTATGGATGTCATTATCAATTTGCAAGGCGATGAACCCTTTATTAAACCCCGCATGCTGGAACAATTAGTCGCTCCTTATCTCAATGGTGAAACACCTGAGATGACGACACTTGCTTCCCCTTTAGATATGGAAACGCATTATAACAATCCTGGTGCCGTTAAAGTGGTCACTGATTTACAAGGAAACGCTTTATTTTTTTCTCGTGCTCCTATTCCTTATTTTCGTGTGACAGAGAAAGCACCTGTTTATCACCATATGGGACTTTATGCTTTTAGACGCGATTTTTTGCTTCACTACACACAATTAACTCCCACCCCTTTAGAAAAAGTTGAAGCATTAGAACAAATGCGCGCATTAGAGCATGGATTTAAAATTCGAGTCTGTTTAACTGAAGAAAAAACATTAGAAATAAACACTCCTGAAGAATACCAGCAAGCACAAACATTTGTTTATGCAGAATAATCAGGAAAGATAATATGATAGCAGAACAACCGATAGGTATTTTTGATAGTGGCATTGGCGGTCTTACAATTACGCAAGCCATTGTAAAACAGCTTCCCACAGAAGATATTATTTATTTTGGAGATACTGCTCATCTGCCTTATGGGGACAAATCAACAAGCGCCATTCAAGCATATGCCATAAAAATTACCGATCTTTTATTGCAACATCATTGCAAAATGATTTTAATTGCTTGTAATTCTGCGTCCACTGCGGCCTATGACTTAATTAAAGAATATGTGGCAGATAAAGCGATTATAATGAATGTCATTGATCCTTTGATTTATCATTTACGCGATACACATGCGAATAAACGACTCGGTTTAATTGGGACGCGACAAACAATTCATTCTAATATTTATCAAAAAAAAATCGACCATCTTAATTGTGGGATTTCATTAACTTCATTAGCGACTAATTTACTCGCTTCAGCCATTGAAGAATTTGGCAACCATAAAGCCATTGATGGTCTGCTTGCGGAGTATTTGTCTCACTCTACATTAACTCATTTGGATGCATTGATTCTCGCATGCACACATTACCCTGTCATTAAACATAAAATCCAGGCATATTTTAATAATCAACTAGAAGTCATCGATCCATCTGATATCATTGCCGAAGCCGTTAAAAAACGCCTACAAACAGAAAAACTGATTAATACATCAGGAAGTGGTTCAAAACAATTTTTTATTTCTGATTACACAGAATCTTTTGCGGCAGGAACAAAGATATTCTTTGATGAGACCATACAATTAAAACATTATCCTTTATGGGAGTGATATGAATTACAATCATTCGTACCACGCAGGTAATTTTGCCGATGTCTTCAAGCATCTTGTCTTACTTGCGTTAATAAAATCTTTTCTTCGTAAGGACAAAGGTTTTTGTTATCTAGATACGCACGCAGGCGGTGGTTTTTATGACCTGACAACAGAATCCGCACAAAAAACGAAAGAATATGAATTAGGTATCACTAAATTATTTCACAAAGAACAGTCGCCTCAATTAGTCAGACAATATGTAAGCTGTGTACAACGCATGAATAATCGATTGACACAGTCTTTAATTTCAAATTTACGTTATTATCCAGGGTCGCCTGCCTTCGCGCATTATTTTCTTCGTTCACAAGATCGCATGATTTTAACCGAGCTTCATCCGCAAGAATGCCAGCGATTAAAAACCACTTATAGTCAAGATCCTCGCGTTAGCATTCATTGTAGTAATGGCTATCAAAGCTTAAAAGCATTTCTGCCACCCAAAGAACGCAGGGGACTTATTTTAATTGATCCTCCCTATGAACGACCTCATGAATTTGTTGATATTTTGACTGCTCTACCCATCGCATTAAAGCGATTTGCTATAGGGACTTATGCCATCTGGTATCCTATTAAAAGTCGTGGATCTATTGAGCGTTTTCATCTTGCGATGAAAGAAATCGTCAAACAACCCGTGCTGATCACTGAATTAAGTATCTATCAAGAAGTGAGTCCTTTGCATTTAAATGGTTCAGGATTAGCCATTATTAATCCGCCTTGGGAATTAGATCAACAAATCCAAGATTTTTTACCTTGGCTTTGGAAAAATTTGAGCATACAAGGACAAGGGCAGTTTCGTAATTCTATGTTATAGCGCCGTGATTAGTCCTGGAGAATCATACCGTTAAAATATACCTTTATATTTTAACGGATAAAGCAAAAATGCATCGCTATGTGCTTAATAAATTGAAGAGTTGGATGAAATTCAGGCTGTGCCTGAATTGCTTTCTAAATTGCGATGGTTTTATGAAGAAATGCCTGGATTTCCAGTCATTGCCGCAGGTTCTTTGCTGGAATTTATATTAGAAAAACATTCTTTTAGTATGCCCGTTGGGCGCATTCAATATTTTTTTATTGAACCATTAGGATTTGAAGAATTTTTATTAGCAAAAAATGAAACGCATTTATTATCTGCCTTAGAAAAAACTTCTATTGATCAATCATTAAATGCATCGCTGCATGATAAAGCCAATCAATTATTTA
>Ga0207115_1082_pt1 | contig 12909 bp, 8 predicted proteins | sample Alteio_BWMinHeat_46_FD_153536 | JGI IMG/M metagenome (GOLD analysis project Ga0207115, IMG submission 153536) | Enriched cells from forest soil in Barre Woods Harvard Forest LTER site, Petersham, Massachusetts, United States -... | ecosystem: Environmental > Terrestrial > Soil > Temperate forest >...
TGGCCTACGCCGGCCGCGAAGACGTGATCGTGCTGGCGCTGCCGCGCGGCGGCGTGCCCGTGGCTTTTGAGGTAGCGCGGGCGATTCAGGCGCCGCTGGACGTCTTTGTGGTGCGGAAGCTGGGAGTTCCAGGACATGAGGAACTGGCGATGGGGGCCATCGCCAGCGGCGGAGTTCTGGTGATCGAGCCGAGTGTGATCGAGGGTTTGGCCATTCCTCCGGATGTTGTGGCCGATGTGGCCGCGCGTGAGGAGCGGGAGAGACTGCGGCGCGAAACGGAATATCGCGGGGACCGGCCGGAGCCGGATGTGCGGGGCCGCACGGTGATTCTGGTGGATGATGGGCTGGCGACTGGTTCCACCATGCGCGCGGCAGTCGTGGCACTGCGAAAATTGCAGCCCGCAAGAATAGTGGTGGCGGCGCCGGTGGCTGCGTCCTCGGCGTACGCGGACCTCGAACCGGAAGTCGATGAAATATGCGCGCGCACGCTCGAGCCGTTTCGTTCCGTGGGTTCGTGGTATGTGGAGTTTTCTCAGACCACGGATGAAGAGGTGCGCGACTTGCTGGCTCGGGCGGAGCAGGAGGCGGCTCACCGGCGGTGAGCGGGGCTGAACATGCTCAAAACTCGAGGCGGGCCTGAACTGCGATCATGCGCGGCGAACTATCTCCGCCCAAGCCAACACCCAGCAGACCCGTGGGTGGAGAGACGGTGTAAGTGAACGCTCCAAATCCCGTTTGCGTGGATGCTTTCCCGGGAATGCCGGCAAGGACGATGCTCGGCAATCCGAAGTTCGGATGATTGAACACGTTGAAGAACTGCCCCTCCAGTCGAAGTCTCAGCCGCTCCCTCACGGTGAACCATTTTGTCAGATAAAAGTCGCTCCAAACGAAATCCGGACCGCGCAAGGCGTTGCGGCCAAGAGTTCCGAATTGGCAGTTTTGTGGAGTGTCGCCGCCGTTGCAGGCCCCCGTACTCGGATCGACCGTCGAGACAAAGGCATTCGGGTTGAGCCATTGAATCGTACCCGGCTGCGTCACGCCTGGAATTGGATTTTGGTCATAAAGCGGAACCCCCGGCATCACGCTCGCAAACTGAGGCCCTCCACTCTGCACGATGCCATTGCCATCGGCCGAGTAGGGCGTGCTGAGGACGGAGAAGGGAAGGCCGCTGTGCCAAACAACGGTTCCGGATATTTGCCAGTCGTTCAGCGCATAACCGAGGCGGCGGCTGCGCGTTTTCAGGGGCAACTCGTAGACATATTGGCCGCTCAGATTGTGCCTGACGTCGTAGTCGCACGGGCCATAGTCTCGCGCCAGATCGCCGGGCAGCGGCGTGAGCAGCGCACCGGCAGAGAACTGCAGCAGGCCGCCGTTGGAGACCTCGTCCATGCAACGGCTGAAGGTGTAGTTGATCTGGCCTTGCAAACCATGTCCGAGGCGCTTAGTGGCATTCAGTTGAAGGCCGTGGTAGCGGCTGTTTGCGCCGGTAGAGAACTGGGTCACCGCACCAAGCCTGGGATCGGGCGGTTGCAGGTATGGATAGGGAGCAAAACAACCTGCACAGATCGTTTGATAGCCGTTTACTTGGGTTAGATAAGCCTGGTTCAGGGCTCGCGTGCCCACGTACTGCACCCGCAAGCTGCCGGTGTTTCCGAATTGATGCTCGAGGCCAAAACTCCACTGCATGAAATAAGGAGCACGGAGCTCGCCATCAGGCATGGCCGTGATCGCCACCGGCGGCAAACAGGCGGCGGGATTGGCTTGCCGCGAGGCGCATGAAAGCCAGCCCTGAGCGAAGCCAACTCCAAACGCCTGGTTTGCGGCTACAGTTGCATCCACAGCGCTGGCGGGCACGCCCGGCGCGACGCCCAGGCCGCCGACCGCGCCCAGCAACCCGCCTTGAAAGCTCCGCAGATACGGGGGATTCACACCGACTAGATCCGCGATGCTGCCGGGCAAGAGATCGCTGAACAGGCCAAATCCGGTTCGCAGCACAGTGTGAGGTTTGATCTGGATGGCCAGGGCTGTTCTGGGTTGCAGGATGGCGAGTGGAGTGGAGGCGAAAGCGTTTCCGAGATTGGTTTGAATCGCGGCGTTCAGCGGTTGGTTGACGTCGTGCGCGATGGAATCAAATCCGCCGCGGAGCCGCGCAATTTGATCATGCGGATTCAGGGGATTGGAGTTGAAGGTGTCGCGAATGCCAATCGTCCACGTCAGTTTGGGGGTGAGCTTCCAAGTGTCTTGAGCGTAGAGATCGAGGTTCAGGAAGTTGAAGGGCTGGTTGGCGGAAAGCGGGAAAGTCTTCGTGACCGTGGAGGCGACGCCATAGATGAATTGCGGCAAATCCGTGTACGTGGCGAGGGGGACGGTGCCTTGGCCGAAGTCGTAGTCGTTCAGGCGAAAAATTCTGGTATTGGTTCCGAATCGGAATTCGTGAGGGCCGTGGCTCCAGGCCACATTGTCATTGATGAAGAAGCGAGAAGCCCGCCGGCCCTGCACCCAGGTGTTATCGAGTCCTCCGATGGTCGTGAAGGGAGCGCTGGCCCCCAGCCCCTGGAGAACGATAGGAAACGCCGCCAGTGTTTTCTGAAAGTCGCTGGGAGCGAAAAGGCTTTCGTACCAGGAAAATCCCGGGTTGAAATAATTCACGAGGCTCTGAGAAAAGACGTGCGTGTAGCCCCCTGCGAAGGAGTAGAGCGGCTGTGGCGATAGCGAATCGAAAAGCGGATTGATGGGGTCGGTCCAAGCGGCTTGCAGGCCGGTGTCGGCCTGAAAGCGAAACCAAGCCGTGTCCTTCTGGTTGATATTCCAGTCGATCCGCGCTGTCTGGAGCTGCTCGTGGTCGTCGCTCGAATGGGAAACAATCCGGCGATCGGCGCAGCCGTTTCCATTGGGCGGAGCGCCGGCGACCGGACTGCCGTCGGCATTGAAGGGACAGCCCAGCACAGCGAGCGGGGTTCCGCGGGTATTTCCGTAAAGCGAGAACATCTTTTGATAAAACGGCGCCATCTGCGGGGCGGCGGGGTAGATGGCACCGGTGACTGCGTCTCTACCGCCTAACGGAAGCTGCTGCAGGACGTAATTCTGAAACGCGGGCGTCGGCACAGTCGCGGGTGTGACGATGGGAAGAGAGATGCGAACCCATTCGCTATCCGCGAAGAAGAAGAGCTTGTCGTGCAGGATCGGCCCGCCCAAGCTGCCGCCAAAGTGGTTCACCACCGATCCCGGCTTCTGATTCCCAGGGGTCGCATTTGTGAAGAAATTCGCGGCGTTGAGAGCCGAGCCATTCCAAAGCTGGTAGAGATTTCCGTGAAACTGGTTGGTGCCGGATTTGGTCACGTAGTTGATCTGCGAGGCTCCGTATCTTCCCTGATCGACGGCGTAGGAGAGGGTGTTGACGGTAACCTCGGCGATCGAATTCAGACCCAAGACGAGATTAGTGGAGAGCCCGCTGTTGAGATTGGTGAGGGGATCATTGGTCTCCAGGCCGTCCACGATATAGCCATTGGAAAGAGCGGGCAGGCCATTGAATTCGACGTTGCCGTAGCCGTTGGTGCCGCCGACGAAGTCATTTCCACTGCCAGCCGTATTCATCAGCGCGCCGGGAGCGAATTGCAGAGGATAAGTGAGATCGCCGCCGGGATTGGGAAGATTTTCGAGCGCAGGCGCATCGAGATTGGTGGAGGTATTCGCATTTCCGGGGCTGATGATGGGAGGCGCGCCGCTGACTTCGATTGTCTGATTGGATTGCGCCACTCGGAGCGTGAAGTTTACGCCCTGCTTCTCTCCCAGGTGGGAGACCACGCCGTCGATCTGCTGGGGATCGAAGCCGTCCGCCTCGGCTCGCACGGAGTAAGTGCCGGGCGCGAGTTGGGGAAAATTAAACTGGCCCTCATTGTCGGCTTTGAGAGAGCGCTCGAGGCCGGTGCCGCGATTGGTAATGGTTATGGTGGCGCCGGGAATTACCGCGCCGGTTACGTCGGTGATCTGGCCGGTGATGGCGCTGGTGGTTTCTCCCTGTCCGAAAGCACCTGTCTGGAAGAGAAGGAACGCAGCAAGCAGCAGAAAGCCGATGGTACGCGACATAGCCCTTTCTCTAGACAGGGACTTCGCTGAGACACTGGCCGTTATATTAACTTCGGTTAATCCTCATTGTATACTTAGATGAACAATGAAGATCAACAGGGTTATGAATCGGCTATCGGGCCGAATGACTCCGATGCCAATGCGGATTGTTGCTTTTTAAGGCCCCTGTCCTTTAGGCCAGTAGCATTGGTTTCGTTTAACTCCTAATCTGTTGGTTCCGATGGTGTGATTGCATGTTGGCAGTCGGGTCGAAGCCTGCCCGGGATAGGCGTGGGAAGAGGGCCTCTCGAATGAAAAGACGTCCAACCGCAGCAGACGGAAGCAAACTCGAGCGCAGGAAAGAGACGCGTTTTCCCGTAAGCATTCCCATGGAAGTCAGCTGGAAGGGACCGGACGGCGTGCCGATGAACGAGGAGGCCGTCGCCAGACAAGTGAACGACCACGGCGGGCTATTGGAGATGACCAATTATCCGGACCTCGGAAACCGGGTGACGCTCACAAATTTGCTTTCGGCCGAAACCATGGAGGCGCGCGTGCTGGCGACGCCGAATTCGCGGGAAGGCGTCTCGCAGGGAATCATCGTGGAGCTGGTTTCGTCCGACGAAAGCTTCTGGGGCGTGAACCTGCAGGTGAAGAAGGCGAGCGTGGAGTTGCAAAAGTTGGAAAAGAGCCTGCGCTCGCAGAACGTCGACCTGCGGCTGCTGAAAGAATTTCGGGATGCGGTTGACTACTTGCAGGCCATCGCCGGCTCGGTGCAGCGGGAGCGGGAACGTCAGATCGAGGGCGATGACGAAAGGGTGGACGCCTGGCTTGTCGGGGAGCGCATGCGCCGCACCATAAACTTTTGCCTCGAGGTCATTACGGATTTTGACGCCCGGCGCATTACCGAAGAGACGAAGGGGCTGGCTGAGCTGCTCGAATCGGTCGAACAGATCAGCCAGCGCTTTCGAAGCCTGCTGGCGCCCGACGGCTCCCGCGGCATGCGCGATGCGGAGATTGCCGGGCCCGAGCCGTCTCACATCGGGCGGCGAGGCCGGGCCGAGTCTCGCGGGAACTGATCGTCTGAGCTAAGCTCCCACGCCCCGCTCGGTTCAGGCGGAGAGACCCCTCGCACACGTTAAGCGGCTTCTCCATCATGTAAAAAACGACACACCAGCGGCGATTTGACAGAGCCGTCCGCCAAAGTGGTTCATACTTCGAACATGAGGGTGGAACAACATCGCGCGATGCGGCGCCCGTTTGCCGCTAAAGCCGAAGTCGTGGATGTCGAATCGGAAAGGCAGGTTTTGGCGGTCACCGGCGACCTGAGCGTCTTTGGCTGTTTTGTCGAGACGCCCGCACCCTTTCCCAATGGAACCAAGGTGCGCATCCGCATCATCCACCGCGGAGCGACCTTCGTTGCTCTGGGTTATGTTTCTAATGTGCGATCGACGGGAATGGGAATTCGATTTGGCGCCATTGAGCCGGCGCACCAGCAGACCCTCGAAAACTGGCTCGGCCAATTGCGAACGACCAGCTAAGCGCGATCCCGCAGGTATTTTCGAGATCCTTGCGTCTACCCCCATGTCATTTCTTTCGCTGCTGTGATCGCCGCCATGCCTACTGGGAAACTTCCAAGGCTCTATTTTGTTAATCGGCGAAAGCTCATGCTGTTGGTGACTTTCGCCGGAAGGCGGGACGACGATGCCGGTCGCATCGTCACTTTGGCAGGGGAGCGCCTTTGCGTATCAGCAACCGATGGCAGCACATGAACATGCCGGTGAACGCCAGAACCGCGGGTACGAGCCCCAGCAGGGCCCAAAGGGCCTCGGTCCACACATCAAATCTGCCGAAATGCAGATTCGAGAGCCAGGTAAGGACGACGTCTCCAAATCCGAGCTTCGCGGGCCATTCGCGATTAAAGATGTCCACGATGCCGTTGAACGGCTGGGGGAAGCAAAAATAGATTCCCGAGATTCCCCACATCGTTAGAAACAGGAAACACCAGAACCCCAGCACGTTGTGCAGGTCCCAATTGATCCGCGCAAAACTCGATCTCCAATTTACGGTCAGGCTGCGGCGCCAATGCGCGATTCCGGGCCACCATACGATCACTCCAGTGAGGCACAGCAACGTCAGCGAAGTTCCGCCAATGCCGTTCAGCCGGCGGCCTGTGTCGCCGAGCAACAAATTGCCGTGAAACTCCACCAGCCATTCGACCGCGCGAAAAACCGGTGAGTTGGGATTGGCCGAAACCTGCAGCTCGTTGCGAAAAACAATCGCGCTTCCCGAAACGCTCATGCACAGCAGATAGGCGCTGGCGATCATTCCCACCAACATGTGAATCTGGAAAAGAACCCGGTGCAGCCACAGGTTCTCGGGATGTCGGAGCCATCGTTCCCAGCCGGAAATCTCGTGTCGGCGAACCACACTGGAAGGGGAAGCTTCCATTCTCGTTACCCCAGAGGCGAAGCCGGTCGAGGGTGAGGCATGGGCGGCAATTTGGGAGGCCGCGGGCCATGGCGTTTTGCGGTAGCCACGGGAACATAAGTGAGTTGCTCGCCGCTGCGCGCGCAGCGCAGCATCAGCCCGCCACGGCTCATGTCTCCCCGGCCGGCGAATTCGGCGGGGAAGAGGAGGCGCTCGCCGAAGATCTTCAGTAAAGGCTCGACGTATTTTGGCGTCGCTATGCTGCCCAGGAGAACGACTTCGCAGGGGCTTCCCACCTGTCCGGCGACGAGGCGCGCATCGCGCTCCAGCGGGATGCGGTAGCGCTCCTCGGATACCGCCACGGGCGCGGAGGAGATGGCGCACAACGCGTTTCTGGTTATTGGCATCTCCGGAGAGAGCAAGCCGCCGCAGGCCGTAATCACCAATACGCCGGCCGTATTTGGCGGAGGCTGGGCAAAGGCCCTGGCGTAGGCGAGCTTGCCGCGGAAGTAGAGTCCGCTGATGAAAGAGAAGGCTTCGCCGAGGGTCAGGTGGCCGTCGCGGAGCCGGAGCGCCAGGGGGAAGCTGGCGCCTTCGCGGAGGATCAGTTGGGCGCGAATTCCGCTGGCGTTGGCCGGCGAGAGCAGAAAAATGCGCGGAACCGGCGCCCGCTTGAGGGTGGAAGAATCCTCGGGCTCCCGGTCAGTAATCGCGTCTGCAAGCTTGATCCTCGCCGTTTTGCGTTTCGTTGGTTTGCGGCGCGGATGGCGAGTTTTTCCCGATTTGTGTGGCACAGAAGTTAATGATAGCTCAGGTCTGGAGGATGGCAATTTGCGTGGGAGCGGAAAAAATCCCCCCGCAAATCCGGCGGGCGCCCTGGGGCTACAAACGGATGCGGTATCGTGTGCCAATTGAGCCGCTGGATTCATCTAACTGAGCTGATTTCGGGGTTAGACGATCGTCTCAGAAGAGACAGAGAGGCCGTTGGCCTGTACAATAAATATAGGAAGTGGGGAGGATTCTCCACAGGCACGCAATGAAGGCATAGAATCGGGCTGGATCGCGAAGGCCTCCTGACGGTCTGCTTGGTTGACCCTTTCGCATGAAGCAAACCAAATCGTTAACCGAAAGTGGGACTGGAGCGTCTGAAGATAAGACGGGGTTCCTAAGCGCGAGCGGAGAAGCTGAATGAACTGGAGTAAGACAATCGGTATGGTGGCGGCGCTGGCGATCTTGGCAATGTCGGGCTGCTCCAAGAAGAGTACCCAGGCTGCCGGACTGCCGCAATTTGCGCCGCTGGTTACGGTGGTGCGCGCCACGACGCGCGACGTTCCGGTATACCTGGAAGAGATCGGGCGCAGCGGCGCTTTTGAATCGGTAACCGTGACGCCGCAGATTTCCGGCCGCATTATGGAACGGTCTTTCGAGGATGGCGCCGAGCTTAAAAAGGACCAACTCCTCTTCACCATAGATCCGCGCCCCTATCAGGCGCAGCTCGATTCCGCGCAGGCGCAGCTTGCGCAAAGCAGGGCGGCGCTGGATCTGGCCAAGACGCAATTGAAAATGTACGACAGCATTGCCAATACCCGCGCCGTTTCGCAACTGGACGTGGAAACAAAGAAGAACACGGTCGCCGTCGATCAAGCACAGGTGCAAACCAACGAAGCCGCTGTGGAAACCGCCAAGCTAAACCTGGAGTACTGCTACATCCATTCGCCGATCGATGGGCGCGCGGGAATGAGACTTGTGGATGTGGGCAATGTGGTGCAGCCGAATACCACCGGGCTGCTACTGATTCAACGGCTGGATCCGATTTATGCGGACTTCACCGTCACCGAGGCCGACCTTCCGGAAGTGCAGCAGGAGCTTGCCCGCGGCACTTTGCACGCTCTGGTGCGCATTCCCTCCGATCCGTCCAATCGAGCGCGGGAGGGCAAACTGACGTTCGTGGACAACATCGTGCAGAATGCGACGGGCACGATAAATCTGCGGGCCACGATTCCCAACGCAGACCACCATTTTTGGCCGGGGCAATTCGTGAACGTGACGCTGGTTTTGGCCACCGCGAAGAACGCGGTGCTTATTCCCAATGAAGCCACGCAGATCAGCCAACAGGGGCCCTATGTTTTCGTGGTTAAGTCCGACGACACGGCGGAGCTGCGCCAGGTCACGTTGGGCCAACGGCAGAGCGACGAGGTGGTGGTGACGAAGGGCCTTGCGGCCGATGAGCGCGTGGTGCTCACAGGCCAGCTCACGGTCGCGCCAGGCGGCAAAGTGCGCGTGGAACAAGGCGGGCCCACAAACGTGCCGCCCGGGGCTGCGGCGCCCGATCCCAAGACCCCGGCAAAATCTTCCGATTCCGGCAATAGAAGCAAGAGCTGAGAGGGCGTTGGCGTGAACCTTTCCGAAGTATTTGTGCGCCGTCCGGTGATGACCGTGGTGTTGACGGCCTCGGCCATTCTTTTCGGCGTAATGGCCTACCTCAACCTGCCGGTGAACGATTTGCCGGCGGTGGATTACCCGGTGATTCAGGCCCAAGTGAATTACCCGGGTGCGACCCCTGAAACGATGGCCAATAATGTGGCCACGCCGCTCGAACGACAGTTCATGCAGATTCCTGGGTTGGAGATGGTGACCTCCAACAGTGGCACGGGGCACAGCAGCTTCGTCCTGCAGTTTAATCTCTCCAAGAGCATTGATGCCGCCGCCACGGACGTGCAATCCGCGATCACTCAGGCCGCCGGCAAATTGCCGGTGGATTTGCCGAGCCCGCCGACCTTTTCGAAGACCAATCCTAACGATCAGCCCATCATCTATATCGGCCTGACCAGCGACACGGTTACCGAAGGGCAGGTCTTCGACTACGCCAACACGCAAGTGGGCGAGCGGCTGAGCATTTTGTCGGGCGTGAGCCAGGTGCAGGTTTACGGCACGCAATCGGCGGTGCGCATCAAGGCCGATCCCTCGGCCATGGCCAGCCGCAATATCACCATTGACGATCTGACCAACGCGGTCAAGAGCGGCACCGCATATACGGGCGCGGGCCAGTTCGACGGCCAGCATCGGAGCTTTCTGCTTCAGCCCCAAGGGCAATTGAACAAGGCCGAAGACTATAACGATCTCATCGTCAGCCAGAACAACGGCCGGCCGGTTTACCTGAAGGATGTTGCCCGGGCGATTGATAGCGTGCAGGACGAGCGCATCAACATGCGCTTCTGGGTGCGCGGCCGGCAAGTGCCCTCGGCGACGGTAGTGGTGGCGGTCTACCGCAGAGCCGGATCCAATGCCGTGCAGGTAGCAAAAGAGGTCCGGGAAGCTGCGCCCAGTATCCGCGCGACGCTGCCAAGTTCGGTGGATATCGTGCCGATCTACGACCGTTCGCAAACCATTGTGAACAGCGTAAAAGATGTCCAGAGCACGCTGCTGATCGCTTTCGGCCTGGTGGTGCTGGTCATTTTCATATTCCTGGGGCGCGTCACGGACACGCTGATTCCGGCGATGGCGCTGCCGTTATCGTTGCTGCTCACGTTTGTGATGATGAATATTCTGGGCTATAGCCTGGACAATCTTTCGCTCATGGCCCTGACGCTGGCGATTGGATTCCTGGTCGATGACGCGATTGTCTTCCTGGAAAACACAGTTCGTTTGATGGAGGAAGGGCGAACGCCGTTTGAGGCCACGCTGGAGTCGGCGCGAGAGATCAGCTTCACGATTTTGGCGATGACCATCTCGCTGGCCGCCGTGTTTATTCCTCTGGTGTTCATGACCGGCCTGGTCGGGCGCATCTTCCGCGAATTCTCGATCACCATCATCGTAGCCATATTTGCGAGCGGAATCGTGTCGCTGACGCTCACGCCGTTGATGTGCTCGAGGCTGCTGAGCGGGCGCGGTGAAGGCGCAAAGAGAACTTGGATGGAGCGCGCGGTCGGAAGGGTCGAGCGCCGCGTTGTGGATCTCTACGGCCGCTCGCTTTGGTTCTTCCTGCGGCAGCGCTGGGTTTCGATTCTAGTGTGGGTCGTCTGCCTGGCCGGGACGGGATATCTTTTTTACGTCGTTCCGAAGGCTTTTCTGCCGATCGGCGATAGCTCCTTTATTCGCGGCGTGTTCGTGGCGCAGGAGGGGTCTTCTCCGGAACAGATGCATGCGTATCAAGTACAGTCCGAGGAGGCTCTGCACTCGAATCCGGCCGTGGATATGACCTTTACGCTGGCCGGCGCGGTCCAGTTTTTCCCTTCGAATCAGGGATTGGTGCTGGCGATTCTGAAAGACCCGAATCAAAGGCCGCCGATTCTGGCCGTGGCCGGCCAGTTGATGGGGGCGATCAATTCCAAGGTGCCGGGGCTGCTCACGTTTTTGCAACCGAATCCGGTGCTGGAGATCAGCACCGGCGCGACCGCCAATTTCCAGGGCCAGTTTGCCTATGCGCTATCCGGGATAGACCCCAACCAGGTCTACACGGTCGCCGGGCAATTGATAGCCAAGATGCACGAGTTCCCCGGATTTTTGTTCATAAATTCGGACCTCTTCAATCACACGCCCAACCTGCAGGTCGATATCTTGCGGGAGCAGACCAAGGTTTACGGCGTTTCCGAAGCGCGCATCCTCAGCCTGCTGCATAACGCCTATTCCCAGAATTATGCCTATCTCATCAAGCGGCCTAACGATCAATACCAGGTGATTCTGGAGGTGGCGGATAAAGACCGCGCCGAGCCGCAGGATTTGAGTCTGCTGTACATCAAGAGCGACGACGGCCAGCGCATGGTGCCCCTCCGCGCGGTAACCAAGTGGACGACCATACTCGGTCCGCAGTCCGTCAACCACATCAACCAATTCACCAGCGTTACCATCTTTTTCAATCTCAAGCCGGGCTACACGATCGGGCAAGCCACGCAATTTGTGGAGAACACTGCCAAGCAGATTCTGCCCCTCGACGTTCGCGGCAGCCTGCAGGGCGAAGCCTTGACCTTCCGCGACACCGTTTCGAGCCTGACGATCCTGATGGGCCTGGCCGTTTTTGTGATGTACGTGATCCTGGCCATTCTTTACGAGAATTATCTGCACCCCATCACCGTGCTTTCTTCGCTGCCGGTGGCGTTGGTGGGCGGCTTACTGACGCTGTGGATTTTCAATGCGGAGGCCTCCCTTTACGCCTTCATCGGCATGTTCATGCTGATGGGCATCGTGAAGAAGAACGGCATCTTGATCGTGGATTTCGCGCAGCAGCGAGTGGCGGAGGGCATTGACGATATGCAGGCGATTCACGATGCCAGCATGGAACGCTTCCGTCCGATCATGATGACGACGCTGGCGGCGTTGATGGGCGCTGTGCCCATCGCGGCGGGATTTGGCGCGGATGGATCGTCCCGGCGTCCTCTGGGCCTGGTGGTCGTGGGCGGACTGATCGTTTCGCAGTTCATTACGCTCTACGTCACGCCGGCCATATACCTTTCGCTGGAAGAGTTCCAGGAGAAAGTCCTGGATCGCACGAGCTTTTTCCGCTCGACGCGGGCGCGAGGGCACGCGCCTGAGCCCGCGCCTGAGCCCGCGCATGCCGTGGAGAGCCTCGTTTCGCATGACTGACCGGTCGCGCGTTTTCAGACGAAAAGCAGATCCCTCGCTCGCACCTCTGCCCGCGCAAGAGCGCGCGCATCGGTCCCGCTCGCTCGGGATGACAGCGGGCAGCGTTGGTCCGCGATGTGCGGCCACACTTTTGGCCCTTTCGATTCTGTTTGTCACCGGCTGCACCGTGGGGCCGAAGTACGCCCGGCCCTCCGCAGCGTCCGCGCCCGCTTACAAAGAGCTCACGCCTGAAAATTTCAAGGATACCGACGGATGGAAGCAGGCCCAGCCCGGCGATGGAACGCTGAAGGGCAATTGGTGGGAGATTTTCAACGATTCGAACCTGAATGCGCTGGAAGAGCAGGTGAATGTCTCCAACCAGAATATTGCCGCCGCCGCGGCGAATTTTCTGGCGGCTCGCGCGCTGGTGCGGCAAACTCGCGCGCAATACTATCCGACGATCACCGCGAATCCGAGCATCACCAATTCACGGCCGTCTTCCGGACAGTTCGGCGGGATCACGACGGGAACGTCTTCGACGAGTCAGAGTCTTGCCCTGACCTCGTTTACCGATTATTCCCTATCGTTTGACGCGTCCTGGGTGCCGGATTTCTGGGGGAAAAGTCCACAACACGTTCCTCTCGAATGCCGCGGCCGCACAGGCCAGCGCCGCCGATCTGGAGAACGTTCGCTTGACGGCCCAGGCGGAAGTCGCCGTCAATTATTTTGAAATACGCGCGCAGGACACGTTGAGGCAGCTCTTCGACCAAACCGTGGCGGCTTATCAGGACTCTCTGGAGCTTACGCAGCTTCAATTCAATGCGGGTATCGCCTCGGACGAGGCGGTGGCGCAGG
>Ga0207115_1083_pt1 | contig 12884 bp, 10 predicted proteins | sample Alteio_BWMinHeat_46_FD_153536 | JGI IMG/M metagenome (GOLD analysis project Ga0207115, IMG submission 153536) | Enriched cells from forest soil in Barre Woods Harvard Forest LTER site, Petersham, Massachusetts, United States -... | ecosystem: Environmental > Terrestrial > Soil > Temperate forest >...
AATTGGTTCGCATGACACTCATTTCAGAAGTAATGGGATTGAGTAATTCTTTTGGTGCTTGGCCAGGATCTAATAGCTGCTGTAATTTTTTATCAATAAAACTGTAAGTGATAGTCTCATGGTAACCCAAGTCAACAAGGCATTCGCGTAAGGTTTTCAAATCCAATATTGTTTCTGGACGAGGAAGTATGTTTAATGGTGCAACAAAAGGACGCGAAGGTAAATGATCATAACCGTATAACCGCACAACTTCTTCAATTAAATCAGCTTCGATTGTAATATCTGTTCGTCTTAATGGAACTGTGACATACCAACCTTCCGTGGTTTTTTCTGTCGAAAAATCTAAGCGTTGGAGAAAGTTTTCAATACGTTCGTCTGGGATAACAAAACCTAACATTCGTTCAACTCGTGCTGGACGTAAGAGAATAGTCTTTTTTTTAGGGAGATAGGCTTCGTTAGTTATATCTATCGTCGGGCCTGGCTTGCCTCCTACAATAGATAATAATAATTCTGTTGCTCGTTCAATGGCTAAGACTTGAATGGTAGGATCAATGCCTCGTTCAAAACGATAAGACGATTCTGATGTTAATTTATATTGACGTACAGCGGGCGCAATACTTTCAGGGGTAAAATAAGCACTTTCAAGGAAAATATCCGTCGTCAGTGAGTTCACACCTGATTCTAATCCTCCCATGACGCCTGCTAATGCTAATGGATTCTGTTCATCTCGAATGATTAAAATATCAGGATGAATTTTAATGGTTTGACCATCTAATGTGACAATGTTTTCAAGAGAGTTAGCTTTTTTTACGTGAATTCCGCCTTTTATGGTTTGTAAGTCAAAAGCATGCATAGGCTGGCCCAATTCGAGCATCACATAATTCATGACATCTACAACAGGGTTAATAGAGCGTATGCCACTTCGTCGTAAACATTCACGCAACCACATAGGACTTGAAAGAGTTGTATTGATTTCACGAATAATCCGTCCCACATAACGTGGACAAGCCGATGGCGCTTCAATGGTAATGGGTAATGTATCAGAAATCACAGGTTTGATTTCATAGAGAGGAGATTTTTGTAAGGGTGTTTCTGTTAATGCAGAGACTTCTGTTGCAACTCCCCAAACACTAAGACAATCGCCACGATTAGGGGTAACATTAATATCCATCACACAATCAGATAAATTCAAATATTCCCAGACTGACTTTCCGACAGGTGCATCTGATGGCAATATCATAAGACCATTACTTTCTTCTGCTAAAGTTAACTCTACTTCAGAACAAAGCATTCCATTTGAAACGATACCACGCAATTTGCTACGAGTGATTTTTAACTTGGGAAGTGTAGCACCAACTAAAGCAGCTGGGACTTTGATACCTGGTTCAACATTAGGAGCGCCACAAACAATGGTTAATAATTCAGATTGGCCCACATTGACTTGACAGACCTTCAGGCGATCCGCTTCAGGGTGTTTTTCGACTTGGATAACTTCAGCAACAACAACATGAGAAAATGGCTGTGCAATGGGAATAATGGATTCAACTTCTAGACCTGCCATAGTGAGTTTCGTACGTAACTCTTCTTGTGTAATAGAGGGATTAACCCATTCACGTAACCATTGTTCGCTAAGCTTCATCAAAAATTCCTTCGGTCTTAAAACTGCTTTAAAAAACGCAAATCATTTTCAAATAACGCACGTAAATCTGTAATACCATAATGCAACATCGTTAAACGATCTAAACCAGCTCCAAACGCCCAACCCGTATAACGTTCATCATCAATGCCAACTGACTGAAAAACGTTCGGGTGAATCATTCCACAACCCAATACTTCTACCCAGCCTGTTTGTTTGCAAATACGACAACCTTGACCTTGACAACTCAGACAGCCAATATCAACCTCTGCAGAAGGTTCTGTAAAAGGAAAATAAGCAGGACGAAAACGCAATGGGACTGATTTTTCAAAAAAAGCGTGTATAAATTGAGTCAGTGTTTCTTTTAAATCCGCAAAATTAATAGCTTCATCAACAATAAGTCCTTCTATTTGATGAAACATGGGAGTATGAGTTAAATCAAATTCTGAGCGATACACTCGACCCATAGAAATAATACGTAATGGTGGTTGTGTATTTTTCATTGCGCGAATTTGTACATTCGAGGTTTGGGTACGCAATAAGGTGCCATCGTTAATATAAAAAGTATCCTGCATACTGCGAGCAGGATGTAAAGGAGGAATATTTAATGCTTCAAAATTATGATAATCATCTTCAATTTCTGGCCCGTACATGACTGCAAAGCCCATTTGAGTAAATAACGCTTCTATACGTTCTTGTGTCTTGGTTACGGGATGGACGCTGCCCATTGACTGTAAACGGCCGGGTAAGGTGATATCCATTGACTCAGCAGCTAATTGCTGCTCAATTTGTTTTTTGTGTAAAAGTACAGATTGGGTTTCTATTAATTCATGCACTTTTTGTTTAACAGAATTAATTTTTTGGCCAAAAATAGGGCGTTCTTCTGGAGAAAGCTGACCTAATCGTTTTAAACATTCTGTTAGTTGACTTTTTTTTCCTAGATATTGAATACGATAATCATCCAGTTTTTTTAAGTCGGTGGTTTCTACGATATCTGTTGTTGCTTGTTGTAAAATATCATCCAAATCTGTCATGGATTTATTCCATAATTTGATGGGGCAAGCTGTTTCGACTAGACCTAATCATCTGTTGCAAAAATATCCCCACTTTCGCGGGGATATTAAATGTGCAGAGCAGGCATCTGCAGGTGAGTTGTTATGCAACTACTGCAGATTAATTATTACGCAGCTAATGCCAATTTTGCTTTCGCTTGATTAGCAATAGTAGTAAAAGCAGCTAAATCATGAACGGCAATATCGGCTAATACTTTACGATCAATCGTGATTTCTGCCTTCTTAAGACCGTGCATTAAAGTGCTGTAAGACAAACCACATTCACGCGCTGCGGCATTAATACGAACAATCCAAAGTGATCGAAAATCGCGTCTACGGACTCGACGATCACGATAAGCATATTGACCTGCTTTGATAACAGCTTGATTGGCTACACGGAACACGCGACTGCGTGCGCCATAATATCCTTTTGCTCTAGCCAGGACTTTTTTATGCCGGGCACGTGCTGTTACACCTCTTTTAACTCTTGACATGACTCACTCCCCTCTTACTTAGCATATGGCAACATGCGATCCACTGCATGCATATCTGATTCACCAATTCTACCCGTTGCACGTAAATGACGTTTACGCTTGGTCGCTTTTTTCGTTAGGATATGGTTACGATTAACGCGACGACACTTATAGCCACTGGCTGTCGCTCTAAAGCGTTTTGCGGCACCACGGTTGGTTTTTAACTTAGGCATTTTATCACACTCCACTTAAAATCATCATATTTGTCACTTTGCTTTCTTTGGCCCTATCACCATCACCATTTGGCGACCGTCCATTTTGGGACGCTGTTCTACAAGCCCATATTCTACTAAATCTGCAATAATACGTTCTAAAAGCTCCATACCAATCTCGGGGTGAACCATTTCCCGTCCACGAAAGCGCAATGTAATCTTCGCTTTATCACCATTATTAAGAAAACGAGTAATATTACGTAATTTCACTTGATAGTCACCCACTTCAGTTACAGGGCGAAATTTTACTTCTTTCAAATGCACTTGTTTTTGCTTTTTCTTAGCGGCTGCTTTGCGTTTATTTTGTTGATACGCAAACTTTCCAAAGTTCATGATTCGGCAAACTGGCGGCTTAGCGTCAGGCGACACTTCGACCAAATCTTGGCCAGATTCTTCACTGATACGTCTCGCTTCATGGGTTGAAACGACGCCTAACTGATTTCCATCAGCATCAATCAATCGGACTTCTGGGACTCTAATTTCCTCATTAATCCTTGGTTTCTTTTCTGCGCTACTAATTCTCTTTTCCTCCAACTGAATTTTTTCCTCGCAATGCGACAGCGGCATTGATCATATTTAGACAATTCTCTATTGTCATACTACCTAAATCAACACCTTGTTGCATACGTGCTGAAACAGTGCGAGTTTCCACCTCGCGATCCCCCACCACCAATAGGTAAGGAACACATTGTAACGTGTGTTCGCGAATTTTAAAGCCGATCTTCTCATTTCTCAAGTCCGATTTTACTCTAATGCCCTGTTTTTTTAAGAAATGGGTGATTTCAGCCGCATATTCTTCTTGTCGCTCGGTAATATTCATCACAACCGCTTGAACAGGAGCTAGCCAAACAGGTAGCTTACCAGCATATTGTTCAATTAATATACCTATAAATCGTTCAAAAGATCCAAGGATAGCACGATGTAACATAACTGGCACCTTTTTAGTGCTATCTTCTGCAATATAATAAGCATCTAAGCGAGAAGGCTGTGAATAATCGATCTGTAAAGTACCACATTGCCAAGTACGGCCAATACAATCCTTCAAATGAAATTCAATTTTGGGGCCATAAAATGCACCTTCGCCAGGACGCACTTCAAAAGATAGATTCGCTTCTCGTAAAGATTCCGCTAAAGCCTGCTCAGCGTGATCCCATATTTGATCAGAACCTAAACGTTTTTCGGGGCGAGTGGCTAACTTTACAATGATATCTTCAAAACCAAAGTCTTTGTATATTTCTTGAACTAATCGAATGATTTTAGAGGCTTCTTCTTGAATTTGTTTTTCTGTACAAAAAATATGTGCATCATCTTGCATCATTTGACGTACACGCATTAAACCATGCATAGCACCTGATAATTCATTTCGATGACAACACCCAAACTCTGCCATGCGGATGGGTAAATCACGGTAACTACGTAAACCTTGCTTAAAAATTTGTACATGGCATGGACAACTCATGGGTTTTAATGCAAATAAATGATCGTCTGCAGTTTTAACTGTAAACATATCATCCCCGAACATATCCCAATGGCCTGATTTTTTCCATAAATCTAAATCGACTAATTGCGGGGTAAGCACTTCTTCGTAATCATGTTCTGCCAATTTTTGGCTAATATATTGTTTCATTTGTGAATAGATCGCCCAGCCATTAGCATGCCAGAATACCATCCCAGGAGCTTCATCTTGAAAATGGAATAAATCTAAATTTTTTCCAATCTTGCGATGGTCACGTTTTTCTGCTTCTTCTATTTGATTTAAATAGGCTTCTAATGCTTTCTTATCTGCCCAAGCAGTGCCATAGATCCGTTGCAACATTTCATTATTAGAGTCACCTCGCCAATATGCTCCGGCTACTTTGGTTAACTTAAATGCTTTTAAGCGTCCTGTATTGGGGACATGAGGGCCTCGACATAAATCAATGAAATCACCTTGCTGATAGGTCGTTAAGGTCTCTCCTTCTGGAATGGCTTCAATGATTTTTGCTTTGTATTCTTCCCCGATACTACGAAAAAATTGAATAGCATCTTCTCGAGAAATTTCTTTGCGAGTCACCGTCAAATCTTGTTTGGCCAGCTCTGTCATTTTTTCTTCAATGCGAACCAAATCGTCAGGTGTAAAAGAACGGCCGAAAGCAAAATCATAATAGAAACCATTTTCGATGACTGGGCCAATGGTTACCTGGGCGGTGGGAAAAAGTGCTTTCACTGCTTGAGCTAAAAGATGTGCAGTCGAATGACGAATCACTTCTAATGCCACAGGATCTTTTTCTGTAACAATTGAAATATTGGCATCCTCTTTTACTACATAGGATGTGTCCACTAACTTACCATTCACTTTGCCTGCTAAGGCTGCTTTAGCAAGACCCGCACCAATACTTGTTGCAATTTCTGCAACGGTTATTGGCTGTGCAAATGATTTTTGACTTCCATCAGGTAGTGTTATGACTGGCATACTCTTTAACTTCCAAATTTAGGATCATGAATTCGTAACTGTTCATGGCTATCGTTTTACTACAACAAAAAGGTTCGCTTTAAGCCGATCAGGGCTGTGAACACTTACATGAATTCAATTTGATTGTAATTGGTAGGCACGATTGGGATCGAACCAACGACCACCACCATGTCAAGGTGATGCTCTACCACTGAGCTACGTGCCTATAACCTTACAAATGAACTTTTTTAACAGCATAACAAGATATGAACAGTTATACATTCAATGATAGAAACCTACGTCAAATGTAGGATAATTAGGGCGACAAAGATAGCATTACAAAAATTGAGATGCAAGAAGTATTGAGTTACAATACAACTATTACCTACCGCATAGAACCAAAGGGGGTCTGCGGCTATGGATTATGAAGAAGCTAGAGACGACGAAGGAAAACGATATTTAAGAGTTTTCCTAACTGATTATGCTCTCCTGCACAATTCCATTCTTAATAAAGGCATGTCTTTTTCACATCAAGAACGTGAAGTATTCCAATTGTTAGGATTACTTCCTCCCCATGAGACCAATCTCGCAACACAACGTGCGCGCTCCTATGAAGCTTTTAAAAATAAATCTTCTGCAATAGAAAAATATATTTATTTACGCGATTTACAAAATTCCAATGAAACATTGTTTTATAGCTTGTTACTAGAGCATCTTGAAGAAATGATGCCGATTGTATATACGCCAATCGTAGGCTTAGGATGCGAGCGCTATAGTTATATTTATCGTCGTCCTCGTGGTGTTTATATTGCCTATCCTGATCGTTATCAGATTGATAATATCCTAGCAAATAGGCATTTTAATAATGTAAAAGTAATTGTTGTTTCAGATGGTGAGCGCATTTTAGGCCTGGGCGACCAAGGTGCTGGGGGGATGGGAATTCCTATTGGAAAATTAGCTCTTTATACAGCATGCGCTGGTATTCACCCTTCTGAAACGTTACCTATTTTACTTGATACTGGGACAAATAATTTAAATTTACAAAATGATTCTCTTTACATCGGTTGGCATCATGAACGTATTCGTGGAAAAGAGTATGACGAATTTATTCATTTATTTGTACAAGCCATAAAAAAAAGATTTCCTCATGTTTTATTACAATGGGAAGACTTCGCGCAGCTGAATGCCAATCCTATTCTTGAGCGTTATCGCAATACAATATGCTCGTTTAATGATGATATTCAAGGAACAGCAGCCGTCGCCGCTGGTACTTTATTTGCTGCAATCAATGTCACTGGTACACAATTAAAAGATCAACGTATCGTCGTATTTGGAGCAGGCTCTGCTGGCTGTGGCATTAGTTCTTTACTAAAACAAGCTATGATTGAAGAAGGTCTATCAGAAGAACAAGCGCGCGAGCGTTTTTTTCTTATTGATAAAACAGGTCTGTTAATGCAGGACACGCCTCATTTACAATCTTTTCAACTTCCTTTTGTACAAACAAAAAATAAAATTGCTCACTGGCAATGTGAACACAATACTATTTCTCTAAAAGATGTTGTTAAAAATGTGCAACCCACATTATTAATAGGTGTTTCAGCACAATCTGGCGCATTTACTGAAGAAATTATACGAGAAATGGCAAAGCATGTTGAGTATCCTATTATTTTCCCCCTTTCTAATCCTCAGTCTTATTGTGAAGCAACGCCTGCTGATATAATGAAATGGACGAATGAAAAAGCCATTATAGGAACAGGAAGTCCTTTTAATGAAATTCAAAAAAAAGGAAAAAGCTTTCGCGTTGACCAAACGAATAACTGTTATATATTTCCTGGTATAGGTCTGGGTTTAATCGCTGTTAAAGCAACACAAGTGACTGATCATATGTTTATGATTGCGGCAAAAACATTAGCGGACTGCTCGCCAGCCAAACTAAATCCTGAAGCAAATTTATTGCCTCCTTTAAATCAAATCAGGCAAGTCTCTTTTAAAATTGCGGTCGCTATAGCGAAAGAAGCACTTGCAGCAGGCTTTGCGAAATTACCTCCTAATATTAATATGGAGGCATACATATTAGAACAAATGTGGATACCTGAATATTTACCTTATAAAAACTGTAAGGATTAACAAAATGAATACCATCTTATCGCTTTTACCCGCTTTCGGTCACTTTTTAATTGGTTTTTATTTTGTATTTTTTGGTGTATGGAATATTTATCATTGGCGTCCAACTATCGATATTATGCTAGAAGACCGGATCCCCTCGCCTATATTTTGTATGTCCATTGGAATTAGCTGTCAAATCATCTTGGGTGTAATGGTTATGTGTAATATTCATATTAAATTGGCTGCCTTGTTACTGATTATTTTTATTTTATTTTCTATTTTTATTTTTCATCCCTTTTGGAAATATACGGGTGAAAAGAAAAAAAATCATATGAATAAATTCATGGACAATATCACAGTAACGTTAGGGGCACTTATATTGTTGTTAAATATCATTACGCCAATGAGTAATATAAGTGATATTTTGACTTAAAGCCTATTTAAAATCTCCTAGAATGAGTCAGAATTTGTTGATTTTCGAGCACTGCAGCGCAATTTACATATGCGAGTAAGGAACGTGCACGAAACCATCATGATTAGGCATTAATCACCCTCTAATGATGAAAATACCACAAGGTATTTTCATAGTAAATAACTTCCGCAACTTATGATTTTACGTATCACTAATTTCCATGAAATGTAAATTTTTAATTATCTAAACCGCAAAGTTGCGGAAGTTATTTCGTGCACGTTCCTAAATGAGCAGCGAAGCGCAGAAAATCAGCAAATTATGACTCACTCTAGGAGATTATAAACAGGCTCTTAGCGTTTTATTGAAGAAAAGCTTTACTAAATCGCAAGAATATTTTTCTGCATTTCATTAATGACATCACGTAAATGTGCTGCTTCTTCAAACTCAAGATGATGCGCATGCTCATACATTTGCTTTTCTAATTGTGCTATTTTTGCTTTAAAAGCAGCAGGATTCAACGTGCTATAATCATTCTGGTTCTCTGCAACTTTTGGAAATAATTTTCCACGCACAGAAGTCGACGCATATGCACCTTCCATAATATTTTTGACCGCTTTATTAATACTTTGCGGAGTTATACCATGCGTTTCGTTATAAGCGTATTGTTTCAATCGTCGACGTTCCGTTTCTTGAATGGCTCGCTCCATAGATCCTGTCATTCTATCTGCATATAAAATAGCTTTTCCATGCAAATGACGTGCAACGCGTCCTATTGTTTGGATTAATGACACTTCTGAACGTAAAAAACCTTCCTTATCTGCGTCTAAAATAGCGACTAAAGAGACTTCAGGCATATCAAGTCCTTCACGGAGTAAATTGATCCCAACTAATACATCAAAATCACCTTTACGTAAGCCTCGTATAATTTCAACACGTTCAATAGTATCAATATCTGAATGCAAATAACGCACGCGTACATTGTGTTCTTCTAAATATTCCGTTAAGTTTTCTGCTAAACGTTTCGTTAAAGTAGTCACTAAAATTCTTTCTTTTACGTCCGATCGCTTTTTAATTTCAGAGAGTAAATCATCGACTTGTGATTTTGCAGGCCGCACTTCCACTTCGGGATCCAACAAACCTGTTGGTCGAACAATTTGTTCAGCAATTTCACCTGATAATTCTAATTCATACTCATTAGGAGTGGCAGAAACATATATTGTTTGTGGTTCACGCGCTACGAATTCATCAAAACGTAAAGGACGATTATCTAAGGCGGAAGGTAAACGGAACCCGTATTGTACTAATGTTTCTTTACGGGAACGGTCACCACGGTACATACCGCGTATTTGTGGCATCGTAACGTGCGATTCATCCACAATTAATAAAGCATCTGGCGGCAAATAATCAAACAATGTAGGCGGTGGCTCGCCGGCTTGTCTACCTGATAAATAACGCGAATAATTTTCAATCCCCGGGCAATAACCTAGCTCATTCATTAACTCAAGATCATACATGGTACGTTGTTCTAAACGTTGTTCCTCGACTAATTTATTTAAACTGCGTAACTCTACCAAGCGATCTTTTAATTCCACTTTAATATCATCAATGGCATGTAATACTTTTTCTCGCGGGGTAACATAATGGCTTTTAGGATAAATGGTTAATCGTGGAAGGCGATGGGTTATTTCTCCTGTTAAAGGATCAAAATAGGAGAGATTTTCAATGGCATCATCAAATAATTCGATACGTACAGCAAATTTCTCAGAATCTGCAGGATAGACATCAATAACATCTCCGCGTACACGATATGTCGCTCGACTTAAGTCAACATCATTTCGCGTATATTGTAATTCTGCTAAACGTCGTAATAATTGACGTTGATCAACTCTATCACCACGATCTAAATGCATCACCATACTTAAATATAATTTGGGATCCCCTAGACCATAAATAGCAGAAACGGTTGCCACAACAATAGCATCACGACGCTCTAATAATGCTTTCGTTGCTGACAAACGCATTTGTTCAATGTGGTCATTAATGGAAGCATCTTTTGCAATATACGTATCAGAAGAAGGAACATACGCTTCTGGTTGATAATAATCATAATAAGACACGAAATATTCTACGGCGTTATGAGGGAAAAAATCTTGCATTTCTCCATATAATTGAGCTGCCAATGTTTTATTAGGAGCCATGATTAAAGTAGGACGTTGGGCTGACTGAATCACATTCGCCATGGTGAATGTTTTCCCAGAACCTGTTACACCGAGCAGTGTTTGATGTGCTATGCCATTATTAATTCCTTTAATCAATTTTTCGATAGCTCGGGGTTGATCACCTTTCGGTTCAAAAGTGGCTTGTAATTTGAATATGTCAGACATGGGTACATTCACTCAATTTTATGCATTTCCAGGAAGCAAGAAATAACATGTTGGGTCTGGATTTTTTTTATAACAAATTTGAATCATACTAACTAATTTACTTAACATAGTATTATTAGTTTGACTGGCGCTCATTTGATAAGAAAATAAATACATATTAACAGGATCAGCATCTACTATTATAAATATACCAATAAGATTGTTTGCTGGGCATCGATAATGAGCTATCCATTCTTTAAAAGGGATCGAATTTGTTGTGATGGACTGCAAATTACTTACTTTACAATCTTTTATTTGCTGATTTAGTGTTGCATACAATTGATTAACTTTTTTTTCCACATCATTATTTTCTTTTCTTAAAATACTATAATTTATTTGTTCTATATCAGGTGCATGAAGAGTATTGTTTTTTACTAAAAAATTCATGCTGTTTTGCGTTTGATTTATGTTTTTCTGGGACCAATCTCGAGGTAAAATTAACATAACGGCACCTTCATCGATCGCTTTATAAGCATATAAAGGCATTGAAAAAAAGCTTATTAGACAAAGTAAGAGCCATTTTTTCATATCGACCTCCACCAATAAAACACTATGAAATGTAACGAATTTATGTCATTTAATAATATCACATTATCGTGACAATCCCTCTCATTTTCATGTTCCGGGGTGAACAAATCATTGTCCATATTGGTTTATCATGAAACCACTTTATAGCTCTTCAGATAATTATCTGAAGAGCTATAGCAGTAAGATAAGCATAGATTACGATGAAAGAATTGATTATAATTCACCCCCACATAAATTGCCGCGATAACATAAAAACTAATATTTTATAGAGAGTGATTACCATGATTAAAGAATTGTCCGCACGCGTTCAACGCATCAAACCATCACCCACTTTAGCGGTTTCAGCCCGAGCAGATGAACTCATTGCAAGTGGAAAAAATATTATTAATCTTAGCGTTGGCGAACCTGATTTTGATACGCCTGAATTCATTCGAAACACCGCTATTCAAGCAATAAATGAGGGCCAAACTCGCTATACCGCTGTTGATGGCACAAAAGGACTTAAAAAAGCCATTATTAATAAGTTTGCTCGTGATAATCAACTCTCTTATCAGCCCGATCAAATTATTGTTTCATGCGGGGCGAAACACAGCCTCTATAATTTGTTTGCAGCACTTTTAAATCCAGGCGATGAAGTCATTATACCTGCTCCTTATTGGGTTTCTTATCCTGATATGGTGAAATTATGCGACGGCATTCCAGTTATTGTGAAAGCAGATATTGAGCAAGAATTTAAAATAACACCTGCACAATTGGAAGCAGCTATTACTTCAAAAACTCGAATGGTTATTTTTAACAGCCCTTCTAACCCAACAGGCATAGGATATACTCGACAGGAATTAAAGGCATTAGGTACCGTTTTACTAAAATATCCTAATATTGCTATTGTGACAGATGACATTTACGAATCCACTTATTGGGGAATAGAACCTTTTTGTAATATCTTAATGGCGTGTCCGGAGCTATATGAAAATACGATTGTAATCAATGGTGCATCCAAAGCCTATGCTATGACAGGGTGGCGTATTGGTTATGCTGCAGGCCCAACCAAAATCATTGCCGCCATGAAAAAAATTCAATCACAGTCTACATCTAACCCTTGCAGTATTTCCCAAGCAGCCGTAGAAGCTGGTTTAAATGGTGATCAATCATGCATCACTATCATGACAAAAGCCTATAAAGAACGCCATGACTTCGTTATCGGTGAGCTTAAAAAAATTCCAATGGTTCAATGCATTCCTTCCACAGGGACTTTTTACTCTTTTCCTCGCGTTGCAGATATCATTGAAAAAGCAAAAAATATTAATAATGATATTGAATTGGCTGATTATTTATTAAGTGAAGCCAGTGTTGCTGTTATTCCTGGCTCTGCATTTGGCGCACAGGGGTATATGCGCCTCTCTTATGCTACTAGTATGGAAAAATTGACCATCAGCATGAAATCGATTGCTCAAGCGCTAGAAAAGCTTGTTGCAGTTGAAAATAACGTTAACTTATAAATATTTAATAGGAAATGAAAATAAAATATTGACGCAAATCAAAAGCAATATT
>Ga0207115_1074_pt2 | contig 12868 bp, 8 predicted proteins | sample Alteio_BWMinHeat_46_FD_153536 | JGI IMG/M metagenome (GOLD analysis project Ga0207115, IMG submission 153536) | Enriched cells from forest soil in Barre Woods Harvard Forest LTER site, Petersham, Massachusetts, United States -... | ecosystem: Environmental > Terrestrial > Soil > Temperate forest >...
ATCGGATGGAGCCGGGCAAAACGCTGCTAAAAAAAGCAATGCGCTTGATTGCCGCGCACGCGGCATTTCAGGAATTAGTGGCGGGCAATGGTTGAGAGGGTTTTGATTTATGATCCCTTACGAACGCGCGCAAAACCTGGAGCAACGCCAATGCAACGCACCCCCAGCCAAAGCGATCACCGTGCAGGCGATAAAAGGTGGGCGCGCGCTTTTCGCCGGGAGCAAGCACGGGGACGTTGACGATCATGAAGCCGGGGCCGTAGATGTCGTGGGAGGTGCTTTCGAACCACTTGAGGCGGCCGTGCGCATCAGCCCAGCAGGTCAGGCCATTGTTGGCGCAACGGACGAGTGGCACACCGTTTTCGATGGCGCGGAAGATGGCGGCGGCGGCGTGCTGCCATTGAGCGGCGCCTTCGCCAAACCAGCCGTTGTTGGTGAGGTTGACCAGAAAATCCGTGTCGTCAGAAACATATTCCCGCGCGAGATGAGGAAAGATGTCCTCGAAGCAAATCAGGACGGAAACGTTCACATTCAAATTATCGAGATGGAATGGCACCGGGCCGTCGCCGGGGGTGAAACCGCCGGTGATGGGGGTCAGGTGTTTCAGAAACGGGAGCCAACGGGTGAGCGGCACGTATTCGCCGAAGATGACGAGGTTTCGTTTTTTATATTGCGCGACGATTTCGCCCGCCGGGTTGATGATGAAGCTGCTGTTGAAAAAATCGCAATCGGCGAAGGTTTTCGCGCCGGGGTGGGGCGTGAAATCATCCGCGCCGATGATGATCCAGGTCTTGTGGGAGCGGGCGAGATCGAGGATGGGCTGGCGGAATTGATCATCAACGCGGATAAGACCGGGGACCGCCGCTTCGGGCCAGATGAGCAGGTCAGGTTTATTGGCGAGGGCTTGTTCCGAAAGCGCGAGCAGTTGCTTGAAGCGGTCGGCCTCGGCGTTTTTGTCCCAGATGAGCGATTGGGGAATGCTGGGTTGAACGAGGGCGATGGAAAGTTCCGGCGCCTTGGGTTCGGGCCGCAGCAACATTTCATAACCGACGCCGTAGATGGTTGCGACCGCGAGCATGGGCAGGATGATTTCGCCCAGCCAAACCGAGCGCATGGCCGGCCGGCCAAGGATGACGAGGGCCGAGCTCATGAACGAGAGGGAGGTCCAGACCAACAGAAACGAAACGCCATAGACGCCGGTGAACGCGGCAATATGGATCAGGGGCAGCATGCGGAATTGGGAATCGCCCAACAGATTCCAGGGAAACCCGCCGAGGAATCGGGCGACGGTCATTTCCAGGCCAACCCAAAGGGCGGCGCACGAGACGGCCCACAGAACGCGTTGCGCCCACGGCACGGCAAGGAATTGCGCGGCGCAGTTTTGGAGCGGGCCTTTCGCGCCTTCGCCGGTGAGTTTGGCGGGGAAAATTTTCCAGCACAGCCAGACCCACACCGCGGGATAAAGCGCGAGAAAAGCGCCCAACGCGGACCAACCGAGGGCCGGCGCCCACAGCCAGACGGTGGGCACGGGGATCCGCAGCAGCCAGGAGAGCGACGCGAGATAATGCGCCAGACCGGCGACGTATCCGATGCGAAACGCGGCTTTTCCGCGAAGGCCAATGGCGCCGGCGAGGATCAATCCGGGAGCGACCCACGCGAGCCCGGCGATGCCGATATTGGGAAAGGAAGACGCCAGCAAAAGGCCCGCGATGACGGCCCAGAGATAACGGCTTTGGATGCAGGAACGCGACAATTTCAATGGCTGGAGCTTGCCCCAAACAATTGCAAACGCAAGCGGGACGTGGTTAGAGGAGATGCTTCATCAGACCCAACACACCCTGTTTCACAGCGGAGCGATGATGCGACGCCCCGTGCGAGCGCAGGATGGCCTCGCGATTTTGCAGATACCATTCGTAGCTGTGGACAAACATTTCATTGTTGGAAAAGCGCGGTTGCCAGCCGAGCTCGCTTTTGGCTTTGGCGATGTCGAAATAGAGCGAGCGTCCATACATCAGCGCGTGATAAGGCCCGAGGGGCGACAACCCAAGCGCGCTCGTCAGATTCATCAACGCGACGGCGGGCGACATCAGCACGCTCTTCACCTTCGAGCCGGTTTTGGCGTGGGCGCACAAATGTTCCAGTACTTCGCGCATGGTGCCGAAGCGGTCGGTGCCGCAATTGTAGGTCGTCCCGCCCGGCCGAGCTGCCGCGAGAATGCAAGCGTCGGCCAGATCATCGGCATGCACAAACTGATAGACATTATCGCCGCGGCCCAGCACCGGCACGTTGTAACCCGTGCGAATCCATTCAAAAAGAATTTGAAAAATGCCGAGCCGTCCGTGCCCCATTATGGTCCGCGGGCGGATCACGGAGACGTCCAGGCCCTCCTTCGCATATTTCGCGCAAAGAGTTTCCCCGGCGAGTTTGGCGCGGCCGTAGGCTTCAGCCGGCGACGGGGGTGTCTGTTCCGTCACGGGGTTCACTTTCGGCGCGCCGAACACCGCGCTGGACGAGACGTAGAGGACCTTTCGCACCCCGGCGGCGAGTGCCGATTTCAACAAATTCCCAGTGCCCTGGACATTCACCGACTCGAAAAGATGCTCGTCCTTCGAAAGCGGCACCTGAGCGACACAATGATAAACCACATCACAACCCGCGCAGGCTTCCCGGACCTGGGTTTCATTACGGATGTCCCCGCGAACGAAGGCGACGTCGCCGGGGCGGTCATCCGCGTCCGCCAGGTCGAAGACCCGCACGGCGCTGCCGCGGGATTTCAAGCGGTCGCGCAGGAGCGAGCCGAAATAACCGGAGCCGCCGGCAATCAAGACGTTGTTTGAAGACATGAACCAACACAACTTACAGGCGACGCGGTTAATTCATCCAACAAAAAATGGCGGCGATGGGCGCGCCATGGCGGGGATTTTTGATGGACGTGAACAGGGCCGGCGTTTAAAGTCCGCCCGACTCCCATGGAGCGAGGATGGCGGGCAAGCGTCAGCCAAAATTGCCGGAGAAAGTCTGACACTTTTAACGCGAATGCCCGCTGATAAATCAAACGACACGTTTCCCAGCCCGGCCCACATTCATTTACTCCGCCGCGTCATTTGCTGGATGGTGATTTCATTCGCCCTGGTCCTGGCGGTTGAGACGGCCCTGCGAATTGTGTTTCCGTGGGACATGTATCTCTGGCCTGAGAGCCCCTTCATGACCAACATGCTGAAGCTTCACCACCATCTGCCGGTTTATAGCGCCCCGGCGGACGGCAACTCTTTTGTGTACAGTCCGGGCCTGGAATACCTGACATTTGCGTTGCTGAAGCCGTTTGGTTTGGAATTGGACATTCGGTTTTGCCGGTTGGTCAGCACAGTGCTGGGAATCATGGCGGCGGGATTCGGGGCCCTGGCGGTGAGACGGCTGGCCGGTTCCACGATCGCCGCCGCCAGAACGAAAATATTTTTTGTTGCGACCTGGGGCGTCATCTGGCTGGTGCTTTCCAGGAACTTCCTGGCGGACATCACACATCCCGACAATATCCACATGTTTCACGCGACGCTTATCTTCTGGCTTTGCCTGAGCGCGCTCGAAACGAAACGGTTTGGCCTGGCTGTGCTGACCATCCTGATTGCCGGTCTTGGGGTTTTTACGAAACAGACCTGCGCGACCGCCTTTCTTGGTCCAGCGGCGGTTTTTGCGATATACAATCCCTGGGGCTGGCGTCGCTGGCTGTTGTTGGTGGCATTGGGCGGGCTGATGCTGGGCCTTTCGGTCTGGCTGCTTTGGCTGCCGGAGTATGGAAAATTCTTCACGTTTGATTTACCGTCGCGGCAAGGGGTCTGGCTGGCGAAAAGCTACATGATGGCGTTTGATTCTTTGAACATGGACCGCGGCTTGCTGGTGTTCCTGGCGCTGATCGCCGGTTTCTGGCTGTGGAACATGGGCGGCGCGGCGCGGCGTTACCTGATCTGCTGGGCCGGTGTAGGTTTTTTTTCCGTCCTGCCCGCAGCGGTGGCATATCTCAAAACCATGGGCATGTGGAACAATCTTATCATTTTTGAGGTTTGGTTCATCATGCTCGTATGGCCTTTCTTCGGAATGCTGCTGGACTCGTTGGCGGCAAAATCCGCACCACAGAATCGCGTCGCGGACGAACCGGACCGCCGGATCATACCGACGGCAATCGTGGCGCTGATGGTGCTTTTCCTGGTGTTGATATTCCCGATGAAAATGCCTCCGCGCCCGGGTTATTATGCATATGGCCGGGCGATTGAAGCGGCGGTGCAACGCGACATCCAGGCCGGCCGCAAGGTGCTCGTTTCCCACGGGACGGAGTTTCTCATTCGCTCGGGCGACACGGAGATTCCCCGCGACCGGGCCAATTCCATTCTCGAACTGGACGCCGGAAAATTCGGCAGCTTGTCCGAGATGCGGGCGCGCATCAACGCGCGTTATTACGACCGGATCTATCTCATTATGGGAACGTGGTACGGGCCGGACATCATCGGGGACATCAACCGAAATTACGCCATGGATTCCGTGATCTCCAGTCCGCCCTACAAGGTGCGGCTGGTCTATGGCTACGGGGAACTGATGGAAGACTGCAAAATTCTCTCACCGCGACCGAAGTGACAATTGTGACCGCACTATATTTTTATTCCCTGGCTCACACACCACGCCAGCGAACGCCGCATCCCTTCCTCCAGGGCAACCGCCGGTTTGTAGCCCAATTCCGCCTCCGCCCGCGCCACCGAGCAGGCGATGGTTTTGTTCATCTCCGAGAGCACGTGGATTTTTTGGTGATACAGCCCCAGCGCCTGCAATGTGGCGTCCGCCATGAGCGCGATTTCGCTGGCGATCCCCGGCAGCCGCATTCGTTTGTGCGCACATTTGTGCCCGAACTCGCCCTCGAGCAAACGCTCGACTGTGTTGACGACCTGGTTCATCGAATAGGGGTGTTTGTCGGCAATCCAATAAATCCGCCCATTCGCCTTTTCGACCTGCGCGGCCAGCAACAGCCCCTGGCAAAGGTTCTCGACGTAGCTCATCGAACGCAGATTTTCGCCGCCGCCCACAATCGGCGCCCTGCCGTCGCGAATCATTTGAAAGAACATTGTCTGCCGCGGGGGCTGGTTGGGCCCGTAAAACCATGGGGGACGGATGATGACGGTTTCGATGCGGCCCTGCTTCTGGCGTTCTTTGATCGCCAGTTCCATGAGCATCTTCGACCGCCCGTAGTTCATGTAGGGACGGTACGGGGAATCCTCGTCGAACAAATGGTCGGGGTGCGGATTGCAGCCGCAGGGCGAATTAGAGGAAACCACCACGGCGCGCCTGACTCCGGCGGCAGTCGCGGCATTCAACAAATGGGTCGTGCCAGTCACGTTAATTTGATAAAACTCCGCCACCTTGCGCGGATGAATGACGCCCGCGGTGTGAAACAATACTCCGTCATTGAACCCCTCGCACAGGCGCATGCATTCCGACGCGTTCCGAACGTCCCCCGTGACCACTTCGATCCGCCCGGAGATTTTTCGCAAGGGCGCCGCGTCCTGTCCCGGCAGAATCAGGCAGCGGATGCGCACGTCGCTGCGGGGTTTCTTCAGCGCGTCGTGATCGGGCTGGCCCCGGACCAGCGCTTCGACCAGGCTGATGCCCAGCCAGCCCAGCGCGCCGGTGACCAGCACTTTGTTGTATTCAACCCGATTCATATTTTTGAAGCGTTATTACTAGCGGCCCACGTGCGCCGGTGTCCATATAATCCCTGGTTGCCGTTGGAATGCCCGAATGCCCGTGTCGTGGGAAACTTGAGCCGCCGAGGCGCGAAAGTGGCTTTGAATTATCATTTGCCGTTTAAAAACCTCATTACATTCCTCCTCGCCAGCGCCATGACGGAGCCTTGCGGGTTCACGCCGGGGGCGGTGCAGAGCAAACTGGCGTCGTTCACATATAAATTCTTGAAACCGTGCACGCGGCCAAATGAATTGGTGGCGCATTTGGCCTGGTCTTCGCCCATGGGACAGGACGAGAACAGATGGATCGTCATCAGGCTTGCCAGGCCGGACGGCAGGGCATCGGGCAATTTGTTCAGGTCATCACGTTCGAGCAATTGCGGGCTGCGGGCGACGCCGGGATATAGCGCCTTCGCGCCGCCTTCGAACAACGCCTCACATAGTTTCAGTAAGCCCTCTCCGAGATCACGCCGGTCGTGCGGAGTAAGTTTATAGCGCACCAGCGGATCTCTAAATTTTGGAATGGTGCGCACCGTCCCCCGTCCCTCGCCGGTGATCATCGCGTAATAGGTGGCCATTTTCTGCCATGAACAGGAGACTTCGCGCACTTGTTCGGGATGTTCCAACAACGCCAGTGCGAGATAAGCCGGTGTGCTGATGGAACAGCCAAGGCTTATCCGCGGCGCAAATTCCTTCACTTGATGCGCGGACACACCCATCTGCGCGGAGTTCACGGTCTCGGCAAATTTCGCCACCACCTTGATTGTCGGATGCAGTTGAAGCGAGTTGCCGATATTGCCCGTGATTCCGCTCCGCCGCAGCAAGGCGGGTGTCTGTACCGCTCCACCGCAAACGAAAACAGTCTCCGCCCCAATGTGCACCGGACCCATCGAAGCATGTCGCGCGTTGAGCGTCCATTTCCCGCCGTCGAGTCGGAGCGTCTCCACGCATGTCCGCGGCAGCATCATTCCGCCCGCCTTCAGAAACCTCGGCACAAAGGTCTCCGTCATGGACTGGCGTTTTCCGGCATTCCCGGTTTCGGCATCATAACGAAACCACCGCGGCACTTCGATCGATTTCCAACCTAATTGAGTCGCGCCGTCGTGCAATTTTAAAGACGCGGCCGGCGCCGGGCCCGGTAGAAGCGAGACCGATAGCTCCTTTTCGCACGCCTCGAAATGCGGCTGCAAATCGTCATCGCCGAGTCCCTCCACCTTGAAGTCCTTCCGCCACGTCTCAAGAATCGCGGGCGGCGTGCGGTGGTAAAGGCCGCTGTTGATTTCGCTGCCGCCACCCACGCAGCGTCCTTCAACATAGGAAATCTTGTTTGCTCCCATGGCCACGGTCTGGCCGCCGTTCCGATACTTCTGCGCCATCTCTTCGCGCGTGAAGGGTGCACAGGATTCGAGCGAGAGATACTCCCCTTCCTCTATTAACAGCACCTTTCGCCCGGCTTCCGCGAGCAGGCACGCGGTGATCGCGCCACCCGGTCCGGAACCGATCACCGCGATCTCGCAGGAAAGCTCCGGCTCGGGATGGTCGATGACTTTGGCCGGTGAAAAGAGCGATGGTTCTTCTTGGGCTGCGGAGCACTTAACGTTCCCTCCCGCATCCATGCGGCTGTACAGCGCGAGCGTTGCCAGGCTTTCGAAATACCTGATCAAGTCGCGCTTGAAACCCAGGGGCGAACTTTTCCATGCTTCAATCTGGCGTGATCGGACCGCCGGCGGCAGGGTGTGAAACCGATGACCGGTCCGCAAAATGGCCGGTAGATCAAAACCCAGCGTGGTGGCCAAAATTGGCGTGCGCAGATAATCCGGCATGCGGGCGTGCTGGGCCAGCACAAACCGCGCGAGATCGTTGTAGGGTGGTTGCAACCTGGGCCGCGAAGGTTCGGCGTTCGCCTGCGCCAGTGAATACACGAGCGCCGACACCGTGTCGTGGAACCATGGATTGATGCGTCGCTCCATTCTGTAAATCGCCCGTTAATAGTGGCCGGTCGCCAGCCAAAGCACAAGCAACGTCAGCCCCCCCACTACATAACTGGCACGGTCCTTCAGTGCGAAGACGATAGGATCGTCGTGCATCTTTCCCCGATGCGCTATCAACCAGACGCGGCTGATCCAATATAACAGCAGGGGGCACACTAGGAGCAGCAGCGTCTGATTTTTGTAGAGATGGATCACTTGATCGCTGTTTACATACAGCGCCATCACCAGCACGGACAGAAATCCGCTGGCAATCCCCAGCATTGCCACCAATTCCAGGTCTTCGGAGGTGTATCCGCGCCCCCTGGAATCGTGCCGGTTTTGCTGCCGCAAGGTTTTTAATTCCGTAAACCTCTTCACCAGCGCCAGACTAAGGAAAATGAACATGGAAAATGCCAGCAACCAGAAGGAAAATGGAATCCGCGTCGCCGCATGTCCCGCCACCAATCGTATTGTGTAAAGACCGGCCAGGAAAAAAACATCCAGCAGCGCCAGTTGTTTCACCTGCCATGAGTAGCTTGTCGTGAGCACCACATAAACCGCGAGCACGGCGAGAAAATTCCACGACAAACAAAACCCCACACATGCGCTCAAGGCAAGCAGCAAAGGTGCGGAAACCAGACCCACCGGCAGAGGCAGTTCGCCCGAGGCGAAGGGTCGCGATTTTTTCCGGTGGTGGTGCCGGTCGGCGTCAAGGTCCAGCAAATCATTGAGCAGATAAACTCCCGAAGCGCACAGGCTGAACGAAATGAACGCCAGCACGGCGTTCCTCAACTTTACGGTATCAAATTCATGTGAGGTGAGCAGCGGCACAAATATGATGAAATTCTTCACCCACTGGTGCGGTCGCAGCTCCTTGATGAAGGCGCCGGCGTATGACTTGCGTTCGTTAAAAACGTGGCTGACCTTGCCGAGTTGGCGGGCTTTTCGAGCCAGCCGTTCGTCGGCATTCACGACAATGGCCGCGCGGGCCTCGCGCCAGACCGGCAGGTCCACCGTTGAGTTGCCGGCATAATCAAAGCCCTGTTTTCCGAAGCGTTCGACGAGTTTGCGGCCCTTGTTGCCGCCTCGCAGGTTTGTTTCTCCATTGCTGGCGATCACTTCGCTGAACAATCCCACGTGTTGCGCAACGCGCTGCGCCACCTGGCTGTCCGCGGCTGTTGTAAGAATGAGCTTTCGTCCCCGGCGACGTTCCTCCCGCAAAAAATCCAAAAGTGCCGGGTGATAGGGCAATGCGGCCGGATTCAGCTCAGTCCGCGTGGCGATTTGTTGTTTCAGGAAGGCGCGTCCCCGCAACAGCCAGAAAGGCATCGCCACCAGGTAAAGCGGGTTGCGTTTAAGCAGCAGCACCAGGGACTCCCAGAGGACGTCGGTCTTGATCAACGTGCCGTCCAGGTCCACGCAAAGCGGGACTTTTTCCGGCGGGTTGGCGGTGGAGGGAGGCATTTTTTGTTTCCCGACTGTTTTGCTACAGTTAGCCAAGGGCATTGGCCATTGACAAGCCATTACGTTTGAGAAAACATCTGGCCACACATCGTTGCCGTCCTGCAACGCAATCAGAATGCACTCTGTCGCGGCTCTGTTTGAGCAGAAAACGTCCCGTCTGGTCAATGATTCCAGAGTTTTTGATATAAAATAGTAATGCCCTCCCTTCTCGCAAAATACCGCGGCGTCTGGCTGGTTTTTGCGCTCGTCATTGCGTGGAAAATCATCCTGTTCGCCTTTTCCGCCCAGCCGGTTCCGTCGAATGACGCTTATTTTTACGACGGCGCGGTGGTGAATCAATTGCACCACGGCGGCTACTTCAATCCGACCATTGCGCGGGCCATGCCCATTTCCGGAAAACGGGTTTTCAGCGCCTACCCGCCGCTGTATCAGGCGGTGCTTTGGCTCTGGATGTCCGTGTTTGGGACCTCCGCAATCTCGGCGATGGCGTTGCATCTGGTTTTGTTCGCGGCTTACGCGCTCACGGTGCTTGCCATACTGTGCCGTCTTCAGACGCCCGTCTGGTGCATTCACATCGCCGGCTTCTATTTGTTCCTGCTGACTTTTCACGACCGCCCGGATAGCCTCGCGCATCTGCTCGGCATGCTTGCGGTTTACTCCTGGATCCGCTCGCGCAGGAATTTGGACCGCGAGAACAGTCCTAATCCGGCTCCCTGGAACTGGTTGATGGTCGCTTTCGACATCCTCGCCCTGTGTACGAGTCTGCAAATCGGTGCCATTTATTTTCTTTGGATTTGGATTGGAATGATCGCAACCTCGCTGGCCGGCGGGGAGAAATTCCCGTTGGTCCCAATGTCCGTGCTGCTCATCGTGCCTGTCGCGTTGGCTGCGGCAGTCAGGATTGGCTTTCCGGAACTTTGGGACGGATTCATGGAGCACGCCCGGCAGACGCCGTCGCTGACTGGCTGGCGAATGCCCACCGTTCCGGAAATCCTCAAAGTGGTGCGGACTGCGCCCGGGATTCTCTTCGTTGCCATCACGCTGCCCTGGTCCTGGCTCAAGCAACACAACAACGTCGCCACGTCCGAGTATGCGCGATTCGAGTTGAGTTTGATCCCTGCCTTGCTGGCGGCGCTCGCCGTGGTGGCCGCCTGCCTTTTTTTGCTGACAGCCAACACTGTGGCCATCGCAAATTACCTGCAACCCGTCATCGTCGCCAATTATCTCGCCTTCTGCGCCACACTGTTTGCCGGAAAGCGCTGGTTGCGGCTCCAAATCACCGGTCTTTGGCTGGCGGTATTGCTGGGGTCGATCCGGGCCATCGGAATGAGCACCTGGGGACTTGCGTGCGCGGCGGATGTCGGTTATCCCGCCGCCATCCATCGCGTGGAACAGGAGCTTTCCACTGTCCCCTCGGGCGCTGGAGTGGTGCTGTCGTCCGCCTTTCTCTACGAAGCCGCAAAGCACAATGACCTCACCCTTATCCATTCCGACTGGATGCAAAAAGCCAAGTCCCACCCGCCGATTTCGGATTTGCAGGCTTTGCTCGCATTGAAACCGGGCAAATTGATTTTGACGCAATTCGATTACTACCGGCGCTATCAGCGCACACTGGATCAGCTCAAATCGGACCCCAGCCTGAAGGATATTCAAATCGTCAACACCGCCCGGGTCCGCCCCCCCGACGCCTTCCCCCCGCTGCAACGCGTTGTGCAGCACGTCTCCTGGGCGCCCGTGATTGTCAATCTTTCCTGGGCGGAAACGCCACAACCGGGCAGGTGATGGCGAATGTCTTGTAGATGACAAGCTGTCTGACGCGCGTTTGTTGTTCATCGCGATCCGCAATCCGATCCTTTACTAGGGTTGCACATCGCTGTTCGCCCTTATGGCGATTGGGATTTCACCGGATGCCAGACAGTTTGTTTGTCCGTTTTCACCGGAAAGCGCAGATTTGTATAGTGGGATACCTGTCTTCCTTTCCCGGCTTGTGCGGGGCCGGGCGCGGTCGTTCCCGTTTCCTCATCCGCGCGATTTCCAACCGCGTGCCAGCTAAATTGCGCGCTGGAAACCCCGCCACCCAGTTCCACCACATCAAAACCCCCATCGGATTTGTTGGTGACATAGACCCCCTTGCATTCATTTTCAACCTGTACGAACACCCGCAAAGCATGTGACTTATCGACCATGATATTCGCCGAAAACACCGGGTCCAGGGCGATATGGGCTTTGCCATTCACCAACTGGCCGGAGCCATAATCCTCAAATAAAACCTCCGGCGCCTCAGGGGCGAACATCACGCGGGTTTTGTTCTCTTTGTCGCTTACCAGCGTTGATACCGTGCCGTTTCCCAGAATTTTGTACAGGGTGGCCCCGTCAAAATAGCTGACCGCAACGGTATTCGGGCTTGGCCCTCCCAGGTCCGCATAGACGGCGCCAGCGGGTAGTGCGGTGCCCTCGCTTCTGGCGTAAACTCCCCATACGGATCCATCGGCCGCGAGGCCCGAACCCACAGATAATTCCCGCCCAAGCGTGCCGTTGCCGATTGCGACGATCCCCGTGCCGTTGGCATTGAGATTTTTTCCCGAGACGCCACCGCCGGCGGCCTGGCTGGTTGATCCAAAAATGCCGCTGCCGCCGCTATTGCCCGCCGCGGCTGTATTGGTGGCCGAGAAGGCGTTGGAATTGGCGCCGGAAGTGAAGGACGTTAGCGGTCCGGTGAATTGTACTGTGCCGCTGAATGTCTCATTGGCATTGAGTAGCGCCACATTGGTGGAAAGGCGCGCATCAGGCACCGTCCCACTAGTCACCTGCGAACCATTAAGGTTCGTCAATCCCCCGCCATTGCCGCTGTGCGAGCCGGTAAATGCGTTCCCACCGTTTGTGAAACTGACTGCGCCGGAATAAACGCCGGAGAGCGCGGTCGGCGGGAGCGGTCCCGAGAGGTTGCTGGCGGTATTGGCCATGATGGCATAGGGCGTGGATGTAAGTGGCTGGCGCGGCGTTAAAATAAAGAAGCCGCCGCCGTTCTTTTGCACCGCAAGTTCCACCCACAGATTGCTGCCGCTGAACGGCTGTTGCCCAAAGTTCAACGGCACCGTGAACAGCCCGTTGCTCACCGAAACACCAGTGACTTGCAGGTTCCCGAGTTGGTTGCCATTTATTAGCGCATCGTAGAGTGAGAAGCGGATGTCATAATTCGTGCCGGTGGCGGGTGAGCCGCCGTCCAGGAACCGGCCCTGGTAGGTGAAAACCGTTCCCTGGCCCCGGGCCATTTCGGAACCAGCCAGCAAAATGAGAAGCAGCAACGTCTTGGGAGTGTTGATTTTGAAGTTCATAACCTTTTTAATCTGTTTGTCTGTTACGGAAAACGCGCGGTTAACCGGTCGCGCGCCATCCAGCAGCAATCCTAGCCTTATTCGCCTGACAATCAAGTTACGAAGACCCAACGCCGGCCACGGACAAAAAGACCGGCCGCCCGAAAGGTTTTCAGGGAAAACAGCGTTCTTCATGGTTTTCAAACAGGCTCTAACCCGTAAAAATGCGACCACGTTTCGCGCAAGCGAACAACCCACTGGAGCATCTAACTTGTGGCGGGCTTGGGAAGCCAAAAACTGTGTAATTACAGCCCTGTTCTGTGCGTAAAATTGTGAAACTCCGTGAAAAATCAACGACTTACACGTGAAAAAACCCGTAATCGTCTGCGCAATT
>Ga0207115_1084_pt1 | contig 12827 bp, 12 predicted proteins | sample Alteio_BWMinHeat_46_FD_153536 | JGI IMG/M metagenome (GOLD analysis project Ga0207115, IMG submission 153536) | Enriched cells from forest soil in Barre Woods Harvard Forest LTER site, Petersham, Massachusetts, United States -... | ecosystem: Environmental > Terrestrial > Soil > Temperate forest >...
TATCCGACTATAAACCCAAATCTGGTCGAATAGCCACAGGATGATCTCAGTCGCTGCATGCTTCTATTTAATGATTTGCTAGTATCTTTATGTTTTTTATTATCCATGGTTACTGAACTCAATTATAATTGGCGCGTAGTTTAGCAACAGTTCCATAAATAACTTTAAATAAGGATTAAAAATGTTAATAAATTCTGTTAATAAAATTTGGAATTTACTTGCTTTGGATAATGAACCCCAAAAAGAATATAAAAAAATATCCGATCTTAATAATAGTGTACACTTAATAAAAGAAATGGATAGTGCCAAAAATAAAGAGGAAATAAATAAAGCTATTATGGAGCTTAAACAATGGCAAGATACTAGACAACAAAAAAACGATAGTTTATCTTTAGAAGAATTAAAAGTAAAACGTAAAATATTAATTGAGGCTTCCTCTAGATTTAATTCTAGATTTTACTTAATGATGTCTTTTATTGTTACCAATGCTGTAACAATGGGTTCAGCCATGTACGCGGCACTCGTATCAGATTTATCGATGCGAGAAAAATCTATAGCTATTGGAACAGCTGGAATAGGAATAGTTGAAGGTACAATTCATTTATATAAAGCAAAAAGATTTTTTGCTCAAAAATATCAACTTGCAAAAATAGAAATTGATAGTGTTAATACTGCCATAACAAAGAAAGTCCGATCTTCATAAAAGTTAGGTTTTATTTACTATAATCGATCTTTATATAATTAAGGCTGAAGCATCAGCACATAAAAACAAATGATTTCTGTCTGCGGATCTATAAAATTTTTAATGCTTCTCTTCATTTCTATTATCTTCTTAATAGTTTCATCCAAGTTCATATCGTATATTTCCATCGCCTCATACTAATCAATTTTGATACTAAAGGCTTCAATATCATATATAGTACCAGGTCTACTAAACCCTTCCTGTAAAAGCCAAAAAGATATCCGTTTACTTGTTTGTAGATTTTATTTTTGGTGGACTTTATAATCAGGTAGTCGCGAATTATCTAACATATTGGAAGTGTTTATAAAAAATTTACTTTTAGAATATTTACCACGTAAAGCAAAACCATCCATGGGAAACCTTTCAATTACTACATACCCTGGATAAATAGATATTTTATTACTTTGAGAAACGCCAAAAAAATATTTATAACCTGTCGATTTCAAAAAATTCATACGATGGACATTTTCATCCCAAGAATCGCCAAATGGAAAAATATAATAAGAAGTGCGCCCTACAATAGAACCTACTTCAAATTGCCAGCGTTTTTCAGATTTTTCAAAATTATTTTCAGTTTGCTGTTGTTCGCTCAAATGAAAATATGAATGTGAGGCAAATTCCCATCGCATTTTTTTTAATTTTTTTACGACTTTTTTTGCTTCAATTAACTGAATGATATAATTTTTGTCCTGCATTTTTTGTGTAGCATAACCAAAGATGCCATTATATCCAGTTAGACCAATAATACCTCTAGCATTATGATAGGAAAAATCAGGATGATTATTGATAAATTTTTCTAATAATTGAGGGATTTCTTGATCATTCCGAATAATTATTTTTCCTTTAACTTTAGAAACAGTAACCAGATTGTCATTTTTATCTACATAAAAATAATCAATTGTGCCATGCACTTTCATAGTATTATAAAAATTATAATCATCTAATGAAAGGATAAGAGGTTTTTTCCCTTCTGGAAAAAGTATTTTTTTACGCTTAATTATTACTTGACCTCGAGCATCTTTTTTTTCTTCAAATACATCGTTAAGTGAAATCAGTACAAAGCCGCGTTTATATAATTCTAAAATAATTTTATTAAATTCATTTTTTGTTACAAACCAATCATCCATATAAACCAAATGATCATTTTTATCACTAAATGCAAGCTCCGGGTATACTATTAAAGGATGAAAAAAAATACTATAAATTTCCCCTTGATAATCCATCATTTTTGAGTAACATTTTTTCGATGAAATCACAAGTGAAATAACAATAAAAAAGATAAGTAGTATATTGGTTTTACGCATAAAAAAGCAGATACCCAAATTTATAATTTTAAATGCTTATTCTATCAAATATGTCATTTGCTGTAATAGTTATTATTTTTTTAACCAATGCCATACTTGTGAAATCCATTAGAGGATTAATCGCTGCGATGTCGCAATGCCAGAACTAAAGGGACGTATAAAAAAACTAATGGTTTTTTTATGGGCATTACAAAACTTCTTATTTCAATGGCAGTGACCATGACTGGATCTGCTTATTAAAAAATTAAAGGCTGCTATGCAGCAGCCCATTCCTTATCTAATTTAGAAATTAACCAGTGAAATGCTTGTGATGCCTGAGTAATTGCTCGTGTCACTGCTTTCATATTGAGATCTTTTTTCCACGAGGCAATATATGATGCATGGTTAATAACATCGCCAGTCACGCCTATAAAACTAGAGAGAAATACAGCCCCGATCTCTGCTACCAGCTCTTCTTCTGCCCGTGCTTGCTTGTTTATTGAATATTCTTTGACACACACCCGATTAAGCCGATTTTCGTGTCCTGTCCAGTGGATAAGCTCGTGCAGTAGTGTCGCTTGAAAATCTTCTATCCTCGCAAACTGTTCGCGGCAAGGCATCACGATACAATTTTCGCTAGGATTGTAAAATGCTCTATTACCGAATTCAGATATAGGTACATCCAGGACATTAATTAAATCGTCTACTGTATGGTGAAGTTCCACGTTCGACTTACCAGCCAACGATGTTTGATCGAGATTAAATACTTTATATGTTTTAAAAATTGGAATGATTTTCTTATCTTCAGTCTGCTCTACTTCGATTTGCTTCCAAAATGTAACCTGTTCGCTTTTAGCTCCTTTCAATACATGTCCCCCTTCTTGATTAATCTGCAAAAATGTCATCCACTTATTTGATTTCCATCCATGTTTATCTTGCATGAACCATAAATTCAGCAAATTCGATCCGTGATAAAATCCATGTTGACTGCGTGGTAAATCGAGTGTTCCTTCGACATTCCATTTTTTCTTCCACTGCATCAAGCTACCGTGAGAATCGATTATGCTAAAAAGTTTTTCCGCCGTTGCTTCACTAAATTGAGTATATGATGTCATAACAATTTCCTTTAAGGTTTATATATGCAGCCTTACTGACTACCTACCTGTTGGGGCACGAGCGCAGCGCGTTATCAAGGGTCACGCAGTGACTTGCGAAGCCCTTGAAAACGTGATCGGTCGTGGCACAATAGGTAGGTAGTCAGTAAGGCAACAGCCTTAACCGGAGGAGCGGCATTGATAACTTTATTTTGCTGCTTTAAAACCACTGACAGCGGTTACTATTGCGCTTTTAAGATTTGAGTTTTAATGAAAAATGAATCGGCGATAAATACAAATATTTCATACTTTCCTTCGCTACAATGGGAACATCAACTTAAAAAAAGATACTATAAAATAGTACTTCCTCGTGACTTACTAGGCGATTGGGTTCTAACACGCGTTTTGGGGGAATTGGGCAAGCAACAGGCAAAATTACTCACATTCATTGTGTTACTTATGAAGATGGGTTATGTTTGGCTGACGCGATCACTAAAACTCGAATAAAAAAAAGCTATATTTTGGTTAACAATATTTAACATCAAAATATTTAGCAGAAATTTGCCGAAGCTAATTATTTGTAACAAACCACGGTCTTGCTGTTGTTTTACCACTCACATCCATACAGTTTTTTCAAATAATTAAGTCAATATCTCATCTTTCGGCATAGTCCAAAACAGATATCTTTAACATTAGCTAAAAGTAATGGTCGTAGCGGCTTATCATGTGTAGAATGCGGCTGCCATTACAGCCCATGTGTATTGGTCTACGAAATGCAACTTATCTTAAAGTTGCCAATACTGAGACTTAAGAAATGCAAAACAAACAGTCATATCCGCCATTAAGTGTCCTGCCAATGTTATCGTATGCCGTTAGAGGCGCATTGGATGCCTCTAAAGAACAATTACATAACCTGTTGCAAGCTAAAGACAAGCCTTATGTTTTGGATGATGAAATCGTTCATCGTATTATCAAATCCTTTACGGAGCAAAATAAAACGATTGCTCATGAAAAAGCGCTTTGTCTTCACTGGAACCAAATAAAATTAACCGTTGAACAGCGGGAAGCGATAGATGAAATATCTTCCAATTTACTTGAAATAGAAAAAATCAATCAGCAAGTATTATTTTTAGCAGAACATTTTAAAAACCACACAATTGATAAAATACTTGAGATGGAAGATGATGAACTTGGTTTGGCCTATTTAACAGGCAAAATATATCCGCCAGATCAGCCAGCTACTCAGCATAAACCTTATCAGCGTCAATCATTTACTCTTCCGCCGGAGGTCACTTTTCACCACCAAAAACTTGCTCCTCACGGTGAGTCTTATACTTTTCGGCATAGCAAAATGGGTGAACTTGGACGTATCGATGTTATTCCGCATGGGAAACAATCACAAATCACTGCCTACCTTGCAGCGGGTGATCCTCGCGACCCAATGACTGAATTACGCACTAATATATTTCACACCATTGCTATTGAATTTAACAATGAATTAGAAAAAAAATATGGTACAGGTACAAGGACAATGCCTCCCCCATCAAATCCAAGAAATAACAAGGTTGTAGAAAGTAAAGCGATGGTTTGTTTAACATGCAATACACCGGTTGCATTGTTAGTATTTGCTCATGATGCTGATACAGTTGATCAGCTGGAAGACTATGCCAGAATGATGTATTCCCGAATTGTTGAGATGAATTTACCGACGTGGGTTATCGGCGCAGAGGAGGAAGTGAATCCTGGCAAAGAAGGAATCGCGCTAATTTTGCCAATTTGGCCTAATCGTGGAAAAGCAGAAAAAATAAGCTCATTAGTATTGGAACCTATGTTATATAAATTGCAAACGAACCATTGCCATGGAAAATGAAATATGCCAAGGAAAAAATTAACAGAACCTCTTGCTTGTGATGAGGTTGTCATTCTTGATTTTGAAACAACAGGATTATCATCAAACTATGATAGAGTAATAGAGGTTGGCGCTGTACTTGTGAAAGAACACAAAATTGTCGATGAATTTGTAGAGCTAATGAATCCCGGGACAGTTCTTTCATCTTTTATTACTTCTTTAACCGGCATTACTAATACCATGCTCAAAGGCAAACCCAAGCCAGAACACATTATGCCAAAATTACTTTCATTTATTGATGGAAGGCCAATCGTTGCTCATAATGCAACATTCGACAAACGATTTCTCTTGGCGGAACTGAATCGTGCAAAAATATCAGCGCAAAATCCATTTATTTGTACAATGCGGCTCGCAAAAAAATTGATACCAGAAGCGATATCTTACAAACTCGCTGATATTTCTAAGCATGTTGGCATTCGTGTGAATCACAGCACAACACATCGTGCGCTTGGTGATGTAAAGATTACAGCAAAATTATGGAAACATTTGCATGCTGAAGTAATAAAATATTCGGGATCAAATGCACCGACAATTGAAACACTAAAAGAGGTTGCAACAAAAGCAATCATTATAAAATAATTCGCTCTCATAAAAAATGGCAAAGAAAAATAAAAATTTACTACCTAGACGAAAACGCATGAAACGACAAAGCAGACTCCAATCTGCCAAACACTGGATTTTAACTTATTCAGGAAAAAATATTGGCTCTTTGGTACTTTGCGTATATGCTTTTTTTTCATCCATTTAGGATATAGTAAAATCAATCAGTTATAAAAAATATTATCCCTATGTTTTTACCATTTCAACGCAAAGAGCCAATATTTTTCTTTTTGAACTTTTTCATCTTTAATCCTATATAAAAATTTTAAAATAATTTCTAGAAATATTTCAATAACCATCAGCATCGCTAAGAGTTTTTTTCAACCACTCAGCTTTTTCTAAAGAAGCAAAATGTATCACCATCCTGCCCTTTCCTTCAGAATTAAAAAAAACATCTACTTTAGACGAAAGCTGTTGCGATAAGGTTGTGCTCCATTCTTCTGCCATTTTATCGAATTTAGAAATGAAGACAGTGTCGAATTTTGTCTTACGTGAAGTAATACGCTGAACTAATTTCTCTGTTTCTCTAACCGATAATGATTTATTTACAATTACCTGTGCTGTACTAATCTGTTGCTCACTTGATAAACTTAATAAGGCTCTAGCATGTCCCATCTCCAACAATCCTGAAGTTATCATTTCTTTTACTTTATCAGTAAGAGCAAGCATTCTAATGAGGTTACTAACGGTCGTACGTGATCGACCTAAACTTTCAGCCACCTGGCAATGAGTCATGTGGCACTCATTTAATAAACTTTGTATAGCTTGAGCTTCTTCTAGTGGGTTTAAATTTTCTCTTTGAATGTTTTCAATTAAGGATACAGCCATTCTGTTTGCTTTATCATATTTTTTTATTATAGATGGTATTTTTTCCAATTCTGCTATTTTAGCAGCACGCCAACGTCTTTCTCCTGCAATAATTTGATATTTTTTACCATTGTCGATTTCTCTAACAATAATTGGTTGAATTACACCATGCTGTTTAATTGATGCTGCTAATTCTTTAAGAGACTCATGATCAAAAATTTTTCTGGATTGATTTTTATCAGGCTCAATTTGTATTAAATACAGATCAATAGCATCAAATGAGTGTGTATCATTTTTGAGATTGATAGGATCAAAAGCAGGAAATTTCATCACCTAGCCTCTTCTTTATTTGGCTGTTGTAAATAATGTTGTTGTAATTTCTCTTTGCAATCTAAAATAATTGTTTTTATTGTTGTCATTTGTGATTCATTATTCCCCGATTTAGCATATGATAATAGTCTTTCCCAATGCGCAAGATCAGATTTTAAATGAGTTAACTGATCAGTCCATTGCGTTTTATAATCAATTATTTTTTCTGGTAAATTTTTAACTTGATATTCTTCTTTAAATTTATAATCGTATTTAATAGCGCTTATAAAATAGGCAATTGGATAAAAACCTGAACTCTCTTTTTTAGCATATGTCTTAGTGTAAGCAATTTTTTCTAATATATAATCCTTAGGATAATTCTGCAGAATATTTTCTAAAATTGATTCACTTAATTTACCGAATATTTGTTTAATTTCATTATATATTTTTTCATTTTCATCCGTAATCGATGTTATGCCTGTTTTAATTGGTTTTTTTTTATTTTTAATCATAAACTCAAAACCAATAATTTTTCTACCTTGTTTAACTGCATCTAAATTAACTACAAAATTTGCGCGATCATTCACTTCCTCTATTGATGGCACTATTACATTTCTTGTTAACTCTCGCATATTGGTAAATTTATTTTCTTGTACACCCAAAATTTTTCTAAAAATATCTAGCTGAATAACTTTATTCTTTTGCAAGTTAACAAATCGGGTGCTATTTTCATAAAGAGCATGGCTATATTTAGATTCAAAATCAGATTGAAGATCAATATCAAGAGTACCATAAATTGATGGATTATCTGCCAAATCAAGCATGATTTTATGAAAGGAAAAATTGATGGTATTGTTTTGATAAAATGTAGGTGCTCCATGCAAAATTCTTAAATTTAAAAAAGATATATCAGTCGGTATCTTATCTTTTAACAAATTCCATTCTATTTTTAATGAGGCTAAACCATCGATGGCTTCCTTCAAGTATTGTGTATTTCTACTATTAAATTTAATTGCTTTGCATAGATTAGAAAACGGAATACAGCATTCTACTACGACGGAGCTACGGTGATTTATACGATTTTTGTTTTTAATAGCTTCATACAATAAGACATTAACAATTTTTCTCTGCAATACACTCATTAATGAGTATGCATGGATGATAATTACATGTTTTCTCAACATTTTTTCAGCTAACATAACCTATTCCATTTGGTTTAACTTAATTGACTTACCCTTTTCTCATTAATCGACTCAATATTGCAGCACGTATAATGGCAGCTTGGGGTCCTCTAATATCTGGATATTCTTTAACAACTTCATTTCTCATATCAGCAAAGAAACATCTCTGTTTAAAAGTCATGTAAATTTTATCAAAAACAAAATTTTCGCTATTTCCTTCAGCATTTAATACCATTTCTTTATAATCAGGATTTTCTTTAAGCATCATAATTGCTTCATTTACCCAGTCAGTTTTCTTTTTTAAATTATATTTTTCAGATTGAACTAAAATATCTCTTAAGGTTTCTTTCATCTCCTTATTCAGAGTAAATGTAATAATTTTTTTGTCTTCTTCATTATTACTTAATTTTAATTTATTCATTTTTCTCAGGCTTCCTGAGTAATCAAAGAAATTATTTTTTTAAAAGATGCTTCAACTGATTTACCGTTATTCCATTGCACATTCTCACTAATCAGATGCATTTGTTTGATTATATTTTCTTTCAAAGTTCTGCTAGACGTTAGAGCCTCAAAAATAATTTTTGCAATATTAGGTTTTACTTTACCTAGGCTTACATTTACTTGTTTCCGACCTCTAGTTTCCTTTTTCTCGCCAGATTCCATTTGGTTTTTCAGTTTAACAATTGCATCAAATGACATATTTGATAAAGAAGCATTTAGAAGAATTTGTTGATGTTCCGGATTTTCTAATGAAAGAATTAACTCGACTAGCTTTATGTTATCTAGTTTACCCTCTGTAATTGCTTTTTTTATTTCCTGACTAGCTTGAAAAATAAGAAGATATCTTCTTGATTGCGTCACGGACATTCCTGTTAGATCACTTAACATTTTGGATGTCACGCGTTCTTTATCATTTTTTTCTTTATTTTCTATTAAATATTCCCTAATAATGGCTTCAAGATTCGCAACTCTTTCGGCTAATGATAAGTCAACACGTTCATTATTTTCAATCCACTGTAAAACTCTTAATTTTGTTCCAACAGGACGTTGACTTGCTATTCTAGCAATAATTTCTTTTTTTCCAGCAATTGCTGATGCTAAGGTTCTTCTCTCACCTGCAATTAAACGACATTTATTCCCAAACCTGTATACAAAAATTGGATTGATTAATTGGTCATCTTTTATGGTTTTTGCTAATGATTCTAATGATTTCCAATCTTGTTTCTTTTTAAGAAAATCTGGATCAGATGGATCAATTCCATTTATTGCGTCCTGAAGTGTTAAGCTGAGTTCTCTATTATTTTCCGGGTCAAGTTCGACTTTATCCAAAGACAAAACTTCAATTGATAATTCACCCGCATAATCATTTGCAATTGCTAATGTTCTGGAGATGGCTTCTTTTGTTTCTCCAACTTTTATTGTATCCAGTTTAAATTTGTTAACCATACGATACATCCTCTCCCTCGTATACTTTGCTATATACGTTATTAAATACTCTGTCATAGACATGAGCACACCATCTTTCACTTTCAATCCTTGCTGGATGTGCAGGAGGTAAATTAAAAACACAATTTGGCTTTGCATTCTCAACAACAAGTTCAGTATAGATTGTTCTTTGTGCAATTGGAGATAATAGCCATTCTTCTGATTTTTCTATTGATCGTAAATCATTTAAAAATTTCGTATGTACCGCTGTTTTACGTACTTGGTTAGGTAAAATACCAGCAATTTTTATCGTGTCATTTTTTACTCTTCTGAGTTGTTCTTGAGAAATGGCTTGAATCATACCAATAGTTCCATTAATACCATATTGTTCAAGTTCTGTTGGTAATAAACCGTGAGTTGCGGCACGTAATCCAGCCATTGTTAATGGCCCAAATTGTGGATTGGTATCAATAATAACGAATTGGTATTCACTATGGGTTGATAACATCTCTGTAAATTCTTTAAGTCGATTGATTACTTTTTCTTTTACATCAACTTTTAAAACACGTTGTGCATCTTCGAGTAAAGAAGCAAATGAAGGAAAACATTGTAAATTCTCAACCCATGTTGGATAAGGATAAATTGATTTACCAATGAATATATCAGCAATACTACTCACTCCATCCCAATGCGGATCATCTTCTGGTAAATTATTAGGATCCCATTCAGGATGTGGTTTTGGCATAAATCCTGTTGGATGAGCAGGATCGCGAATAGTTGGAATTAAACTAGAAGATGAATTTCCTTGAGGATCCAAATCTATGAATGCGCCCTTCATATTTTTACACTTAGCAAGATATTGCGCTAATGTTAAAGCAATTGTTGATTTGCCTATTCCCCCTTTATTTCCTGCTGTCGTTATTACTTTCATCCATTCTCCTAAAAGGTATTTTGTACTATTGCTGAATAGGTTAGCGCTCTTAAAATAAATTTGCAAGCGGTATTATGTACTATTAAAAAAGAAAATATATATCTTTTCTTAATTCATATATTCTATTTGTTTATATTAAATAACTAATTGATTAATATACATATTATTAAAAATAATGTGTAGTAATATGAGATATATAGTGTAGCTATCTGTGTATTTATGTGTAGGCATATGAGGTCTTAAACGTAATTATTTATTAATGTGTAGGTTTATGAGAGTAATAGGTGTAGGTATCTGTGAATGGTGTAGTTTTATGTGCTCTTCTTTTGTAGTTATTCTCTATAGAAAGCAATTAAATTATTTTTTTCCAATAACCTTTCTATTTTTTTATCCAATAAGGTTTTCGGTAAAAACACCACCCTTCAGGGCGAAAGGAGCGCCGACGGCAAATCCGGCATAAATAACGCTGGCCGTATTGCTAATTTTTATCTTATTGTTTAGATGGTTTGAGAATAAATATGTATATATTTAATTCCGCATATTGGTGAGCGAAAGGATACATTTTTTAGATTTGATGCCAACAGTGTTTTTTTATGTTTTGTACAAATACTAAATCTAGCGACATCAACATTAATGATTAAATCTCTAAAAAAAAACATTAATATTGCAGCAGTTCCCGCTAACTCTTTAGAGCTGCCATGAATGGTGCTTCCAGGATTTGGTGTTCGTAAACTTTTAGCAGATAAATTTGATGAGTTACTGGATTCTGAGTCTTTTTTATTTATCACGGAGACTGAAGCTACCGCATCTTTACTAGAAATCGACTGCGATTTTTCAGAAAATACCTTGTTTTCATCTGTTTCAGTTAGCCGGAACAGCTGCTAATATTGCATCTGCGATTTTTAATATCTACCAATCTATATATTTTTTGGCTAGTATTTTATTCACTCTTAGTTTATTTTTTGTTACTTCATGTGTTTTTTTCAATTCAAATGTCTGCGTTATTATCTGTAAATGACCGATATTAAGGACAGAGCAAATTCGAGTTTTAAATCACTGATTATCGAAACTTCAATAATGATAACTTTTAAAAGAGAACAATTCCTCCAAGTTAAATGGTAATGAAAAAAATTCTTCTCATTTTAAAAGTAGTCAGGAAGTTCAAGAAGTAATGCATTATTTCGTACGAAATAATGCGAATTTCATTCTAAAATAATTTTCATTAAGTCAGAGCCCACCGGGCAAGCCGGTGGGCTCTGACTTCTAAGACTGTTTCATTATGTGTTTTTTATTCTTGACGTTCATATGGGTTTTATAGATGCAGCTTTCAATGTAATTGGTTTTATGAGATTAGAACATTTATCTATTCCAATTTTAACAGTTTAAAAACAACCGTATTTTTAAACAAGATAAAATTAATTAGTAAATGATTGGGTGTTTGACAATAGATAAAAAAGTATCTTATAACTAAAATTATTTTTCATGGATCTGAATTGTTTTTGTATATTGAAATACTCTAAATTAAGTAAGGATATTTAAAATTATCCCCCAGGGATATTTTTAATAACGTATTGATTATTATAGATAATATTTTAATTATTTTAGTATAAAGTCTAGTTGAATTATTGGTGTAGCTTTATGAGAAAAAGGTTTTTTGCTGTCCTTTATCAAATAGGAAATAAAAAGTTAAAAACCATTTTGATTATCTTACAAACAAATTGGAGATGCTGCCGTGTTCCACGTATAACATATAAGTACCCTAGACCATTCTGGGCATGCATTGTAAAATAACGGCTCTTCGCGTCTTTGCATCGAATGGTCAAAAAGCAAGTGCATCAGGAACGAATCGAAGCATGCCTAGCGTATCTATTATTAAACCATTCAACACATCCGCTATTGTTGCGGCCTACAAAATGGTTTGTGATTTGTTCTTGATATTTTGTTAAAGTTACAATGAAATTATCAAAATATTTCAACTCAGAATCAATCATATCTTCTATCCCGTCTGACGTTTTTTCTTTTTCCTGAGAAGGAGAGTCATTTTGCTATCAAATATGCCGCTTAAGTTGCATCTAACTTGATAAACTAACTTTAGTTTTGGCGATACTAAAAATATTTTTTCAACAATTGATTTTTCATCATCAGTAAAATAATCTTTTTGTTTTCGAAGAATAGCTATCGCTGGCTTAGCTCAGAATATTCTTTCTCCGTTAATATTTTTCTTAACCGTACCAATTTTCTTAACACCCTAACCAAAGCGAAAGCAATTGCTTAAAATATTTTCAATGATGAGGGATAATGTGGTAGAACGCTGATAATATGGACTAAGAAAAAGCGTTTAAGATGGGCGGTAATATGCAGATAGTACTGATTTTAACTAATAATCGTGACTAATCTTCCACTTCTGTGCTATAAATTCTCTTTGAATACAAGTACAAATTGCACAGCCCCGAGTTACCCCCACAAGTAATTCCTTCTAAATTAATTAGTAATTCAATTGTAGCAAAAAATTGTAATAAAATTTGACACTACACTTAATGATGAAC